>JAAGKN010000701.1_pt1 | contig 53375 bp, 49 predicted proteins | sample 6206371 | NCBI WGS metagenome assembly JAAGKN01 (sample SAMN11533720, study PRJNA540317) | gut metagenome | isolation source: fecal pellets from male and female animal of same cohort | host: Peromyscus leucopus | place: USA:CA | collected 2017
CCCAGGTAGACGACCGCAACGAGAAAATCGGCAAGAAAATTCGCGACAACGAGCTCAAGCGCATCCCCTATATGCTCATTGTAGGCGAAAAAGAAGCCGAAAATGGCGAAGTTTCTGTAAGAAAACAGGGCGAAGGTGATAAAGGTTCGATGAAAATTGCTAACTTTGCAGCCGAAATCAATGCAGAGGTTGCAAAAATGACTCCCGAGGACTGACAATAAATCCCGGGGAGCAATCCCTGGAGATTGATTTTTATATAATTTAATAATTAACTGCTAATAAAAGAACAGTGCCGTTGCATCGTAGGTTCCGGTATACTTCAAAAGAGTATGAACGGGGATTCATCAGACTCCATCAAGTAAGAATCTGAGTCACGAAGCAATATAGCGGCCATCCGGTAGACAACTGAATGGAGAAAAAACCGAATTTCACGGGACCCCGCAAGCCCTTTGGCTCGCGTCCCAAGCCAGGCCAAAGAGGTCGTAGAGGCGAGAGAGTGAACAAAGATCCTTATGCCACCAATGACCAGATACGCGCGCAGGAAGTGCGGTTGGTGGGAGACAATGTAGAACAGGGTATCTATCCAATTGAAAAGGCTCGTCGCATTGCCGAGAAACTGGAACTTGACCTCATAGAGATTTCTCCCAATGCCGAGCCCCCCGTATGCCGGATTCTCGACTATCAGAAGTTCCTCTATCAGCAGAAAAAGCGCCAGAAGGAGCAGAAGGCCAAAGCCACCAAGGTGGTGGTGAAGGAGATCCGTTTCGGACCTCAGACCGATGATCACGACTATAACTTCAAATTGAAGCACGCAGTGGGTTTCCTTAAGGAAGGCTCAAAAGTGAAGGCTTATGTGTTCTTCCGTGGACGTTCCATCCTTTTTAAGGAACAAGGTGAGGTGTTGCTCCTACGTTTCGCCAACGATCTGGAGGAATATGGCAAGGTGGAGATGATGCCCGTGCTCGAAGGGAAACGAATGAGTATAATGCTCGCTCCGCATAAGGCAGCTCCTAAGAAGGATGCCAAACCAAAGAAGGAACAGTCTGCCAAGAACGATGAGGAGCCATCTGAATCGGAACAAGGTCAGACACCGGATGCTGAAGATTAATGCGAATATGACACCGTATGGTAATTCGTTCGGTCTGTAAGCATAAGAAATATATACTTGACAAGAAAAAATTACACAGAGTAATAAGTAGAGACCGTAGGCACCAAGTGCCGAGGTGAATTTTAAACAACTAAATTTTTAAAAAATGCCAAAGGTAAAGACCAATGCCGCGTCAAAGAAGCGCTTTGCGCTCACCGGCACAGGAAAATCAAGAGAAAACACGCTTATCACAGCCACATTCTCACAAAGAAATCAAAGAAGCGCAAGAGAAACCTCGATCACACCGCACTCGTGGCAGATGCCAATATCAAGGCAGTGAAGGAACTTCTCAATCTCCGCTAAAACTTTTCCCCTCACAAACAAAATTTTTCAATAACCGAGTGTAGAGCTCCGAAAGAGCTTATAAGCCGCTGACATTCAAAATTTCAAAAAAAATGCCAAGATCAGTAAATCACGTTGCCTCACGAGCAAAAAGAAAGAAAATCCTTAAACTCACCCGCGGTTATTATGGAAGCCGTCGCAATGTATGGACCGTAGCCAAGAACACTTGGGAAAAAGGTCTTACCTACGCTTATCGCGACCGCAAGCAGAAAAAACGCAATTTCCGCGCTCTCTGGATTCAGCGTATCAATGCTGCCGCACGTCTTGAGGATCTTTCTTATAGCAAACTCATGGGTCTTATCCACAAGGCAGGTATCGAAATCAACCGCAAGGTCCTCGCTGACCTCGCAGTCAACAACCCTGCAGCTTTCAAGGCAATCGTAGACAAAGTAAAGAATGCGTAATTAGGCTGCATCAGGGAACGGAATCATTATTCTTTTCCCAAATACCAAAGCAAAAATCTGTGTCCCGGTGATAATCTTCATAAAACCATGAAGATTATCACCGGACTTTTTATGTGCGCTGGCAGTTATACAAAAATTTTATGTCACTGAGCCAATGTCGGTTATGTGCCTATTTTATAGAAGAATCATGTTTATGATGATGATGACATAATTCATATTACGGGATGGATTATTTATGTTGTCATTGGTTAATTAAATTTAAATCATCAATGTGTTTTAAACTTACTTTACCTGTACGTGTCTATTAGTTGTGTTGCAAAGATATTTTATCTGAAATATTAGATTGATATTTTAATATTATATTGATATTGGTTGTGGTATTTACAGATATTTGTGTGAATCTTTGCCTTTTGTCAAATTTGCCTGTTGGTTTCACCCCTGATCAGGCTTAAAAATAAAATTAATATGAAACGTACAATCTTAAGTCTTACCCTTTGTTTTGCTCTTGCTTCAGGAATGTCCTTGATGGCGGCTTCTCAAAATGAGAAAGTGGAAAACGAGCAGTGTACAGTTGATGGTGAAAAGTGTAAGAAAGATAATAGAAAAGGGAGGACGGAATGTAAATTCCGTGACGGTGAAACGTGCGGAAGAAATGAGAAAAGATGTCATAATGCAGGTGGGGAAAGGGATTTCCAATGCTTCTTACCGGGGCCTGGCGGAGAACGTCCCTGCAATAGAAAAGAAGTGTGCGACAAACGCCCGGATCTCTTTGAAGGTATCGAACTGACCCCGGATCAGAAGTTGAAAGTCAAAGAACTTAAGGCCAAAAGAGGGGAGAAGAGAGACAAAGAGCGCAAGAAGATGGCAGAGAAACGTGACAAGATGCGTAAGGAAGCCGATAAAAAGCGCAAACAAATTCGTGCCGATTACGAGAAGGATTTGGCAAAAGTGCTTACTCCGGCCCAGATAGTGCAGTATAAGCAAAATATGGAGAAAGCGAAAGAGTCACGCAAAGTGCGTGGTGATGGACCTAAAGGAAGATTCAAAAAGTGCGATGGAATTGACAAGTCAAGGTGCAGTAATGTGCATAAATATCGCAAGCCATCCCTGAAAGAGGTTCAACCGGCGCCTAAGCCTGCTCCTATGACAAATCCAGAGAAATAATTACTCAATCCTCCGAAAAAAATGTTTGTTGTGATTAAACCTTTCGCTGACTTATTTGTCTTTAATAATGAAAGGTAATTGTAGCCACATTGCCAATCGTGCTGATGATTGAATCAGCAAATAATAAAACAATGATTGCTACAAAACGGAGTGAAGGTTGCGACCTTTGCTCCGTTTTTTTTATTCTGATTCCAATGTTAATATTGATTGCTGAATCTAAAACGATGAGGGATAACCAGCGCGTTGTCAGTGAAAATGAATATTCAGTGCATCGCCCCTATTTTGATGATGTTGCTGACAGGATTATGCGTATGGTGTCAAAACTGTCCGTATCAGAGATGGCATCGTTATTGAAATGTAGTGGTAAACTGGCTTTGAAGGGAATGGATCACGCAAGAGATTTTCCCCTGAAAAGTGCAGGATATACGGCTATGTCAGCCTATAACGGTGTAGTGTTTGACAGTTTCTGTTACGATTCTTTGACGGAGGTGGAGAAAGAGTATGCGGAGAGAAATATCATGATAGTATCTTCTCTGTATGGCCTCTTATATCCGGATGATATTATAAAGCCTTACAGGTTGGACTATGATTCAAGAATAACAGATGGGAAAGAGATGTTGTCGGCATATTGGAAGGATATGAATACCGAACATCTTATAAAACTTCTTCATGAGCGTGAAGACGATACCGTATTAAATATGCTCCCGGGAAATGCGGCGAAGTGCTTTGACTGGAAGGAAATAAAGAATCATGCAGAAGTATTGGTGGCCGATTTTCGTATCGTAGGGGGAGGAGAGGGTAATTATAAAACGCCCCACGCAGGATTATTGAAAAAGATGCGTGGGACGTTTTTGCGTGAGATTGTCACCGGCAGAATATCCAATGGGAAGGATTTGCGTGACTGCCTATATGATAATTTCCTCTATCTCGGCGACCTCAGGAATGCCGGTTATCCGGCATTTGGTGGTGTTATAGAGGATATCTGAATCATTATTTCTTTATGTCGTATCCTTGATCACGAAGATAGTCAAGGATGCGGTACTCCATAGCATGGCGGTAATATTCAAGTATATGGTCACACCAGTCATTTTCTGATGTGCCACCGGCACGTGTGCGATTGTAGTGTTTCACAATCTCGTCATATTCTTCCATACGTTTCACCAGAGCCTCGTTGTCTTGATTGTAGTGGTTCTTATGGAATACAATATCAGCCGATTGCTTCGGTTTCAAATCAGGATGTTCACGTGGAATGCCAAGTGCGAGACCACAAACTACGAATACCCCTTTGGGGAGTCTGAGCAATTCGGCCACTTTCTTGGGGTCAACTGTGCGAAGATATCCTACGCAGTTGCTGCCGAGTCCGGCTGCCTCAGCTGCAACCACTGCACTCATCATTGCAAGTGATGCGTCAATGATGCCGATTATTGTTCCATCCATGGTGTCGGTGAAGGGAGGCATCTTGATATCCTTGCGTGCGGCGAGACGAGAGATCTTGTTATAATCGGAGCAGAAGATCAGCAGGCGGTTGCAGGTCTTGAGTTGTTTCTGATTGGTAAGGGCATACAGTTCCTCTTTTAAGGCTTGGTCAGAAATGTCAATAACGGAGAATTGCTGACCGTTATATGATGTGGGGGTGTTAAGGATAGCCTTATAGATGAAATCCATTGTTTCCTCCTGAATGGCTTCACGTTCATATCTGCGCACACTTGTGCGGTTCAATAATGATTCTTTTACGTCTTTCATATATTGGGTTTATTGATGTATAAAAAACTTGGGCGGAGACTTGACAAAAAGCTTCATATGAGATTAAGAAAAAGAGAGCCTTGAGGAAGTAAGTCCGAAAGGCTCTCTTTATAAGTCCACATCAAAGAGATTGTGATGAAACTCCGAATGACAGGATTTGAGTGCATCCAGTCCTTTGTAATCCTCCGTGTCGCAAGCGACAACGCTTTGAGCGCGAGGCCCGCCATTGGAATGCTGAGCTTGTCTCGGTATTTCAGTAAAATTTGATGAGTTTCCCAATTATACTTTGATGTGGGGTATCTCTTCTGACGCAAATCAGTGAATCTTATGATATTTGAAATTATAAAAACCGACCGGTTTGCCCAGATGCTCTCTTGCTATGTTATTACAACGCAAAGTTAATTAAAAAAGTTGAGCGGACAAAACAATTCACTCAACTTTTTTATTTTTATTGTCGATGAAAGTCAGAATTCAGATGTGTGGTGGAATCTTATTTTTGGGAAATCACTTTTTGCCATTTGCAATACATAGGCGCTGTCAGCCATGAACACATCGCGTCCCTGACGGTCTGTGGCCATGAATTGGTGTTTCCGTTTTTTGAATGCCGCCAATTCTTGGGCATCGTCGGAGTCAATCCAGCAGGCTTTGTACATGCTTAATGGCTGCCAACGGCATTGTGCACCATATTCATGAAGCAATCGATACTGTATAACCTCAAACTGCAACTGACCAACTGTGCCGATAATCTTACGTCCGTTGAATGAGTTTGTAAACATCTGGGCCACACCTTCGTCCATCAGCTGATTTATACCCTTGTCAAGCTGTTTGGCTTTCATCGGGTCCGCATTCTCTATGTATTTGAACATCTCCGGAGAGAATGAAGGAAGGCCTTTGAAATGAAGCAGTTCTCCAGATGTAAGTGTGTCGCCGATCTTAAAGTTGCCGTTATCAGGGATACCGACAATGTCGCCGGGGTATGCTTCGTCCACAATGCTCTTCTTTTGCGCCATGAAGGCTGTAGGGGCTGCAAAGCGCATCTGTTTGTTGAGTCTGATGTGTTTGTAGTTCACATTCCTTTCAAATTTGCCGGAGCAGACTTTTACGAATGCAATGCAGCTGCGGTGGTTGGGATCCATATTGGCGTGAATCTTGAACACAAAGCCGGAGAATGGTTCTTCAGGCGGGTCTATTGTGCGTTCTTCGGTGGCTACGGGGCGTGGTGCGGGGGCTATTTTGACGAAGCAGTCGAGGAGTTCCTTGACGCCGAAGGTGTTGAGCGCGGAGCCGAAGAATACCGGTGCCACTTTCCCTTCTCTGTAGGCTTCTTTGTCAAATTCGGGATATACTCCTTCAATAAGTTCAAGGTCTTCACGTAATTTGTCGGCATCCTCTTTGCCGATAATGTTGTCCACTTCAGGAGAATTTACGTCTGATATCTCAATGCGTTCCGATACGGTTTGTTTTGATGGAGTGAAGAGGTCAAGGCCTTGTTCATAGATGTTATATACGCCTTTGAATTTAGCCCCTATGTTTATTGGCCATGAGAGTGGTCTGACGGAGATTTTCAATTCCTGTTCCAATTCGTCGAGGATGTCAAATGGGTCACGTCCTTCACGGTCAAGTTTGTTGACGAAGATGATCACTGGGAGTCTTTCTCATTCTGCACACCTCCATCAGGCGACGGGTCTGCGTCTCGACACCTTTAGCCACGTCGACAACGATGATCACGGAGTCGACTGCGGTAAGGGTGCGGAAGGTATCTTCGGCGAAATCCTGGTGGCCGGGAGTGTCAAGGATGTTGATCTTGAAGTCTCCGTAGTTGAAGCCCATTACAGATGTTGCAACGGAGATTCCACGTTGTTTCTCAATCTCCATCCAGTCGGAAGTGGCTGTTTTTTTTATTTTATTGCTTTTTACGGCTCCGGCAATATGTATTGCGCCACCGAAGAGCAACAGTTTCTCGGTCAGTGTGGTTTTACCGGCGTCAGGGTGAGAGATGATGGCGAATGTTCTGCGCCGGGCAATTTCTTTATTCAGTTCGTCAGACATTTTTGGAAGTTAGATACGGTTTGAGATGTTAGAGATACATTCCCGGAGAGATTCTTCCCAGTAAGGGATCTGGAGTCTGTAGGCTTTTTTTATTTTGGTTTTGTTGAGGACGGAGAAAAGCGGGCGTTTTGCCGGCGTTTTATATTCTGTCGATGCACAGGGAGTGACATTCACTTTAAGTCGTGCAATACGGAATATTGCTTTTGCGAAGTCATACCATGAGGCTACCCCTTCGTTGGTGAAGTGGTATATTCCTCCACGCCATTCATCAGCGGTTGTGATCTCGAATATTGCTTTGGCGAGGTCACGGGCGTAGGTGGGTGTGCCAATCTGGTCACAAACCACTTTGAGGTCTATCCCTTGTGAGCCTTTGTCAAGCATGGTTCTGACGAAGTTTGATCCGTCTTCCGAATATAGCCATGCGGTGCGGATAATAATGGCATCCGGGCAGAATGATTTGAGCACGGCTTCACCTTCAAGTTTCGTTCTTCCGTATATTGAATGCGGATTTGGCTCATCGTGTTCGTTATATGGTCTGCAATGATCTCCTGGAAATACATAGTCGGTGGAAATATGTATTATTCTGGTTCCGGTCTCTCTTGCAGTTGATGCAAGGTATCCCACTGCCTCAGTGTTGATTTTTGATGCCAGAAGCGCTTCAGATTCCGCTTTGTCAACGGCAGTATATGCAGCACAATTGATTAGAATGTCAAAATGAGTATCTTTTAGATATTTTCTGACAGCGTCCGGAGATGTTATGTCAAGCGAATCGGCGTCGGTATATGTGACGTCGATATCCGGGTGCAGATCGAATATCCGCTTGATGTTAAGGCCCAATTGACCTTTGGCACCTGTTACGAGAATTTTCATTCTTCGGAGAATAACTCGTTGTTTTGGTCTTTAATGTAGTATTTCGCCAAGAGGGCGAGAAATCTGGAGATATGGTTTGCGGCCTCAATGGTGTCTTTGGATATCTCTTTGTCCTGAAGACGAAGAAGAAGGATGCCATAAAGAGCATTGAAGCATGATTCTATTTCTCCTGATTTATTTTCACCTGCTTTGGCTCTTATCTCTACGATATACGGCAGGGTTTTGTAGTATTGCGAGGCATATTCGGCATATTTGGGATCCCGGATAAGTCTTGCGTTCAGATCATCGAGTTGAATGATTACGTTTTTGTTAAGTTGGAGATGTCCTTTTTGAGTGACATTCTCGCGTCTCATCATATCGATAAGAGATTCATACCATTCTCTCATCTGTTTCAACTGAGATTCAGAAAGGTTGGTATATTTGTCGATGATGTTCTGCTGGATTTTATCTATATCAAGATCATGAGCCCTTATCAGGTCTTCAATCTGCCACATATAGATTAGATATTCAGCGATATTCTGTTTCTTCTTGTCGGAAGCGGTAAACATATCGGTATTAAATTTAATGCAAAGTTAATAAAAAACAGTCATTAATACAACAAAGAGAGTGGTTTGGCAGTTTTTATGGTGTATGGAATTGAAAGTTGCCGGAGATATTTTACGACTCTCTTATATTTATCATGACTGCTTCGTTCTTGAGACCCCAAGTGCGTTTTTTGTGTTTGATTTCTGGAAAGAACCGGGGACCGGCGCCGGTGATATGCCATCTTTTATCTCCAGGATCTCTTCAGTGGATAAGAAGGTGTATGTTTTGGTGAGTCATCATCATAAGGATCATTTTGTCAAGGATGTATTTTTATGGAAGAATGTTATATGTGACATTCATTATATCATAAGCAGGGATGTCTTCAGAAGTGTGAAGTATGCTCTCAGGGATGGATCGGTATATAAGGGTCCGGGGTTGAGCCCTTCAGATTATACAGTGTTGAATCCCGGGGAAGATTTTGAATGTGGTGATGTGGTTGTCTCGGCTTTTGGCAGCACTGATATTGGCAACAGTTATGTTGTGAGTAGTGGAGACCGGCATTTCTTTCATGCCGGTGATTTAAATGCATGGGTGTGGAAGGATGAATCCACAGTTGAGGAGATTAGAATGGCGATACAGGATTTTGAGGATATTGTGAAGAGTATTGCAAAGCGTTATCCTGTGATGGACCTTGCCATGTTTCCGGTAGATTCACGTATCGGCAGGGATTATTGGGAAGGTGCTTGCCGTTTTGTGCGACTTATAAATGTGAGGTATTTTGTGCCGATGCATTTTGAACTTGCGGATGATGATTCCGAGCGGGAAAAGAGGTGTTCTGACGCATTTGATTTTGAATCCTATGCCAATAAATCGCGTGGCGAATATATAGGATTGAGTGCTGAGGGAGATTCATTTGAATTTTATTGAGCACATATGGCATACCCCGGTGATTATCAACGTGTTTTCCGGATAAAGCGTGCAAAAAGAATAGGTGTGCGTTCTTTTGCATCCACGATTGAGAAGGATGATGCCAGCGGATTGTCGTGATTGTCTGACCGCAGTATCTCAACTTTCTGGTCATATACTGCTTCGTGAAGGAATGAGAGTTCAAAACGTGCAGGGAAAGTGTTGTCGAAGTCTTCAAGAGAAAATCTATTAAGAAGCAGAACTATATATCTTACAGTATTCACATGGCGATAGTAGTCAATGTCAGTATATTTAAAGCGGTAAGAGAATGGCGAATGATTAGCGACAAGTTCTTTTGCTCCCGGTGATATTGCAGAGTCCGGAGGAAGAATACGTGAATGTTTTGTTTGTTGTGCAATTGGCACAGGATTCCCAATAATAATTTCATTTGGAAGTGAGAGATGGGAAAGTCCTATATTGACACGGTCCCTGGTGTTCAGTATCATCCATACAGAGCGTGCGTATCCTATTACTTTTCCATCTTCGTCCGAGATGGAAAAGTCTCTTGCAGAGAAATGTCTGTTCCAACTTTCAACCCATGTCGATATGCTGTAATTTTCATTAACTTTGGGATATCTGTCCATTTCAATTGTGAGTCTGGACAGAATCCATCCGGCATTGAGATGTTCCATTGCAGGATTGCCGATATTGAGGTGATTGGCGTGTGCGGTGGCAATGTCGATGATTTTAGTTGTGAGTATGGGTAGTGAAAGTTCCTGTTCTGCATTTGCTTCGGCGGCGGAACTGAAGAAGTGTTGGGTAAAGACAGTGTTCATCAGGGGGAAGAAAATCAGGACTCTGACAGGTAAGATATGTATTTGTATCTTCTTGTCAGAGTCCTATATTGTTAATCTGGTAATACTTCAGTTAGATAAAAGTTTTTCACATCATTCCATTTGTAGAATGGGAATTGGTCAGTGTGGACCGGTATTGATGTCTCGCGTTCATTCAACATGAATTTTACAAGCACATCATCAGGTTTTCCTGATCTGCGGAAGAAAACCATCTGTATGTTTCCTGCCATTGGTGCAATCTTGAAGTCGGCGAACGCAGATGGGAAATCTTCCGGGCGGGAGACGCTGTTATAGCAGTCTTTGAGTCGCAGGATACCGGCAAGAGGAATAAGGTTTCCATCGTGACCGAAGCGTAGTGTGGCGGAGGGCTCGTTATTGGCGATGGCTTTGTCAGCGGAATCGATGATATTTCTTAACAATGGTTTGGCATTTGCTAAAACGAGTCCTCTGTTACCTGCGAAATTTGAGTCGCACACATAAAACCGGTAGTTGAAGCATTGCCACATATCATATAGTTCGTCGGGAGTAAATATGTCGTAGAATGACAGTTCAGTTTCCACATCCTGCATACCTGCAGCAATATAATATAGCGCCCACATCAGATCTTGAGGCATAACTTCAGTCTCTATGAAAAGCGGGTCGGAGAAAAGGGAATTGATGAGTCTGTGCGGTCTCACATGGGATTCCTCAAATTTACGGTATTGCTCTTTCCACTCTTTTGAAGTATATGCATTGGATTCATCTGAGTGATAATTAAGGTAATTCATGTATCTGTTTGAAGATTCACGTGTGGTCTTAAGTTTCGGATTCAGTTCTTTGAGGCGTTCACAGAAAGCATCCATAGAAAGGACACATCTGACTACAATTGTGGAACGTGCTGATATCTGTGAATTATCTTTGAAAACTTCCGGATATGAATTGAACATACGTTCTGCAATTCCACGGTGTTGACGCACTCCGAGAGGCGAGAGGTCACCGCCTCTTCCATCAGTCTCAACCATGAGTGAATCAAGGCGGTTCATAACGTCGACCCCAAGTGGAGTCAGAGCATTGTGCCGATATGCCTTGTGCATAAGGTCGGCAACCCATTTATAGTCATTGTCGGATATCAGGTATCTTGATCCGTGACGTCCGTAATGGCTTATATAAAATGGTTTGTATCCTTTGGGCGGAGCGGTGTTTTGGGATGTGCTGACAGGATACGCAAAATATACCCCTCCGGCTTTGTCAAGGTTCGCAGTCACTTCCTCTTTTGTGGTCTGTGCATTGAAAACGAGAGGGAAGAGCATTGTAATTGCTGCGAAAAATAATCTTATTTGTTTCATTAGAATCAAAATGTTATAGGTAATGAATCAGATTTTCAATTTCAATCACCTCTGTAATATAACTGTAAATAACAGCGAGCGATGAAATCAGCATATTTTTTTACGGTCTCGGTGTCGTCGGTATTGGGAAATACGGCGTCAGGAAGCCAATCATTGGAGAGAATCATTTTAAGAAGGTCGGGAGGGCAGAGTCCTCTGACAGTCAGGAGTTCGAACGCGTGTTTTTTTGCATAAGATTTGTTGTAGAGATGGTTGTCGGGGTCGGCAATACATCTGGCAACGTTGCGCGCCAATAACATCCCTTTCTCTTTATCGACTTTTATTACAAAGTCTGAATGGTTCTTAAATTGGGGTAGATGTTGCTCACCGTCCTCCCATCCCAGAACGGTTATAAGGAATTTGTTCAAGTCGTTGTAGTCCTGAATGTAAACTGTTTCCTTTCCGCCGGTGGCATTTGTGACAGCTGTATAATATTTATGAGTTTCTGCTGATTTGTTTTCTTGTCCGGACGGATTGATGGGGGGTGGCATCTTGTCGTGAAGGATAAGGAAGAGCCATTCCCGGAGATATAGTGCGAGTGGACCTGTGGGTTGTTCAGTCATTGCTTGTTCGAGAATCTCATGCAGACGGATATCCGCACCCTCTTTATCCATATCGGCTTGTTGCATTAACGCGAACATTGTCATTGCGAATGCCGGTGTGACAAGATATGAATTAAGGAACAGCCATTGTGAGAACCGTAGTATATGAGTTGCGTCTTCCGGATTATGTATGTCAAGTTGGAATGCCAAGTTATATTCATCCGGAACCGGTGCCAGGTCATAGGCATTGTCAAGCATTTCAAACCAGATATCGGCTAAAGACAGAATGTCGTTATGCAGAGGGTATATGTCACGTCGGTCGGTGTCATACATTGATATTGCGTACCATATCAGGAATTCAATATCAATTTTGTTAAGTTCATAATCCACATATTCCTCGTTGGCAATGTGGAAAGGCACCGGTTGTCCGTAAAGTCTTCTGCATTCATTAATGAATCCGCGCCATAGTCCTGCATCGGATATTATGTCCTGGTAATATCCGATAACGCATAATGCCACGTATTGCATGACTCCGTCGTGCACTGTAGGGAAGAGTGATTTCTCATCTTGAGCCTTAAGAAGTCTGTTGGCAAGGTTGAGATAGAATTCATCAGATGGTTTTGTGTCGGGATAAGCCGGCTGTCTTGAGAGGAATTGTTGTGGCGTTATTGGAGTCATAATGTGTTATTGCTTACAAAGTCGTTTTGAATGGGGTCAAAATGTACATTTCTGTTAGTAAAAAGATTTCTGATTTCGCCTGACGATTTCAGTTCGTCCGGTGATTCCATTATTATTTTATTGTTGTTGGAGAAGAGGATTGTTTTGTCGGTCATCCTCAGAGCCTGCGCCACATCGTGAGATGAGAAAAGAATTGAAGTATTGTTATTGTGTGCAGATTCGATTAGAAGTGATAGGATTTCAACTCTTGATGCAACGTCAAGGAATGAGAATGGTTCATCGAGAATAATAATCGGAGTGTCTTGGGCAATTGCTCTTGCAATAAGAGCCTTTTGCCGTTCTCCGTCCGAAAGATTGGCAACGAAATCGTGAGCCTTGTGCAAAATCCCTACCTGTGTCATTGCTTTGTCTACGGCGCTGTTGTCTGATTCAGAAAGTCGTCCGAAGAATCCGGTATGTGGTTGTCGGCCAAGTGCCACCAGTTCCTTTACTGTTAATCCTCCGGCTTGGATGGGGTCAGTAGTCACAAGTGCGATCTTCTTAGCAAATTCTTTTCTGGAATATTCATTGATTCGTCTGCCGTCAATTTCCACATATCCGTTTTTGGGGCTTATCTCTCCGGAAATTGTTTTGATAAGGGTGGATTTCCCGGCACCGTTCTCTCCCAACATTGCCACGACCTCACCGGGGAACAGTGATATATTCAGGTCGGATGCCAGAGTCCGGTCGGTGTAACCGATGGCGAGATTATGGGTTTCGAGTATCGGTGTTCTCATTTTTAGTTGAAATAGTTAAGTTTATTGCGTTGCAATATTACGTATAGAATCACCGGTACCCCAACAATTGGTGTTATTACGTTAATTGGGAGAATGCCTGAGGAGGATGGTATTACAGTGAAGAGTGCGCATATAAGCATCAGAGATGTTCCTGACAATAGCGTTGCCGGTATCAGAATCAGATGATTGGATGTTCCGGTAAGAATCCTTGCAATGTGTGGCACAATCAGTCCGATGAATCCTATAGGGCCGCAGAATGCTGTAACGAAAGCGGTGAGGAGTCCGGATATGATTATAAGGGATGCTCTCAGAGCGGTTAATGAGTATCCCATTGAAGCAGCATATCTTTCTCCCAGAAGGAGAGCGTTCAGAGGTTTAGCCAGCATACAGGCTGCAAATATTGTCGGTATTGATGGAATTGCCAGAAGTGGGATCTGGTTTAATCTGATTGATGAGAATGATCCTAATCCCCATACTATAAATGATTTTACGTCTTCGGATGGTGCTATGAAGTTCAGTAGGGAAATAATGGATGAGGCGAGATAACTTACCATAACACCGACGATAAGAAGCATGACGGGATTTTTAAGGACATTGCTGAGAAGCAAGAGCAATGCCATCACAACAGATGCCCCGATAAGGGCGCCGCAGATTGCAAGCCATCCGGTTTCAATAGATGTGATTGAGATATATGCCGCTCCAAGAGTAACCAGGGCGACTCCCAGGGATGCTCCGGATGAAACACCTAAGATTGATGGGCCGGCAAGCGGGTTGCGGAATGTTGTCTGGAGGAGAAGACCGGCAACGGAAAGTGATGCTCCTGAGAGCAGTGCGGCAATTGCCATCGGGAGCCGTGATTGAATAATGATTATGGATTCGGTGTCATCAGGATTTCCATTCCCTGTCAATATTTTCAAGATATGACTGAATGGTATGTCGACTGCACCTATGCTTAATAAAAGAAGGAAACATATTGGGGTGACGAGTGCCAGAATGCCCAATACCGATATTTTCCTTAATGAGCGGTAGGAATTATGTGTCATAGCATTGTGCAGATTGTTGCTCTTATTTTTCCAATAATTTGAAATATCGCAGGTTTACTGCCTTTTTCCCTTCAGAAACGGCTTTGAAAATGGCAACATAATCTTCCAATAACCTGTCTGGGTGATAAACGAGGTCATTGAAATATGCCCCGTTCTGTGTGTTGGCACAATAAACACCGTCATTATTGACAGCAGAGAAAGATGCGTATCTATTGTCCATTCCTATCAGGGAATTTCTGTTGAGGTCCTGTCCGAATGATTTTATTATCCATACATCAGCATTTCTCCCCTTGTCGAGAACTTCCTCGAAAGAGAGGGAGAGTGAGCCGGTGGAAGAATCATCCTTACGGAAATAGATGCCTCCTGCATCCGCAATCATACGTGCCTGGAAGCTATGTCCACCGGGCACGTACCATACGCCTTGATACATATTATCGGTAAGTACCAACGGCTTTTTATTAATGCCGGATGCGATTTCCATTTGTTTTTGATAATTGATTTTTACAGCATTATATATACTGTCAGCAGTGCTTTCCTGATGAGTAAGGGCTCCGAGGAATTTAATCCATTCCGCTCTTCCCAACGGGGATGTTTCATAGTTGTCGGTCATTTTGATTACCGGGACACCAAGAGCGTCAACTCCGGCCACATTCATCCCTTCGTATATATTAAGTAAAATTGCATCCGGTTTCATTGCAATCACCTTTTCTCCGGTGGGATTTTCTGCGGCTCCGCAATCAGTGACCGAACCATTCTTTATGCCGTTAATGATTTCGGGTTGTGCGAAATACTTTGCATCCACAACACCTTTGACAGATTCAATGGAGTGTAACTCTTTTAGTGCTTCAGCGGTCACGGTGCTGTAAATGAGAAGATTTGATACCGGAGTGCGGATAATGGTTCCTTTGGGAAGATTATCAGGAATGTCAGACGATTTAGGGACCAGAATATAAGTCGCTACAGGATTTATAGTGTCTTCTGTGGTGAAGAAACTTGCAATCTTGAAGTTGTTATTGTCTGTTAAGTGAAGGGTTATGGCATCCGGTGTGGTGTCCTCACTGCGGGTATAAGACTCATTACCCCTTTTGCAAGCAGCAATAAGGGGTAAAATGAGTGTTAGTAAGGTGGCGTATGACAGAATGTTAATACGCATTGTCGTTATTGTTATCCTTGATATATTCTGAAAATACCGTATACCTCATCCTGCCTGTATGAAGACTGCGATCCGGTTGCCATATCACGTACTGTTACGGTTCCGTCAGCGAGTTCCTGTTCACCAATCATAGCAACAAGGGGCACTTTCAGAGCATCAGCATATTGGAATTGCTTTTTTAATTTGGCGTTGTCGGGATATAGGGCGGCGGCCACACCTTCTTTTCTCAGTCTGGATACGCAAGCGGCGGCAGTGGCGGCTTCCGTTTCTCCGAGGTTGACGAACAGAACAGTTACGGTGTCAAGCACCTTTTCCGGGAAAAGGTTCAGTTGGTCGAGCACATCGTAAATTCTGTCGGCACCAAATGATATTCCGACACCGGAAAGTCCGTCCACACCAAATACTCCTGTAAGGTTATCGTATCTGCCACCGCCAGAAATTGAGCCTATCTGCGCATCAAGCGCCTTGACTTCTATAATGACACCTGTATAATAATTCAGACCTCTGGCCAGTGACACATCGATATCAACCTGCGCTGTCGGATTCAGATTCATGAATCCGTTATATACAGTGGAGAGTTCTTCCACTCCTTTGGATCCTTCCACTGAGCCAGACAAGAAATTGTCAAGAGTTTTCAGTTTCTCTTCGTTAGTGCCGGATAAAGTCAATAACGGATATAGTTTATTGCAGTCATCCTCAGAGAACCCTTTGGATTTCAATTCTTCGGTAACGGCATCAAAACCGATTTTGTCAATTTTGTCTATTGCAACCGTCAAATCAACAATTTTGTCCTGTTGTCCCAGAATCTCAGCAATTCCGGAAAGAATTTTCCGGTTATTGATTTTAATGGCGACCCGGAGGTTGAACTTGGCGAACACAAAGTCGAGTAATGAGAGAAGTTCAATTTCATTGTAAAGAGAAGTTGAACCGACCACATCTGCATCACACTGCCAGAATTCGCGGTATCTTCCTTTCTGTGGTCTGTCCGCACGCCATACAGGTTGCATTTGAAAGCGTTTGAATGGGAGTTGGAGTTCGTTGCGGTGTTGCACCACATAACGTGCGAATGGTACGGTGAGGTCATATCTCAAGCCTTTCTCGCAGAGTTGGGAAGCGAGACGGGTTGTTTCCTTGTTGTTCCAATCATTTTCATTGACCTTTTTAAGGAAATCACCTGAATTGAGAATTTTAAAAAGGAGTTTGTCGCCTTCCTCACCATATTTCCCCATCAGTGTTGACAGGTTTTCCATAGCCGGAGTTTCAATCTGACGATAACCGAAAAGTTGGAAAGCGGCACGGATTGTGTCGAATATATAGTTGCGCTTGGCCATTTCGACGGGAGAGAAGTCGCGGGTGCCTTTAGGTATTGAAGGTTTCTGAGCCATATTAAAAAAGTAATGAATCGATGCAAAAATAATAAAAAGCGTGGAGATATACAAGAGAGCGCTTAACCGTTTTTTTCATCCGATGAGTGTTTCCTGCCGAAAGTGGGGTCGATTCTGACTCCTTTGCATGCAGCGAAAGTGAAAAAGCAGCATATCATCACCCACCAGAAGAAAAGCACATATCCTTGATTTGAATTGGCTGTCAGAATCTGGCATTGGTTGAGTTGGTCAAAAATCCAACCTGCAGCCATTCCCGGGAGCATCATTCCGAGAGCCATAAATGCAGTGCAGAAAGCATAATGAGAAGTCTGTGCTTCCCCTTGTGAGAAGTAAATGAGATATAGCATAAATGCTGTGAATCCAAATCCGTATCCGAATTGTTCGATAAAGATTGCAATGTTTACAAAGATAAAACTCTGTGGTTGAAACATTGCGAGGAAGCAATAGAATATGCAAGGGAGAGTTAATGACAGAGCCATTGGCCATAGCCATTTTTTCAGGCCATCCCGAGCAATGCATAATCCCCCCAGAATTCCCCCGAGCAGTAATCCAATAACTCCTGTGGTGCCGTTCACTATACCAATCTGGGCTGTGGATAATTCTAGTCCACCCATCTCCCTCGGATCATTGAGAAAAGGTTGAACGAGTTTAATACACATGGCTTCCGGCAGTCTGTAAAGAAGCATGAATGATAATGCGGATATTATGTGGGGTTTGCGGAAGAAAGTGACGAAAGTGTGTGCGAAATCATGCAGTATATTTGAAGCGGTAACTCCCGGAATCGGTTTGTCGTCCGGTGCTTTAGGCATGAAAAATGTGTGCCATGCGGCAATTAAAACGAATGTGGCGGATAGGATGAAGAAAACGATTTGCCATGCGAAGGCAATGTCTCCGTATGCTTTTTCAATATTACCTGCCAAAATTACCAATCCCCCTTGTCCTATAACGCTTGCAATCCTATAGAATGTGGAGCGTACACCAACGAACGCGGATTGAAGATGAGGTGTCAGTTCCATCATATAATATCCATCCGCTGATATGTCATGGGTGGCTGAGAAGAATGCTGTCATCCAGAATACAGCAAGTGTTGCAGAGAAGAAATGGGATGTTGGAAGGAGAAAAGCGACAGCGGAGAATGCAATGGCCATGAGCCATTGCATAATGATGGTCCATAATCGTTTTGTGCCTATAAGGTCAACGAACGGACTCCAGAATGGTTTTATAACCCAGGGGAGATAGAGCCATCCTGTGTAATATGCCATTTCAGTTTTTGAGATTCCTAATTGTGTGTAAATGAGTACTGTCAGGACATTGACAGCAAAGTATGGGAGTCCCTCGGCAATGTAAAGCGTCGGAATCCAAAACCAGGGCGATCGTTTTGGCATTTTTCTATTAAAGTGGTTTAAAAGGGATTAATTCAAAGTTTTGAGAGCCTTCTCTTCAATATTGTTCATTTTTTTTCTGAAGACGTTCCGGGCATTCTTAATCATAGATGAGAATTCGGGATAAGAACGGAGATGAGCGAGATCATAGTCCACTTCAGGATGATAAGTGTCAAATCCTTTGTCGAGAGCCATCCTGAGAGCCTCCAATCCTTTTTTGTAATTGCCGGTACGAGTGTAATAGCAGGCACATTGATATAACACCGCTTCATTTTCATCAGTTGCATTTGCAAAAATGGTATCGACAATCTTGTTTGCCTCGGTTTCTCTGCCAACGGCGGCAAGTGCAAGTGGCAACCATCCTTGCGCTATTTCGGATTCGGCTGAGATAATGTCAGTGTTGCAGATCGAGATTGCCTTATCATAAAGGTCGTTGGCTTTAAGGGTATTGCCGGTTTTCTGACAGGCATCGCCCCCCATTACCAATGACGGTAGAAAAGAGTATTCCAGTTCGGTGTTGACTTGGTCAAAATTCTCAATAGCCTTTTCGTACTCACCCTTGTTCATATATGCAACAGCGAGAAGGTATCTGATATGTGTAATTTCCGAGTCATCTCCCTTAAGCAACGCTTGATCAAGAAGTTCAATCGCTTTATCTGACTCTCCCAATTCAATCAGGCATTCAGCACGATTCCATAAGAACGGTACATCTTCTGACATTGATTTATTGTAATAGGCGAGTGCATTCTCATAGTCATCGCATTCCTTATAAGCATTGGCAAGTACCTCATATTCGTATGGTCCTTGCTCTATATTAATGCTTCTGAGTGCGAATTCAAGAGCAGTGTCATAGTCAGCGACGGAACTTGCAAATCTTGAGAACAGTGTGAACCAGTTAGACTCATTCTCTTCTGCCTTACAAAGTTCAATTAGCCGTGATTTGGCATATTCCGGATCAGTTTCCATTAGATTCATCGCAATGTTGATGGTTTCTCCGGGCTGATATCCATACATCTCCAACGCATCATCTATCGCTTTCCGGTATTGGTCTCTGCTGATGTAACAGATTATTCTGTTTCTCAGCGCTTCGCAATAGTCGCTTGTATCCTCTGCGTTCTCAATTGCCAGATTCAGATATCTGAGTCTTGAATCAGAACCGACAGGTTCTAAATCAGACTTCATGAGATATAAAAATGAAGAACGTGTAAGAGCGATAGCGTTGTCGAGGTAACGTGATGCCATGACAGTGTCATTGCGGGAAATATTGATGAAATAAAGTTTCTTGTATAAATCACCTTTTTCATCATCTTCGGCATCGTCGATTGCATTGAAGATTATGTCTTCGGCTTTTGAGGTGTCTTTCTCGCAATGAAGGATATTGTCCGTATGCAAGCCAACAAATCCGGGATATTGATTATATTTGAGTGAAAGATCATAACCTTTGTTGGATGCCTTCATAATCTCTTTGCAGTCACGGTCAAGATTGCGTTGTGCGTATGAAAGAAAAAGCCATCCGATGAAATTATCTTTCTCTTTATTGACACAATCTTTAAATGCGTATTCCGCATCACGGAAATTTGATTCCTCCAGAGATGTTATCCCGGATTTCAGATACGGACTGCCCAGTAATTCTTCAAAAGAGCGTTGCCTGGCGGTTATAGGTAAAGCAGTTATTATCGTTAATAATACAGCCGCAATTTTATTCTTTTTCATAATTCCGGTACGTGATGATATTCTATTCCATAAAACAGAAATGGAATAAAGATGGAATGGGTATTTCAAGTGCTTATTTTACGAAGGTTTTAAGATCAGCGGGAGTGAATATTATGTCGAAACTATCCTTCGTAGTCAAACCTTTATAATGATATATCAAGCAGCAATTTTTCTTCACAAGACTTTTGAAGAATTCTTGTATAAGGGCGTTCTGGCTAAACGTTTTCTCTAAATTCCTGCGAATAATGTTCTGGACATCCCTCAATTGACTTATGGTGAACCCATCTTCGATAACGTCATAATAATATGTCACACGGTTCCCTTCCCTCTTTACATCTGTCCACGTGGTTTGTTCATCCACTTTCATGGGACATAGAGATTTGGAAGATGATATTGACTCATCTATTTCGGAGTAATATTGATTGTTTTGAGTCTGTGGTTTCTCTTGAACAGTGGGATTGTGATTCACGTTTCGGTTATTCCACGCATTGAGAATTTCATCAGGTGTGAATGTCACAGACACGGATTTTTCATCCGGAGAGAAATAATAAGTCACTTTCATGGTGCATCCGGCTGTGTGGAGTGCATTCACAAAGTCTTCCACACCTTCATTTTTTACGAATGATTCAAGGAAAGAGTTTTTAATTTCAGGTTTTGACAGGTTTTTGCTGAAAGTGGAAAAAGAGACAGGGCTGTCACCCATAATGATAAAATAGGATACACATTCCGGATTGTGAGAATAGTTCACTGCGGTCATTAGCATCCCCATAGGGAGGGTTTGCGGGAGGTCCTCATTAACAGCGTCTACAATATTTGCGATATAAGATTTTGCATCTGCGACGCTTTTGGCCGCTGTGTTGCTGTTCTGCACTTTAATTTGGGCCAGGGCGTTGCCGTATTCTTTTGATGAATGTTTGCTGTTCTGGGCCGGAAGAGGAGTGAGGGCGGCGATGACTGCCAATATGGAAAATAATATTCGTTTCATATAAATGTTGTTGAGGGATAATATGTTGATGGATAATAATTACATTAAATTCTTAAAAGTGAAGACTCACAGATTATGGTCCTTAATTTGCTTCCACTTGTCACTGCGAGTTGGACGTCACAAAGGTAACAACAATAAGTGATTATTGCAAATAATTTTGTGGGAAATGGTATGAAACACATCCAATGGATGATGAAATCATCGTGGGGGCAATAATGCGGGTAAGGTAACGTTTTAAATGTATGCGCGTAAGGATAGTATTATTGTCATTTCTTCTGGTTGCAGTCGGCCTTGTGTTGAATGCCGAGAATGTTCGTTTTCACGGAAAAGTCAGTGATGAGCAGAATAAACCTGTGGAATTTGCAACTGTAAGGATAGGAGGCACCGCAATCGGTACCAACACGGATCTCAAGGGTGACTATTCATTGACAGTCGCACAGAAAGATACCATAGATGTGATTGTCAGTTGTCTGGGATATAAGAATGTGAAACGCAGGTTCTTGGATGCCAAAGGTGACATTACACTGAATGTCAAACTGTATCCTGATGAGAAAGTGCTTTCCGAAGTGGAAATAATCGGTACGCGCAATAAAATCAACGGGATGCAGGACATAAGTACCGAATCCCTTAAACTGTCTCCTGATGTGTCAGGAGGATCAGTGGAATCTCTTCTTGCCACTCAGGCCGGAGTCAACTCAAACAACGAGATGTCCTCGCAATATTCAGTGCGGGGAGGATCTTTTGATGAGAACTCCGTGATGATAAATGGTACAGAGATTTATCGTCCACAATTGTTGAGAAGCGGACAGCAGGAAGGGTTGTCGATCGTGAATCCGGACATGGTGGGCAACCTGAGGTTTTCCACCGGAGGATTTCCTGCACGTTATGCGGATAAAATGTCATCGGTACTTGATATAACCTATCGTGAGCCGGAAGCGATAGAAGGTTCCGTATCCCTGTCATTGATGGGCGGTTCCATTGCTTTCGGCCAGAATTCAGGCAAATTCTCACAATTGCATGGCATACGTTTGAAGAAAAACAACTCAATTCTTTCCGGCTTGGAAGAGCGTGGTGAATATGATCCTCTGTTTTTTGATTATCAGACTAATCTCCGATGGAAACCCACGAATCGTCTGACATTCTCTTTTCTTGGCAACATATCCCTGAACCATTTTAATTTCAAGCCTGCCGACCGTGAGACATCATTTGGAACGTCCGACAATATCAAGCAATTCAAGGTGTATTTTGACGGTGAGGAGAGAGACCGGTTTCAGACATGGCTCGGAGCCCTTTCAATGAATTACCGCATCAATGGAAGCAACAATATCCAAATGGGGCTTTCAGGTTTTATTACAGATGAGTTTGTGTCATACGACATATCCGGAGAATACTGGCTGAATCAGGCAGGAACCGGAGGAGAAGGTGCAATCGGAGGAGAATTGGGCGTTGGAAAATATATGGAGCATTCCCGCAACAGATTGAAGGCATCCGTAATACAGGCATTCCTTAAAGGAAATTCAAGAATTAAATCTAACAATCTGTCGTATGGCATCAGTTATCAGCATGAGGTGTTCCGTGACAGAACAAAAGAGTGGGAATGGCGCGATTCCGCCGGATACTCATTGCCAACTGTTCCCGGTGCGGTACAGTTGATTTATAATCTCGCATCCCGCCAGGATATCGCCACCAACCGGCTTGCCCTTTATCTTGAAGATTCATTTTATTGGGACACAGATGCAGTTTCCGTCACATTAAACGCCGGCGTAAGAGGCTCTTACTGGGATTTTAATAAGGAGTTCCTTTTCTCACCGCGTGTAAATGTTTCTTTCATTCCTCAGAAAAACAGAAACTGGGCATTCAGACTGGCCTCCGGTCTATATTATCAATCTCCGTTTTATAAGGAATACCGTCAGGCTGTTCAAGATGACTGGGGGAATGGAATCGTGGTGCTCAACAGGAATATAAAATCACCGCGCTCAATACAATTTATTCTTGGAACAGATTATACATTCCGGGCATTCAATCGCCCCTTCAAACTTACAGGAGAGGCATATTATAAGAATCTGGCAAATCTCATCAGTTATGAATATGACAACCTTAAGGTGTCATATTCAGGCACCAACGATGCCAAAGGTTATGCAATGGGTCTTGATTTCAAATTGTTCGGACAATTTGTAGAGGGATCTGACAGTTGGATTTCATTCTCTCTGATGAAAACACAACAGACCCTGAATGGGGTGAAAGTGCCACTTCCGACTGACCAGCGTTACAGCATAGGTCTCTATTTCACAGATTATTTTCCGAAATTCCCTAAACTCAAATTCTCCTTGAAAGGTATAATCTCCGATGGACTGACGATGGTGGCACCACGTGTGAGCCGTGATGTGGCATGGTTCCGGGCACCGGCATATAAGCGTGTGGACATTGGACTCAGTTACCAGTTCATAGGCTCGCCCGGAGAAGAGAGACGTACAGGATTCTGGGGTAATTTCAAGAGTATTGTCTTGGGCGTGGATTGTTTTAATCTTCTTGACATTAGTAATGTAAGTGGATATTATTGGGTGACTGACGTAAATGGTATCCAATATGCAGTGCCGAATTACCTTACACGGCGACAGATAAATGTCCGTCTTGCCTTTGAGTTCTGACGGATTTGTTACTTAACGTTTTTTTTTGTAATTTTGCTCCATGATGAAGAAATCGCTCATTTTGACCGTTTTTGTCATATCAGCAATCCTCCATTCCACTGCTGATGTGATTTCCGATGCACGCAATCTGATAGAATGTGGCAAATTCAGGGAAGCACGGGAATTGCTGGATGAGGAACTGGAATTGAATCCGGATTCTCCCAATGCAGGAATGGTTAACGAGTTGCTTGGAGAGTCGCTGTTTTCGCTTGGAGAGTTGCAATCAGCCAAAGCGTATTTCGAAGTGGCAAAGAAACGCGGTGTTGCCGATGCCTCCCGTTGGCTTGGGAAACTTGCACTTAAAAATTATGACTTCGATGCCGCCACATCATTATATGGTGCTTATATAAAGCAAAAAAATACCGCAAAAAAACAGATTGATCCAAAGGCTCAGAAAGAGTATGATGGAATTGCTAAGGCGAAAGAGGCTTTGAAACGTGTGGAAAGAGTGCAGATCATTGATTCTCTGACAGTGCCGAAGGATGAGTTCTTCACATATTACCGCATATCAAAACCTTCAGGGAAGTTGCTGAATCCAACTTTATCACCGTTGTCCCAATATTCTCAGGATGCAGAAGTTGTGTATATCAACGAAAGTGGAGATAATATGTTATGGTCAATGACTGATACAATCGGTAATAAAAACATAGTGGAGTCAATGAAATTGACCGGTGGCAATTGGCATGAGCCAATGTTCTTGCCTGAAATGGTAAAGGGGAACGGTGATGCTGATTTCCCGTTCCTTATGCCCGATGGTCTTACTCTTTATTTTGCCAACAACGGAGATGAATCGATGGGAGGGTACGATATTTTTATTGCTTCCCGCGATGCCGTGGATGGCTCATGGCTTGCTCCACAGAATCTTGGAATGCCCTATAATTCACCGTTCAACGATTACCTCTACGCCGTTGATGAGATCAATGGAGTAGGGTGGTGGGCCACTGACAGGAATCTGATACCTGACCATCTCACTCTCTATGTTTTCATCCCCAACGCACGTCGCATCAATATCGATTCCGAAGAGGAAGACCCTGTTCCTTATGCCTTGATATCAGATATATCCATTACACAGAATGATGAAACTGACTATCAAAGCATTCTCGATTCAATAAAAAGCATAGAACCATCCGGTCCGGATGAAGAAGAGCAGTTCAGATTCCAGATGCCTGATGGAACTCTTTATACACGTTACGACCAATTGCCGGGTGATGATGTGAAAAATGCTATGAAAGAATATCGGGAAGCAAAAGATTTGTATGACACTTCTGCGGTTCAACTTGATGATCTCCGCAGGGATTATCACATCAACGGATCAACAGCGGCTCTTAAATTGCAGATATCGGATCTTGAGACATTAATCGCAAAACAGCGTAGAAACTTGAAGAATCTTAAAAACAAAGTAATATCACTCTGCATTTGATATTGATTATTCCCTGGATATCAATAACGTTCCTTATATACCATGATTAGTTTTCTCATAGCATTGGCAATACTGGTAGGTGGATATTTCACCTACGGCAAATTTGTGAGCCGTGTTTTCGGAGTTGACCCCGATAGAATCACTCCGGTTCACAAAATGGCTGATGGTGTCGATTATGTTCCCCTTCCTACGTGGAAAATATTCCTTATACAGTTTCTTAATATTGCCGGTCTTGGCCCTATATTCGGAGCAATTATGGGTGTAATGTTCGGCCCGGCCGCCTTTTTATGGATTGTTTTCGGCACTATATTCGCCGGTGCAGTGCATGATTATCTTTCCGGTATGCTGTCGTTGCGTAACAATGGTGCATCCCTCCCGGAGATTGTAGGTTCGCAGTTAGGCGACAAGGTAAAAAATGTAATGCGTGTGTTTGCTCTCCTGTTGATGATACTGGTGGGAGCGGTGTTTGTCTATAACCCTGCGGATCTTCTCGCGATGCTTACGCCTGATCATCTTGACCGCATATTCTGGATAGTGGTGATATTTATATATTATATGGCCGCAACACTTCTTCCAATTGATAAAGTCATAGGGAAATTGTATCCGATATTCGGTATCGCACTTCTTTTTATGGCACTTGGAATTATGACAATGCTCTTTGTTCATGCGGATACCGTTCCTGAAATATGGCATCAGTTCTATAATCATAAACCGGATGCGGAATCAAATCCCATTTTCCCGATGATGTTCGTTTCGATAGCCTGCGGTGCGATATCAGGATTCCATGCCACCCAGTCTCCGATGATGGCCAGATGTCTGAAGAATGAAAAATATGGACGTCCGATATTCTACGGAGCAATGGTAACTGAAGGAATAGTGGCATTGATATGGGCTGCGGCTGCCGTTGCCTTTACGGGAGGTTACGGTCAATTGCAGGAATATCTGGGAAATGGATCTCCGGCAATTCTTGTAAATGATGTGTCAAAAACATGGCTGGGCACTTTCGGTGGCATACTTGCTATCCTCGGAGTGATTGCCGCTCCAATCACTTCAGGCGATACGGCATTGAGGTCTGCGCGTCTCATAGCTGCGGATTTCATGGGCGTGCAACAGAAGAAGATTGTTAAGCGCCTCATGATTTCTTTACCGATATTTGTGTTATGTTTTATCATAATGCTTATGCCCTATGATGCGTTATGGCGTTATTTCGCGTGGTGTAATCAGGTATTGGCGGTATTCACTCTTTGGACATTGACAGTATGGCTTGCCAAAAATAGAAAGATTTATATGATAACTCTCATTCCGGCAATGTTTATGACTGCTGTAACAGTCACTTATATTCTGTACGCACCTGAAGGATTGGGGATTGTGACGGATTCTTTATTCGGCATATTACCTTCCTATGAATTTGCGGTATGTGGAGGTTTGGCTGTAACTGCTTTACTGACGCTTTTATTTGTGAGATTCCTGAAGACACTTGAGTCTGCAAAGATGAAACCGGAGTTGCAAAAATAATACGATGACAGTTTCTGAAATATTACATATCGCAGAGATTACAGACCATTACAATTTTCATTCACATACGGAATTCTGTGATGGACACGCCATGATGAAAACAATGGCGGCATCCGCTCTAGATTGTGGTATGGAGCATTATGGCTTCTCACCTCATTCGCCGATAATAATTGACTCACCTTGCAATATGAAGCGTGAGGATGTGGGCGCATTTCTTGATGAAGTGGACCGGATAAGAGAAGAATATGCAGGAAAGTCTTCTCCCATAGCCTTTTATAAAGGAATGGAAATTGACCGTTTGAATCATGACAATGCACCACACATTGATTATTATCAGAATCTTCCTCTTGATTATAGAATAGGTTCTGTGCATTTTGTAGAGAATCAGGATGGGATATTCATTGACTGTGACGGTGGCTGTCAGCGGTTCGCCCGTAATCTTGCAGAATATTATCGGAATGATTTAAGATATGTAGTTGAAAAATATTTTGAATCAGTACTGAAGATGCTTGAAGAGGGTGGGTTTGAGATACTGGGTCATGCGGATAAAATCTCTGCCAATGCATTTGATGCAGATAATAGGATAGAGGAATATTCATGGTATGAGGCTCTAATTGATGATGTAGTCAGATTGTCAAAGGAGAAAGGGGTGATAGTGGAAGTCAATACAAAAGCCATAAGAACAAGAAACAGACTGTTTCCTGCACAGAAATGGCTTCCAAAATTCGTGGAAGCGGATATACCGCTCATTGTAAACAGCGATGCGCATGATCCCGCCAAGATTGAGGAGGGGAGAGCGGATACTATAAAAATGATAAGAAATTTAAGAACAAGATAATTATGAACATAGGAGATAAATTACCTGAAGTGCTTGGTAAGGATGCAGATGGCAATATCGTGAAGATATCGGATTTCCCAGGCAAGAAGATAATATTATATTTCTACCCGAAAGACAATACCCCCGGATGTACAGCGGAAGCCTGTTCTTTGCGGGATGGATGGGAATCCTTAAAAGAGATGGGATACCAGGTGATTGGAGTAAGCAAGGACTCAGAGGCTTCCCATCGTAAGTTTACTGACAAGTATTCTCTTCCGTTCCCTCTGATTGCGGACACTGAGCATCAACTTTGTGAATCATGTGGCGTTTGGCAACTCAAAAAGATGGCCGGCCGTGAGTATTGGGGTATAGTGCGCACCACATTTATCACAGACGAGAACGGTATTATTACAGATATTGTCAAGAAAGTAAATACTAAAGATGCCGCCAATCAACTCTTTACTCTTCTCGACGGCAGAAATAATCCGAATCCTGCGTGAATAATACAGCAACACCTGAAAGACGTCATACTCCTGCCCTGAGTGTGATTGTTCCGGTCTATAATTCAGAAAAATATCTGAGGGAATGTCTCGATTCAATCCGCAGACAGTCGCTGACGGATATGGAGATTATTCTCGTGGATGATTGTTCCACGGATAAATCTCCGGAGATATGTGACGAGTATGCGCGTGCGGACAGCCGGTTCAAGGTGTTTCATTTGCCCGAAAACAGAGGTCCGGGAATTGCAAGAAACGTCGCGCTCGATTTTGCCGATGGCGATTATTGCACTTTTGTGGATTCAGATGATAAGATACATCCGAATGCATACAAAGAGATGTATGACTTTGCCAGAAGAAATGCCCTTGACATTGTAAGGTGTGAAATGGGAGGTTTCTCTGATGATGACGCAATACCAAAACCTTTGTTCCAGCAATACAAAAGAGAGACAATCTACACAAGGAAAAAAGACTTGCGCAATATTGCCCTCTGCGTCTTCTCTTCACCGGTATCTCCCGAGAAAAGCGATATGAATTTCGGAGGTTCGGCCTGTTCCGCTATCCATCATCGCTCATTGTTCGAGAATGGTGGAGTGCGCTTTGCAAGACAGCCTCACATGATTTCGGAAGACTTTATCTTTGAATACGACTGCCTGCAGAATGCAAAATCCATAGGATTGCTTCCACGAAGATATTATTATTACAGAAGAAACCTTCAGTCTCGTTCGAATATCCCTAAAGACGATATTCTCCAAAGAGCATTGAATACTGCAGAAATCATTGAACGGATGATAATGCGTGACGGATATGAGGAAACGGACCTTGAACACGCTTATCTATATACCATAAACATTACACGGGCATTCATTAAAAATTTCTTTCTTTCCACACTCCCGGTAAAAACTGTTAAACGTTGGTTCTTAAGTCAGCATGACTCCCCAATACTGGAAAGAGCCTACAAAAACAGGTGCGTGAAATTCTTACCTTTCACACACCGTTTAAACTTTGAACTCTTTTACAAGAAGAAATTCTATGCTCTGTATGCCCTTGTCAAGGGACGGGAATTAATCAGGTGATTCATCATTGTCCTGTGTCACTTTTGGAAGAGTGAGATGTAAGAAAAACCATCCCAGCACACCGGCAAGAAGACTGCCGGCCAGAATTCCCAATTTGGCATTATTAAGGACAATTGAAAGGTGAGGGTCGCCTGTGCCGAATGAGAGATTGGCAATGAATAATGACACTGTGAATCCTATACCGCCAAGAAGGGATACCGAAGCCAATTGTTTCCAGTTGCAACCCTCAGGCATAGGCGCCCAATGCATCTTGATGCAAAGCCAGGAGAAAAGGAAAATACCAATGAATTTACCTGCTACAAGACCTAATATTATATCTCTGCTTACACCGCTGAATATAGACGAAATCTCAAGATCACCGAAATATATTCCCGCATTGGCAAACGCGAAAATAGGAACCACAAGATAGTTTACAAGAGGATGCAATGTATCCTCTATATCCTGCAACGGCGATATGACTTTATCGGAAGCCGACTCAATCTCTTTCAGCCAGTTCATCTGCTCTTTGTCGAGGATTGTTTTTGACTCCAGTCTTGCAATATCCTCATGGGCAAACCGTGAAATGTTTTTATGTATGGTCTTTATGAATCCCTCCGGAGCATAGACGGGACGTGCCGGAACGCAGAAGGCTATGAGGACACCGGCTATTGTAGGATGTATGCCGGCATTAAGGAATAAGAACCATACAAAAGCCCCTATCCCCAGATAGAATATCTTGCTCTGTATCCTTAACCATCCTCCCAATGCAAGGATGCCAAGTAAAACAGCCGCTCCGATAAGCAGCCAATAATCTATATGTGCTGAATAAAATATTGCTATTACAAGAATCCCGCCAATGTCATCAACAACGGCCAATGTGGTGAGGAATATCTTTAGAGAAATAGGGACCCGTTTCCCCAACATGGCCAAAACCCCTAATGAGAATGCAATATCCGTAGCCATCGGGATTGCAGAACCGCCTGCATATTCTGTGCCTCTGGCAAAACTCCAGAAAATAATAACCGGAACTGCCATACCACCTATTGCGGCCACAATCGGCAACAACGCCTGTTTGAAGGAACTTAATTCCCCTACAAGTATCTCACGCTTGATTTCCAGTCCTACCGAGAAAAAGAAAACAGCCATCAGTGCGTCATTGATGAATCCCATTATTGACATCGGTTCACCGTGGTGGCTGAAAAGATTAAATTCACCTAACTGTAATCTTATCTCATGATTCCATAATCCATTATAGAAATCAGTAAGTCCGGGGATATTGACCACTATCAAAGCCAGTGCAGTTGCTGCCATCAACACTGTGCCGCCATTGGCATAATTCTTCAGCGTCTTTCTTGCTGTATAAAAAACGTTAGCCATAATAAATATAGTTTCATGTGAAAATCATAGTCTGTGACGATCGTCATTGATAAGGCGTACATCCGAATGCCATTACAACATCCCTGTTATGTCAACCTTATAATAATAAAACATCATCCGGATTCAAGGGTTCATCTCTTTTAATCCTTTCCGATACACTTATGAAAATATAAAGTTCTGCATTTGTAATAATATTGTAAAAACCGGAATCGAAATGTAATTGCAGGTATTCACAGTTGCATAAACCAAAAAAAATTACTACCTTTGCGTTGATTACCGCCGTTATAACATTTGGTGTTTTGACACTTGTGACCTTTCTTCTTGAAAATCGGCGGGTGTTGTGTTATAATTTTAGAAAATTATTTTTTATTTTTAAGTTATGAGTCTGAATATTGTGGTTCTGGCAAAACAAGTGCCGGACACCAGAAATGTCGGTAAAGATGCGATGAAAGCAGATGGCACAATCAATCGTGCCGTTCTTCCCGCAATCTTCAACCCTGAAGACCTCAATGCACTCGAGCAAGCATTGAAAATCAAGGAGCAGAATCCAGAGGCAAAAGTGACAATTCTCACCATGGGTCCTCCTCGTGCCGCTGAAATTATCCGTGAAGGACTCTTCCGCGGTGCAGATGATGGCATAGTATTGTCAGACAGAGCATTTGCCGGTGCTGATACTCTTGCAACATCCTATGCCCTTTCCGCTGCAATACGTAAACTCGGCAATGTGGATCTTATTATAGGCGGACGTCAAGCAATTGACGGTGATACTGCGCAGGTCGGACCTCAGATAGCAGAGAAACTTGGCATGCCGCAGGTAACGTATGCAGAAGACGTAATTGACCTCAAAGATGGCAAGATCACAGTGAAACGCCGAATTGAATCAGGTGTTGAGACTGTAAAATGTCCTCTCCCTTGCGTCATTACTGTCAATGGCTCGGCAGAACCTTGCCGTCCGCGTAACGCTAGGAATATACAGAAATACAAATATGCTGCACTTCCATCAGAGGTCGCAGCCGATGAAGAGAAAGCCAACTTCATTGAGAAGAGACCATATCTCAAAATCAACGAATGGAATGCACAGACAGTGGATGCCGACCTTGCACAATGTGGTCTTGCCGGCTCACCCACCAAAGTGAAGAGCGTTGAGAATGTGGTATTCACAGCAAAAGAGGCACGCAACATCGCCAATAACGATGAAGAACTTGAAGGCCTCATCAAAGAACTTATCGTAAATCATACTATTGGCTAAGTCCTTTAAAAAAGCATAATAAAATGGCAGATACTAATAATCTTATCGTCTACTGCGAATATGAGGATGGCAAAGTTGCCGATGTCAGCCTCGAACTCCTCACTAAAGGGCGCCAGCTTGCTGATAAACTCGGAGTAAAACTCGAAGCAGTTGTTATTGGCGACAAACTGGAAGGCATTGAGAAGCAGATTTTCCCCTTCGGCGTGGATCGGATCTACAAAGTTGAAGATGCGCGTCTCTATCCATATACATCATTACCGCACTCATCAATCCTGATCAACCTCTTCAGAGAGATTCAGCCGCAAATCGCATTCATGGGTGCCACATCAATAGGCCGTGACCTCGGTCCGCGTGTAAGTTCATGCCTGCATTCAGGTCTTACCGCTGACTGTACCGCTCTTGAAATAGGTCCTCACACTGATCCCAAATCCGGCACGAATTACGAGAATCTCCTGTATCAGATCCGTCCTGCATTCGGTGGTAATATTGTTGCGACAATCGTCAATCCTGAATGCAGACCTCAGATGGCAACCGTTCGTGAAGGTGTCATGAAAAAAGAGGTTAAGGACAGCAATTATATCGGTGAGGTTGTGAATCTTGACGTTAACAAATATACCAACGACACCGACTTTGTTGTCGAAATAATCGACCGCCATGTGGAGAAATCAAAAGTGAACCTCAAAGGTTCTCCAATAATAGTGGCAGGTGGCTACGGTGTGGGAAGTAAAGAGAACTTCGACCTTCTGCAGCAACTTGCAGACACTCTCGGTGCTGAGGTGGGAGCATCACGTGCGGCAGTAGACGCAGGATGGGTAGACCATGACAGACAGATAGGACAGACCGGCGTGACAGTCCGTCCTAAATTATACATTGCCTGCGGTATATCCGGACAAATACAGCACATTGCAGGTATGCAAGACTCCTCAATTATAATTTCTATCAATAATGACCCTAACGCTCCAATCAATACTATCGCCGATTATGTAATAACCGGCAAGATGGAAGACGTGGTGCCTAAATTGATTAAATACTACAAAAAGAATTCCAAGTAATGGCTAATTTCTATACTGACAATCCGTCACTCAAGGTGCATCTGTCGCACCCGCTCATGAAGAAAATTGTCGAACTCAAGGAACGTAACTTCGCTGACGCCGACAAATTTGACTATGCTCCACAGAATTTTGAGGATGCAATGGACTCTTACGATAAGGTTCTTGAAGTTGTAGGTGAAATCTGCGGTGATATCATAAAGGAAAACGCAGAAGATGTGGACCACCAGGGACCACGTGTTGAGAACAATCGTGTGATATACGCGGACGGCACCAAGAAAAATCTCGATGCCTGCAGAAAAGCGGGTCTGATGGGTATGTCAATGCCCCGTCGTCTTGGTGGACTTAATTTCCCTATCACACCATACATAATGGCGGCTGACATTGTAAGCCGTGCGGATGCAGGTTTTGAAAACCTGTGGGGGCTTCAGGATTGTGCTGAAACAATCTATGAGTTTGCCAACGAAGAGCAACTCCAGAAATACATCCCACGTGTATGCGCCGGTGAAACAATGTCCATGGACCTTACTGAGCCCGATGCCGGTTCTGACCTTCAGTCTGTTATGCTCAAGGCCACTCAGAAAGAGGATGGGTCATGGGTTCTTAACGGTGTGAAACGCTTTATCACCAACGGTGACAGCGACATTCACCTCGTCCTTGCACGTTCTGAAGAGGGATCTAAAGACGGACGCGGACTTTCAATGTTTATTTATGATAAACGTAACGATGGCGTGAATGTGCGTCGTATTGAGAATAAAATGGGTATCAAAGGCAGCCCTACCTGCGAACTTGTTTATAAAGATGCACCGGCTGAACTTGTAGGATCCCGACGTCTAGGCCTCATCAAATATGTAATGGCTCTCATGAACGGTGCCAGACTTGGTATTGCCGCTCAATCAGTGGGTCTTTCAGAGGCAGCCTATCGTGAGGCTATTCAATATGCAAAAGAGCGTTGCCAGTTCGGAAAACCAATTATCGATTTCCCTGCAGTTGCTGAAATCCTTTCAGTGATGAAAGCGAAACTTGACGCTTCACGTGCGCTCCTTTATGCCTGCACACGTTTTGTGGATATCTATAAAGTGTATGATGACATTGCCAAGGAAAGAACCCTTACTCCCGAAGAGAAGAAAGAGGCTAAGGCTTACAGCCGTCTTGCCGATGCTTTCACTCCACTTGCCAAAGGTATCACTTCCGAATTCTGTAATCAGAACACTTACGACTGTATCCAGATTCACGGTGGCTCCGGATTTATGAAGGATTATACTTGCGAACGCTTGTATCGTGATGCAAGAATCACTTCAATTTATGAGGGAACCACTCAACTTCAGGTAGTGGCTGCAATCCGTCACGTCACAACCGGCACTTATCTCAACCAGATAAAAGAATACGAGAGTCATGAAGTTTGTGCGGCAGATCAGGATGTGAAGAATATTCTGATAAACATGACATCGCAATATGATGCAGCCGTTCAGTCTGTGCTTGGGGTGAATGACAACAACTTCAAGGACTTCATGGCAAGAAGACTTGTGGAGATGGCCGGATATATTGTGATGGGTTACCTTCTTCTTGAAGATACTCAGCGCGACGAATCATTCCGCCGTTCCCTGAACGTTTTTGTGAAACTTGGACAGGCTGAGGTGACCAAACACGCAGACTTCATTGAGAATTTCCGTCCTGAGCAGATAAGCAATTATCTTTACAATAATACAGAAGCCGAATAAGCCCCTGTGTTATATCGTATATTACTATAGTAAAAGGGGTGTCCTCTTGCAGGGATACCCCTTTATCATATAAGTAAATCATTTCGATTGGAAATATCTCCGGAAATTATTTGCAATTATATGTCCGTCAATCTCTGGTTATTTATTTTATCAGGTTACAATGATTAGTCATCAAATAGATAATAAGACACTGGAACTTGCATCACGATTGCTTGGATCTGCCGGTGTGAATGAAGAATATATACACATATCGGCAACCATATCCGCTGTAAGCGTCGCTCTGGTTTCCGCTCTTGTAATATATTGGTTTCTTGCTTATCCTGTTGCATCATTCATTAATCACAAGATAAATAAAAGTGTTACTGTGATTGATGATTACCTCTTCCCTCCGAAAACTGTTCATGCAATCTGCATGGCGGTTGTAACGATTCTTGCCACATCATCAGTCCCATCCCTGTTTGAAATATATCCCGACTTAAAATCAATTGCATCAAAGGTATTGTCGATATTAAATATTATTGCAATATCGTATTGCATAATTCTTGTTGCCAAAGGTTTCTGTAATTATCTCAACTTTGCCGAATCAGGTAGAAGTGCATCAGTTGTGCTCAGGAATCTCGTGACAACCATTGTGGCAGGTATTGCCACATTACTGATTGTCAGTATTGTCCTTAACAGAGATTTAGCCTATGTAGTGTCAGGTCTTGGTGCTATGGCAGCAATCCTGATGTTGGTATTCAAGGATTCAATTCTTGGTATGACGGCAGGTGTCCGTTTGTCGGTCAATAAACTTCTCAGGATAAATGACTGGGTATCTGTTCCTAAATATAATGCTGAAGGTAGAGTGGAAGACCTCACACTCACATCTGTGAAAATCAGGAATTGGGATCAGAGCCTAACCTCCATTCCTCCCCATGCTCTGATCAGCGATGGGTTCACCAATCATGAATCGATGCTTGAGAGGGGGATAAGACAGATACGCCGCACATTCAATGTGGACGTCAACAGTGTAAGGATGCTTGGAATTTCAGAAATACAGAAGTTCAAAGGAGAAGAGTGGCTGTTTGGAATAGACCTGGATACGCCTCAGGTGAATCTTACAATGTTCCGTAAATGGTTGCGTAACCAAATGATGTCACATCCGAGGTATTCGTCGATGCCACGCGTTTTTGTAAAAGAACATCCTCACACATCCACGGGAATTCCCATAGAGATCCATTTCTTTGTAAGATGTGTCGATTGGTCGGAATTTGAAGAATTGCAAGCCGATTTTCTTGACAGAATAATAGCATCAATCCCCATGTTTCATTTACGATTGTTCCAATCACCTGCCGGAAAGGATCTGGTGCAGACATCAGTGAATGTAATAAAAGAAAAAGAGAATGCAGAGGCATAATCCTTATTTTAGGTTACTGTCATTGTAGGACTCATATTTTTTTTGTAATTTTGTTCTCAATACTTTTGCAAGAGATGAATACTCGCTGTTGCAATATCCCATTAGACTATGAGTGACGTACTTGTAACAATCCCCACTTATAACGAAATAGAAAACATCGAAAAGATGCTTGACAAAGTCATGTCTCTGCCTGACGGCTTCGATGTTCTTGTTATTGATGACGGTTCCCCGGATGGAACTGCAAAGGTGGTGAAAGAAAAGGCAAAAGAATTTCCCGGGCGCATTCACCTGATTGAAAGAAGTGGCAAATTGGGTCTTGGCACAGCCTATATCGCCGGTTTCAAATGGATGCTGGAACGTGACTACGGTTACTTTATTGAGATGGATTGTGACTTCAGTCATAATCCCGATGATCTTACGCGCCTGTATCATGCCTGCAAGGATGATGGTGCTGATGTGGCAATAGGTTCACGTTATGTTTCAGGTGTCAATGTGGTGAACTGGCCAATGGGGCGCGTTCTGATGTCATATTATGCCTCAGCATACGTAAGGACAATCACAGGGATGCCTCTCAGGGACAGTACTGCCGGGTTTGTATGCTATTCGCGTAAAGTTCTGGAAACAATTAAACTTGACGACATAGAATTCAAAGGATACGCGTTCCAGATAGAAATGAAATTCAAGGCCTTTAAACACGGATTTAAAATCGTTGAGGTTCCGATAGTTTTTGTAAATCGTGTTCTTGGCACATCAAAGATGAACAGCAGCATCTTCGGGGAGGCTGTTTTCGGTGTAATAAAACTGCGTTTGAAAAGTATCTTTAACAAAAATTTCGGATGACACTTCTTTATAATGCCCACATCCTTAACGAGGGAAGTGAGTTTAAAGGTTTCATAGTAATTGAGGGGAAGAATATCAAGATTGTGGGTGAGGGGACTCCGTCAGATTCCATTATTTCGGGGTGTGACAAATGTGTTGACGTCAATAATGCGTGGGTAATGCCGGGAGCCATTGATGTTCACACCCATTTCCGTGAACCCGGACTTACGCATAAGGCTGACATATTGTCAGAGTCGAAGGCAGCATTGGCAGGTGGAGTTACATCCTATTGTGAAATGCCGAACACATCTCCGCAGACAGTGACACTTTCCGACTGGGAAGCGAAAATGGATATTGCAAGAGAAAATTCCGCAGTGAACTGGTCCTTTTTTCTCGGTGCCACAAATGATAATATTGAGGAATTAAGATGTGCGGACTATTCCGGAATCCCGGGGATAAAAGTGTTTATGGGGAGTTCGACAGGGAATATGCTTGTAAATAAGGAACAATCCCTGCGTGAGATTTTTTCGATGGGACATCTTGTGGCTGTTCATTGTGAAGATGAAGTGGAAATATGCAAGAATGTGGCTGCTGCACGTGAGGAATGGGGTGACGATGTGCCACTGTGCAAGCATCCTGATATCCGTTCACGTAAGGCATGTGTGTTGTCTACCCAGTATGCAATTAAGATGGCGAAGGAATGTGACACCAAGTTGCACATCTGTCATGTCACTACTTCAGAAGAGGTGGATATGTTGAAGGATAAGAAGGGGATAACATCAGAGGCTTGTGTCGCACATTTATGGTTTTCTGACAAAGATTATGATTCCCGCGGGGCATTGATAAAATGTAATCCTGCAATCAAGAGTGAATCTGACCGCGAAGCATTGCGGAATGGTATCAGAGACGGGATAATTGATATAGTTGCAACAGATCATGCACCCCATCTGAAAACCGAGAAAGAGGGTGGTGCATTAAAGGCGGTATCAGGAATGCCTTCCGTGCAGTTCTCAGTTCCTGCAATGTTCACTATGGCTATGCAAGGTTGTTTCCCGGTTACGAAAATACCAGAGGTTATGGCACATAATCCGGCATTGCGTTTCGGAATCATGAACAGAGGATTTATCCGTGAGGGTTATCGCGCGGATCTCACTATAGTGGAGAGAAAACCTTTTATGGTGACAGATGATTGTGTCTTGAGCAAATGTGGATGGAGCCCGTTTGAAGGTACTGTATTTGGCGCTAAAGTCACAGGTGTATATCTCAATGGTAGTCTTTCATATCATAATGGTGTTATAATTCCAGGCAATGCCGAGGAACTAAGATTCTCCAGATGAATGTTCTAATTATAAATCTTATATTACATACGGCTGAGAAAGGGGTGATTCCCCGTTATCATTCCAATTCTGATTGTATGATTTATAATATGGCCCGTGGTTTTGTAGCCTCAGGTCATAAGGTTACAATTCTGGCCTCTGAAGAGTTCCGTCCTTTGGAGCCGGAGAATAATCCGTTTGATATCATCTATTTCCCTTCTGTACTGCCAAAGTTGTTTCGTCCCGATCTTCTTCCACTCCCCAAAGGTCTTATGAAATGGCTGAGGAATCATCATGAGGAATATGAGAAGGTCATTACATCTGAAACATTCTCATTCGGTACGCTGGCGGCGGCAAGGGTATGTCCCGGTAAAACTGTCATCTGGCAAGAGATGGCGTCCCTGCAGAAAGCGTTCAAAAAGATTCCTTCACGATTCTGGTATAATGTTGTGGCTCCCCTCACAATGTCGCAGATTCCTGTGATAGCCCGTTCAGAGACCGCACGGAAATTTATTTTAAAATATATGCGTAATGTGAGTGAGCGGATAGTGGATCACGGAATTGACGGTGATATCTTTCATCCGTCCTTAGGACCTAAAAAGAAGTCATTCATTGTCATATCACGTCTTGTGAGAGGGAAACGCATAGACCTTACAATAGAGAAATTCGCACGCTTCATTGCGATTCCCGGATATGAAGATTATCATCTTGACATTGTGGGAGATGGGGATGAGAGAGAGAATCTGGAGCAACTGACGGAGCAACTGGGGATTGGAAAGAATGTGACATTTCACGGTCGACTCCCACATTCAGGATTCTCTTCGCTTAGTGCTGATTCCATGGCCTTTCTTGTCAATACACAGAATGACCTGAATATGGTGTCAATTCCGGAGTCAATTGTATCCGGAACACCTATTGTAACAAATACTGTGCCTACGTGCATACCTTTCCTGATTAAAGAAGGTGTGGGAATTGCTAAAGATAACTGGGATGAAAAAGATCTTCTGTATGTCGTGCAGCACAACAGTGAATTCGTGGAGAATTGTAAAAGGGTAAGGCCATCATTACTTAATACAGGTTGCGCACAGTCATTAATTAAGGATTGATTTATAATAGATTGAACAAAGATTTGCGAGGCCGTGTTTAAATAGTATATGGAGAATTAATTATTGCTATGAATACACTGAATGTCAATTCTATGTTTAATCTTACAGGGAAAGTCGCGATTATTACCGGAGCCGGTGACGGGATAGGAAAAGGTTGTGCTCAAATACTTGCGTCCGCAGGTGCCTCTGTAGTGATAAGTGACATTAACATAGACAAGGCACAGAATGTGGTCGAAGAGATTGAGATTACAGGTGGAAAAGGAATCGCGGTTAAATGCAATGTTTTGGATTCCGATGATCTTCAGAAGTTGGTGGACACTGCTGTCGATACATTCGGTACAGTAAATATTCTTGTCAATAATGCCGGAATGGGGGGAGGGGGACATGAGAATCCATTTGATATAGATGAAGCCTATGTGGAACGCATTTACCGTATAAATGTGTTTGCTCCGTTGCAACTGTGCAAACTTGTTGTTCCACAGATGCAGAAGTCCGGATATGGCTCCATTGTGAATATAACTTCCATGAGTTCTGTAAACAAGGAGGCAAACATGAGTATATATGGCTCGTCAAAAGCGGCACTGAATCATCTGGTGGCGAATCTTGCCTATGATTTCGGTGGAATGGGGGTAAGACTTAACAATGTAGGTCCGGGTGCCACACAGACTGCCGCCCTTGCCTCTGTCATGACTCCGGAATTGAAGGAAAATATGCTTCGGCATACTCCTATAAAACGTCTCGGAAAGGTTAGCGATATAGCCCTTGCAGTACTCTTTTTTGCCTCTCCTGCTTCTGCATGGATAAGTGGCCAGACTCTGTTTGTCAATGGCGGTGGGGTGCAGACTATGGATTGAGAAATCTTATTGGATATGATTATACCTTAATCATATCCAGAAAATCGTCTTCACTTATCATCGGAATCCCCAATGCGTCACATTTAACTTTCTTAGAGGGCCCCATATTGTCACCGGCAAGAACGAATGATGTTTTCTTTGAGATGCTGCTTACGTTTTTGCCGCCGTTGTTTTCTATTATATTCTTGTATTCATCACGTGAATGATGGAGGAATGTGCCGGAAATGACTATGGATTTACCGGATAACTTATCACTTGCAGTTGCCAGTCTTTCATCCGATACCTGCATGACCACGCCTGCATCTTTCAATCGGCGTATAATTTCAATGTTCACCTCATCACGCAGAAAACTGTATATGCACTGAGCGATTACGGGGCCTACATCAGTTATGGCTGTCAATTCCTCAATGCTCATTCCCTGCATTATATCCATTGATTTGACTGCCTTTGCCAGGCGTTTGGCTGTGGTTTCCCCTACATTAGGAATAGAAAGAGCATATATTACCCTTTCGAACGGAACTGTCTTGCTTTCATCTATACCATTCAAAATCCTCAGGGCCGTTTTCTCGCCTACACGTTCCAAATTGGAAAGTTTCTCCATTGTCAGGTCATAAATATCGGCAATGTTTCTCACCAGACCGGCAGAATATAGCAATTCGGCCGTTTCCTCCCCGATGCCGTCGATATTCATCATCCTCCGTGCGGCAAAATGTTCAATCTTACCTGTTATCTGAGGTCGGCATCCATAATGGTTGGGACAGCACCATGCGGCCTCACCGTAGATTCTTACAAGTGGTGTTCCACATTCCGGACATCTTGTCACAAATTGGATTCTTTCGGAATCCGGAAGACGTTTGCTCTTGTCAACACCGGTAATCTTAGGAATAATCTCACCACCTTTTTCCACATATAGCCAATCACCCTTATGAATATCCAATTCCTGTATTATGTCGTCATTATGCAAAGACGCACGTTTCACGATAGTTCCGGAGAGCAATACAGGTTCAAGATTCGCCACGGGTGTCACAATCCCCATGCGACCGGTTTCAAACGATACGAAGCGCAGAGGAGTCAAGGCTCTTTCCGGATTGAATTTATATGCTATTGCCCAGCGGGGTGACTTGGCTGTATATCCGATATTCAGTTGTTGTCTTAAAGAATTGACTTTGAATACCAGTCCATCAGTGGCGACAGAAAGCCCTTTTCTCCTCTCGTCCCATTCCTCAATAAAGTCATCCACTTCTTTTAAGGAGTGCAGAACTTTCATATTCCTCGACACCTTGAATCCCCATTGTCTCACGGCTTCCATATTGTCGTAATGATTGTCGTATGGAAGATTATCAGAGAGAAGATAATAGAATCTTGCATCAAGATGACGGCTGGCCACTATACGAGGATCTTGCATTTTCAGCGTTCCTGAAGCGGCATTACGTGGATTTGCGAATAAGGGTTCTTCATTAAATGCGCGTTCTGCATTAAGACGTTCGAACACTTCCCAGGGCATGAGAATTTCACCACGTATCTCAAATTCATCCGGCCAATTCCCGGGAGATAACTGCAAGGGAATGCTGCGGATTGTCTTGACATTTGCTGTAACATCATCACCTCTCGTGCCATCACCACGAGTGACGGCCCTTACCATACGTCCGTTCCGATACGTTATCGAAATTGATGTTCCGTCAAATTTCAATTCTCCCACCACACTGAAAGGTTCACCCTCAAGTGCCTTGTCAACTCTTCCGAACCAGTCATTGACATCATCAATGCTATATGAATTTGAAAGTGACATCATGGGCCGTTCATGCTCCACATGATCAAATTCTTTCGTCAGGTCCGAGCCTACCCGCTGAGTCGGTGACAGAGGGTCGTAATATTCAGGATGCTCATTCTCAAGCGTCTCCAGCTCCTTGAGGAGAATATCGAAGTCTTTGTCAGAGATATCCGGATTATTCTCAACGTAATATTTGTGGTTGTGACGGTTAATGCTGTCACGAAGATTATCAATTCTTGTTCTGATATCCATTACTTAACTATTGTTTCAGGATATGTGACATCCCAGAGATATAATGCTTCAGCGGGCATGGAAGTCCCAGCGCTGCAACGGTCCTTTTTTTCTATGACTTTGCGAAATCCATCCGGTGACAATTTCCCTCTTCCGACTTCCACAAGGGTGCCAACAATGGCTCTGACCATATTTCTGAGAAAACGGTCTGCACGGATTGTAAAAACAATTCCGTCAATGCCGGGAATCTTTTCCCACCGGGCATATCTGACATCGCAAATGTTCGTCTTTGCGTCGGAATGCAATTTGGCAAAAGATGTGAAATCTTTGGTATCGCACAGGATATCTGCCGCCTCATTCATTTTCTGCATATCGAGCAATGTGGGGGAACACCACGACAGAGACCCGAAGAAAGGTGATTTTGAGTATAAAACAAAATACTTATATGAGCGTTCGGATGCATCAAATCGAGCATGCGCATCATCATTGACCCGGAAAATATCATATATGGCTATATTTCTGCCACATAGACGATTCAAGGATACAGTCAGACGCGAGGTGTCAATATCCTTATCTGTATCAAAATGTGCATACATTGTGCGTGCATTGACTCCGGTATCAGTGCGTCCCGCACCCGTTATCGGTGTGTCAACACGTAATACAGTTCCGAGGGCCTCTTCTATCACTTGCTGCACACTAACAGCGTTTGGCTGGCGTTGCCAACCGTGAAATCCGCCACCATTATATGCCAAACGGATGAAATATCTCATCAGTCTCTTTCCAGATATGTGATACCGTAAAGTCCCGATTTATAATTGTTGAGGAACTGGCGTCCCTCTTCTGGACTTATGATCCCTTTTTTCATTGATGATGTCACCCAAGCCTCGAGATTGCGTACCAATTTTTTCGGACTATATTCCACATATTCCAGAACCTCGGCCACCGGTTCACCATCCACTATCTGTTCAATATCATATCCGTCCTTTGTAAGAGATATATGGACAGCGGCAGTATCGCCGAAGAGGTTGTGGAGGTCACCGAGAATCTCCTGATAAGCACCGACAAGGAAAACGGCAATATAGTAATGTTCACCTTGTTTCAATGCGTGGACAGGAAGGGAATATGATGTGCCCTGAGGTGATACGAAGTGTTCAATCTTCCCATCAGAGTCGCAAGTGATATCCTGTAATGTGCACAGGCGTGTAGGTTTCTCATCAAGGCGTGAAATTGGCATTATAGGGAACATCTGATCTATGGCCCATGCATCCGGCAGTGATTGGAACAGGGAGAAATTACAGAAGTATTTCTCAGGTAGCATTCGTGCCACTTTACGTAATTCTTCCGGTGGATGCTTCATGGAACGTGTCATGTCGTTGACATCGCGTGCCACGGCCCAGAACAGTTTCTCTATCTGTGCGCGTGTCTTGAGATCCAATAATCCCAATGAGAAAAGTTCAAGTGCCTCTTCACGAATCTGAAGTGCATCGTGCCAATCCTCAAATACGCGTGATACATTTATTTTGTCCCAGATATTATAAAGTTCACGAAGCAATTCATGTGCATCATCCTCTATGGTGTCAGTGTCATTCCAGTTTGGCAGAGATGTCGTTTCCAACACTTCAATCACCAGTACGGAATGGTGCGCTGTAAGCGATCTTCCTGATTCAGTAATGATATTGGGTTGCGGAAGGTCATTCTTTTTGCAGGCATCAACAAGTGCGGATACCGAATCATTCACATATTCCTGTATGGAATAATTCATTGAATTCTCTCCGGATGAAGAGCGGGTGCCATCATAGTCCACACCAAGTCCTCCTCCGATATCGACGAAATCAATCTTATAGCCTAATTTAGATAATTGTACATAGAATTGCATCGCCTCTCTGAGAGCGCTTTTTATTCTACGTATCTTTGTGATCTGGCTTCCTATATGGAAATGGATGAATCTGAGATTATCCTCCATCTTGTTTTTCTTAAGGAAGTCAAGAGCATCAAGAAGTTCTGAAGAATTAAGGCCAAATTTAGACACATCTCCACCTGATTCCTCCCATTTTCCTGAACCGGAGGAACTTAATTTGATACGTATTCCTATGTTAGGCTGGACATTCAGACGTTTTGAGACTTTCGAAATGAGTCGCAGTTCATTAAGTTTCTCTACAACAAGGAAAATCCTGCGTCCCATTTTCTGAGCCAGAAGTGCCAATTCCACATAATCTTCATCTTTATATCCATTGCATACTATCAATGAATTCTCATGGGTATTTACAGCAAGCACAGCATGAAGCTCCGGTTTCGATCCGGCTTCAAGACCGATATTGAATTTATTTCCGTGGCTAACTATCTCTTCTACCACTTGGCGCATCTGATTGACCTTGATAGGGTAGACAACAAAATTCTGCCCGGTATATTCATATTCTTCCGCCGCTTTCTTGAAGCATCTTGAAATTTTTTCTATACGGTTATCCAATATATCGGGGAAACGTAACAGCATTGGAGCCGACACATCACGAAGTTTCAACTCATTGATGATGCCGAGGAGGTCGATAGGATTGCATCCGGGTTTTGGTGTCACCTGTACATGTCCGCTTTCATTTATGGAGAAATAATTAAGTCCCCATCCTTTTATGTTATAGACCTCTTCAGAGTCTTCAATACGCCATTTTCTCATTTCTGTTATTTATGTGGTGGTTGTTAGTCAGATTATAGTAAGATAGGTGAGGTTATCCGTTATTACGTCCGAGAAGTTCTATTTTCTCAGCATATATTTCCGTTATTTTACGTAAGATATGCATTTTGTCTTCATATTCCCGCGTACGGATTTTCCCTTCTATATATAATTGTGTTCCTTTTCGTATATATCTTTCCGTCAATGTTCCAAGTCGTCCGGTGGCCACAACACGATGCCATTCAGTGGACTCAATCCTGGTTTGAGGGTTTATCTCATTGGTTGCCAGCGAGAAAGTTGCGACAGCAAAGTCCTTTTCCGGATATCTTACGATCGGATCATTCCCTACATTACCTAATAATATTGCCTTGTTTACACTCATAATCAGATATTTGCTTTAAGGTTGAGACCAGTTCTTTCATGCAGCCCGAACAGAAGATTCAAAAGATGAACCGCTTCTGAGGCTCCTCCCCGCATGTTATTGTCAATCACAGTGTCAATAAGGAGGGTTCCTGAATCTGATTTCCTGAGTGATATAATGCAACGGTTGGTGCCTGAGACCTCTTTCCCATCTACAGGTGATGAAGTCATGAAAGTGAAATTATGATCATCATATACACTTTCATAGGATTCCAGGATATGGGTATAGTCCAGAGAAGTATCCAATTCAGTTTGCAGACGCAGACCAACTGCTTCATTGTTTTCCATTATTTCGAATGACACATGACCATTGAAACTTTTCTGTATATTACGTAAAATATCCGTAACGTTATCCGCAGTAGAAATCAGCCGGGAAGATTCAATGGCTCCGGGCTTTGCTATGAGGCGAATCTTGATATTGTCCTTTATGAGCAGACGTAAAGCAAGAGGAAAGAGTGTTATAATTGCTCCGGATTCTTCCGGATAGGGTAAAGATGCCTTTTTCGCACCCCTCACAAGAGGTTTGCGATTCAGTTCTGAAAGGCCGAAAACGAAATCATTGGTGTCGGAGGAAAATGCTGTGTGATGGTGGGAAAGATCAATGACACGCAATTCAGGATTGGTATGATTCCCGGTCAGGATATCATTGGCAATCCCTGTTTCATCGTCAGTGGCATTATCCGGAAGAGGACATATGAAAATAGCATCAAGATTACAGGAATCTAATGTTTCTGTGAATCTTAGGTCAGTCTCGCCAATTAATCCCAGATGCACATTCTGCACTCTTTCTCCACAGTGTTCATGTGATAGAACAGAGCGAACTTCCACATCAGGATGATTTACCAATATGCGTAATAATTCACCTGCTTCTCTTGAGGTTCCTCCGGTTATGCCAATTTTTATCATTTCTTATATATTGAGGGAAGGGTTATTGTCATCAATCATCTTGTGTCCGACTCAATGTCAGTATCAGTATTCAAAGGAAGAAACTGAGCGAAAATCTCTCGTGCCCGTTCATGGGTGACATCCTCACGTAAAACGGCAAATATTGTGTCAGAACCCGGAATAGTGCCTAAGATTTCCGGCAATTTATGCATATCTATATCGAATGCCAGACCTGATGCATATCCGTTGCGTGTTTTAATTACAGCCATATTTCCGGAAAGCGACAATGATAGAAAGCCGCTTTGATAGTCCGGATGACTTGGCACTTCACGTCCTCCTAATAATTTGTCCTTCAGTGAATCGCTTTCCGGCAAGACATACATTGACATACCACGGTCAGTAGGTACCTTAATACTGTTGAGTAACCGCAAATCACGTGAAAGAGTTCCTTGCGTTACATGACAGCCATTCTCTGCGAGCAACTCAATCAATTGCTCTTGTGAATAGATGCACCTATTGCGTATTAACTTTATTATCAGTTGCATACGCTTGTTGCGGTTGCCAATTTTCTTCATGCTGTCCTTCAATTTAGTCTTTCTTCTTACGGTCGTCAAGTTCTGCCTTTATGCGGGCAGCCTCTTCATAGTTTTCCTCCTGAATGGCTTTCTGCATACTCTCCATGAGTTCTTCATCGCTTACGTGATGAAGTTCGCTTGCTTTCACTCCTGTATATCCAATGGATGAGTCTTTGTTTGATTCTTCCATTGATTCAAATCCTGACGAGTCAAGCACCTCACGGTTTGTATATATTGGCGCGTCACACCGTATCGCAAGTGCTATTGCATCAGATGAACGTGCATCTATGATGTGTTCAGTGATTCCATCCGTAAGATGGAGATCAGCCGCAAAAATACCCGTAGGCAATTTATGAATATACACTTCCTTCAGAGTAATCCCGAAATCTTTAAGTATAGTCATAGTCATGTCATGGGTTAACGGGCGAGGGGTGGCTATCTCCTGCAGTTTACATTCAATAGCCTGAGCCTCCGGAAATCCTATGATAATAGGAATCCTGCGGTTGCCACCCATCTGGCGTAAAACAAGTGCATATACACCGGATTCTATCTGGTTATATGTAATGCCTATAAGTTCAAGTCTTATTTTTTCTGACATATCTTATTCTTGATTCTCTATTTTTCTCTTATGCCCCGAACGTTTCCTTGCCGGAAGGCTGATCATTCCGGAACCGAGACAATATTTGCTGTCGGAGGTATACACTATACCGAACTGTCCGGGTGCGATTCCCTGGATATCATTCTCTGATTCGATAACGTATGACCCCTCGGCTCCGTTCCTGTGAATGAATCCGTGGGTGAACTCAGGTGTATGGCGAGTCTTAAATGTTATTTCAAGCATCTCTCCATCAGGAACGCTGTCAAACGGGTTCTCGGTGATCCAATGCATCTCTTCAAGCATTATTCTTTTCCCATATTGCTTGCGGGTGTCATATCCATTGGATACATATATAACATTATCGCGAACATTTTTCTTTACCACAAACCACGGACCGCCACTTAATCCCAATCCCTTTCTCTGACCGATGGTGTAGAACCAATATCCATTATGTTCTCCTATTTTCTTACCCGTCTCAATCTCTATGACCGCACCTCTCTTTTCACCGAGATGTCGTTTGATAAAGTCAGAATAATTGATTTTTCCAAGAAAGCAGATCCCCTGGGAATCTTTACGTCTGGCATTTGGCAATCCGGCTTCAGCCGCTAATCTGCGGACCTCGCTTTTGGGCAGATCTCCAAGAGGGAACATAAGATGGCTCAGTTGCCCATAACTGATCTGTGCCAGAAAATCAGTCTGGTCTTTGACCGGGTCTGCGGCGGTGGCTAACCAATATTTGCCATCCTTCTCTTTTACAGATGCATAATGTCCTGTGGCTGTCTTGTCAAACTCATGCCCTTTGCGGGATTCAAAAAAACCGAATTTGATAATCTTATTGCACATCATGTCAGGATGTGGAGTAAGTCCCTGTGCCACTGTTTTCAGTGTATAGTCCATCACATGAGCCCAATACTCTTCATGAAGGGATATGATTTCAAAAGGAAGGCCATATTTCGCTGCCAGCAATGTGCAAATCTCAATATCCTCTTCAGCGGAACAATCCCCACGTCCGTCATCCATGCCGATACGGATATAGAACAGATGAAGCTCATGCCCCTCTTTGTATAGTTTGTCAACGACCACAGCGCTGTCAACTCCTCCCGATACCAATACTGCTATCCTCATTTCTTTCTTTTTGGATATGGTTATACCTCCTCCAGTTCAGACTCACTCTTGTCATCACTGTGAAGAATATGCAGAGACAGAAAATAATCAACTGAGATTTTCCCCGGTCCCACAAGCATAATGAAGAAATAAATCCCCATAAACATTATCGGCAGATAACCTTCGTGTGACCATGACAGCATATAAGGTGCCTGAGGCAATTTGTCGTGAAGAATATAAAATTCGCTTATTATCATTGCAATAAACGGTGGCAGGGTCATCAGCCTTGTAAGAAATCCGGACATGATGAATAGTGAACAGACCACCTCAATTATAATCATCACTATCAAGGTGGATTCAGAAGCCATGCCGAGAACTGCCGGAAAACTGCCGGATATAGTGTCATAATTCAATATCTGGCGAACACCAAACTGAAGCAACATAAGACCAACAAACAACCTCAGGAAAAGACGTCCCAGATTGGTATAACTGTAGCCTGTGGTCTTAACATATATGCTTTTGACGCATTCTGATATTGTCTTCATATATTCTGTGTTATTATTTCACTCTTATTTGGAAACATTTTCAACCACCATACGGCATACCTGTGATGCCGTGATATTTTTAGCCACAATTTTACCTTCAGAATCAATTACGTAAAACGTAGGGGATTCACGGATGTCCAGAATATCATCAATCCCCTCTGATGAGGCAACCAGCCATTTCTCAGGATAGTCTTTCACATCATTCTCCCATCCATCCTCCGGATTGACAACTATAAATACGATTTCCACCTGTTCTTTCTCAACCAGTTTCCGTAACTCGGTGTCTGTCTCCATCGTCAACCGTGAAAATCTGCAATCTGAACATCCGGGGTCACCGAACTCTATTATTGTCATCTTCTTGCGGGGAATGAACACACCCTTTGCTCCACTCCGTTCCTCAATACTGAAATTCGGAATTGACGCACCCTTCATTGACGCCTCCAACTGTCTCATCTGAAGAGCCCATCTTGATTTCCGTATCTTCGGAATCTTTTTATTGTTCACTACTGCTTTCAGAAACGGAATATAAGCCTCATCAGAGTATATGTCTGCACGCTTTCCGTATAGATTGTCTTCCGCCGCTTTTGTCATCTGGGTAAGCAATGCCGGATTCTTTCTGATACGTTTGAGAAGGTTGTCAATTGATTTCATCACAACATCTCTATCGGCAAAACGCATTGCTGTGGTATAGACATTAAATGCATCATCAAGAGCGTGTTGCGATACAGATTTGCTCTTAACATCCAATGCGTCCCAAAAATGCTCCATAAGATAGTTGGATTTATCCTCCAATGACACAAGATTCTCTGGTGCAACAGGATATTCAAACAACGGTTTGATAACAATCTGATCCTGTGCGGGACACAGGAATGCCCCCAATGACATTATTGATATAAAGGCTATGCTTAATATTCTATTTTTCATCGGTTCTCTTTTGTCGTTTTATCCAATGGAACAATCTCAACACCTTCCGTAACCATTGGCCGGATGGCTTCAACCCACACCTTATAACCTTCACCGGTCAAATGAAGACCGTCATTTGTATAGCCCTTTTTTAATTTCCCGGTAGCCGGATCGGCCAATACGGTCCATAAATCAATATATTCCGCTCCATTTTCGGATGCAATATGTTTGATTTTTTCATTCAGCGCAAGAATTGTTTTCTCTTCGCCACGAAGATTCTTGTAACGGTTGAAATCATTGTTGATAGGGAATACTGACTGGATATATAATTTTGTCTCAGGAGATTGCTTGCGAATCTCCTTCACCAGTTTCTCATAACGGGATGCAATCCTGGAGGCACCTGAATGGTGGCTTACATCATTGATGCCTATAAGAAGAAATATCTTTCGTGGATGACCATCGGTCACTTGCTTCAAACGCTCAAGGACCCCATCTATGACATCTGCAGAAATGCCCCGGTTCTTCACATTCCCCATATGGAACAGTTCCTGCCACTCTCCGCCGTCGGTTATTGAATTTCCAAGAAATACTATATCGTTCTCATTGACAGGCAATTTGTCATATAAACTCACTTTCTGCTCCCAATATGGAGAACGTGCCATAACATCTGGTGTGGCACATCCGGCTGTTGCAATCATACACGCAACAGCAAACCCTGCTGACAATATTTTATTCATCCCGGTGGTATTTTATCAATCCCTCAATCGGACTTTTAGTTATTTTATCAACTTTGTAACCCTCTGTAGACACGGCATCACGAAGAATATCACTGAAATGATAGGCTATGGAACCAATGAATCCCACAGGAAGGAAATGTGCGCCACTATACATGGCGATATTACGTTTCACAAACTGAGTCAGTTCCTGATGAACCAGGGAATATACGTATGGATTCCATAAATTATCCTTCAGGAATGGAACCAGTGAGGCAAGGAATCTGTTTGGGGCACCCCGGCGGTAAACCTTGTCAAGGATATCACCAAGCGACAATCCGTAGGCAGTAAGAAATTTCTCTCTTACCACTTCCGGCAAATGATTCTTGAAAGCGTCTGCCACCAAACGCTTTCCCAATGCCGCACCGCTTCCCTCATCACCTAAGATATAACCTAACGAGGGAACGTTGGTCTCAATCTCATTCCCATTGTAGAGACAAGAATTGCTGCCTGTGCCAAGAATGCACGCTATGCCTGATGTGTGACCGAACAACGCTCTCGCGGCACCTAAAAGGTCTGAACTCGCATGAACTTCCGCATCCGGCCATATCTTTGACAATGCCTCCTCAACTTTCGTGCAAATCTCCGCAGTGGCACATCCTGCACCATAGAAATGAATCTCATCAGGTGTTTGGACCGCATCCAATCGTGTATTGACAGAACCAAAGGCTAATTCTATCTCGTCAATTGAGGCCAGCAATGCATTCATGCCCTCCTCAACGAAACGTTGCACAGGATTCCCCATAGTGTCAAGCATGACCCATTCCACTTTCGTTGAGCCGGCATCCGCTATCAGTTTTGTTCTCATTTTATTCTATCAATATATTGCAGATAATCATATATGGTTATTTATGGTATCTTTAACTCATTTCCAACCGGTTTTTATCCCAATGTCCATACGTAACTCTACAATACTGCAATTTCAATACAAAATTACGAAAAAAAGCGCTATCCACAAATAATTTCATGTTTTAATTTTAATATAAATCCGGATGATAATAACGTGTATCTGATTAATTTAATCACGTAATGGTTATTTCTTGTCCAAAATGAATTGTGATATGTGGGCAATGATATGTGCCTGTATCTGCAAATGATTGAATGACTGATATTAACACCAAACCATCGTGCGAAAAATGTTGATTCCCCAAATGCTTTTGTTTTGCGGATGTATAACATATGTCGGCACACAGTCTATAACTGAAAAAACGCCGGGAAGCAATAACTCCACAGCGTTTTTATAATGTTGGTTGAATAATCATTTATTCTGCCGGATTCCATTCATCCCCCCAGTCATCGTAATCACCGACAACCTGCATCAGATTGGTGTCAGCCTGCAAATCAACATCGGTAAGAAGTTCATTATTGCTCAGATTGACGTATTGGAGGTTCGGGTTAAAACTGAGGTTTACCCAATTTAACTGGTTGTTGGCAAGGTTAACACGTTGCAACATTGATTGCCCGGTAAGGCTGAATGTCTGTAAATCATTCCATTGCAAATCAAGCCACATTAACTTCGGACAGTTGTCCAATGTCAGTTTGGTCAGGTCATTATAACCGGCAAATACATCCTGAAGCATTTCACAATTCTGCACTCCAAATGCAATCAGATGATTGTCGCTGACATATAAAGTGGAAAGAGCCGGAAGATTCTGTACATAGAATGTCGTAAGTCGGTTGCCTGTAACATTAAGGTTCTGCAAGGATGTCAACCCCACAATCTCAAGTTGTGACAGATGATTATACCCTGCATAAAGCGATTTTAATGCAACACATCCCGACACACTCAATTCCTCCATCTTGTTTCCTGTGGCATTCAAAGTCTTTAATGTAGTGGAATTGCTCACATCAAGAGCCACTATGTGGTTAGATGCCACATTAAGATTGGTCAAAGAGGGTATGTTCTCAAGAGAAAGTTCTGTGAGTCGGTTTCTATTCAACTTAAGTGTTGTGACAGAAGGGCAATTCTCGACATTGAAATCATTTATTATATTCCTTGATACATTTACTCTTGACAAAGATGGATTGTTGGAAAGTATGACTGAAGAGAGACGGTTGTTGCTGACGTCGACACGCTCAAGGCTCTTGAAGCCTGAAAGATTAAGATTCCCTGCAAGATTCTTATCCTTCCATTCAATTGATTTTATACTTCCATCAACATTGTAAACCACACCGGGCCAGGATGAAGGATTATTAATATCATTAATCTGAAGAGCCTCTGCATTCGTGCCACCTTTTGCCGATGGAGAGTTCAGAAAAGCCCTTAGTGCATTCGATTCATTCTTGGGTAATTTTTGAGCCAATGCTGTACCACTTAATAATAAGGCACCACATATAAGTAGAAATGACCTTTTCATATCCTGTGTGTTTTTTATTGAAATTTGCTCTTATAACAACTTGTTCAGGAAAATGGTTCGAATGTTAATCGTTGGAAATACAGATAAATATTATTGTATAAATATTACTATTATTAACTAAATATGTCCCAACATTACATAACTCCAACGTGTTTTAATAGTGATGTTTGTAAAACAATATCAAGATTGACAGTTAATGGAAACAATACTGATAACTATTTTGAGAGCCGTATTCGTCCTGCTGATTCTAGTGGGTATGGCTGTTGTGTTGCTGGCAATTAACCATTATCTGCTCAATCCACAAGAAAATGATACAGACCGGTTAAAGAGAGATGTCGAGGAAAATGACAATGTGATATCAAAAGATTCCATATTTCACACATTCCTTGTAAGAGATTCAGAAAAAAACAGGAGAGACAAATCTATGGTTAAACACCATAATGCTGATTGATGATTCGTGAAAGCATTGATAAATTGAGATGAAAACAGTGGGGGAGAGCAATATGGACCTCAAATATTCTTATCTCCCCTCATTAACTAATGATGAATGCAGATTCATAAAAAATCTTCAGAAGAAATATTTCTTCTGAAGATTCAAGATTTTGTGTCCGAGATGAGAGTCGAACTCACACGACCAAACGGTCA
>JAAGKN010000172.1_pt1 | contig 53270 bp, 40 predicted proteins | sample 6206371 | NCBI WGS metagenome assembly JAAGKN01 (sample SAMN11533720, study PRJNA540317) | gut metagenome | isolation source: fecal pellets from male and female animal of same cohort | host: Peromyscus leucopus | place: USA:CA | collected 2017
TCATATATAAGGCATTGACCTGTCTCCTAAAGAATAAAAAATGAGCAAATCCCAACAATTTAGGTTGAGAAATGCTCAATATTTCAGAATCCAGTTTCGAAGTGGACTCTTTATCATTTTAATCGTATAATTTATGTAGCCTGATATTGTTGAATGGCCAGACGCAATTGGGTTATATCTTTGATAGCAGCTAGGACGAATTGTAGATCTTCCTCTGTCATCGTATCAAGCTGGGTTATAATCTGAGAACGAAACTGAGTCTTGTTCCATTTAGCCATTTCAAGGGCCTGTGTTTCAGTAGCGGTATCGATATATGGCTGCATTGTCTTATAACCTTTATGCCCAGTGGCTTTCATTACAACTTGGGGAGGGATGCCCATCGCCAGAGAACATGATACAAAGGTTCTACGGGCATCGTGACATGATATAATTTCATAGAATGGATGCTGCTCCTCCTTACGCTCTGTTCCCACAAAATAAGTGTCAACTATGATACGATTAATACCTGCTTCTTTTGCAGCTTCCTTAATGTATTCATTTAGCTTTTGATTGGCTGGGACATAAAAGATATGACCATCAGGTGTAGGTGAATCTTTGTATTGATTGTAAATTTTCAATGCTCCATCTGTTAGAGGTATTGTTATTCGATCACTAGTTTTCTGCGTTACCATATCAATCCTATTTTCTGATATGTGCCCCACTTTTAGATTCGCTAAATCCGAATATCGAAGTGAGGTAAAGGCCATGAAGCACCACAAGTCCCTAGCATGACGTATATGTGATTTAGACAATGGGAATGAAGCGAGGTGCATAAGCTCGTCATAATGAAGGAACGTAACCGTCTTTCTGATGACTTTCAAGTGGACAGTATAATTAAGAACTTTATCTGGGATAGTATACCCTTTCAGTTCGTTTATCCATCGCAAGAATGCCTTTAGCATCACAATCTGCTTTGAGATTGTTCGATTCTTATAATTGTTTTTGACATACCAGTCCCGTAGCTGATACATAGTGTCAACAGTAATGCTATCTACTCTAAGATGGGGTACTGCCGCCATAAGATGATTAACAGCTTGAGTGTATTTCTCTTTTGCATCGTCATCCCAATTCTTTTCACGTTCACCTTCTTGCAAAAATTCTTGAAGTAGTTCCTTAATTGATTTTCTTTTGGTGGGTTTAATCTCCTTCAAATCCATTTCCATTCGACCAAGCCCTTGATTCACCAAGTCCTTCAATTCTGCAACCTGGGGTACCTTATTTTGCATTGCAAATGTCTCAAACACAAGGTCTATCTCCTGCCTAAAATCTGAAATGCGCTCGTTGATTTCAGCAGCTGAGAACTTTTTATTACCTACCACATGTGTGGTACTTTTCTTTGCTTTAAAGCCATCAGAATCCCATTTACTGGGATCTGCATAAACTCCAGTTATAAAGGTGGTTTCGCTTTTCTTTCGGTTCCATCTTACCCGTATTGCTACTTGCTGAGTAATTGGCTTTATAAAGGGGCGCACATTATATGAGATTTCTATCATTTGTGTAATTAATATCTTGATTTTTCGTTGATTGAACACAAAAATAATAAAAACTTCTCCACTCAACAATAGGTACCCCCTTTGCTGACATTACAAGCCTATATATGGTTGCGATTGAGCATTTAATGGGAGCTAACTATCCTATTTATCAATCATATACAGCTGCATATTATCACATGATTGCACTAAATTCCTGTCGTCCTCTCCGCCAAAACGTCCAGCAAATTGTACACAATTTGTTGGACGTTCCACTTATTAGGAGCAATACTAATCCGTTACCAAGGGAGTTTGAAAAGGTGTCTAAGAGTCGGAATAAGATTCCAGACAGATTAATCATTCCCCGGGAGGGGTGGGTAGGGCGGCCTTTTCCTGGCCCTTGCGGTACTGGGCCGGCGAGATGCCGAAGAATTTGTTGAAATGGCTATAGTAGGTGGCCCGGCGCGGATAGCCGCAACTCTCCGCAATCGCATCAATCGTCCAGTCAGGATGCTGTTTGATCAGCGCGACGGAGTATTCAACACGCAATTTATTGATATAAGTGCTCGGCGACACACCGGCAAACTGATGAATCAGATGCGTGACCTTCCCCCGGCTCAATCCGGTAACCTCCATGATATTATCACGATTGAACGTCGGTGATTTAAATAGAGCCTCCCTGATTATCTTGTTCTGCATCTCCACAAAGAGATGATAGTCCGCTTCATTCTCGGGAGTCGCGTCCGCATCAATGAGCTGTCGCGCCGCCAACTCGTTGATGCGTTGCGCGGCCAGTTGCTGTTGCTTCACCGACACCCGGTAGGCTCTCCACACCTGTATCAGGATAATGAGGACGAGCAATGCGATGCCGCATGCCGCAATCAGCAGCATGTGTTTCCGCTGCGACCGCGCCTTCTCATTCGCTAAAGCCAATTCCTTCTCATTTAGCGCAAACACAGACGCCATCTCCTGAGCACGGCTTCTCTTTTCCCTAAGACTCAGCGAATCCTGGATCGCCGCCGCCCGCTGAATCAGTCCGTAACCCTCGCGGAAATTCCCGAGGCCGGCCTGTGCGCGTCCGTCCGAAATCAGAAGGCTGTAATAATCGCCATTGATAGTGTCGCCGCCTTCGAACATAGGGTAGAGCGGTGCCGTAAACTCCAGCACCTTATTCCACTGTCCGGAGTCCAGCAGGTAGTCCATGATGTAGACGCGTCCGATGGGATTCTTGGCGTAATCGGTGGCCATGAACGCATCGTAGGCAGCCCGTGCCTCCTCCTTGCGGCCAAGCTGCTCGGCGCATGACGCGATGCGGGCGTAGGCGTAAGCCCGCTGCTGGTCGGTGAACCCCTCGGGACTACCCCCGATACGGTCGATGCGGTCAATCAGAGCCAGACGCGTTCTGCCCTCGGTGAGACCCTCGTCAAACCGGTCGTCTGCATACAGTTCCACAATCTTGACACCATAGGCTGCCGACACATTGGCAAGCACCCGGGCATCCGTAGAATTCGAGCCGTCGGAGATAATCTGGTCAAGATATTGGTAGCCACGCCGGCGGTTGCCCATCGTGAACGATGTCTTGGCCATAGTCGTCAGTATATTGTACTCGGACGCCTTGTTGCCTTCGGCCCGCGCCAGTTCCATACCCTTGATTGAAGTCTGGATGCTCGACTCGTAGTCGCCGAAGAACGACTGCGCCACCGAAAGAAGCGTCAGTGCATTGAGTTTCTCCTGCGGGTGGGCCGAAATCGAATCCGACTGAAGAGTCAGCCGGGCATACCGCTCGACCAGCGAGAACATACGCTTCTCGTTGTATGCCAATCCGCGCAACAGATTGATCTGATAATCCCGGAGGGCCGGACGCTTCTGCGCCTCGATTCTGTCCAGTGCACCCAGCACAGAGTCCGGGACGCTCACCACACGGTCGCGCAACGACCGGGCCAGCTCCTCAGGGTCTGCACCTGCGGCACGGCCATCGAATATGTAACGGCTATCGAATATGTAACAGACGGAGAGAATAAGAAGTACGATACAGCGAGTTTTCATATCGCGAAATTAACAATTTTTTGCATATCTGCTATTTTTTGCGACGTGCGCTCCCGACACTGCATAAATGTGTAAAACAATAATTATCAATCAATAGACTAAATAAGTACACGATTTAGTACAAAGTTTTTCCTATCTGTACGCAGTAATTTTAACAATTTGGACTGAAAGCGTACAACCCCGATGCCCGAATTCTTGGCCACTCCGGATTCTGTCACTAATTTTGTTGCGAATACCTAACACTGACAAACGGAACGCGTATGAAGGAAAAAGAATCGTTCATTGACAAGGTAAAATCCGGTTTGCCGATTCTGTCCGGAATCGCTCTAACCGTTGCCTGCATCCTTGGAATCGTGATGATAGTCTGCCTGGTCAGACTTGCAAACTCACTGACCTGACTCACTGACCTGACTCATGGTGTTGGCCAAAAATAAACAAACTCAATAAATATATCAGTAATGTCAAAATTATTAACCTCACTATTTATAGCTGCGTTGCTTCTGGGACTTTACAGCTGCTCGATCGACGAGGATTCTTTCGTTCCCGCCTCAAGGGCTGACGTAGAGCTGACGCTCTCGCCATACGGCGGCGAGGAACTTTTGAATCTTCCTGGATTCAGCCAGCCATTGAGTGTCACGCTTGAAAACACATCATGGTTGAGTTATGAGACCGAAGAGAACGCCGACGGCGTTGCAATCCGGTTCAAGGCCACCAATCCCGCGCCCGCCGAAATCCGGACCCAGTCGGTCACCATATCCGACACATCCGGCCACAGCTGTGTGGTAAAGGTGTCGCAAGCTGTCAACATGTCCTCGGAATATAATGCGGAGGACGTGGAATTCCTGACAGACTGGGAGAATCAGGATACCGTAAAATTGTATTCCAACGGAGCGTTCCGGGTCGTGAATACCCCTTGGAATCCGCAGGCATCGGCAACCACACTGCCTGATATCATCTGTAACGACGTCAAAAAGGCGGACGGTTGGGAAATGGCCTTCTCGACAGTGGGAATCTCCTCGCTCGAAGGGAGCAACTATTTTGGCCTTTACAACAAATATACGGGAATACTCCGGATATTCTACTATGTCCACAATGCGGCAACCGAAGGCTCCAAATACTGTCTGGAAGTCGACATGGGCAGCAAGAAGCAGAACGTGAAATTCCCGTTCTATAACGCTCTGGAATATTCGATACCTTCCTCGCACACAGCCCTGGACCAGAATGTCGACCTGTTGAATCTCAAGATGGTTTCCACGACGTTCAAGACCTTTGTAACGCCTCATTCGCTCTCCTCCTCACAGGCTCTTACCGTGGGCTGGACGGCGTTCGACCTGGATGCCTCGGGCTTCTGTCCGTCGGGATATGACTGGAAGAAAACGCAGGAGACTCTCACATTGCAGATCAAAACCTCAAGCGAGTCTCTCATAACACTTTGCGGAGGCTTGACCGCCGGAATATCCGGAAATTTCTCGCAGATTGAGGAAACCACGGTCTCCACCTCAAGCGGCCCGAGCAAGCTGTTCAAGCAGATTGGCAAAGGTGCAGGCGCGGCGTCCAAGCCGGCAGGCGCTATCACCAAACTCCTGTTTGGCACAGATATCTCTGGCACGGTGAACACCATAGCCGGAGTGAGCAATTTCCTTGGCTCGCTGACCGAAAAAATCTATAGCGGATATACCGAAACCGCTGTTGACTCCATGGCAGGACGCATTGAGCTCAATATGACCGGTGATATAAATCTGGATGGCAAGATCAAGGCCGATGCGAGCAACAACTGCCCGCCACTGGCCATTCACGCCCAGGGATTCCGCGATTCTCATTTTGGCGAGGGCGTCTGGGGACTTGCAAAAGATCCGGTGGTATATCTGGTCGGCGACCATGTGCTCGGTGATGTCTCACGCTTCAATCTGACATGCCTCGGCGGCGGAGCATACGGTGCTCCGGTCAATGCCGATGAAAATATCAAACTGCGCATGATAACCTTCCTTGATCCCGAAAGCATCGTGCTAAACCTTAACCCCAATGTGTTCGGTGATGCCACCGATATCGAGGTGGTGGGTGCAAATTTCGGAGTTTATCCCGACGAGGAGGCAGGTCATACGGCCACCTACCGGAGCTTGTTGGGTCTGAAAACGCCTGGACTCGCCCTGACCTCGGCATCCTCGGGCGCATGGAAGTCAGTAAACCCGGCCAATACAGTGAAATATTCAAACATTCCGATTGCGTCGACACTATCAGCCGCAATTGGAGAAAAAGACTCCAACTGTTCGCTCATTGAGCAGAAAGGTGCCAATTATAAATATTACGGCAACAAGCTCGATCTCTACGGACGGACGTTCATCCAGAATCCCCAGATACTGTTCCCGTATACTTACAGCGGCAACGAGGCCAAACTTTATGACGCCCAGATGCCCGACCTGGTGGTGACGGTGGTGGTCAGATTCAAGTCAGGTGGCAAGATTTACACCATGGGGCAGAGGTTCCTGCCAGAAATCAAGGTTATCACCGGCTCGGATGTCAAAACCAAACTGACGGCCCTGAAAAATTACAAATCCAAGTGCGACAACAAGCAGGGCATCAACTCGGTCAATGGCAAGACAGTCCGTCATACCACCGGTCAGGCCACCGTGGAGCGAGCAATCTCCATTCTTTCAGAAATCACAAAATAAACTAATAATCAATGAAAAAGCAAATCAGATTATACGGCCTGATGGTCGCCGTGCTGTTGTCGGTGACGGCCTGTAGCAACGATGACGAGGACCAGCCGTACGAGCCGGAGGAGGGGGACGAGGTGGTTGTCGACAAATTCGATGAACTCGAATGGTTTGTAGGCAACCTCATAGGCACCGATACCGAAGGTAACCGCAATGTCCTTCTGTGGGGTCAGGTGCTCGATGAGGCTTCTCCGCGTGACCTCTCTATATTTGTGGAATCGTGGGATGAGGCGGAGTCCATATTTTGCCAGTGGCTGGCTCCCGGGTCTGAAAACCACCTGGAGAAAAAAGACAACGATGTCCTTGTCTACTCACCTACCTCCGAAGAGAATGAACCCCAGGGCACGATAACCCTGACACGTTCGGCTTCAAATGGAAGATACGCCGAGTTGACATTCTCGGCCGATGCCGAACCCGACGTGATCCGCACGATACGTTTTATCGACCGTGCACAGTCGCCGCATAATGGCCGTCAGTGTTTCTCGCCAATGGCGGTGGGTGAGATTGTCGACTTCAATACAGAGGAGGGTACCTTCTCGGGCGTGAAATGGGAAGGCGTGCAGAAGGCTGTCGTAATCCGCGAAGCGACTGAGAACCGGAAGGGACTGATACTCTATGTCAGCGACACCAAAGTTTTCCGCAACGGATTGGGTGCGTCGAGTCATCAGCTGCTTCCCAAATCCATGGCGAATGAGGTAAGCGAAATCTTCAAGAAGAATTGGTCGAATTTCCAGAAATACTATTCAACAGCGGGTCACAAATTGTCCGATACGGACAAATATTGGCTCCAGGATACGAAATTCTATGTCTTCGTCGGATATAGATACGCCTTGAATCTCAAGACCGGAGAGGTGACCCGTCACAAGGCTACCGCCGAGGCCAAGCCGAAGCGTCCCTACCTGATGTACAAGACCTTCGACTGCGTCTACATCTAACTGACTCTAAATACCCTTAATAACTAACACTTGCATTTATGAAATTAAAATGGTTTGTGCCCACTGTGCTTCTCATGTTCGGTTGTGCGGCGTGCGATGACAACAAAGATGACGAACCCGCAGCCGAGGAACATCCCGAACAGGGAGAGGTAACGGCCCATGACGGTCTCGAATGGTTTGAATCGAGCATCATCCTGCTGGACGGTGAGGGCAATTTCAAGGATTATCTGGTTGGAAAAGTCCTTGACGAGGCTACCCCCGGTGTGGTATCGGTGTGTGTGAATTCTGAGCAGGAGGCCTCGGACATGTTCTTGAGCTGGGTCGCTCCGGACGCCGAGGGCAATGTGGCCGGCGGCAGCAATGGCTCGCGTGTCTACACTCCCGTTTCGGAGAACGGTCTGCCTCAAGGCACCATCACCTACACTCCGAATCCCGATAACGGCGACCTGGCAAAGGTGACATTCTCGGATAACTTGGATATTCCCAATCTCAGGGAAATCAGATTCATTGCAGACGTCAAGTGGCCTGACAATGACTTCTCTACCAGTCCGTATCAGGTCGGTGACGTAGTGAGCCTCGACACCGAGGTCGGACGGCAGAACAAGAATTGTTCCCTCGAAGGAACCCAGAAGGCAGTGTGCATCCGCGAATCCTCAAAGAGCCAGAAAGGTCTGATTCTCTATATCAGTGACAAAAAATTCTACATACCCGGCAACAGATGGTATAATGAGAATCTGGTCAGCAAGAACTTGGGAACTGAAATCCATAAGATACTCTGCGCCAACTGGAATACTTTCGTAGGATATTTCAAGGATGCTGACAGGACCCTGCTCGATAATGAATACTACTGGTTGTCCGACCGTACGGATGCTGCCCTCTATATCGACCGCAAGGGCATGAATCTTAAGACCGGAAAGGTCGATTGGTTCGATATGCTTTGGAAACGTCCCGATTGGACCAAACCTTACATGTTGTGCAAAACGTTCTGATAGATCTAATCGACAGATATTCTTTTTACAGGCAGTCTGTCTCGGCCCAGAGAGGGTCGGGGCAGACTCTTGCTTCTTTACATGCAGTCGGATTGCTCCTGATTCTTGTGCTGACATCGATATGCGTGTCCTGCGAATCTGACCCGGACGACGAACCGACCCCATCGTTGACAGGTAAGGATAAGGTTACGTTAATGAGCTCGGCCACCGGTTTCGGCGACATGGGTTACAATGACCTTATCCTTGAAGGTGTCATGACGTTCTGTATCAACCACGGGGATGTGGCCCTCTCTCTACTGAGGCCTGCCACCGAGGCTCAGGCGCGCCACATGATTCGCCAGTGGATTGCATCCACTTCCACCGAACGGGAGGCCCGTTCCATACTCCTCCTTGGTTCGGACGAGTACGAGAACCTTCTTTCCGATATGGATGTCGATTTGAATCAAAGGCAGGCCATCCTGCTCTTTGAGAGTATGGCCGATAATTTGCCCGAAGGGGTTTCGACATTTGCCGTCAGCCGATATGGCTTAGGCAATCTTTGCGGCTTGGTCGGAGGCGAAAGCCCACGGGCGACCGTCATAGCCGCCAATCCTGACAATCCCATGCTAAAGGATGCTGTCACCGGTTTCTGTGACGGGTACCGCTCCATCGCCCCAAAGGACCCGGAGGTCATCTGTCTCTCTACCGCCGGAGCCGGTTACAATATGCCTGAGAAATGTTACGAAATAGCGTCCCTACATACCGATTCCTACATTTATCCCCTCGCCGGCGGCTCAAACAGCGGCTTGTATAAATACTCGCGCGAGGAACCATTCGTGGCGCAGACCGTCGTCGGTATGGACCGCGATTGTTCATTGCTGAGCAGCCGTATCCCTTTTTCACAGGTCATACATATGGACAAGATTTTAGAGGAACTTCTCGAGGATTGGCACTCGGGCAGGGAGTTACCTGAATCAAAGACATATTCCCTTTCCGATTCCGGCTATGTGGAATTGGCGATCAACAGGGATTTCTTTAAGAATTCAATGGTTTTCCTTGAATGGTATGACCGGGAGAATTACTGGTCCGAGAAAATCTCACAATATTTTGATGAAGCGATAAAAAATGAGCAACAATATTATGGCCGCTAATGGTTTGATTCGTAAATATTCGGGTCCTGAGAGAATAGGGTGGGCATCTGTCCTGATTTTTATCCTGCTGTTAGTCGGATGTTCTGACGATGCTCCGGTTCTGCAACAACGGACGGTAATCACGCGGAAGGTCGCGGTCATAATGCCCGAGGCTAACCGTGATCGGTGGGAACGTGTGGTCAACTGGGCACTCAGCAACTATTCGCAGGCCCAGCGGGAGTTCGATGTTGAATATGCCTTGGAGGTGGAATGGCACGATGAGAATGCTTCCGACCTTGCCTCATATGCCGCCAATGTGGCGCGTGACGCTTCTTACGACGCCGTCATCGGTCCGTTTACTTCCGCCGCCGCCCGTGTTGTGGCGCCGTATATGGTCGAGCGAGAAAAGACCATTATTCTTCCCGCTGCGACTTCCACGGAGTTTCAGCGCATCTTTGCCGAAAAAATGAATGTCTGGAATCTGGCCCAGTCCGATATCGCGCAGGATGAGATTATCATCAGTCAGGCCAAAAGTTACGGATATAACTCGGTCAGTCTTGTAACTTCGGACGATACCTACGGCAAAAGTTTCAGTGATTGGTTCGCCTATCAGGCCACCGAACTCGGCGTGGATGTAGGCGACATAGTGGTGTACGGAAATGATGCGGAGCTTGAAAGTGGTCTCAAGCGTATTGCCGGTTCAAAGGAGGCCGGTAATTGCATGATAATGTTCGCGCCCGGCAAGGCGGCCGATACCATGGTGCTCGACAAAGTCTATGGAGAATTGCTGAAGGATGACCCGCGTCGCGAGTTGCCCAAGGTCATGTGTTCGGACATGGTCAATTCCCCCGCGATACTTGGGAAAATCCGTAATGTCCTGCTTGAAGGGCTTGCCCTTGTCGCTGACCCGGCCTCCGGTTTCCAGAGTGCGTACACGTTGAGATACAATACGGAGCCGATCAGTGGCGAGGCTCATCTGTTTGACGCCGTCACGCTGTTGGGGTATGCTTTTGCCGTCCAGCCCGACAATGAGAGTCTTGATGATACCATCCTCCGGATTGTGGATGGCGAAAAGGGTGATTTCTGCAGTTGGCAACCGTACGACATGGCCACGACCATCCGGGAATTGCGGCAGGGGAATGCAGTTGACCTCGAAGGCGTCACCGGTGAATGGCAGTTCGACTCGCGTAATCACAGCAGCGTTCTGAACACCATATACGCGCATTGGGGTCTCCATAATGACAGCTTCCTGACTCTTGAGTACCTCTCTACCGACGGTACGCGACGGGCGACTTCCAGCCTCCAGCTGTGGGAGATGCAAAGCTCGATGTTCCAGCAGTTCAACAGGGACCAGGAGGAATTGAGATATGGAGCCCTTGAAGACAAATGGGCCGTCATCGTATCGGCTTCCGACACTTGGACAAACTATCGCCATCAGGCTGATGCCTATGCGATGTATCAGTTGCTGAAACGTCACGGTTACGATGATGATCACATTCTGTTGGTGGCCGAGGATAACATTGCCTTCGATTCCAGAAATCTCTATAGTGGTCGAGTGTTCGTCACTCCGGGTGGAGAGGATGTTTATGCCGGGTTGACGGTTGATTACAAACTCAGTGAGTTGACAATTGGTGATTTGGGAAAGATATTTCTCGGCAATCCGGATGGGCGGCTGAATAATGTCCTCAATTCCTCGGCCAATGATAATGTGATAGTATTCTGGTGCGGTCACGGCAACCGCGGGAAACTGGCCTGGGGCGAAACCGGCGTGGTTGAGGGGTCACAGGTCAGGAATGTCCTTGAGCAGATGAGAGAGTTAGGTAAATTCCGCAAGCTGATGTTTGTGATGGACGCTTGTTACAGCGGTTCGATAGGGGAGGCCTGCACCGGTATTCCCGGGGTGCTGTTCATAACTGCCGCCGATGCGAACGAGCCCTCCAAGGCTGACAAATGGGACAAGGAGCTCGGGGTCTGGCTTTCGAATGGGTTCACGCGGGCTTTTCAAGAAACGGTCGACGCGAATCAGAATCTCTCGATACGCGACCTGTACTATATACTGGCACGTTCAACGGTCGGGTCGCATGCCAAGATCTACAACATCGAGAACTACGGCAACGCCTACACCAACTCGATAAGCGAATTTTTTTAGGCTCCGGGCTCCGGGTTGCGGGTTTTAGGTTTTAGGTGCCGGACTCCGGGTTGCGGGTTGCGGGTGCGGGGGCTGTTCGGCTTTGATTTTGCCTTTGCGGTACTGTGAGGGGGTGATTCCAAAGAACTTATTGAAGTGGTGGTAATAAGTCGCCCTGCGCACATATCCGCTGTGCTCCGCGATTGCGTCAATCGTCCACTCCGGATGCTCCTGGATCATCTTGGCTGAATACTCCACCCGCAGTTTATGGATGTACTCACTTGGAGACAGATTTGTGAACTGACCTATCAGTTGCGACACTTTCGCCCTGCTCAATCCTGTTGCTTCGGCTATGCCGTCACGATTGAGATCCGGCGATTTGAAAAGCGCCTCACTGATAAGTTTGGACTGTAATGCGGCAAATAGGGTGTAATCTTTCTGATTCTCAGGCGTTGCCTCCGCTTCAAGAGGCTGACGGGCGATAAGCTCGTCTATGCGCTTGGTCGCCATAGCCTGCTGTTTTACCGAGATTCGGTATGCTCTCCATACCAGTATGAGTATGATAAGGATCAGAATGGCTATGCCGGTCGATGTAATCATCAGAATGTGTTTCCGTTGTGAAGTCGCTTTCTCATTGGCAAGCGCGAGTTCTTTCTCATTCAGTTCGAAGATGGATGCAAGTTCCTGGGCCCTTGTGGACTTCTCCCGGAGGTAGAGAGAGTCCTGAATCACCGCTGCACGCTGTATCAGACCATATCCTTCGCGAAATTTGCCCAGTCCGGCCAATGCGCGTCCATCGGCAGCCAACAGACTGTGATAATCGACATTGATTGTATCGACATCCTGAAACATCGAATATAGCGGTGCGGTGAATTCCAGAACCGTGTTCCATTGCCCGGAATCGAGAAGGTAGTCCATGATATAGGACTTGCCGATGGGGTTCTGTGCATAATCGGTTGCCATGAAGTCGTTGTACGCCTCGTGTGCCTCGTCGGTTTTTCCGAGTTGTTGGACACAGGATGCAATCCGGGCATAGGCATAAGCCCGCTGCTGGTCGGTAAATCCTTCGGGACTGCCCCCGACTCTGTCAATCTTATCGATGAGAGCCAGGCGTTTGCGACCCTCTGAAAGCCCCTCGGCAAATCTGCCATCCGCGTACAGCTGAATTATTTTGATTCCATAAGCGGACGACACGTTTGCAAGCACACGGACATCCGTGGAATTGGAGCCTTCTTTGAGAATTCTTTCAAGGTACCCATATCCTCTTTCGGTATCGCCCATCTTGAAAGCTGTCTGGGCCATGGTGGCAAGTATATTGTATTCAGAGCCCTTGTTACCCTCTTGTCTCGCAATCTCGATTGCCTCGATTGAGCTTTCGATACTGGCTTGGTAGTTTCCGAAGAAAGCCTGAGCCTGCGACAGGACGATGAGGGCCGAGAGTTTGTCTTTCGGGTGAGCCGATATGGAATCCGAATCGAGGGCTCTTTTGGCATATCGCTCCATCATGGAGTACATCTTCTTTTCGTTATAGGCTAATCCGCGCAGCAGGTTTATCTGATATGACGGGAGGGCGGGATGTTTCCGTTTCTCCAATTTATCTAATTCGGCAAGCACGGAGTCCGGAGCATCCACGACTTTCGAACGCAGTGCCTGGGCCATATCGGAGGTGCCAGAATTGGCCGCATTGCCACTCAGGATAAAAATTAGAGAGAGGAGAAACGGAATGAAGGTGCGATATTTCATACGGCAAAATTAGCAAAAAAACTGCATATTCGGCCTATAAAGGGTTGACGAAGACTGCCGTGGGTGGTAATTGTCAACTCGTTGGTAATTAGGCTACAATCAAAAAGAGTACACGAGATAGTACAAAGTTTTGCCCTTTCGGGCTCGATTTTCGGCCGGTTTTGAATGGGCAGAGTGCAAATCAGCGGGGCCCATGCTTGCGATTGTCCGATTTATGGCGTAAATTTGCATATGAGAAAATGGCGACTCGGAAGTGACATTTTATGATGAAATCATTTTTCAGACACATCCTGCTTGTAGTGATGGCAATACTCTGTGTGTTGCCATCGCAGGCTGTATTGTCCGAAGACAATATAGACCGCACTGTCATAATGCTCTCGGCAGATATGAAAGTGCTGGAACAGAATATTCGTTCCGATCTCAAACGGTTTGAGAACCGCCAGAGAGAATTCAGATGTAATCTCGACAAGCTGTCGGAAACCTGCGACGAGAACGGGGTAGTGCTTTATTCACAAGATGAACGATACCTCTATGGGTCGCTGCAGGCCACCCAGAACATGAAAAATGTCGTGGGTCGAATCAAGGCTCAAAAACAGAAACTCGACTTGCTGGAGGAAGACCTCAACACGATAGCCAACCGCTACGGTGAGTTGTCGGAATTTCTTGATGAAGTCAAATCGCGGCCACTTACCACCGAGGGGCGGAAAGCACTTGAGACATCGCAGACCATCGCTATGACATTGCTGATTCAGTTGCAAAGCAACATAGCGTCGCTCGATGCGGATAAAAGTGCATATCAGACTCTTGTGAAGCGGGCCGACCGAATTGAGGAATACAATCAAAAAACTCTTGGGACTCTTGAGAAGAACATATTTGTAGTCGGCAACGAGCCCATTACGGAGTGGCTGGGACATTTCTCCTCCCGTTGGCAAGAATTCAAGTCCGACCTTGTGTGGAGATTCTTCACAGGCCAAAGTGACTCCGACGATTGGAACTCGCGTGAGGATGTACTGTATCTCTATCTCGATATCAACGGATATGTTGCGTTTTTTGTGGCGCTGTGCTTCTTCCTGATTACAGGAATCAAGCGGCTCTGTCCGCGAAGAGTAAGAGGGAAGCGGATTTACTACTCGCTCGTTCTGGGACTCCTGACTGTCGAGTGTGGAATTGCAGTGATCCGTCTGTTCATGGGCACGTCTCACCAATTTGATGTCTTGCTCATGATTGAGGGCGAGCTATACCTGATTGCGCTCTCGATAGCCGCCTCATCCACTGTCCGTCTTAACCGCCGGCAGATAGGCTGTTCGTTGATTTCCTATCTCCCGATCTTCTGTCTGTCGTTCTTATTATTGGAGTATAGAGAGGATCTTGTGCCGCTGTCAACGATTACCTTCACTGCCCCCTTCATCTTCTTGTTGACCCTGATCGGGCAGCTTTTGGTCATTGGCAAGGGTTTCCGGAAACTGGACAAGTATGACTGGCGCATGGCCTGTGCCAATCTAGTCGCAATAATTGCCGGTTTTATCGTTGCGTGCGTGGGATACAGTGTACTCGCCACGATGATATTCCTTCTTTGGATCGGGATAGTCAATGGTTTTATGATATTGGCATTGGTCAAGTCTTTTATAGCGAGGAAACATCAGGCCAGAACGAGCGTGCAGAGCCTGACAATGCGTCTGTTCCTCTATCCGTTGGCCTACCCGGCCATCCTGCTTATGGCATTCTCATGGGTGGCCCACGTCTACAACCTGACATCATGGTTCGGTGAGTTGCTCGGTACCCCATTCCTCGATATGCCCGACCGAATAGGAGTGGTATCGATTGCGAAACTGTTGTATATCTACACCTTAGGGGTTTGTATCAACTATACTTCGGTTCTTGTGAAATATCTTCTCCGACGCAATGAAGCTAACCGCCAGGGGCAGGTGGCGGTATGGATTTCCGTCGGGAACATCGTGGTGTGGCTGCTCTATGTCATCGCCGTCATGATTATTCTTGAAATCAACAGAGCCGGACTGATTGCCGCGGTCGGAGGTGCGAGTGTGGGTATCGGATTTGCATTGAAAGATACGTTTGAGAATCTGTTCAGTGGAATATCGCTCATGACAGGCCGTCTGCGTCCCGGAGACATTCTCGAATATGACGGCGACCGTGGCAAGGTGTTGAACATCGGCATTATCTCCACTACGATGGAAACTGAAGACGGGCCGATAATGGCGATGCCAAACCGCAAGTTGTTTGAAAAGAGTTTCAAAAATATGACCCGCAACCACCGGGTGGAGGTACGTCATATAACCTTTGATATTTCTGCCGAGAATGATCCCAAGGTAATCCGCGAACTCATTCTAAACAGTTTCAGAGATATTGATGGCGTTGACAATTCGCGCAGACATGTGGTGATAATCCGGAACTTCGGAAGCGGCGTGATGCGTGTCGAACTTAAAGTCTGGATTGACTCGGAAAAATATCTTGTCACCGAACCTGCTGTGCGCGAAGCTGTTTTTGAGACATTCAGGGTTCATGACATACGCAAGGCAACCTTTGTAGAGCAGGTTGAGGCGAAAGGTTCCGACTCCATAATGACAAACAATAGAACAATTCTGTAATACCTAAACATATGAAGAAAGCGATTCTTATAATAGCGTTGGTGTGCACCGCGGTTCTGTCGGCGTTCGGCCAAAACCCCAATGAGATATTTCCGTTGGCATTGTCTCCTCTCACGTACACAGAACCTACCGGCAACAATTCCGTCGGGTCGGTTCTGGGAACCATTGCCGAAGCTGCCGCCGGACAGACCTCCAACAACCGACATCCGGAAGTGGTGCCCAATGTTGAAGCTGTGGTCCGGACTGCTTTGTCGGATGTGCGGAGGTTGGCCCCGGTTGATGGTGACGCCAACGCCAACTATGTGTTGTCGGGCGATGTGGTCAATATCACCACATGGACCAAGTCAAAAACCACCGAATCAAAAGATTCCAAGGGAAAAGTTGTAAAGACTGTCCACACCGATTACTATGCCTCGGTTGCCGTTTCTCTGACGCTGAAGGATGTGGCGTCCGGGCAAATCTGGACGCAGAAATTCACAGGCGGGGGTAGTTATTATTATTACAAGTCTGAAGCTGCCGCCCTTGAGGGCGCCCTCAAGGGCCTGCACGGAAAGATTGTGAAATATTACAACAATCTCTTTCCGCTCACTGCCATGATTGTTGACCGTGCGTCTGAAAAGAAAGACAAGATGAACGAAGTTTACATTGACCTCGGTTCGGACAACGGAATTGTCAAAGGTCTTCACTTCAATGTCTCGGTAGTTGGCGAAGCGGCCGGAAGGACGACCGAGCATAAGATAGGCAAGATAAAGGTGGAGGAGGTTCAAGGTGCGGACATCTCGCTCTGTAAAGTAGAGAAAGGCAAGAAAGAAATCAAGGAAGCCCTCGACAACGACCAGACCCTGGTAATCGTCAGCACCGACTGATCTTTATCTTTTGTCAATTCAGAACACTGCAGAGCATCGACACTCCATTTTCAGTAAATGCAAAAGGCATATACTTAGGCCTCGCTTCCCGTTCAAGGTCGCAATTTGCGACCTTGAACATTCTTCATGGGTTAGCTCAAACATAAAGTCTTCTGGGAATCGGCTGATATTGCGTCTGACCTGCTCTTTCAGACGTTTGGTTTCAACTCCATACAGGCGTGCCAGGTCGCTGTCGAGCATGATTTGTTGCCCCCAGAGCCAAAATTTTTATGAAACGGACTCTAAAGCTGAACCTACATTTGCATTTTCGTCCGAGGCCATTATTATATCATTGTCTGCTTTATCTTCCATCTGTCAGTGTTATTGTAATGGCAACCACGCAGTGCTCGCGGCTCTAAAAATAACTATTGTCGCAAAATTACGAAAAATAATCGGTATTTTAACCTATTACCTTGAAATTCTGATTATACTGTAGAAATGTGACGTCAGCCACCCTCCGCACGCTTGTCGAGGATGGCTTTGTCACCCGCGACCTATACGCCGAAATCCCCCCGAGAGTGGAATACGGTCTGACTGCGCGGTCGCTCAGCCTGTTCCCTCATATCACGGCCTTGATAGACTGGGCGAAAGAAAATATGCCGGCCATCATGGATGACCGGCGACGCAATTTCAGTAGCCCGCAAACCTTCGAATCAGACTATTGACGGTTGCCGAAAACGCTGTAGACTCGTCTCGACACCTCGGCTATTACCTCAGCGGCCTCCGCTTCGGTTCCATTGAAATCTTTGACGAAGACTGCTATATCATAGGTGCGCCCGTCGGGCAGGAAAACGCGCCCGACATCGTTATGGGCCATCAGCAACCCCTCGGCGGTGCGGTGACCGCTTCCCGTCTTGTGCGCCAACCGGACTCCGGCCTCATCCTCCAAGGGTTTGTATATCCGGTCTGTACCGGTCTTGCAACCCAATAGAATCTCCTGTATCTCGCGTTGCTTGCCCGGCGAGACGAGGCTGTCTGTAAACACCTTCGCCATCAGGCGTGCGGCGGCCAACGGACTGGTGTGATTGTCGGCTGCCGATGCGTGGTTTACTTTCATCTCATGCTCGGTGTGGGTTAGCTTGAACTCTTGGATTCCTGTGGCTTCTCTTACAAACGAATCGCACCGGGCCACGGACACAACCTTCTCGAACAGCAGGTTGCTGGCATTGTTGTCGCTCTCCTGCAGGATATAGCGTAACAGTTCGCGGACAGGCAACTTGATGGTACTCTCCGTGTGTTCGCGATACATCGGCGACCATGTGGCCGGGTCGAGAGCGGAGCGTTCGAAGCTGATCACCGTATCCAATCCGGTGCTACGGAGATCGAGGGTATGGGCAACTGCCAACGCCTCATGGAGCTTGAAAACGCTCATCAGCTGATACTCATCAAAATTATTGACTGTAACAGTATCCCCCTCTGGTGCAATGACGGCGATTCCAACCCGGCCAAGGGCACTGTCGGCGATTGCGGCCAACTCCGACCGCAGGCTCTCAAGCCGCGAATCGGGCACCGACTTATTGACAGCCGAAGTCGCCGACCGGCCGCAACCTGCAGCCGCTGTAAGTGTCAGCCCAATTACAGACAGACAAAAAATCCAAAACTTCCTCATCGTTTACAAAACTGTTTCGAACCACAAAAATAATAAAATCGGCTGAAAATTCCTGCGCAATCTGCCCCAACTTTATTTTTTATTTTTCCATATGCGGCGCGGATACCGCGAGTTTGGAGATTTTTTATTATCTTTGTTCAATTTATAGCAACGGTTCATCCGGGCGAACGGCGAACAACCGTCGGCCGGGGTGCCGACCGACATGAAAAACAAGCAATTATGGAAGTTATCAATTTTGCGGATTCTCCGAGCCTGGTAAATCGTTATATGCTTGAGCTGCGCGATGTTACCATCCAGCATGACCCTCTGCGATTCAGAACCAACCTGGACCGTATCGGACAGATTATGGCTTACGAGATCTCGAAACGACTCAATTACAAAGACACAGAAGTAGAAACCCCGTTAGGTAAGTGCGTGTGTCGCGAGCCCGCAGACCAGGTAGTACTCGGCACCATACTTCGTGCAGGCCTTCCGTTCCACCACGGTTTCCTGAACTATTTCGACCATGCTGAGAACGCATTTGTAAGCGCCTACCGCCGTTACAAGGAGAAGGGCGACACCTTCGACGTTCTCGTCGAATATCTTGCCTCCCCGCGTCTCGATGGCAAGACCCTCATACTGGTAGACCCGATGCTCGCCACCGGAAGCTCTATGGAACTGGCCTACCGCGCATTGCTCACCAAGGGAACGCCCGCCAAGATACATGTGGCAAGCGTGATAGCCTCGCGACAGAGCGTCGACTATGTGCGTGACCACTTCCCCGACGACACCGTCCTGTGGTGCGGTGCTATCGACGACGAAGTCAACTCACACAGTTACATCGTGCCCGGTCTCGGTGACGCCGGCGACCTCGCCTTCGGCGAAAAAGAATAGTCAGCCTCTCAACTCTCAACTCTCCCCAGAGAATATACGAAATGAAAATATCGCGGATTGACATACTCAACTTCAAGAACATCGCCGAGGCGAAACTCGAATTCTCGCCCGGCGTGAACTGCCTGCTCGGCCTCAACGGTATGGGCAAGAGCAACCTGCTCGAAGCCATACACTTCCTGAGCATGGCCCGTCCTATCCGCAATATGCCCGAGGCCGCCCTGATCCGCCATGGCGCCGATATGCTGATGGTCAAAGGCGAATACGTCTCCGACCAAGGCTCGGACGAAACTGTCAGCTGTGGCATAATCAAAGGGAAAGGGAAAACCGTCAGACGCAATGACAAGGAATACCAGCGAATCTCCGAACACATAGGCAAGTTCCCGATTGTGGCTGTCACTCCCGCCGACTCCGAAATAGTCACCGGCTCGGGCGAGGTTCGCCGCAAGCTGATGGACACGGTCATATCGCAGGCCGATCCCGCCTATCTCAACTGGCTGATACGCTACAACCGATGCCTCGAAAGCCGCAACAAGATGCTCCGAGCCGGAGTCAACGACCGCCTGCTCTACGAGTCTATCGAGACCGGTATGGCTGAAGCCGCCGACGCAATCCACGCGGCCCGTGCGAAATGGGTGGAGACCGTCCGGCCCGACTTCGCGCGATACTACTCGCACGTATCCGATGACTCCGAACGTGCCTCACTGCAGTACAAAAGCGTGCTCAACGACACGCCGCTGCTGCAGGTCTTCGAGGCCGAGCGCGCACGCGACTTAGCCCTCGGTTTCACCTCGGCCGGCATACACCGCGATGACATCTCGACGCGCCTCGGCGACTACTCGATGCGCCGTCTCGGCAGTCAGGGACAGGTCAAGACCTTCACCATAGCCCTCAAGCTCGCAATATTCGACTACCTGCGCCGGGCAGGTACAGAGAAACCGATTCTGCTGCTCGATGACATATTCGACAAACTCGACTCCCGGCGTGTCGCCCGCATTATCGGTCAGGTCAGCGGCGGAGACAACTTCGGACAGATTTTCATAACCGACACCAACCGCGAACACCTCGACGAGACTCTTGACAGCATCCGCTCCGAGAGCCGCCTCTTCGGGGTCGAGGACGGCGGGTTCACAATTCTCAATCCCGATGAAAAGACTTGAACCCGAAAGCCTCGGCGATGTCCTCCGCCAGACCCTCCAGCAACAGGGACTCACCGAACGTCTCTACGAAGCCAAGGCCGTCGCGCTCTGGCCGCAGATTGTCGGCGAGGGACTGGCCAACCTCTGCGGAAAACCGATCGTGAACCAAGGCCTTATGACTGTATACGTCCGCTCGGCACCGCTCCGCCAGGAACTCACTATGAGCCGCTCCACACTGATCCGGCATATCAACGACACCCTCGGGCGTCCGGTTATAAACGAAATACGATTCAAATAGAGCATAGCCTGCTCAAATACAAAAACAGAACAAAACAGTACGATGGACATTTCAACACTGCCTCCAATATCGGAATTCTACCACTCGGTCGACCTGCAGCTGCGCTTCAACGACATCGACATTCTCGGCCATCTCAACAACACGGTCTACTTCTCATTCTTCGACACAGGCAAGGCCTATTTCTTCGAATGGATCATGGGCCGTGTAGATTGGAAACGCGTCGAATGTGTCCTGGCCAACGTTGACTGCGCCTATGTGGCGCCAGTCTACTTCGGTGAGGAAATCGAGGTTTACACCCGTTGCCTGCACATCGGCGAGAAAAGTTTCACGCTGCAGCAGGTCATTGTCGAGAAGAAAACACGTCAGTTGAAGGCCGCAGCCAATGCGGTGATGGTCAGCATAGACGCCGACACCAAGAAGTCCGTGCCGCTCGCCGCCCATTGGCGAAAGGCCCTCGAGGAGTCAATGAGTCCATCCGCACATACCGACCGTATCCTGTCCGGTCAAGACTGAACCTACACCAGTAATTCAACGAAAAGCAAAACTACAGTGAAAGAACTTAGAGTAAATACTGAGGAAATAATGCGCGACATACTGCGCAGAGAGGCCGAAGCCGTGCTTTCCATCCCGGTAAGCTCCGGGTACGCCGATGCCGTAGCCCTGATTGTCGAGCATGTCAACCGCCGCGGCGGTAAACTTATCACCTCCGGAATGGGTAAGGCGGGTCAGATTGCCATGAACATCGCCACCACCTTCTGCTCCACCGGCACGCCCGCGGTATTCCTCCATCCCTCCGAAGCACAACACGGCGACCTCGGCATCATCCAGCGCGATGACGTGCTCCTCCTGCTCAGCAACAGCGGAAAGACGCGCGAAATCATCGAGCTTGTCGAACTGGCCCGCCGCCTGAACCCGGACATTCCCATCATTGTTATAACAGGTAACGGGGAGAGCCCCCTTGCCGTCGGTGGAAACGTCACCCTGCTCACCGGCGGATCTCCCGAAGTCTGCCCGCTCGGCTTGACTCCAACCACCTCCACCACCATGATGACCGTTATGGGCGATGTGTTGGTGGTCGCCGTCATGAAAGAAATCGGATTCACAAAAGCCGAATATGCCAAGCGTCACCACGGCGGTTACCTTGGTGTCAAATCAAGGGGCGATGAATAAGAATTCAAATCCAACATTATATTTGCTATGACAATCAAAGACATACAGCTCCGGCTCAAAAAACTGTCCGACGAGGCCGACCGACTGGTCCTGGACGAGGCCTTGGCGCTCCGCAAGACGACCGCCGAGCTTTACGAAGCCGAGAAGTACGATGAGGCTCTTGAGAAGACAGTCGAGTCGTTGCGCAAACTACGCGACTTCTCCGACTTCTCCAACATAGAGTTCCGCGCTGCCCTCGCCTTGCTGCTTTTCGACCTGGCCGAGGTGCACTACGCCCTCAAGGACTATAAGCAGAGCGAAAAGGAACTGGAGATTCTCTTCAAGGTGCTCGAACAGCTCATCAAGGACGACGCCGACCGTTTCGGCCAGTACCACGTCCTCGCCATGGACCTCTCGACCCGCATCTTGCGTTCGCGCAAGAAGACACTCGAACTTCTGGCCAAGCAGCAGATCAACACCGGAGTCCTCTACGAGAAAGTAAATGCCGGGGTCGCGGCAGCCACCGACAAGCTGGTGGAATCCCTGCGCAAGGGAGCCGAGATGATGGCCCAGACCGGCGACTACCGTGGCGCCGTGCGCTTCTATATGGAAGCCATCAAGCTCGCCAAGAAGCGCACAGGACGCGTCACACGACGCGAGGTGCGAATGACCGCCGACATGGCTCGTGTCATGATGCACAGCAAGTCCGAACTCGCACGCGCACGCCGCTTGCTCCAGGCTGTCCTGCCGCACGCCGTCGCCCTCGAGAATCTGGACCTCGAACAGGAGATTCTGTCGCTGATTGAGAAAATTGACAACGACGCGCTTCAGGAATCTGCCTGGCGGTCGTTCATGGAGAAGGTGCAGAAGACTGCAAAATCGAAATTCCGCCGCAAACCCAAGAAAGCCAAAGAGGAGAAATAATGTCGACGATACTCAATACCAACGGCGCCGAACTGGAGATTCCGCGCGTAGCCGATCCCGAGAACTTCAAGTGCGCGATTTTCACTGCGGAGTGGAACCCGAAGGTCACCGACGCCCTCCGCGACGGTGCCATTGATGTGCTGAACCGGGCCGGGGTGCCTGAGAAGTGCATTTTTGCCCAGCCCGTGCCGGGCACTGTCGAACTCGTCAATGCTGCCGCCATGGCCCTCAACTATATGCCAGACCTCAAGGCCGTCATAGTGATCGGATGTGTCATCCGCGGAGACACTCCGCATTTCGACTACGTCTGCGACATTGTGGCCCAGGGTACGGCACGGCTTAATGCCAACGGCACGGCTCCTGTGATTTTCGGTGTGCTTACCGTCGAGAATGAACAGCAGGCGCTCGACCGTGCCGGTGGCTCGCTCGGCAACAAAGGCGCCGAGGCAGCCGTTGCCGCTATCAAGATGGCCAACCTGCACAACACCGCCGCTGGAATGGCCTACACCGCCTTCCGCAAGTAACATATCGTTGCATATGCGACCCAAAAATTATGGGGTGTCCGGTAAGCCGGACACCCCATTCTCATGTAAGTTAATGGTGGTAAGTAACGAGTCATTTTAAATTTCCGTCATTTTGCATCACCGTACCGTCGGAGGCATCATAATAATTCTCGGTCTCCTGTGCCTGAATCATCTGGTCGTGAGGTGCGGTCGCACCGTTGTCGAGATACAGGCTGACCACGAAGGCCGCAACTGCAACCGGGATGGTGATGTAAAGCCACGTCCATGCTCGCTTCGGATTGTTGATACGTGCCAGAAAGAAATAGAACAGACCCACGGCGAAAAGAATAAACGACGACATCATGACGATGCCACGTGCGTCGCCTATGGCGGCGGCCTTGACGATGAGCCAGATGAAGACAGCGACGGCACAGGCGGTCAGAACGATTCCAATCCATATGCCGGCCTTCTGGCCCGATGTAATCTGATTGCCGCTCAGCAGGGTCGATACGGGAGCCTCCGAACGGTCTTTATCTGTGCTCTTCATAATTAATTTAGAATTTAGAATTTAGAATTTAGGTGCCGGGTTCAGGGTTCTTTGTTGCGAGCTTTGCTCGCAGGCTGTGGTGTGCCGTCCCCCCTGAGTCCTGATTAAGGATAAACATACCCTACAATCTCAGCCTGCGACGGAGTCAGTGCCACCCCAACAAAGAAGAGGGCGATACAGGCGACAATAGTAATCCAAAGGCCCCAGTTGGCGGCTGAATAACTTTTCGGTCTGACCAGAAGATAATACAGCACACCGACGGTCAGTGTCAACAGACCCGACCCCATTATAATCTGATTGGTCATATGGATTTTAGAAGCGTCAACAATCCAGATTATGAATTCAGCGATGGCGCAAAGACAAATTATGACGCCGCATATGACGTAGAATTTGTTGATGGATTTAGTCTCATTACTCATAGCTTCAAGTATTAGATATCCGGTAGAGGATATATTGTGTGTTTTAAAATTAGAACACACCACGCCCCCTAAAGTTTATGATATACAGCCAAAAAAAGAGACGGCCCTTTTGCGGACCGTCTCTTGTTGTGAGATGTCGGCGGGGATTATTTGACCACCACCTTCTTGTTGTTGATGATGTATATTCCCTTTTCGAGGTCGCGTACCGTACCGGCAGGAACATCACGGTACATCACCTTGCCGTCAAGAGTGACGATAGTCACATTCTCGTCAGCATCCACTCCGATACCTGCGATACCGGTCGTAACATTGGCATATTCTATCTGGATTGCAGGTGACTCGAACACGTTGTCGAGCGTGAAAGCACCTTGGCGTGCCACAAGCTGGTAAGTGCCGGCGGTTGTCGGAGCCGGATCGAACAGAAGCTCGAAGGTCGGTACTGCGGCACCGTCAACAGGCGTAATCTCCGGAGTTGCGGTGTACGAGTAGTCAGTCTTACGGAGTGTGATACCATTGCTGAACACTTCAGCCGAAGTCGCGGTGGGGAACGAGATCGTTATCGTGCCGAGCTGGTCGACGCTTGTCACAACAGAGGGTGCAGGTGTCACGACAGCCTCGTGCTCAACATTCTCAACAAGATTCCAGGTGTAGCTGATTGCCGGACAGTCATTGCCCGCAACCTTGACGGCACCTGCGCTGATCTCTATCTTGAGCTGGCCGGTCACTACGCAGCTTTCGTCGAAGAAGCCGAACATCAGATAATTGTTCTCAGCCGAGCACTGGTATACAGAGGCCGGAATCTCCTCGTCATTGATGGTCACATGGATATCCTGCAGTTTGACCTGACTTACAGACGCAGCCTCGTCGAACACGAATGCACAAGTGTAACCCCAGTCGGCGAGTACGATAGTGCCTTCGGGCGATGCCTGCCAGTCGAGTGATACCTCATGGTCGAGCTTGTAGGGAACGCAGACAGTCGGGCTGTCAACGCCATCGATGCTGAAGGCGCCCTCCTCGATGAGGAGCATGTAGTTGCCGAGCGGCAGACTTGCCTCGCTGTCGGCGCGTGAGATCTTGAATGTCGGAACGGACGTTCCGCTGACCTCCTCGACTGTGAAGTTCGAGATGCCTGCGGTCTGACCCATGTAGAAGCTGATTGAGAGCGAACTACCCTTGAACACAGCCTCGGTTGCAGCGGGGAACGAGATGATGAACTCATTGCAATCCTCGATTGTGCTGTCCGGAGCCGGTGTGAGGCTGTAGAAAGGCTGGAACTGGTAGACAGCTGTCACTGCCTCGCTCTCCTCACCGTTCACGAGGAATGTGCCGGCGGGGATGGTCACGGTGTATTCTCCCTCCTTGTACGGAGTCGAAGCGAAAAGAATCTCGAAGTCGAGAGTAGTACCAATCTGGTTCACGACATAAGTCTGTGTGGAGAAGTTTTCGCCGCTAACCGAAACGGGCTTGTCGTTATACTCAACCTCGCCTGCACCGGGGAAGCTGATCACAAGACGTGACAGGTCGCCTGTCAGGGTGCCGGGAACCGGAACGATGGGATACGCCGGATTGAGGGCGTTGACGTGATATACGGCAGTAATCTCGCCGTTGGTCTGACCATTGAACGAGAAGGTGCCGGCGGGTATGGTAAGTGTCCAGTCGCCGTCGGCGAGCTGGTCCTCAGGCATGATGTTGAATGTCTTGACATCCATCGCCTCCCAGTTTTGCTCAACCCAAACTTTGACTGATTCGGTGCCGTTGCTCAGGGTCACACCCGAAGCATCCTCGACCTGGATCATATCCATCAGTTTGAACTTGGTGAAACCGAGCTGAACCACCTCAAGATTGCGGACAGCTGAACCGTCAGCAGGCGAGAGGGTGTAATAGTCGAGGTCAGACTTGAAATCGGGATTGACAGTGTATGTCGCCTGCAGGGGCGCGGTCATGGCGCCGTCCTCGACGCGTACATTGGCCTCGGCTGCATCGTTCCACTTGGTCTCGTAGAACGTTCCTGCCGGAATGTTGAGCGTGTAGGTTCCGGCGGCAGTCACGTCAGTCGCGAACGAAACAGGATAGCTTATGCCGACCATCTCCCAGTTTGAGTCGTAGGCGGGTGTTGCCTCGCCGACGGTTGAAGCATGGATGGCTGTGCCGTTCTCGGGTGTCAGCGTGATGTTCGCGATTGCTTCGGCATCGGTCGAGAGCATCGATTCCATATTCTCATCAATCATCGGGACAGTCACAGTAATCTCCGAGATGCTCTTCAGAGTCGCGCCGTCAGCCGGGTTGACCGAAGTGATGGCAACTGTCTTGCTGACTGTCGCGGTCACTGTGATTGCCTTCTTGACAACGAATACGAATTCACCGGCCTCATTGAGCGATCCGACCTTCTCGCCGGCCTCGTTGTAGCCATAGACCACTTCGTCGCCGAACTTGATGGTGCAGTCGGGAGTCGAAGGTTTGAACGCGCATTCGGTGCCTACGAGGAATGACTTGCCGCTCGCAGCTTCATGGCGGAGCGGACTGTAGAAGAATCCGAGGTCAAGACCCTTGGCTGAGTATGTGACCTTGGCCGTAGTTGATGCCACACCGCTGTAGACGGAAACTGTCGACATGAGTTCAGACTCCTCGCCCTCTGCGTGAGTGTAGGGAGCCACGGAGTAGATGCCGTTGTCGTCGGGTGTAAGTGCCGCTCCGTCGAGATAGACTTTGTTGGAGCCGGTGTTGTTGTAGAATCTCAGCGAGAACGGAGAGTCATAAATCGCGTTGAAATCGAGGACCTGATCGCCCTCGTTGAGCTTGAAGCTGCTGTCGGGATTGTCGTATGACATAGACAGTGCCGAGTTGCCCTGTAGGCGCAGGTTGGATGCATCGCCGAATACCTCGAACTTGACTTTCTGGTCTTTGTCGAGTTTACGAACCACTGCGTAGACATCGGTTGTCGAACCGACTTTGCCCTGGACACTCGGGACTACATCCCATGAGCCGCCGTCCTTGGCGAGGACGGCCTCAACGAACCAGCCGTCGGCGGGTGCGAAATAGAGTGCGTTGACCTTACCGTCAACTTCCACATTGTAGACTTTGGACTTGGCGGGCTCGAATTCATAGCCGGCGATGGTGGTGGCGCTCGTCAGGGCAGAGCCCTCGAGTGTGGCCACGCTTACCTCCTGCTTGCCGTAACCGCCTGTGTACAGATTCAGACCGTCAGGATTCAGTACGGTCAGCTTGAATGTCGATGTACCGTAGTTGATCGGGCTACCCTCGATATTGAGGATACCGTCCGAAGTCACCTTGAAACGGACGTTTTTTGTTGACGAACCGTTGAGCACCAGGTCATTCCCTGCAAATGTCACTGCCGAGAAATTGTAATCCTCCTTGAAGTTGAACTGGAGGTCAGTGTTCTCTTTTACAGTGATGGTGTTGTCATTATTGAGAGTCACGAAGTCGCCTTTTGTCCAATCGCGGATTGAGTTGATGCAGTTTTCCAGTCCGGGTGCAAACTGCACTGTGACGGTATAGTCGGGAATTTCTACCTCTTCATTTTCGAAAACCCGAACCTCAATGTCTGAGCCGGCCGTCACATTTCCGAGTTGATAGCGTGCGAAATACGCATTCTTCGCTACATTTGTGCCGTTGAGGGTGACTTTGTAGAAACTGTCTACGTCTACACAGTACAAAGTAAGGTCCTTGTCGAACTCCGGATTGAAATAAACCGTGTTCTCTCCATTGGCAAGAGTTACCTCCCGGTTATTGCTTCCGAACTTAGCGCTGATGCAATTTGCTCCGTTCTCGACATTCACCGTAAAGGTGTCTTCGCGTAAAAGCGGAGCGACAACAAGATTGATGACAGGGTCTTCTCCCCACTTGCTCACCATGTTGTCGGTGAAGAATTTTCCCCAATACATGCCTTCTCCATTAACGACGGAGGAGTTTGAGGTGACGGTCTTTTCATTTGCCGTCATCCCTTCGGGACCGGTTACCTCCTGAATGTAATAACCGGGAAGAGGGACAAAGTAGAGCCAGGCCGACTTGTCGTTTTCAACAACATAGGTGCCGTTTTCAGCTGGGTAGATGGTACCTGTGGCCCCAACTAAGCTGCGCACCTCGATGGCCTCAGGAATGTTCCACTTGACGGTGAACCGGTATGCCGAAGCCGTGAACGAGCTCAGCACCATCGTCACCATCAGCAAGGCCAATGTAAAGATTTTTTTCATAATGAGTATGGATTAGTTGTAAGAATTGCCGCCGGACACCCGGAAGGCACTTGTTCCTTCCGGGTCTTCGGTCAGCGTTGTTTATATGTAAATTATTTTACCACAACCTTGTAGGTGTGGTCGCGTGTCACGAAGATGTAGACACCGGCCGGGAGCTGCGGGGTGGCGCCGGCGGCATACTTGGCCACCTGTTGGCCCATGATGTTGTAGACCTGTACTTCACCCTCGGCGAGGTCGGCACGACCGTCACTGATACCTTCGATGCCGGAAGTCTGAAGCGGCAGGTCAAACGAGACGAGTGTGTACTTCATCGAGCTTGTGCTCCCTTCGGTGCGGTAATATACGTCCAGACGGGAGTCCTCTCCCCAGACGGGTATGATTCCGGTCAGTATGCCCTTGTCGTCGGGAGTGAGACGGAGATATTCCTTACCCTCGGTCTCGAAGTCTGCCTGAGACTCGCTGATAATCAGTTCCTCCTGAAGCGCCTCGCCGTACAAACCGTGCTTTGCGAGCATCATATATGCACGTTTGCCGGTCACATAAGCCCCTTCCTTGAGAGCCTCGCCGTCGATATAGCACTGTGCGTACTGGATGTCCGAACCCATGTCGGCGTACTCGCGGCGGTCGGGTGTTCCGTCTGCCTTGAGCCAGATTATCTGCATATAAACTCGTCCGTTCTCTGCGGAAACGGGGGCGGTACATTCGATGGCATACTGATAGCTGTCGCCAACCGGAGTGCGATCCAGATTGGTCAGAATATTGTCGGTGATATCGTCGAATGTGATGGAATTAGTGATGCTGAATGCCTCGGTTCCTGATGTGAGGTTGACAAATGAAAAGCGGTAGTTGCCTTCCGGAATAATGAACATCTCCTGGGGTTCGAATCCTTCGATATCACTGAGCGCCAGACAACCGGCGGTATCCTCGGCAAAGGTCTTGACCAGCAATCCCTGCGAGTTGTATACGCTGTATGTGTACTGCGAGTCTGCGGCCGGATAATAGTGTTCTTTGGTCACATAGAGTGCGGCGCGGTCGGCGGCCTCACCATAGGCGCCGAAGTTGACGTCGCCACGGTAGCGCATGTTGCCGACACTGTAGAATGTGCCCATTATGCCGTCGATATCATCGAGAACAACCGGAATATTGGTGGTATAGGCAGGCGTGAACGAGTCGGGAGTGGCCTTGTAGAACTCCACATTGAGCGTATTGCCGGAACGCTGCACGGTCTCATCGTAGATGGGGTCGTTGTATTCCTCCCAGATAGGCTCGGCGTAGCGCTGGAACATGAAGTACACCTCGCCGTCATGAACCATCGACATCAGGAAGGGCGCGGAATCCTGATTGCCGGGCAAGCAGAGCATCGGCATCGTGTGGGTGTCGATCATCACCGGACCGTCCGTGTTGTTGACGGCGCGGGCATACGTCATGGTCTTCATCTTGTAGCTCATCAGGTACTCCCAGAATGTCGATTCCTCGGTCAGTGTGTCGTCTTCGACATCGCATGAGAAGGTCATGAAATAATTGTCGCGGCCATCAACCTCGGGCCCTTCGCAGACATCGCTCACGAAGTTGTCGATGATCATTACAGGCACATCGTAGCCGTCCATCTTCGCGCCGTCAAGAGAGTAGACCACCGTCTTGTAGCGGTTGAAGCCCGGAGTCTTTGTGTTTACTGCCAGTCCGATCGCGAACTCGTAATCGTCCGTGACATTGAAGAAATTGCGGGTCATCACCGGCACCGGGTCACAGGCCACGGCGCGTACCTCATCCGCTTCGTAATGGACCAGGTCGGAGATGGTGCCCACAACATTGTTGTTCTCGTCGTAGATGGTGAACTTGAAAGACTTCAGGATGTAGTCAGTGTAGTATTCGCTGACCACATTCTCTTCATACTCCATATCGGCGGTGTACGTCCAGATCTTTCCTCCGGGGGCATCGATATCTCCGATCTGTGAGGCCGGGCCGAGGGTAGAGGCCGGAGTGATGGATGACGATTTCTCGATGTCGGCTTGAGTGGCGCCGTAAATGCCCTGATTCAGACGGTCGATGCTCGAACGGCGGTTGTTGGCGTACGGATTGCGCGAGTCAATGCGGTAACGGAAATCCGCGGCTGTCTTCGTGGGGGTGTGGTTCCACCGGTTGGGCTTGGCTGCTGCATCCGTAGCTAAACCGGCGATAAACGAACCCGCGAGCAGCGTCGTGAGTAAAAGTTGTTTCATGTAAATGTCCTGTTTGTATTATTGATTATGGGAATTTGATGGATTGTATAGAATTGCTTCCAGGAGACAAAGTGTAAGGTTATGTTGCCTAATAATGACCGATAGTAGAGGACCGAAAATTAGGATCCATTACGTACAGAAATTATCTCCGCCGCAAATTTAATAAATAATTTTTAAGAAATGAATATTGCGGAGAAAAAAATCTCTTTTTAAGGATTGATAACATCGTATGGTTCAGAACCATATTCGGCTGTTCGAGAGCGGGGGCAGGTCTGCGCAGAAGTAGACCAGCCGGGAATCCGCGGATTTACGCGGTTTCCCGGCTGGAGGTTCTGTCAGACCGCCTGTGCAGTCGGTGCCTTTACTTTACAATTCCTTTCTCAAGGTACTCGGCGAGATTCGTCCGTATATGGTCCTCGGCCTTTTCGACAGCGACCTTCTCCATGTCGTGGTCGACCATGAGATTGACCAACTGTTCGAAACTTGTCTTTTTCGACGGATCCCAACCCAACTTGCCCTTGGCCTTGGTCGGGTCGCCCCACAGGTTGACGACATCGGTGGGGCGGTAGAAGTCAGGGCTGACCTCGACAAGCACCTTGCCGGACGCTTTGTCGATACCCTTCTCGTTCTCATCCTTGCCTTCCCAGCGGAGTTCGATGCCGGCGCGGCGGAATGCCAGTTCGCAGAATTCGCGGACGGTATGCTGTTCGCCTGTGGCGATGACGAAATCTTCCGGTTTCTCCTGCTGGAGAAGAAGCCACATGCACTCTACGTAATCCTTGGCATATCCCCAGTCGCGTAGCGAGCTGAGATTGCCCAAGTAGAGTTTGTCCTGCTTGCCCTGCGCGATACGTGCGGCCGCCAGTGTGATCTTGCGGGTCACAAAAGTTTCGCCGCGGCGCTCGGATTCATGGTTGAACAGGATGCCCGAGCAGGCGTACATGTTGTAGGCCTCGCGGTATTCCTTGACAATCCAGAAACCGTAGAGTTTGGCGACTGCGTAAGGCGAATACGGGTGGAACGGAGTGTTCTCGTTCTGAGGAACCTCCTCGACCTTGCCGTACAGTTCCGAAGTCGAAGCCTGGTAGAACCGGCATTTGTCGGCAAGTCCGCACAGGCGGATTGCCTCAAGGCAACGGAGCACGCCCGTCGCATCGATGTCGGCGGTAAACTCAGGGGAGTCGAACGACACCTGCACGTGGCTCTGTGCAGCTAAGTTATAGAACTCATCGGGACGCGTCTTGGACACCACCTGGAGAATCGACATTGAATCGCCGAGGTCGGCGTAATGCAGATGGAAACGCTCGTGGCCTTCCAGATGAACTATGCGCTCGCGGTAGTCAACCGACGAACGGCGGATCACGCCATGCACGTCATAGCCTTTTTCAAGCAACATTTCGGCCAGGTAACTTCCATCCTGACCAGTGATGCCTGTGATAAGAGCTGTCTTCATATGGGATATATCATAGTTTAGTTGACCGGATCAGCGCACGACTGATACGGAAAGTTTCGGGAATGTAGCGGTGACTGATATGTCACAGATTGTGTACTGGCCGGTAGCGACACGCTTACCCTCTTGGTCAAGAAGGTTCCAATAGGTCACGCCTGACTCTGGAGTCGGGAGCACGGCAACAGTCTTGCCGAAGCGGTCCTGGACATAGAGCGAGGTGCCCGCGGGGACATTGCGGACGGCTACGGTGCCACCATAGTCAGGGCCAATCTCCGTGGGCGACGCGAAAGGCTCCTGGAACACCGAAGCTGCGGTCGAAACCGGGGCGTCAACTTTGATTTCGATGACACCCTCATTGGTCGATGCGAAGAGACTCTGTGTGTCAGGGTTCCAGCCCAGACCTAACACTGCGTTCGATGGCATAGGTGAGTTTGCGTTGTCGTAACGTGCCACAAGCTCCCCGGTCTCTGTATTGATTCCGATAATGCCGGAGTGGAGGCTGCCGATCCACAGACGGTTGTACTCATCGTAGATGAGGGCGGTGGCATTGATCGGGTCGACCAGAGGACCCTCGTTGCCATGCTCGTCCTTGACAGCGATTTCGCGGGCCGCCAGCACCCCGTCCACCGGATGACTGCCCGGCTCTATAAGAAATATTGACTCCGAGGAAGAGAAGGCTACTTCGCCGGTAAGCTGGTTCTCTGCCATAACGTTGCCGAATGATATCATTGTCTTTAACCCGTTCGGAAGTGAAAATGTGCCGAACTCTTCAATATAATCATCCGAGGTGTCCTCCGGATCTCCATAATTGACAAAAAGGACAGATCTACCGCCGAAGTTTCCCCAGTGCCAGGACGCATCTATGAGGCGTCCTTTGTTTTTGGGGTGCTTCAGTGCCAACACGCGGTTGGTGGCTTCATCGCGGTAGCCACGCGGTATTGCTATGTGCTTCCATGCAGGCGAGTCATCCGGGTTTCCGCTTCCGAGCATCTTCAGCCGGTCTTCAGCCGTCATGTAGAACAGGTGCTCCTTGTAGCTGTCTTCCGAATCTGCCCACACTGAGGATTGGACAATCCACATGGTGTTGTCTCCGTCGAATCCGGCAACGTAGCCGGCGACACTTCCGTCAAGATGGATAAGGTCTGTTTTGGCAGTGGGGAAACCTGCAAAAGCGGCGTTCGGTTTTGTTGTCCAGATTGGCGCCTTGCCATATACGTCCGACATGTTGAGGTGCACGACGCCCACGTCCATCGAACCCATATGGAGTATATCAGGATTTATGGGGTCGACAAACACACCGACGGGATCATCGACGGGGTATTTGTTGATATTGTTGTTGTAGAGAGTCTGGCTTGTGCCACTCTCGGCGAATTGCGGACGGATATGCACACCGGCGAGGTCTTTCCAGACACCGTCCTTATAGGCCGCCGGCATTGCGGGTTGACCTAACTTCCCGATCTCCAACAGATACATCGACCCGTAGACATTTGACATCACCAGTCCGTGTGTAGGTGAATAGGCAAACGTCGCGTCCATACAGGTCACGGGTGCGTTCGGGCGGATGGGAGTGGCTGTCGCGCTCCAGGTCGTGCCGCTGAGTGTGGCGTTCGAGAAGTAGCCGCGCGGGTAATAGAACCAGAATTTTGAGTTGTCGTAAGTGCCGGCATACTCTGAGGCGCCCGCAGGTTTGCTGACACTTGTGATGGCAGGTGTACCGTTGGTTGTGGCGGGGCGGTTGAGCATATAGTACTTGCTTGCGGAGCTGAACAGATAACCTGTCTGCGTTGGTATGGCCGCACGGTCGGCTCCGTTGATGACGGGAACCTTCTCAAGAACACCCGAATCCGTAACCAGTCTTGTCACGCTCCATGCAGATCCGTTATATGTCACGAGGGCAATTACACCTGAGGTGGTCAGATAAGCGAAGTGAGTGTCTGTCAGAGGCAGGATGCGGAGGGGTGTGCCGGCGATGCCTGAAGTGATGCCCGGAATCTCGGTGAATGTGGCGGCACGTGTGATTCGTGCGTCCGCAGCCGCTTCACAGATTTTATTGCCGATGATGGCGACAATTCGGCCTGCGGCGGCCACGATACTCGTCACGACATTGTCGCGCCATGTCGCCTCATGTGTCACGGTCCTCGTGTCTGCCGAGATGCAGATGAAGCCGCTTGCGGCTCCCACCCATATGTCATGGGTCTCCGGGTCTATCTGGACTGATTTGATTACGGCGTCACCGTTGAAGGTGCGGTTCTTGATTTGTTCGAAATATGTCACCGAGCCGTCAGCCCACTTCACATCGACACCTCCGTCTATGTATCCGATGACGAAGGCGCCCGTCTCCGGGTCAGCCTCGAACGCAGTCATGTCTGCTCCCGACAGGTTACAGTAATTGCGTATGTCGTGGATGCCTAAATCCGGGTTCTGCTTGTCATAACGGAAGATTGCGCCCGCAGGAGTTTTCAGGTACGTTTTGCTGGGCGAGTACTGGCGGGGATGTACGAAGAAGTACACGGCATCCTGTGTGTCGACGATGCGCCGGGGCTGATTGTCAAACGATGCGTGAAACTTGAAATTCGGATTTGGATCCGAGTGCCTGGATGCGGAAGCGGTCAGCGAGGCCGCTATGATGGCAACGAGGGTGATGATATGTTTAAGCATGTATTCTTAAGTCCGAAAATGTAATTATGCTCTTTATTAACGTCCCTAACCCTTTAAAATTGTGTGCCGCTTGCGTCTGCTGACCACGGAAATCTGACAAGGTCTCTGTATAGGTAATAATCAGGTGTGAGCAACCGTCGTTTCCGGGTCACGGTCAGCACTGCCGTCCGGACGTTTGCAGACTTTCCGACCCTGGCGACTGCCTCTATTACAGCCAGCAGTGTTACGCCTGAATCGACTGCATCGTCCACTATCAGAACCGATTCTTTTTCCTGTATCGCTGTTACTAATTTTTCGGGCAAACGCACCCTTGGCACTCTCGGCCGTCTCACACGTGACAGAAGATCGTAGCACCGGCTTTCGCAGATTCGCAACAGGTTGTTGACGCGTTGCGGAAGTCTTGTCACAATTCCTCCGGCCACCTTCTGTTTGGCCGGAGTCCCGGGGCGTTGCAATCGGATTGAAAAGAAATCTGCCTCCAGACGGTCGCGCATGGCATCCATGACATATACACCACCGGTGGCTATGCCGATTACGATATCGGGTACAAACCCGTCGTTGATGGCCATATCAGCGAGCCGGATGCAGTCGGCCTCGAATCGGGCGCGGTCGAGTGTCAGAACTTTCATTCGAATTTCAGGTTTACCTTGTCGGACGATACTTGTATTGTCGTTCCGGCTCCGAGCGGCAGCGGCAGGTTGTCATCCATATGGCCCGTGGGGAAGCCGAAAACCACAGGGAACCGTGCCTCGGGATATCGCGCCAGCAATGCGTCTATCATGGCGTACATGTCGGCGTGGTTGCGGTCATCGCGGTAGTCGGTGAAATGCCCGATTATCAGACCCGCAAGTCGGTCGAGCTTACCCGCCAGGTGCAACCGTATCAGCATCCGCTCTATCTCATAAATCTGTTCGCCTACATCTTCGATGAACAGAATTGTCGATTCCGGTTCGTCGAGAGGGTCAAATGGTGTGTCAGCCAACCCATTTATAACGGCTAAATTCCCTCCGGCCAAGCGGCCTGTCGCCTCGCCTTGCCGGTTGTACGTGTGCGGATCAATTCTATATTCACAAGGCAAACCCTCGGTCAAAATCCCCATGAGCGTGCGTGTGCAGTAGTGGTCGGGCGGAAGCAAGGTGAGATGCTTGGCCATGGGGGAGTGTAGGCTGACTACTCCGGCAAGTCTTGACAGTGCATGTAGGGCCGAAATGTCGGAGAAGCCTATCAGCCACTTCGGGTCGGCGGAAATCAGTGCCGGGTCGAGGCCCTCAAGCAGGTGCACGCATCCGTAACCGCCCCGTGCACAAAGTATGGCGCGCACCGATGAGTCGCCGTAGGCTTCCACCAGGTCGGCGAGGCGGTTGGCGGCACTCGAAGCGTACGATCCATCGGCCGGCCCCTTGGCGTGCGGCATTATGACGGGTTCGAAACCGGCTGACCTCAGGAATCGGGCCGCCCCGTCTATGTATTCCTCGCGGACCGCAGATGCCGGCGACACTATAGCCACCCGGTCTCCTCTCTTTAAGCTGGACGGATATTTCACTGTCGTATTTACTATTAGAACTGTCGTATTTACTCTTAGAAAGGTTGTACCGGAATTCCCGCGGCTGCGATGCGGGCTGCGATACGTTCAAGTTCCTCGCGCTGAACTTTCTGCAGTTTCTCCTCGGGCGTGGACCGGTCAATGCTGTAGATCATCACCTCTTTGGGGTGGATATCCTTATATGCCTCAATCAGGGCGTCAACCTCGCGGTCGGTCGTGTTGTCGATTGCTTCGCCGTTATGCTCGCCGCGCAGGAACATGGTCTGTATGATTGCCTGGCCGCTGAACTGCCGCAGGGCTTCCACTACCCGTTCGACGGTGAATGACGGCGAATTGGGACGGTCAATCATACGCATGGTCGGTTCGATGGCTGAGTCCAGTTTGAGGATATTATTATCCACCCGTTTCAGCGCCTCGGCCACAGCCGGGTCAAAGATTCGCGTCGAGTTGGAGAGTACCGATATTTTTGCGTCCGGGTAATATTTGTCGCGGATGCGAATCACCTCGTTGACCACTTCGGGGAATTCCGGGTGGAGGGTCGGTTCACCGTTTCCGGAGAATGTTATCACATCGAGCGGATCGCCCGCGGCGCGCATGGCGGAGAGTTTGGCATCAAGGTCGGCGGCTACCCGTTCTTTCGACGGTAAGCCGCTCTCGCCTTTGCCCTGGGCGTTATATCCGGCCTCGCAGTAGAGACAGTCAAATGAACAGATTTTACCGTCGTTCGGCATCAGGTTGACGCCAAGCGACACACCTAAGCGACGTGAATGGATTGGCCCGAATATTGTCGAGTGGAAGAGTACAGTCTGATTTTCCATATTATCAAATTGACAAGTAGTCAGTGTTTTGTTGAGGAGGGATCTAATTCTTGCCCGTCAGCAGACTCTGCAGGTCGTGCAGTACCGTCAGTGACTGGAGCGGGGTGAGATTATCTATATTGAGATTGAGCAGGCGGTCGCGTATCTGAGAGAGAAGAGGGTCATCGAGTTGGAACAGAGAGAGCTGATACCCCTCGCGAACCTTCCCGAGCGACGACAGGTCGGGCTTGGTCTCTCCCTTTGCCTTTGATTCGAGGGTATCGAGCACCTGATCGGCGCGTTTCACTATCGACGGAGGCATTCCGGCCAGTTTTGCGACGTGGATACCGAAACTGTGGGCCGAACCTCCACGCTCGAGTTTGCGCATGAATACAACTTTGCCGTTGATTTCCCGCACCGAGACATTGAAGTTCACGATCCGGTCGAAGCTGGATTCCATCTCGTTCAGCTCGTGGTAGTGGGTGGCGAACAGTGTCCGCGGATGCGCGTGCTGGTTTTCGTGTATATGCTCCACGATAGCCCAGGCAATCGAGATGCCGTCGTAGGTCGAGGTGCCACGGCCCAATTCGTCGAACAGTATCAGTGAGCGTGGACTCATATTGTTCAGGATTGCTGATGCCTCGTTCATCTCGATCATGAAGGTCGATTCTCCCGACGAGATATTGTCGGAGGCGCCAACGCGAGTGAAAATCTTGTCTACATATCCGATTCGGGCTGACTCCGCCGGCACGAATGATCCTATCTGCGCCATCAGGGTGATTAGTGCCGTCTGGCGGAGCAATGCTGACTTACCCGACATGTTCGGACCTGTAATCATCAGAATCTGTGACTTCTCCGTGTCGAGTGTCAGGGAGTTGGAGATATATGGCTGGTCGGCGGGTAGCCTACGCTCGATGACCGGATGACGCCCCTCGCGAATCTCAATCGACATAGAGTCATTGACTTCGGGACGCACATAACGGTATTGGTCAGCGGCCTGGGCGAATGACAACAGACAGTCTACATATTCGCAACAGTCCGAATGAGACTTCATATCTGAAATCAGGCGTCCCAATCCGTCTACAAGCCGCTCGAACAGTGAGCGTTCTATGGAGTCGATACGTTCCTGGGCGTTGAGTATCTTCTCTTCGTACTCCTTCAACTCGGGCGTGATATATCGCTCGGCGCTTACGAGAGTCTGTTTGCGTATCCACTCCGCCGGCACTTTGTCCTTGTGGGTATTTCGGACCTCGATATAATAACCGAATACGCTGTTGAAGCTGATTTTTAGCGACGGTATGCCGGTTGCTTCGGTCTCACGTTGCAGTATGTTGTCGAGAGCGTTGCGTCCGTTGGTGTGCAGTTCGCGCAGTTCGTCGAGTTGGGCGTCCACTCCCGGAGCGATTGTTCCGCCGCGGCCCAAAATGGCCGGAGCGTCCGGCATGAGCGTGCGGGTGAGGGTCTCGATTATCGGCGTGCAGTCGGTCATGCGGTCGGCTACCTCCTTCAGAATCGGCGACTCCGATTCGGCCAAGGTGCGGCGCAGAGATGTCGACGCCGCGAGCGAATTTGCCAACGCCACGCAGTCGCGCGGCGAGATGCGGCGTGCACCGACTTTGGTGATGAGACGCTGCAGGTCGCCGACACGTTGCAATGCGTCCATCGTCTGGCAACGGGTGTCGGGGTCGCGGAAGAAATATTCCACTATGTCATGTCGCCGTGCGATTTCCTCAAGGTCGAGCAGGGGAAAGAGAATCCACTGGCGCAGACGCCGTGCTCCCATCGGAGTCGAGGTGAGGTTCAGCACATCGTAGAGCGACATGCCGTCGGGCGAGAGCGAGTCGATAAGTTCAAGATTGCGGACTGTGAAGCGGTCGAGCACAACAAACCTGTCAGCGTCGATGCGACCCAAGGTCGTTATGTGGCGCAGGTCATTATGGTGGGTCTCGTCGAGGTAATACAGTATCGCGCCGGCGGCGATGACAGCGTCGGGCAGATGGTCGATGCCGAAGCCCTTGATGCCTGCCGTGCCGAACTGAGTGTTCAGCCTCGATTCAGCCGCGTCCGTGGTGAATACCCAGTCGTCCATGTCGAACATCGCGCAACGGTGGGAAATATTATCTTCAGTCCACTGCCGCAGTCCCGACATCCGAAGCAATTCCTTGGGGCGGATGTTGCACAGCAGCTTGTCGATGTCCTGCACCGAACCCTGCGTGCACAGGAATTCACCGGTTGAGATATCGAGGAAGGCCACTCCGACCGACGTCCTGTTGACATGGATTGCTGCAAGGAAGTTGTTCTCACGGGCCTGCAATGAGTTGTCGTTCAGGTTGACACCGGGGGTGATGAGTTCGGTTATGCCGCGCTTCACCAATTTCTTGGTGAGCTTCGGATCCTCGAGTTGTTCACAGATGGCGACACGCTTGCCGGCGCGTACCAGCCGCGGCAGATATGTGTCGAGGGCGTGATGAGGGAAGCCTGCAAGCTCCACATAGGCGGCCTTGCCGTTCGCCCGGCGCGTCAGTGTTATGCCCAGTATCTCCGATGCCGCGATGGCGTCCTCGGAAAACGTCTCATAAAAGTCTCCCACACGGAATAGAAGGATTGCATCGGGATGTTTCTTTTTCATCTCGACGTATTGGGTCATCAGGGGAGTTTCTGCTATTTTTGCCACAAGGAGATTTCTTTATTATTTTGGGAATATGCTCAGCATCCAGATGGACATGCCGACATATATCAGCAGACCGACCACGTCGTTGGTAATCTGGATGAAGGGCCCGGTCGCGAGTGCCGGGTTGACATGGAGTTTCTCGAGGGTCAGAGGCACGAGTGTGCCGAACACGGTCGCGAATATAACCACGGCGAACAGCGAGACGGACACAGCCATGACCAATGCCCAGTCGCCCGGTTCGGTCAGGAAGATATAGAGGAACACTACGCCCGATATGACTATGGCGTTGAGCAGGGCGATCCGGACGCCGCGCCATATCTGGTGCCAGAAGTCCGACAGTTCGAGACGTCCGTTGGCCAGACCCTGCACCACGATGGCCGAGGCTTGGACACCGACGTTACCTCCCGTGCCTCCAATCAACGGTATAAAGAACGCCAAAGCGGTCACCGTAGCGAGTTGAGCTTCGAAGCCTCCGAGAATCAACGAGTTGACAATGCCCCCGATTATGCCTATCAGCAGCCAGGGGAGACGGGCCTTGGTCTGTGCGAAGATGGAGTCGTCTGCATCAATGTCTGACGAGATACCCGAAGCCAACTGGTAGTCACGTTCTGACTGCTCGCGCACCTGGTCCATCACGTCATCGACTGTTATCTGACCGACAAGACGACCGATTGAGTCAACAACAGGCATGGCCACAAGGTCGTACTTCTCGAAGTCGATGGCGACTTCCTCGATAGGCATGTCTGCCTTGACCGAAACCGGATCGGTCTCCATGACATGCTTGATTTTGGAAACCGACGGATGCGTGATCATCTTCTTGAGCGGCAACACACCTTTCAACCTGTTGTCATCGTCAACGACGAAAACATAATATATGTCGTCCAGGTCCTCCGCCTGGTGACGCATCTCGCGCAGACAGTCGGGCATCGAGAGGTTCTCATTGACCGAGATATACTCCGTGCCCATCAGACCGCCGGCGGTGTCTTCGTCATATTGCAACAGGTCAACGATGTCGCCCGCCTGCTCGACGTCCTCGATGTTCTGGATAACCTCCTCGCGGTCCTCCTCGTCAAGCTCCTGGATAAGGTCGACGGCGTCGTCTGTGTCCAGAAGGTCGATGAAGTGACCGATCTGGTCATTGTCCATACCTTCGAGGAGTTTCTTACGGTCCTCCTCATCGAGTTCCATCAGTACGTCCGCCTTTTTCTCCTTATCGGGAATAAGGTCGAAGAACCATTCAGCCTGTCGCAGGTTGAGGTCCTGGAACAGTTCGGCGATATCGGCGGGATGCATATCGTCGATTTCCGGCAGAATCGCCGTCTTGTCACCCGCATCAATCAGTTCCTTGAACCGGTCTATATCTTCGTGTGTAAAATCTTTCATGATCCAAAGTTAATCGAATTTAGAATTTAGGAACTGCAGGAAAGCCTTTAAACTCCATGTTTCGACATTCTACCGTCCACAATCTCTAAATCCGCACCGCGTAGCCAATTCTAAATTCTAATTTCTAAATTCTAAATTCGCCAATTCAGTATCTGAATGATGATCCTCCTAAGAACTCGCGGAGCAACGACGTCGATGGAACCTGTGCTTCGTGGATGGGCTTGAAGTAACTCAAGAAACGCAGCAACCTGTATGCAGTCGTGTATTCAGGCACATTGTGAGGCACCTGTTCGAGCAACGGCACGGCATAAGGCTTCATGACCCCGATCTCGAACAGAAGCGACGAGTTGAATGTAGCGTCCGCATTCTCCTGGAAGGGGAATATCCATTTCTCCTCGCCCCTGCGTACGGAGGGCCAGCGCCTGATGGTATCCTCCGGACTGGTATGGCGGTATTTGTTGTCTCGAACGATACGGCGCAACAGACGGTTGTCGGAGGTTGATATCCAGTTGTGGTTGTCGATGCGCAGGGTAGTGAGCGCCGAGACATACATCTTGAATATCTGTTCCTGAGGAATCTCGGATGTGAGTTCGGGATTCAGTCCGTGGATGCCTTCGACAATCAGCACGTCATGCGGAGCGAGGTGCAACGGACGGTTCTTCTCCACTCGTCGGCCCAGCTCGAAACTGTAGGTGGGCAGATTGATTTGCTCGCCTCGCAACAATGCGCGGATATCTGAATTGAAGCGTTCGAGGTCAAGTGCGTACAGGGATTCGTAGTCGTAGTCTCCGGTTTCGTCGCGGGGTGTCATGTCGCGGTTGACGAAGTAGTCGTCGAGAGAGATAAGCTTCGGGGTCATCAGGTTGGTCATCAGCTGGATGGCGAGACGCTTGGATGTTGTGGTCTTGCCTGATGACGAAGGTCCGGCTATAAGGATGATTGAGGCTCCACCCTGTTCCTTGCGGGCCAGAATCTCATCGGAGATGCGACCAATCAGTTTGTCGTGCATCGCCTCGGCCACGTTGATGAGCTGGGCGGTCTCCTTACGCTCAACTGCCCTGTTCAGTTCACCCACCGACGATACCCGGATCACACGGTTGAATTTCAGATGTTCGGAGAAGGCGCGGAACATTTTCTCCTGCGTCAGTGGTTGGGCAGGATAATCTGGATTCTCAAGATCCCTACCCATCAGCAGAAGACCGTCCTGCCAGGGCACGATGTTGAATACACCGATATGCGAGGTCGACGGTGCCAACGGACCGTAGAAAGAGTCTGCGAGCCCATCGAGTGTATAATAGGATGTGTAGATTTCAGATACGGTCTCAAGGAGCCGAACCTTGTCGGTGAGATGCTGACGGCGGAAAAGGTCAATCACGTCCTGCGTGAGCTTCTCGTGACGTTCGAATGGAATATCCGCATCTACAATGCGGCGCATCTCGGCCTGATACTTTTCTGCAAATTCAAGGGTAATCTCCATCGGCTTGCGGTCGGCGTCAAAAATTCTGCAGAACAGCCCGCGGGCTATGGAGTGCTCGATGCGTATCTCAAGACCCGGGTCTATCGTGTGCAGGGCCCGGTAGGCTATCATACACAGCGAGCGGACGTACACCTCACGTCCGACCTTTGAGTCAGAAGTCAGGAATTCAATCTGTTTTGGGGTGAATACCTGGAACCCCAAGTGCTCCGTCTTGTTGTTCGACAGAGCGCATATCGGTTCGAACCCGAGGTCGGTTTCGGGCATTTTTGCTATTTCGGCCAGTGTCGCGCCTCCCGGCACTTCGACATATCGACCCGTATTACGACAGAATATCTGAATCATCGGGATTATTATAGTTTACTGCAAAAATAACGTTTTTTTTGCGGATTGCGAAATTTTTATTAAGTTTGAAGATAATTTGATTATTCAACCTCTTCAGACAATCAACTTCCAAACAACAATTCAAGCTCTATATGGACAGCATATCGACTCTGGCAAACGCCGTTTTCGACCGTAGCGTTGCCGATTATCATAAAACTGACGATGTCAACACTCCGGTTTCAAATCCGTATCCTGACGGTTCGTTTGAAGCCATCCTCTATGGCAAGAACTGGGTGGACGCCGTTCAGTGGCATTTCGAGGACATAATCCGCGACCCGGAGATTGATCCGGTCGAGGCTTTGGAACTCAAACGCCGTATCGACCGTTCGAATCAGGTACGCACCGACATGGTTGAGGATATCGACACCTGGATGCGCGAGAAGTATAAGGACGTCAAGGTTTTGGACGATGCCAAAATCAATACCGAGTCTCCGGCTTGGGCGCTCGACCGTCTGTCAATTCTGGCTCTCAAGATATGGCATATGCGCGAACAGGCTGAACGCACCGACGTCGATGCCGAGCACCGCGCACGTTGCGCCGGCAAGCTCGCTGTGCTTCTCGAGCAACGTCAGGACCTTTCGACCGCTATCGACGAATTGCTTGCCGACATAGAGGCCGGCCGCAAGTATATGAAGGTCTACCGCCAGATGAAGCTCTACAACGACCCGGCTACAAACCCCGTGCTGTATGCCAAGAAATAAACCGGAGCGCAGGGTGGTGCTCATATCCAGGTTTTCGGCCTTGGGTGATGTCGCAATGACATTACCCTCGGTCTATGATGCCTGTACGGCCAATCCTGACGATGAGTTTGTCTATCTGACGCGCCACCACCCGGCCCAGGTGTTTATCAATCGTCCGGCCAATCTGACGATGGCTCCTGTAAATCTGGACAATTATAAGGGAGTGAGCGGCATGTGGAGGCTGGCCCGTGCTCTCCGCAAACGATACCGCATCACTCACTACGTCGATCTCCACGATGTACTCCGCACCAAGATGCTCAGGGCTTTCATGCGGCTACAGGGGGGCCGGGTCAAGTTTATCAACAAGGGCCGGAAGGCCAAGAAGGAGTTGACCCGGCGTGAAAACAAACTTCTCGTCCAGCTCAAACCGATGCCCGAGCGTTACCGCGACGTTTTTTACGCCGCCGGAATTGCTCTGACAAATGATTTCGAAACACTTTGGGGAAAGGAGAAGGGGAATCCCGAGGAGTTCGCGTCTGTCACACGACCCAAGAAAGAGGGGGAGTACTGGATGGCGGTGGCACCTTTTGCCAAGCATAAGGGCAAGATATATCCTATAGAGAATCTGGAACGCGTCATCGAGCATTTCAGTCGGAAAGAGGGTTGCCGCATTTTTATTTTCGGGTTCGGAGAGCAGGAGAAGGAGACAATCGCCAAGCTGTCCCGACGGTACGCCGGTGTTGTCAATATGGCGGAGGCGCAGTTAGGCATAGCTGCCGAGCTTGCCTTGTTGAGTCATTGCGATGTGATGCTGTCGATGGACTCTGCCAATATGCACCTGGCGTCGTTGGTCGGTCTACGCACGGTAAGTGTGTGGGGCGCCACGCATCCCTACACCGGCTTCTTAGGCTGGCGGCAGCGTACACGCGATGTGGTGCAGCTTGACATGACCTGTCGCCCCTGTTCGGTTTTCGGCGACAAACCCTGTCTCCGTGGCGACTACCACTGTCTCGCCGGAATCACCCCCAAGATGATAATCGACAAACTCGAAGGATAAAAAGAAAATGAGTGGCAGAAACAAATCTCTGCCACTCATTTTTTTGAAACGGTTGACCGGGTTACTCTCCCTCGGCGGCGAATTCCATGAGGTAGGCCTTGATGAACGCGTCGATCTCGCCGTCCATCACGCCGTTGACATCCGAGGTCTGATAGTTGGTGCGGTGGTCTTTGACGCGGCGGTCGTCGAACACGTAGCTGCGGATCTGTGAGCCCCATTCGATTTTCTTCTTGCCGGCCTCGACCTTGGCCTGTTCCTCCATGCGGTGATGCAACTCCTTGTCGTAGAGTATAGATTTGAGCTGGCGCATGGCGTTCTCCTTGTTCTTGGGCTGGTCGCGGGTCTCGGTGTTTTCGATGAGAATTTCCTCTTCCTCGCCGGTATAGGGGTCCTTGAACTGGTAGCGCAGACGTACACCCGACTCAACCTTGTTGACGTTCTGACCACCGGCGCCTCCCGAACGGAAGGTGTCCCACGACACGCGGGCCGTCTCGACCTGAATGTCGATTGTGTCATCGACAAGCGGAGTGACGAATACGGATGCGAACGAGGTCATGCGCTTGCCCTGCGCGTTGTACGGGCTGACGCGCACAAGACGGTGCACGCCATTTTCTGACTTCAGGAATCCGTAGGCGTAATCGCCTTCGATATTTATGGTGACAGACTTGATGCCGGCCTCGTCTCCGTCGAGTATGTTGGCAATCGAGGTCTTGTAGCCGTGGCGTTCGGCGTAGCGCAGATACAGACGCATCAGCATCGATGCCCAGTCCTGCGATTCAGTGCCACCGGCACCTGAGTTGATTTTCAGCACAACGCTGAGTTTGTCTTCCTCGCGGCGGAGCATGTTTCGAAGTTCGAGGTCTTCTACCTGCTTGACGAGCGCGTCGTGCTGGTTGTCAATATCCTCTTCGGTGACAAGACCTTCTTTCAGGAAATCGAGCGCAAGTTGCAGTTCTTCAAGTTGCTTCTCAACCGCTGTGTATGAGTCAATCCAGAAATGGATGCCTTTGATCTTGCGCATCTGGGCCTCCGCCTTCTCGCGGTCATCCCAGAAGTCGGCTACGTGGGTACGGAGTTCCTCCTCCTCCACTTCGATTTTCTTGGTGTCAATGTCGAGGTAGCGTTTCAGATTGGCCACCCGCGTCTCTATATGTTTGAGTTGGTCGGAAGTGATCATGATTATTCCTTAATTTTCCGCAAAGTTACGAAAAATTGTTTGAAAACAAAAGAAGAGAAATAGATCAGACAGGGCATAAAGGGATAGAGATATCTCGGGTTGCCTACAGTGAGGATGGCGAGTGCCACGCATCCAAGCAACGCAAGCAGTATGGCTCCATCCGCTCCCCTGAGATGCCGCCGACGCATCCAAAGCCCATAAAGAAAGGTGAGATAGATTGTTACCTGAAAAATGTATGGATAATCTTTTCGGACATGTCTCCAGAATCCGGTTTCGGGGAGTTTGAGGGCAGAGCGCCCGAATGTGAGATGCGGATCAACGCAAAGTTGCAAATGCATCTTGGCTGGAATATAGGATACCCATTTACCCGGATTCTCTTTGATCCAATTTATTGAATGATTCGTATACACCGAATCAATTTGGAATACATCGAAATTATCGAATCCATCCTCTAATCCCGGTTCATCGAAGACATTCGTGTTATATCCGCCATCACTTACATCACTTGCACCCATTATCATATTGCACCCAAGTGTCGTGGCGGATAAGAACATGCGTCCGCCCGACACCGTGTAATTGATTGTATAGATGGTTATGGCTCCAATGATAAGACCGCCCACAAAAGAAGAAATTTTCCGGATTCCAGCTTTATTCATAATTAGATAGGCTAAAGAAGCTATTGCAAAAACGAGTCCGATGGTGCGGAGATATTGGGAGATGATAAACAGAAATCCGGATAAAATAAACCATCCCCAGTGGCGCCGACCCAACAATACTACTGCCACGAACGCTATCGCCATGCTGGGAAGTTCGGTCTGGGCTTCCGTGACGGTGGTCACGGTGAACGGCATCATGCAATATAACAATGCAATGATTTTTCCGGAGGTATTTCCACAGAGGTCGCGCCCTATCCGCCAAAGGCATGCGGCACAAATCACATTGAACAATATGTTAAGCCATAAACACGCCTTGACTGATCCAAAAATGTTGATACAAAGGATGATAAGGTTGATATATCCCGGATAGCATATATACGTGCCGTGCGAATATAACAACTGCGAGGGCATGGGATACCATGCACCGACATCCACACATTCCGCCGCATTTTTTGCAAAGTTAAGTGCATCCGAAGTCATTGGGATATCGGCCATCATTGAGACGGCACAAATCTGCAGTACTATCCACTGTAATATGCAAAGCCAGAAAACAATCGAGAATATCTTTGGAAAAGTCGTTGAAGTCGTCAGTGTAGTCATTTTTCGAAGGTTTCAATCTATGCAAATTTAGCGAAATTTTCTCAATAGTCCCGCAGTCGGCGGTAAACGGCAGGGCAAAACGGCCCTTAGCTGTATCGCTTGGGGTATTCGTCGGAATACATGAATTCGATCTGGTCGGCGTAGTTTTTGGCTACTATCGGACGACGCACTTTCATCGTGTTGGTCACCTCGCCGTTCATGATCGAGAAGTGGTGGGGCAATAGCGTTATGCGCTTGATCTGCTCGAAACTGGCTATGTCTTTCTGATAGTTCTCGATCTGCTCCATGATGAACTTGACCGCCTTGGGATTGCGCATAAGGTCTTCGGAATCCTCACCGGCTAACCCCTGCGTGGCCGCCCAGGCCCGCAGTTGAGGCAGGTTGGGAACCACAAGCGCAGTGACGAACTTGCGCTTGTCGCCGATTACCGCCACCTCGTCGATGTACTTGTTTTCGGCCAGACGGCTCTCCATCATCTGAGGCGCTATGTACTTGCCGTTCGAGGTCTTGAACAGATCCTTGACACGCTCGGTCAATACCAGGGCGCCGTCCGGATTGAAGTATCCGACATCGCCCGTCCGGAAAAAGCCGTCGTCGGTGAAGGCCGCGGCATTCGCATCCGGATTGTTATAATAGCCCGGGGTGACGGTTGCTCCCTTCACCAAGATCTCGCCGTTGGTGTCGATGCGAACCTTGATGCCCGGCAGCGGAACGCCAACAGTGCCGATCTCATAGCCCACTGACGGGAAACAGCTCACAGTGGCCGTAGTTTCCGACAGTCCGTAACCTATGATGATATCGATGCCTATCGAACGGAAAAATTCGCAGATTGTATCCGAAAGCGGTGCGCCCGCCGTCGGGTAGAAGTTGGGGTTAGGCACACCGACAGCATGCTTGAGACGCGCGAAGACGCGACGGTCCCAGAAACGATATTCCTTCTCCAGCAGCCAGGGCACATTGCGCCCGGTACGGAGATATTTCAGATTGCGCTTCTTGCCGACCTTCAGCGCACGGCGTATCATGGCCTGTTGCAGACGGGGCATCTCCTCGACCTTCTCCTTGACGCCGGCGTAGACTTTCTCCCAGAAACGCGGCACGCAACACATCAGGTTCGGATGAACGTCATGGATGGTTTCGGCGATTACCCGCGGGTCATAATTGACAGCAATCGATATGCCTCGCGATATGCAGAAATAACACCACGCCTTCTCGAGGATATGCGACATCGGCAGGAACGACATCGAGAGGTCAGAATCCTTGATGGAATGTAGGATTTTGAGATGCTTCTCAATGGCCGCGTCATAATTCGAGTGGGAGATTACTACACCCTTGGGTTCGCCGGTAGTGCCCGAGGTGTATATGAGGGTGGCCATGTCTTCGGGCAGACCGCGCTCCGAACGGGCTCGGACCTCGGCCTCGATTTCAGCGGAAGCCTCCATGCCGAGACGGACGAAATCGTCCCAGAATATTGTCACCGTATCGTCCGGTTCAAGTTCAAGGCCGTCGTTCTTGAAGACGACGATGCGCTTTATGGCCGGATTTTTCTTCCAGTGGCGGTAGGCCATCGGATACTGATGCTTGTCACCGACGAACAGCACCTTGGCGCCACCATCGCGGACTATGAAGTCAAACTGCCCCTGAACCGAACTGGAATAAATCGGTATGCAGGCTATACGGTTGCGGAACGCGCCGAACTCTGTGATCAGAATCTGTGGTGTGTTTGGAGAGCAGATTGCTATTGTGTCTTTCTCGATGAGACCGAGCGAGGCCAAGGCCTTCGAGGCCACCTCGACCTGGACGGCAAACTCAGCCCAGGAGGTGGACAGCCATTCGCCGTCCTTGCGCCAGCAGAAGCGGTATGCCTCGCGGTCGCCCAGACGTTGAGCCTGGGAAGATATGATTTCAACTAAACGGTTCACTATTTTATAACGTGTCAGGGACGGGTGATGTTTTGGTCAAGCATACGATGTTTGATTATCATCCGTATCGGTGTTGGGGTAATTGATACAAAGAATATAGACAGGCGGTTGAGCCAGCCGTTTATATACTGTTTGCGCCCTTTGAGCATCTTGTCGACAGCGCGGCGTGTGAATTTCTCGGGGGTCTGTATGGCGTGTATTCTCACGGCGAGTTTCTTGAGATTCTCGGGGAGTCCGAACAGGTCGGTGGAGATGCCTCCCGGACAGGCCACTGTCACTTTGACGTTCGCATCACGCATTTCGTAGTGCAGCGCGCGTGTGAACACGCGGATGTACGCCTTGGTTGCGGAGTAGAGGGCTATGCCGGGCATCGGCATCCAGCATGACATTGACGACATGTTCAGGATATTGCCGTGGCCGAGACGTCGGAACCTCATCGCGAACTCGCGGCTGAGGTCGGTGACGGCGCGGACATGGAGGTCGATGTAGCAGTTGATCTTACCGTCGGGAGTCTCGGTGACGGGCATAAAGGAGAATATCCCGGCATTGTTGATGAGGATATCCGGTGCAAAGCCTTGTCCATCAATAAACTTCCCGATCTGTGCGGCTGCGTCCGGAGCTGTCAGGTCGCAGAAAAACGGGACGGTCTGCACACCATATTCCGCAGCTATGCGCCCGGCTTCCTCATCAAGTTGGGGCCGTTGGTTGGAAATCATGACCAGGCCGCACCCGCGCGATGCGAGTTCGCGGCAGAAGCAGAGTCCTATGCCGCTGCTTGCGCCCGTCACGACGGCTATACGGCCAGTCAATTTACCATTGCGTGCCATTCGGGTCGTCCTCCTCTCCTCGGGCGGCAGCCTCGGCACGCCGCTTTATCTGCCCAATCTCGCGCTCTATGCCCGAAGGCAAATCCTTGAGATGCTTGTGACAGGCCATCTCGCGCGAATACATACGGGCAATGCAGTAGTTGACATGGTCGCATCCGCAGTTGTGGTTCGCGTCGCCGGCCATGCGCATCTTGTTCACGAAGTCGGGTTCTGTGAGCAACGCCCGACCCATCTGGACGAAATCGAAGCCTTCGTCACCGAGCACGCGGTCAGCCCCCTCGCGGTCCACAACGCCGCCGACATATATCAGCGGCAGCTTCAGTTCCTTGCGGAACTCTCGTGCATCGTCGAGAAAGTAGAGAGGCTTGAACGGTTCGGAGGGTATCATGTACTTTCCGCACATACGCACGCCATACTTCAGCCAGAGCTGTTTCATGTAATATGTCATGGAGTAGATGGGCATCTCTCCGCGCATGACGTACATCGGGGCCTTGCTGACGAATCCGCCCGACAGGACTATGCCGTGGACTCCGGCCCGTTCAATCTCGCGGGCCACCTCCAGGCAATCATCTATATCAAGACCTCCCTTGAAGCCGTCGCGCATGTTGGTTTTCACGATTACGGCCATATCATCGCCCGCGGCGCGCATGGTTTCCTCCAGACACATGTTCATGAACGACATGCGGTTCTGCAGAGAGCCGCCGAACTCGTCGCGTCGCCTGTTGGTGTACGGCGACAGAAACTGCGAGATGAGGTAGCCGTGTCCTGCGTGGACCTCGACGCAGTCGAACCCGGCGTCGCGGGCCGTGCGCACGGCGTCACCGAAGTATCTGGCTATCTGGAGGATTTCATCTTTCTTGAGCCCCCGGCAGAATGTCGGTGAGTAGAGGTTGAAGCCTGTGCAGGCTCCCACCGGCGTCGAGCCCGCGGTCGACCGGTGGGTCATGTTGCCGCAGTGGCCGAGCTGTATCGAGGCTTTCGCACCGGCCTCGTGTATGCCGTCGGTAATCTCGCGCAACTCCGGCACAATTTCCGGTCTCAGCCACAGCTGGGTCTTGAACGAGAGCGCCGAACGGCATATGCCGGCATATGCTAATGTGGTCATGCCGACACCTCCCCGGGCCACCGACAGGTGATAGTCGCGGAGCATCTCGGTCGGACCGTTGTCGTGGCCCATTCCTTCGAAGGCAGCCGACCGTATCGTCCGGTTGCGCAGCGTGATTGGTCCGAGCTGCGCGGGTGTGAACAATTTCTTCTGATTCATAATGCCCAATATTCAGAGCCGTACCTCTCAGTAGAGGAACGGAATCAGGAACCGACGCTTCAACGTGCGGTAATCATCGCCGAATTCCTCAAGATAACGTTTATGTATCGTTCTGGCGCGTGGAGCGAGATTGGCGAAGGTCCAGATAACGAAGACCAGTCCCCCGACGCTCCAGGTCAGAATTGCATATCCTGTCCATTCGGTCAACTCTCCTAAGTAATTGGCCGAGGTGACGTATCTGAACATACCGCCGCGCGGTATGTAGTGTCGCGTGTCGCCGGGTGCCCGCAGGTTGCGGATTATCCGGTCAGACTGCAGGTTGATAAACATTCCCACGGCGAAGATGACTGTGCCAAGGATAAACAACGGACTCCATAGCCAGTTGACCGTATACATTGTAGGCGGTGCCACGTAGAATATCCAGCCGCCGATCATGTAGGCGTTGATGACGTTGAACACCATTCCCATCAGTATGATCGCTAACGGCATACGGCTGCGACCCCTGATCAGGAAGGGGAAGATGAACGTCCGCTGCGCATAATGTACCAGGAATATCGAGGCCATAACCGCCGGGGCCGGGTCGGCCGCCCGCGGACTGAACACCCATAGCAGTACCATGGCAACCACAACCGGAAATTCCATCAGGAACCAGCCCAGACGGTTGTTGACCGCCGGTCCCCAGCTCCGGTTGTACATCATCCCGTAGCCGGCTGTGACTCGGTGCAGCGCTATGAAGACTATCACGGCGAGCACAATCATAATTCCGACGACGGAATAATAGAATGTCGGTTCAAACATCTTGGTGGTGTTATTTAAGAGTCCGTTTCTGCGCACAATTGCGACGTGCAAAGATATAAAAAATGATTGGACTCTGCAAGATATTTTTCCATTTGGCACAATTTTGGCGTATAGGGTGCATAAATTTGATGTTGACCGATACAAAAAGAGGGGGCACCCATGACGGGACACCCCCTTGGATTCAAGGTGCAAGATTGGTTATTCTGTAAGTTCTCCGACCATGTCGGTTTCAAGGTATTTCTTTACCTCCTCGGTGGGCAGGCCCTTGCCGAGCAGATACATTGTCTTGGTGACGGCGGCCTCGAAGGTCATGTCCGAGCCGGACGTGACACCTGCGCGGGCCATCAGGTCGCCGGTACGGTAACGTTTCTGTTCGTCACCGCCGTTGACACACTGTGTGACGTTGAGCACTATGATGCCCTTCTTGATGGTATCGGTCAGGGCGTCGAGGAACCACTGTTCGGTCGGCGCGTTGCCGGCACCGAATGTACGCAGTATGACAGCCTTGATGCCGGGGGTTGCCAACTGTGCCTTGACGGTCTCTTCGGTGATGCCCGGATAGAGGAACAGCGGCAGAACGGCCGGATCCATGTTGTACTGCGGATTTAGCGGCAGATTCGAGGCCGGACGGAACAGATAGGGCTTGCAGAAGTCAATGTGCAGGTCCATCGTGCCTAAGGCCGGATAGTTGTAGCTCTTGAAGGCGCGGAAGTTGGTCGAGCTCTTCTTGGTCGAGCGGTTGCCGCGGACCAGATAGTTCTCGAACGAGATCGCTACCTCCTGCACCATCGGTTCGCCCGTGTCGGGGTCGGTGGCGGCGGCTACTTCAAGCGCGGTGATGAGGTTCTCGGTGCCATCCTGACGCGTTGCGCCGATAGGCAGCTGCGAACCGGTGATGATCACAGGCTTGCGGAGATTCTCGAGCATGAAGCTCAATGCCGACGCTGTGTAGGCCATTGTGTCCGTGCCGTGCAGGATCACGAAGCCGTCGTAATTGTCATAGTTGTCGGCGATAGCCTTCACAATCTGGTCCCAGTAGGTGGGATTCATGTTGCTCGAGTCTATGGGTTGCGGGAACTGATAGTTTCCGATCTCATAGTTGAGTTTCCCGATTTTCGGGACGTTGTCGATAAGGTGGCTGAAATCGAACGGAACCAACTGGTTCTGGGCGTTCTCAACCATACCGATCGTACCTCCGGTGTAGATGATGAAGATACGGGGTTTCTTTGTGTCACTCATAGTTTTTCAATAATTAGGACCCTGACGGGTAGATTATTCATAATACTGAAGTTGTTTAAACTAATTTGATTTGTGAAATTTTTTAAGGAAAATAACGATAAACGCAAGAAAGTTCCAGCCCT
>JAAGKN010000531.1_pt1 | contig 53236 bp, 50 predicted proteins | sample 6206371 | NCBI WGS metagenome assembly JAAGKN01 (sample SAMN11533720, study PRJNA540317) | gut metagenome | isolation source: fecal pellets from male and female animal of same cohort | host: Peromyscus leucopus | place: USA:CA | collected 2017
GAATATTTTTCAAGTTATATAGGAGAACTTTTTCTACACGTAAAATGGTGGGACTATTCTAATGATTTCCTAAATATAAATGGAAGAACTTGTCTTTATTATGCAGTAATGTGGGGAGTATTATCTATAATTTTAATAAACTATGTAAATCCATTTTTGGATAATTGTATAGAATTAGTAATTAATAAAGTTTCAAATTTCTTGCTGAAATTTAGTATTACTGCAATTACTTTATTTATGACACTGGATGGATTACTTACTTGTTATGCTATAGATACTTTTTTGATAAGAATTGCTACTGAATATAATATAAATATTAATGGAATTGAAAAAAGAGAACTTGATGAATTAGTTGAAGCCACATTTTCTAATGAGCAGATGATAATGACATATCCTAATATCTTAGTAGTAAATGAAAATGATGAGATTGTTCATTTAGAAGCTGTACTTGGTAATGTAAAAAATTATTATTATAAATTTTAGATAATGCATTATAAATGTAAAAATAACACTATAAAGTCTGTGTATAAACATAAGAATTGAAATATTATGTAAATTATGATATAATATATGTAGCGTGTTTTTATAAGCGTATTTTTGTAACCATAAAAAACAATAAAAAGGAGAAGTGACATCATGGCATTTGGTGAATCTAAAAAAGAAAGAATGGCAAGACGTGAACTGGAGGAAAGGCAGGAACAAGAGAAACAGCAGAGGGAGGCTACAGAGCGGGAACGCCAAAGAGCAGAGGAGAAAAAACTGAGAGCGGATAAATTCATGGCAGACCTTGAAAAACAGCTCAAGAATAAGGTTATTACCCTTATTCTCAGCGATTACGAGGGCAATGACTGGAAACAGCTGGCTATGAATTATCTTATGGAGAAAGAATATGTATGCGTTCAGAATGATATCAGTTGTACGCGTTCTGGCGCACATTATGCTCTTACCTTTGTGAAAAAGGAGTATCAGGATTTTTTCCAAACCAGAAAGTAAGAAAAAAGAATACGCAGTATTGGGGCTGGTGAATACCAGCCCCGCTTTTTTATTTTTAAATTAGATATTTGTTCTTATTATCATATAGTTTATTCTTGTAAAAAGAATTAGTTAGTGATAATATATAAACGAAAATTAAAAATGATAAAATTGATAAAAAGGAATAAAATTATGTATAAGAAAATAGCAATAATTGGTGCTCCAGGCACTGGAAAGACAACACTTGCAAATAAATTATCAGAAATATTTAATATAGAAGCTACCCATATAGATGGATTGCATCATAAGCCAGGTTGGATAGAACGTGATAAATCAGAAAGAGATAAAATGATATTAGATGTTGTTCAAAAAGATGAATGGATTATTGATGGAACATATAGAGCAACTTTAAGAACTAGATTAGAAGCTGCAGATTTAATAATTTGGTTAGACTTTTCTACTATAAGCCAGTTAAAAGGAATTGTAGAAAGATATTTGAAAAATAAGGGAGTAGAAAAACCTGAAATACCAGGATGCAAAGAAAAATTGGATAAAGAATTTTTCTTTTATGTATTAAAATATAATAGAAAAAAGAGAAATAGTATAGTAGAAAATTTAAAAGGAATAGATGAAAATAAAGTATTAATATTCAAAAATAGAAAAGCAGTAAATAATTGGGTTAATAATTTAGATAATTAATTCAAAGGTTTATAGATAAATCCTAAAATCTAAATTTGTAGGTAAGGAGAGTATGATTTTTCATACAAAAATATATGGCAAAAAAAAGTATTGCAAAAAATTATATATATAATATGGTGTATCAAGTTTTAACACTTATATTGCCATTAATTACAACTCCATATTTATCAAGAGTTCTTGGAGCAGAAGGAAATGGAATATATAGCTATACTTATGCTATAGTTACATATTTTATATTATTTGGTTCACTTGGAGTTGCATTATATGGGCAAAGAGAAATAGCATATGCACAAGAATATCCAAAGAAAAGAAAAAGAATATTTATAGAGATTGTTATATTCAGATTTATAACAATTGCTATAGCATCTGTATTTTATTTTTTCCTTTTTGTAAAAGGGGAAGAATATCAAATCTATTATCAAATACTAATGTTAGAATTAATTGCTGCAGCATTTGATATAAGTTGGTTTTTCCAAGGATTAGAAGAATTTAAAAAAACAGTTATTAGAAATGTTTTGGTAAGACTTTGCAGTGTAAGTTTAGTTTTCCTTTTTGTAAAAACTAGAGAAGATTTAGCTAAATTTACATTAATATATTCTTTAGCAGATTTAATTGGAAATATATCTTTATGGCTATACTTACCAAAATATTTTAAAGGAATAAAAATTGAACATATAAATGTAAGAAGACATTTACCACACATAATAATGCTATTTATTCCTCAAATAGCAAATCAAATATACAAGATACTAGATACAACAATGATAGGATGGCTTGTAAAGGATAAATCTGAAACTGGATATTATGAACAAGGACACAAAGTAATTAGATTACTTCTTACAATTGTAAATTCTTTAGGTATAGTAATGATACCAAGAATGGCAAATGCTTTTGCAAATAATGATAAAAAGCAAATAAAAGCATATATGAAAATGTCTTTTAATTTTACATTCTTTTTATCATTTCCAATTATGTTTGGAATAATAAGTATTTCAAAGGCATTTGTTCCAGTGTTTTTTGGAGCTGGATATGAAAAAGTAAGTACTATAATTTATATATTAAGTCCAATGGTATTACTAATGGGACTTGCAAATGTTTTAGGTACACAGTATTTACTCCCATTAAAAAAACAAAAAGAATATACATTTTCAGTAACTATTGGAACTATAGTTAATTTTATATTAAATTATATATTAATAACATTATATCAATCAGTTGGAGCTGCAATAGCAACAGTATTATCTCAAGTTGTAGTTGATGTACTACAATATAACCATGTAAAAAAAGAAATAAGCATAAGGCAATTAATACGATTATGCTGGAAATATGTATTTGCATCTTTTGCTATGTTCATATTATGTTGCATAGTAAAAGGGATTTTAAATATAACAGCTATTACAGAAATAATCTATAATTTAGCTGTAAGTATGTCTTTAAACAAAGAATATTTATTCAATATAGTATCAATAGTTATTCAAATTGCTACTGGAGGAATTACTTATATTGTAATGCTTATAGTTTTAAAAGATAAATATATATTTAGTTTTATAGATAAAATAAAATCACGTTTCTTAAAAAAGGAAACCGTGTAAAGGATGTTATATGGAAGAGAAAAAAATTTTAGCAATTTTTGGAGGATCATTTAATCCTCCTCTTAATTCACACTTTTCATTAGCTCAACAAATTGTTAATGAATATGAGAATATAGAAAAAGTAATATTTGTGCCAGTAAATTCAAAATATCAAAAAGAAGGTTTGCTGGAAAACAAGCATAGATATAATATGCTTAAACTAGTATGCGATAAAAATAATGATTTTATTGTTTCAGATATTGAATTAAATCAAGAAAAACAATTATATACAATAGAAACATTAGAATTACTACAAAGGCAATATCCTAATAATATTATTTGCTTTACAATTGGAACAGATAATTTAAAGCAAATATCAACATGGTCATCTGCTGAAAAATTGGTAACTGCTTTTAAAATTCTTGTTTTAGAACGTGAAGAAGATAATATGGATGAAATAATAAACCAAGATGAATTTCTATTAAAGCATAAAAATTCATTTATAAAATTAAAAGAAAATATCAGAAGTAATATTAGTTCAACTTTTGTAAGAGAGAAAATTAGAAGAGGCAAAAGTATTAGATATTTAACACCAGATGAAGTTTATTTTTATATAAAAGAAAATAATTTATATTAATTAACAAAGAAATTAATTACGAATATAAAAAATTATTTTATAATATCTTTAATTTGTTATAGAAAGGATTATTTTATGTTAGAACGAGAAAGATTAATTGAAGAAGCAGAAAATGCAATTAAATGGATACATAGTCATGTAGAAGAGATAGGTGCAAAAGGTGTTGTAGTTGGAAATAGTGGTGGAAAAGATTCTGCTACAGTAATAGCAATGGCAACTAAGGCATTAGGCAAAGATAGGGTATTTACAGTTGCTATGCCATGCAATTCTATTCAAGCAGACTTAGAAGATGCAAAATTAGTTGCAGAGAAATTTGATGTTCCTTTTTTAGAAGTAAATTTAACGAATAGCTATAATGAACTTGAAAATACTATAAATAATTCATTAAATAATATTGAATTAAATAAAGATTCAAAAATAAATATAAAACCAAGACTAAGAATGACAACATTATATGCTGTTGCTCAAACTTTAGGATGTTTGGTTATTGGAACAGGAAATCTTTGTGAAGCAATGGTTGGTTATACAACTAAATGGGGAGACAGTAGCTCAGATTTTAATCCAATAGCAAATTTTACTGTTGAAGAGGTTTTGGCAATTGGAGAATATTTGGGAGTTCCAGATAAAATTATTCATAAAGCTCCAAATGATGGCTTAGGTGGACAAACAGATGAAGAGAAAATAGGCGTAACTTATAAACAAATTGCTGAATATATTGAAACTGGAAAAACAGATGAAGCGGCTATGAAAAATATAGAAAAAAGAAATATAACATCTAAACATAAAAGAAATCCTATACCAGTATATAATATTGAAAGAAAAAAATATTTAAATTAAATAAATGGATAAGTAAATTAGTAATAAACACAAAGGAGGCAGAATGGACGAAAATCAAAAAAAGGAAGATTTTGCATCAATAGAGCCAGGATTTAATAGAGTATTTGAAAGTAATGAAAAAATTTCAGAAGAATTTAAAGATTTAGCAAGAGCTTGTTTTGGAAGAATTTTTTATATGCTTGGTGAAAAAAATTTCAAACGTTGGATTAATATGAAACAAATGAGAAGGCAGATAAAAGATCTTGTTATTGAAGCTATGGATAGAAGTGAAATAGAAGAATCTCCTAATACAGGTGGGTATTATACTTATGGAACAACAAGAATAAGAATTAATAATTTAGCCAAAGGTGATCTGAGAGGAATAAATATACACGAAACATTCCATTTAATTACTGATGAAAAAAGTGATTTTTGTACTTTTTTAGATGAAGGATTAACAGAATATATGAAAACACTTGCTTGGGGAGAAACTACATCATATATACCTAATGTTAATACTGTAAAATTTTTACATGAAGTATTTGGAGATTACTTAATAAAATCATATCTTATGGGAAAAGATGGTTTTGATGATAGATTATTGAATCTAGTAAATTTTGGCGGAAATACAGATAAACTTGATATTAAAAGATTTTATAATAATTTGGATATATTACATGAATATAATTGGGAAAAGACTGAAAACGCAATATTTCAACAAAGTGGTGCAACACCAGAAATTATAGAAAGATCTGATAAAAGACTAGAAAATTTAAAACAAAAATATGAAAGAATTCAACCTGAAATTGTATCAATGTATCAAAAAATTGTTGTTGGTAGAATTACAGAAATGTCAAAAAACTTAGAATTTTATAAAAATGGAACATTGGATTTAAAACTTGCAAGTAAGAAAATCCAAGATTTAATAAATTTATGCAATATAACTGATTTTATACCACCAGGAAACTTTATAGAAATTACTGAATGGAAAAAACAAACAATGCATTTGGCAGCAGAGCAAGTGCTAGATAATAGCCACATTCTTATGTCAGGAACACAAGAGGAAAGAGAAGAAAGAAAAAACATACTAATAGCAAAAATGCTTCCTCAAATTACAGCTACAGAAAGACAAATTAGTTCAGTTCCAGCTACTATAAAAAATGATGATCCATTAGTAGTTTCTGAAAATGAAAATATTCATTCAAAATTGTTAGAAAAATTTTTAACAGAAGATATGAATATAACTCAATATATAGAAACTGTAGCAAGAGTATCCTATGCAACAGGTGTTACAGGAAGAAAATTAGAAGATGCCTTAAACAGATATAATATTCAATATTTTGGTAATCTTAATAATTTTAAAGATATTAATGAAGTAATAATAAGTTCTATTCCTAAAATTCACAAATTAAATGAATTACAAGAAGAAAGAGAAAGAAATACAATTAGTTCAGAATATAAATCTATTGGTGAAGGTAGATTTATTGAAAAAAGAGATAATGATATTTTTTATGTAGAATTAGATGAAGAAGGTAATTTAAAAGAACAAAAAGTTGAACATCTAAGAAAAACAATTTATTTGGAAAACGGAAGACGATTAGATATAGATTGTTCCAGAGGATTAGAAAATCTTGAGGTCAAAATTAATAATCATGTAATTAATTTAGGAGATACTATTTCACTTCAAGATATAAAAGATATGGAGTTGGCGGATTCTTTTTCAAAAGGTGTTAGAGAAAGTATTAAAAATAATGACTATAGTACAATTTTGAATGACGCAGACAATCCGTTTAAAATAGCTGGAGTATCTTATTCAGCGGATATAGATAAGAGAACAAGAAAAATTAATTTTGATAAATATATATCTGATTTAAAAAATATAATGCCATTAATTCCTGAAAGCAAACGAGAACAATTAATTAAAGGTTTAACAGAAGAATTATTAGATAGAACCTATGGAATAAAAACAAGAACACAAGACGGAAAAATGATAAGAGAACCTGGCTCTCAAGAAGCTTATGATGCTATTATAGATACTATTTCAGAAGTAACTTTAGGAACAGCAACTCAAGAAAGCAAATATGTTGATTCTACTTTATTAAATAGTTCTAATGTGTTAAATTCTATAAGGCGTAATAGGGCTGAAAAAAATATGACTACAGCTGCTGTATTTTTTGAAAGCAAAAAAGCTCAAATTGCATATAATGCAGAACAAAAAAGAAGAACAGCACAAGAGAATTCAAAGCTCATGGAAGAATCTGTAAGAAACTTTAAATATAATGACTTTTATAAACAAGAAGGAGAAATACCTTTAGAAGATTTACCGTTACACTTATCTGGTGTAAGTGTAACACAAGCAGTTGATGTTAGAAATGTTGTTTTTTCTTATAATGAATTTGCAGATGCACTTAAGAGTTTGGCTTCTAATTCACCTTTAGGTATAAGAGAAGATCTTGTTGATAAAATAATTCAAATGGAAATAAGAAAAGCATATTTAATAGGAAAAAAAGATTTAGATGATCAAAGTCTATCAGAAGCTTTAGAAAATGTTCATTCAATGATAAAAGATAATGTATTATCAGACACTCCAATTGAAAGTGAAACAATGGAAGATTCTCTTGGAATTTTAAATGATTTTAAAGTTCAAAAAGCTAAAGAAAATCACAAAATTGCTGGAGTTCAATTTAAAGATAAACATTCTAAAGATATGTATGATACTTTTTCAGAAATAATATCTGTTCTTAAAAAGTCGGGTGTTAGAGATAGTATGATTGAAGAAGAAGTAAAAAGTATTATGAGTAGTAAATTGCAAGATGATATTGAAAAAGATTCTAATAGCCTAGAAGAACAATAGCACATAAAGAATAATGTTTAAAACATTATTCTTTTTTATATATAAAAATTTATTTTTTTATTAATATTTTTATTTTCTAAAAATTGCTATGGACAAACATTTCATTTTCGTATAAAATAATAATGTTAATTTAAAACAGTTTTATATGTAAATTAAACCAAAAATACACTTATACAAAGAAAGGAATTTATATGAAAAACAGTACAATAGATGAAGCTAAGCTTGATGAATTAGACGAACTTGGCGGAGTAAAAGTAGTTAGAAGAACAAGAGCTGAAGAAAAATCAAAGGATGTAAAAAAGAATAAAGAAAATAAAAAAGGTAACAAAAAAGGAAATATAGTAGCAAACATTTTTACTGTTCTATTTTCACTTGGAACAATAGGAATAATTATGGTTTTATTCTTATTATATGGACCATATTCTGGTTTTAGAGAGTGGCTTGTTACTACAGCAATGACAACAATGACACATCAATATTTTGCAACATGGTTTTATGATGATGATACAATAAGTTACATATTAGATAAAAATAAAGTTGTTGAATCTGGAGAATCAACAGATGCGAGTGCAATAAATGTTGGAGCAAATACTAAAGTTACTGAATATAAAAACGAATTTGAAAGAGCAATTTTAGAAAGAGATGACGAAAATAACGATTATAAAATAATTGAAATTTCAGGAAAAACTTATGATGGATATTTAGTTGCAGTTTATGATCCATCTAGAATACAAGCTGTTGTTACAGATAATTTAGGTGTTTCTGGTCAATACTTAACAAAAATGGCTAAAAACCATGATGCTTTAATTGCAATAAATGGTGGTGGGTTTGATGATCCAAACTTTAACAGTACAGGTGGTTCTCCACTTGGAATTACAGTTTGCAATGGTACATATGTAACAGAAAAACTATATAAAGGCGCTGGTGGAATTATTGGATTTACAGATGAAGATAAATTAATATTAAGCGCAAAATGTACAACTGAAGAAGCAAAAAAACAAGGTATTAGAGATGCAGTTACATTTGGACCATTTTTAATAGTAAATGGTAAACCATCAGAAGTTTTAGGTAATGGTGGTTGGGGTTCTGCTCCAAGAACTGCAATTGCTCAAAGAAAAGATGGTATTGTACTATTCTTAGTTCTTAATGGTAGAAAAGGAACAAAAGTAGGTGCCGATATGGACGACTTAATAGATATACTAATGGATTATGGAGCATATAATGCAGCTAACTTAGATGGTGGAACATCAAGTGTATTAGTAGTAGGAGATACAATTGTTAATGATCCAATAGATAGTACAGGTGCTCATAAAACAAGACCAATTTCTACAGGATTCATAGTAACAAAAGACGATAGTGATGATTCAGATCATTCAGTTGTAGCAGATAAACTTGGCGAATAATTATATATAAAATAAAAGTTTCTTAAATATTGGGAAACTTTTATTTTTTTGTCTTTTTTTATATTATTAAACTTTTTATTTTAATTTAAAACATATTGATTTATACGTTTTTTTACAATATAATATGAAAGAATTTGTAGAATAAATTAGAGGAAAAAATATGCCAGAATTTAGATTATTTAATGGTAATACAAAACAAGTATTTAAAATGTTTAAACATGACAATGTAGCATTTGTATTTATAGTATTAGTAGCAATAGTTATAGGAATTTTTATAGCTGCAACATTAATGTTTTATTCACATCAACAAAATTCAGAAAAAATTCAATCAGGAGTTTTCATTAAAGGAGTAAATGTTTCTGGATTAACAAAAGAAGAAGCAATTAAACTTGTTGAAAATGATTTGGAACTTAAAATGAATGATCATATTGAACTTGTTTATAAAAATTCAAATTATTATGTAGAAGTAGAACAAATAGAAGCAAAGTTTGATATAGAAGCTTCTGTTAATTTTGCTTTAAATATTGCTAAATCAGGTAAGTTTTTTGAAGATATTAAGCAATATATAAATGTTCTTATGGCAAATATAAACATTGAACCAATTTTAACTTATAATGATGATGCTTTAACTTATTATTTAGAAACAATAGAAAACTTTTTGCCAGATCAACTACAACAATCAGCTTACTATGTTGAAGATGACGAACTTATTATTACCAATGGAATAAATGGGGCAGGAATTTTATATGATGAACTAAAAAAAGAAATTGTTGAAGCAATTCAAGATGTAAGTTATTCTAATAAATACATACAAATTCCTACTTATATTCAATATCCTGAGCCAATAAAATTGGATGAAATTCACAGTGATATATATAGAGAAGTTCAAAATGCTTATTTTACAACAGATCCTTATGCAGTATTTCCAGATGTAACTGGTGTAGATTTTGATGTAGAAATGGCTCAAAATTTAATTAATGAAAACCCTGAAGCAGAAGAATATGCAATTGGTTTAGATTATACTAAAGCAGAAATAACTGTTCAAGATTTAGGAAAAGAAGCATTTCCAGACTTGTTAGGTTCTTTTTCAACAAAATATGCTACAAGTAACGTGGATAGAACAACAAATTTAAGATTAGCTGCAAGTAAAATTAATGGAACTGTTGTTATGCCAGGGGAAATTTTTTCATATAACAAAGTAGTAGGTAAAAGAACAATTGCTGCAGGATATAAAGAAGCAGCAATATATCAAGATGGCGGAGTTACAAATGGACTAGGTGGAGGAATTTGTCAAATTTCTACAACACTATATAATGCTGTTATTAAAGCAGGAATGCTAATTGAGGAAAGAAGAAATCATATGTTTGTTCCATCTTATGCTGATGCTGGAAAAGATGCGACAGTTGTGTGGGGATCTACAGATTTTAAATTTGAAAATAGAAGAAATTATCCTATAAAAATAGAAGCATCTGTTAGTGGTGGTGTGGCTACTATTAGCATATATGGATTAAAAACAGATGAAGAATATGATATATATAACCTATCTATAGAAAGTAAAACAGTAAAAAATACAGCTACTGCATTAGTAGTAGAATCTTATAGAGCTTATAGAGATGAAAATGGAAGAATAGTAAAAACTGATAAATTATATACAGATACATATAAAAAACATTAAAGGAAATAGGTGTTAAAATGAGAATTAGAAGAAAGAAATGGGCAAAAGAGGAATTAGAAAATTCTAAATTTTATATAGATAAACCAGATGAATTTAAAGGAACATGGAATACTAAATTTTCAAAAAATGCTCCTTTACATATAGAACTTGGATGTGGAAAAGGAAGCTTTATAGCTAATTTAGCATCAACTCATAGAGATATAAATTATATTGCAGTAGATATGATTGAAGCTATGCTTGGACTTTCAAAAAGAAATATAGAATCAGCATATAATTATGAATATCCAGAAAATTTATTTTTAATTAGAGCTAATATAGAACAGATTCTAAATGTATTTGATGAAAATGACAAAATAGAAAGAATATATATTAATTTCTGTAATCCATGGCCAAAGAAAAAACATAACAAGAAAAGATTAACACATACACGACAATTAGAATCTTATAAAAAGATATTAACTCACAATCGGACAAATTTATTTTAAAACCGATTCAGATGAGTTGTTTGAAGCAAGTTTGGAATATTTTACAGAATCTGGATTTAAAATAATTTCTAAAACTTATGATTTGCACAATGAACCAATATTCGAAGAAAATATTATAACAGAACACGAAAAAATGTTTTCAGAAGAAGGTATAAAAATAAAAGCATTAAAAGCAATACTTGATATTTAACCTTAAATTTAAGCTTATTTTAAGGTTTTATATATAGAAATGTTAATAGAAAATTATTAACTAAATTTTACTAAACAAAAATAAAGGAGGACAAGACTTTGATAGAAGTAAAAAATGTTACTAAACAATATGGTAGTTTCTATGCAGTTAGAAACATTAGTTTCGAAGTCAAAGAAGGCGAAATAGTTGGTTTCCTTGGACGTAATGGTGCTGGGAAAACTACAACTATGAATATGATTACAGGCTTTATTGAACCTACTTCAGGTGAAATAATTGTTGGTGGTTATGATGTAGATAAAAAGCCTAAAAAAGTAAAGGCACAAATTGGTTATATGCCAGAAGGTACACCATTATATTCAGATTTAACAGTAAAAGAATTTGTACAATATATGGCTGAATTAAAAATGATACCAAGAAAAGAACGTAAAAATGCTGTTCAAAAAGCTATAGAAGAAACAGGATTAGATAAGGTACAAAATAATTTAACCAAAAATTTATCAAGAGGTTATAAGCAAAGAGTTAGCTTAGCAGGAGCAATAGTAGGAAATCCTAAAATATTAATATTAGATGAACCTACAGTTGGTCTAGATCCAAAACAAGTTGTTGAAATAAGAGAATTAATTAAGTCTTTTGGAAAAAAACACACAGTATTAATAAGTTCTCATATCCTTCCTGAAATAAGTCAAATTTGTGAAAAAATAATTGTTATAGATAAAGGAGAAATTGTTGCAGTAGATACTCCTAAAAACCTAGAAAAGAAAACAACAGATAAAACAACTATAAAAGTTGTTGTTGAAGATGATAATAACAAATTTGAAACAATTAAAGATAAATTAAAAGAAATAGAAAAACTTAAATTTGTTGGAGAAAAAGAAGATAAATCAAAAGAATATTTAATAGAATCTTCTGTTGATTCTGATATAAGAAAATCAATTAGTAAATTCTGCGCAAAAGAAGATATTATTATTCTTGAATTAGCAATATTAGAAAATTCTCTTGAAGATGCATTTATGAAACTTGTTGATGGTAGAAAAGAATATAGTCAAAAAGAAGTTAAAAAAATGCAATACGATAAAGAAATAGAAGAGTTACGAGAAGAAGAAAATAAACGTAAAGAAGAAAAAGAAAATAGAAAACAAGCTATTAAAGAAGAAAAAGCTCGTAAAAAAGCGGATAAAGAAGCCAAAAAAGAAGCTAAGAAAAATAAAAATGCTGAAAAAGAAAATAAAGGGGGTAATGAATAATGTTTACAGTAATGAAAAAAGAGTTAAAAAGTTATCTTTTATCTCCAGTTGGATATATTTTTATAGGACTTTTCTTATTAATATTCACTATATTCTTTTATTCAACTATATATCAAAGTCAAATATTAAACTTTGAATATTTATTTTATAATGGTGCTACAATTTTAACATTTATAACTCCAGTATTAACAATGAGAATGTTCTCAGAAGAAAGAAAAAGCGGTACAGAACAATTAATATTAACATCTCCAAAAAGTGTTACTTCAATTGTTCTTGGAAAATTCTTGGCAGCAGCTATTATTATGGTAATTACAGAAGTATTTACATTAATGTATTATTTTATATTAAAACATTTTGGTGAACCTTCTTTAGTTGTTGCACTAAATACTTTATTTGGATTTTTATTATTAAGTTTAGCTTATATTTCTTTTGGAATGTTTGCATCTAGTATTACAGAAAACCAAATTGTTGCATCTGTTTTAACAATAGGTGTGTTTTTAGCAATGTGGTTTTTACCAGATATAGGTGGTGCTTTTGGAATTTTTGAAATATTTTCATTAATATATAAATTTGATAACTTCCCAAGAGGAATATTTACAGTTTCAGAAATTATTACATTTGTTTCTTTCACAGTGCTATTTATATTACTTACAATATTAGTACTACAAAGAAGGAAAAGTGTAAAATAGAGGGGAGAGATGAAATTAATGAAAAAAGAAAATCAAGATGCTATACAAGAAAAAACAACTTTAAGAGAAAAAATTTCTTTAAAATTTAGAAAAAATTGGATTACAAACAAAGTAGTAACAATTTTATTAATATTAATTCTTTTAGCAGCTTATGTTTGTATAAATCTTTGGACTAAAACTATCGATTTACCAGAAATTGATGTTACAGTAAATAAAATTTTCACATTATCTGATGCATCAAAAAAAGCTATAGAAAAAGTCGAAAATGATGTTACAATTTATACTTATGGATTTGAAGAAGATGGAAATTTAATTAAACTTTTAAAACAATATCAAAATGCTAATAATAAAATTAAATATGAAATATTAACAAACGATACAAATTATGCAATGATTCAAGAGTATGACCTGCAAGATGGATATATGGTTTTAATATTAAAATCAGGTGATTCTGAAATTGTAGTAGATGGTTCTACACAATTTTCTACATTTGACTATACCACATATCAAAGTGTAGATGTTACAGAACAAACAATTACAAATTCAATACTTGCTTTAAATGAAGAAAACAAACCAAAAATCTATTTCTTGCAAGGACATGAAGAATATACTTCAGCTGAAATTAGAACACTTACATCACTTTTAATAAATGAAGCATTCGAAACTGAAGAATTAAATTTACTTACAACAGGAAATGTTCCAGATGATTGTGATGTATTAGCTATTTTAACACCAATAAATGATTTTACAGAATCAGAAACACAAGCAATTAAAGATTATATAAATAAAGGTGGAAATATATATTTTTCAACAGAAACTTTAAATGAAAGTATGCAAGCACCTAATTTACAATCAATATTAGATGAATATGGTGTATCAATAGAAAATGGTTATATAATTGAATATGCAGAACAAAACCGTTCAGTTGCTAATGCTCCTTATATTTTTATGCCTGAAATATCTGGATCACATGAAATAACAGAAGATATTTATTCTGATAATCCTTATATGTGGCTTTCTTTTTCTGCAAGATTAAAATATAAAGATGATGCCGAATTAGAAAACTTAAATGTAACAAAAGAAACATTATTAACCTCTTCAGATAGTTCTGTATTTATTACAGATTTAGGAACAGATATAACACAAGCAATATCTACTGGAGAACAAGGAAAATGTGAAATTAGCTCAATTTTAACAAAAACAATATCATCAACTAATGAAAATGGTGAAGAAATAACAAATACATCAAAATTACTTATAATTGCAACAGGAAGTTTTGCTTCTGATCATATAGTAAATGAAGTAAGTAGCGAATATCCATTATCATATTTTGGAAGTAATAAAGATTTTGCTATAAATGCAATGTCTTATTTAGGAGATAAAGGAAATCATTTAACTATTAGAAAAGATATGGCAAATTCAACATACTTACCAACACAATCAGAAAATAGGATTGTTATCTTAATAACATTTATGGTTCCAATATCAATTATGATTGTTGGTATATTAGTAGGCTCTTATAGAAAAAAAAGAAAATAATTAAATATTAAATAAATATTCAAAAGGATATACATAATGTTGTATATCCTTTTATTATGTCGATTTTTGTGGGAATTCTTTTATATAGAAAAAGTAAGGAAAAAGGAGATAAAATATCAATTTTAAATGAAAAAAATAATAAGATATAAAAGAATGGTAACTTTTTGAATGAAATTAACATCAAATTGATTTAATTTACAATTTGCTTTTTAGCTAAAATCAGAGTATTATAGTCATGTAGAAATGGATATATAAGCAAATTTGTCCAAAATTTGCTTTACATACTATATTCTACGATCTTATAAAACAGGAGAGTTTTTATGAAAAAGAAAAGACACAAAAAAGAAAATAGTTCAAGTAGCGGTCACTCCCCAGAGGGTCCCAAGCAGAACATTTTCAGAACTTATATTAAAGAAATGGAGGAAAAAACAGGAGAGTTTATTAAGAAAAATCCGGCATTGCCAGATACAAAATTTTATTTATTCCAAACAATTCAAAACAAAGATTTAGTTAGAGATATGATATTTAATTTAGCTTATTTTTATGATGTTAATTATATTGGGAATAAAGATTTTATTCATATTCCAAATATAAGTAATATTTTAGATAATATTTTAAAATATCCAATTATGTTAGCAACACAAAAAGATGAATATGGAACTGAAGATATATTAGGTGTTACTACAGTAAAAATTGAAAACAATAAATCAATTAGTGATAATCCATATTTTCCAACTTCAGGTGAGACAGTCTTAACAATTACTGGAGTATTAACAAAAATGAATGCTGTAAATAAAAATAATAATAGGATTAGAGGAATAGGAAAAGAACTAATCAAATCATCAGTAAGGGCAGCTTATAATGTTAATAAACAAAGTAAAATAAAATTAATATGTGAAGTTGATTGTAGAAATCTACATAGTTTTAATGCAGTTGTAAATGCTATTAAAGAACTTCAAACAGAAAACACTAATGTAAATGTTGCTATTAGCGGATATTATGAAATTTTAAATTCAAATGGTGATTTGCAAGAAGCACCAACATTTGTTTTAGAAATATATTTTGATGAAAATAAAGCAATAGAAAATAAAAATATCGAATTTAACTACTTGAATTGTAAGTCTACAGAATTATTTTCAGACTTAAATAATGTTATTGAGGAAAACACAAAAGAATTAAAAGAATATGTAAATAGAAAAGATAATAAAACAATAATCTATCATAGTCTAGAATCAATTAACGCTTTGAACGTTTCTATTAATGCAGGAAATACTGCAGATGGAAATGAAAGAACTCCAAGTATAAAAGAATTAGAATATGTTCAAAATGATTCAATCTAAAATAATTGTAGAAAAGAGAGAATAAATATGAAAAGAGAAAAATTTAATATAAAAATAGAAAGAAATCTTTTAAGATTAAACAGCAAAGGAAAAATAACTTCTGCTGTATATCCAAAATATTTTGGTAATAAAGAGAAAAATAATTTTATTACAACCGATACAGAAGATTATATGTTAAGAATAAAAACTCCAATTTGTCAAAGCATATCAGATGTCTTTAATAAATTAGAAGAAATTACAAACGTTGTTTATGTAGAATTATACAATTTAAATGAAATTGTATGGCCATTTTCAAATTTTGAAAATATAGATTTAACACATAGTATTTCATTATCAATAGATAACGAATATTATAAAGAAATCAGAAATGTAAATAGTAATTTACCAGAAAAATTAGAAGATGCCTATAAAAATGTAAAAGAACAATTTAAAAATAAATCAAATTTGTTAGAAAAAGTCTTTGGAAAGTGTACATTAAAAGTAACAAAAAATAAAATAGAATTATCAAATATAAAAAATAATTATTCAGTAAGACCTGGAATTTCTTTAGATGAAATATATTTCTTAGTTACATTTATATTTAGTCTTTTAGAAAAAACAGAAGCAGGTACTTTATCTGAAGAAATAAAAAGCTTAAATAAAATAAGCAAATTATATTCTTTAAAAGCAACTGAATCTATTAAAGTTGTTGGAGAAGAATTGAAATCTAAAAAATCAAAATTAGATATTGAATCAGAAATTAATTTTGATGAAAAAATGAAACTAGCAAAACAATATATGGATGACGGATTTGAAACTAGATATTGTATGCAAAAATATCATAATTTAGTTGCAGCCTCTGTTGTTCTTATAAAAGATGCTATTTCTCAAGGTATTGATTATAAAATTTTAAATGAAGCTAAAAGCATAGTAGAATTAGAATTAAATGGTCATAAAGAATTTGCTATTGAGGGAAATAAAACAGACAGAGATAATTATATATTCCCAATAATTACAGATGATAAATTTGTTTCAAAACAAATTATGGCAGATTTCGGATTAACAGTACCACAAGCAGTATTACTAGAAAGTGATATGAGCGAGGAAGAAGTAGAAGAAATAGTAAGTAAATTTTACAATAAAACAGCTGTTGTAAAACCAAGAAATACAAATTATGGTACAGGTATAACAGTGTTTAGTAAAAAGGTAAGCAAAAAAGAATTACTACACGCTATTGAATACGCATTTAAGTTTGACACTAATGTTTTAGTAGAAGAATATGCAAAAGGAATGGAATATAGATTTTTAGTAGTAGATGGAAAATGTTTAAGTATAGCACATAGAAGAGCAGCCAGTGTTGTTGGAGATGGAAAATCTACAATAGAAGAACTAATAGATAAGAAAAATGATGAACCATGGCATAGATTAACAGGTTCACCAGTAAAAAAAGATCAATTAGTTGTTGAACATTTAGAATTACAAGGTTATAACTATAATACTGTTATACCAGAAGGAAAAAGAGTATTCCTAAGAACAAATTCAAACTGTTCTACAGGTGGAGAAACTATAGACTACACAGATGTTATACCTGCTAAATTTAAGAAAATTGCAGAAAAAGCTTCAAAAGCATTTGATGCTAAAATTTGTGGTGTAGATATAATTATAGATGACTTTAATAAAGATGAATATGCAATTGTTGAAATAAATGATAATCCAGGATATTCAATAAATGAATGGCCTTATGAAGGTAAAGGAGAGCGTGTAGGATTAAGTATATTAAAACTTTTAGACCTTGTTCAAAAATAGTTTTTATATTTTTTATAAAAAGTACTTGCATTTTTAAAATCTATTTTGTATAATAATAATGTATTTTGAGTACGGAGATGAATAAGTATGTATTTACACAAGTTTAAGCATTCTAATTCAATATACTTAAACTATAAGTTAGAAATAACTTATTCATTTAACATAGGTGAAAAGCAAGCAAATATAAAAAGAGGATAGTAGTATACTATCCTCTTAATTTTTTGCCTGATAAAACTTAACAGTATCAGCAAAATACAAAATAATTTATAAGGGAGAGTTGTTATTATGGTAGATGTAGTTATTGGTACTTTTTTTGGAGATGAAGGAAAAGGAAAAATTATAGACTTTCTTTCACAAGACGCAAAAGTTTCTGTAAGATGCACAGGAGGAAATAATGCAGGACATACAATAAATGTAAATGGTAAAAAATTTGCTTTCCATTTAATTCCTTCAGGAATATTAAACAAAGGAACAAAAGCTGTTATAGGAAATGGTGTTGTTGTAAATCCTAAAGTCCTAATTGAAGAATTAGAAAATTTAAAATCAAATAATATTGATATATCTAATTTCTATATTAGTGACAAAGCTCAAGTTATTATGCCTTATCATATTGCAATGGATGAACTACAAGAAGATCTAAGAGAAAATAAAATTGGAACAACTAAAAGAGGTATTGGACCTGCATATTGTGATAAAATAGATAGATCTGGTATAAGAATTGAAGATTTGTATTCAGATAAATTTGAATCTTTAGTAAAAGAAAATGTTAAATCAAAAAATGTTGTTTTTGAAAATTATGGATATAAAACATTTAATGCTGAAGATATTATAAAAGAATATAAAGAATATGCTGAATATTTAAAATCTTATGTTACAGATACAGTAAGTATGTTACATGAATCAATTGAAAATAAAGAAAAAATTCTTTGTGAAGGTGCTCAAGCTACATTATTAGATATAGATTTAGGAAGTTATCCTTATGTTACATCTTCAAATCCAACAATTGGTGGTATATGTTCAGGAACAGGTATTGGTGCAAAATATCTTGGTGAAGTTTATGGAGTATTAAAAGCATATTCATCAAGAGTAGGAGAAGGACCTTATATTACAGAGCAAAATAACGAAATAGGAGATTGCATAAGAGAACTAGGACATGAATATGGAACAACAACAAAAAGACCAAGAAGATGTGGTTGGCTTGATTTAGTAGCTTTAAAATATAGTGCTATGGTAAATGGATTAACTGGTCTTGCAATAAACCACGTAGATACAATTGGAAAATTAGACAAAATTAAACTATGTGTAGCTTATAATCATAATGGTGATGTTAATATGAAATATTCTACAAATGCTAAATATATTTCAGAATGCACACCTGTATATGAAGAATTTGAAGGAAATTTCGGAGATATAAGTAAAGTAAAAAGAAGAGAAGACTTACCAGAAAATGCAAAAAAATATTTAAATAGAATTGAAGAATTAGTAGGTGTGCCAATTAAATTTATTGGAACAGGTGCTGATAGAGAAGATATGATTGTTGTAGAATAGGAGAGAATATGGAAAATTTAAATTCTTTAATTGCTATATCACCAATAGATGGAAGGTATAGAAATATAACAGAAAACATAAGTGAGTATTTTAGTGAATATGCTTTTATAAAATATAGAGTATTTGTTGAACTTGATTGGTTAAATTGTTTATTACACATTAAAGAAATTTATTCAGAAGCAGAAGATGATTATACATCAATATTTGAAGAAATAAAGTCTAAATTTGATATTAATGAAGCTGAGCGAGTAAAAGAAATTGAAAATAAAACAAATCATGATGTAAAAGCAATAGAGTATTATGTTAGAGAAAAATTAGAAGAATATTCACTTGGAAAATTTTGTCATTTAGTACATTTTGCTTGTACATCTGAAGATATAAACAATACTGCTTATGGAAAAATGATAACAGATTTTATAAATAATATATTATTAAAAAATATTGATGAAATGATAAATATTGTCAAAAATGAATCAATAAAATTAGCAAATATTCCAATGCTTGGACATACACATGGACAGAATGCAACTCCTACAACAGTAGGAAAAGAACTGGCTGTATTTGTTTATAGATGGAATAGTATATATGATTATATTAAAGGCATAAAATTAAAAGCAAAATTTAGTGGTGCAGTAGGAAATTTTAATGGTCATGTAATTAGCTATCCAGAAATTGATTGGATAGGTGTTTGCAAGAAATTTATTAATGAAGAGGGATTAGAATTTAATCCATTAACAACACAAATAGAGTCTCATGATATGATTTGTATGCTATTTAACTTTATGAAACTGTTTAACAATGTAACAATGGATTTTAACAGTGATATGTGGCTTTATATAAGTAGAGGCGATTTTAAACAAAAAACTGTTTCTGGCGAAGTTGGGTCTTCTATAATGCCTCATAAAGTAAATCCAATTAATCACGAAAACTCAATGGCGAACATTCGTATTGCTAATTCAATTTTTGATTCACTTTCTACTAATTTGCAAATATCAAGAATGCAACGTGATTTAAGTGATTCATCTATGCTTAGAAATATTGGTGTTGGTTTTGCTCATTCTATTGTTTCTATAAAACAAACAATTAAAGGATTTTCTAAAATGGAAGTAAATAAACCTAAATTAGAAAAAGATCTTGAAGAGGCACCAGAAGTTTTAGCAGAAGCTGTACAAACAATTCTTAGAAAAAACAAATATAATAATGCTTATGAAATGCTTAAAGAATTAACACGAGGAAAAGAAATAACTCTTGAAGAAATTAGAAAATTTGTGAATATTCTTGAAATTGATGAGAAAGATAAACAAATTTTAATGAATTTAACACCAGAAAAATATATTGGTCTTGCAGAAAAGTTAATTAATTTCAATTAAATATAAATAAATAGACAAATCCCCGAGCAAATTCTTCGCTCGGGGATTTTAGGTTTTAAAGCTTAATCATTTCCCTTCAAAACACGATTTAATGCTTCTGTCATATCCTGAATTTCTTCAATGGCCGCTTTATCACTGGTATCACCAATGTGAGTTAGTGCGGTCAAAAGTTCGGAGTAATTGTTCAGAAGAACCTGTGTGCTTTCCAACTTCTCGTTTATAAAATCTCTGTGAGACTTTATATCAACTGTATTTGGATTAGAATCATACTCTTTATTATCAAAAACAATAAGCCGACTAATAATGCTTTTCACATTATTAAGAATGCAGTGTTCAGCTTGATGTGCCGTTTGATGTAAAGATTTGAAATTTTCCGAAATACCGTTTTGTTCGAGAAGCGACACAAGCGAATTATTTCGCCGTTGCAGGGTTTCAAGTTGCTCGATGGCTCTTGAAATTTCTGTTTTAAAAGCAGGGTCTGTTTTCATAAATTGGACAAGTGCCTGGATGTAGTCGGTAACTGTTTGCAGTTTGTCAATTTTGCAAGTAGTTTTATTTGGCAAAATGATAATCATGAAATTTCCAAAGAAAAACATGAAAATGCCAAATAGTGCCAGCGCAATTGACAAGGCAAATCTTACAGGTCCAAGCTCAGGGTCAAAGCCCAAACTCTTACCAGAGAAGAGAATGGTGATGGCAATGAAAAAGAGCACGTTGAAGATAACTAACCTAACAGATTTCCGAGTACGCATGATGATATCCTCCTTATAATATTGATTTGCTTAGTAGAAAACCAGAGTTTAATACTTAACCTAAAGCAATAAAACAATACATATATGTTAACATAAATTGTTGAAAAAATCAATAATTTATTGAAAATTCTGAAGTTCTATGGTAGAATAGATATGTTAGTACATTGAAAATTAAATATGTTATACGTGCGCAAATATTAAGGAGGTAGGTATTATGACACAGTTACTCAAGCGGAAGTACCGGTATTGGGCATTGGGAATTGCTGTTGCAATGCTTTTTATGTTCATCAGCAATATTTTCAAAGAACCAGAACCGGTCGAGCAATCCACAATTACCATCAATGCACCTGAAAGTATGCATTCTGCATTTCAACGAATTCTCACAAAACTTGAAATTGATGACCAGTATATTCTTGAATTCACAAACAATCCCAATGCAAATTTTGTGGTAACAGAAGGAACTAACGGTAATGGTGAGCTTATTGCGTACTCACCTTTTGTTGCAGTATTCAATTCTGATGAAGATCTGTACAACAAAATGGTGGAAGATGAAATTTTTGTAACTTCTCAAGTCGACTCTGGCTGGGATGATTTTGACTTTAAAAAAATAATGGATCAGATTATTAGTTCATCTAATTCCGATTTTAAGGTTTATTATCCTGCACAAAATTCTGCATATTGGGAAGAGTTCTATAGTTTTTTGCTTTTTACTGCTAATGATGGCTATTACCCTAAACCTGGTAACAATATGGAAGAAACTCAGAAAGTAGTAGAAGCTTTTTTGAACAGTAAAAATGCAGAACCTATCAGTAGCGATAGCCTTAAGAGGATTAATTCTGTTCCTCAAAACAGCATTTATTTTATTCCTTATGCAGAGCTGGCTAACATTTACAAAACAAGTGGTATTTCTAATATCATAGTAATGTACCCAAAAACAGTTGTATATCATAATTATTATATGACATACGATGAAACCGGAAAAATTATCTATGATTATTTGAGTACTCCATTCGATTCTTTCTGGAATGGAAGCTACAGCAATCTTGGATATGAAATGCTTTACTACTATGGATATTTTAACACAAGATTTACATCTGGCACTTCCAGATTTACTGGCAGCAATTACAATGATATCAAAAAAAGGGACCTTTACAATGGAGTTGAGATTCCTGATGTAACTGTAAACAATGATGGCAGCAAGGAGGATAAGTAATGAACATTAAGATTGAAGAAGGCTATAAAAAATCTGATGGAACATTCGTACACCGTGTATATGTCGGTGACGAACGATTCGATGATGTAAAAAACATCAAGAGGTATCAAAGTTGTGGTCCTGACAATTGCAAATACTTTCGGGAATGCTCCAGCAATGGCGGTATTGTAAGATCTTTTGACTGTAGAAAGCGTAAAAACTTTGTCATGTGGGTCTATAATACTGTTACCGGTGCATTTGCAGCAATGATCTTTGCTTACCTGTTTGTGATTAAAAACCTTGGCTTTTTTAAGGGTATTGGTTTTTTGATTATCGGGCTGGTAATTCTGGATGTAATTTGTACCTTTATTGAACTGGCAGTTCCTGCTCTTCGGAATAAACGTTTTTATAAGAAATTGAAAAAAATTCAAAAGCGTAATCTGATAAGAGAGAAGAAGGAACAGGAGAAGAAAGATATCCAAAGGGCTACTGCAGAATTTGAAAAAATGGCTGCATCGCCGTATTATCAGGATGTTCTTAAAGCCGAGTCTTTTGCCACTAATCTGAAACAGATTTCTGATGAATTTGATTTTGGTGAATGTGACAAAAAGGTAGATGAATGTGTCAAGAAAGTTAACGAAATTATTGAGGTTCTCAAAGAAGATAGCAGTGGATACAATAGAGTGGCATTCCTTTTTGAGGGAGCTCTTGAAGAGTTTTACAATATCTTGAAACTGTATACGTGTTTCATTAAGGCGGGCATTCATGAAGAAAGAAATGAACGTGTTCTTAGGAACTGTGTAGACAGATTCTACAACTATCTGGGTGACCAGAAAATTGAAGCAATCTTCGATAAGACCTCTATTGGTATTCAATTCCGTAGTTCGGCTGAAGCATTAGGAAAAATGATTGATAGTAAAGGAGATAACTAATATGACAATGAGAAGTAGAAGAATTTTCCAGTGGATACTTGCTATTGGCATCGCAGCGGTTATTATTTTTGGAGAAGGAGTAGTTAGTCAGATTTTTGCTGAAAAAACTCCGCTTACGGTATATGCTCCAGCTGATATGAAAGATGCTTTTAGAGCTGCTCTGAACAGTTCTGAACTGTCATCTCAATACCAAATTGCTATGGCAGACAATGAGGCAAATGCCGATATTGTGGTAGGTTATGGAAAAGAAGGAGATAATTCTTATACAAGATTTGCATTTTCTCCATTTGTTATTGCTTACAACTCAAGCGATAGCGCTTTTAAAGCTCTCAAAAAGGCTGAAACTGTTATTCCGAGTGAATACAACAATAAGTTCTATGAAATCGACTTTTTGAAGGTTATCAATGAAGTTATTGGCGAAGGCAAATGGGAAAATCTTGGAGTTACAAGTCAAACCACAATCAGACTTTTTTATCCTGCCAGAAGCACTGTTTATTGGCATGATTTCTATAATTTCATGCTTCTTACAGTGAACAATGGTGTTTATCCGCAAACAGCTGAGGACATGGAAAAGGCTATTGAAATTATTAACAAGTTTGAAGATAGTGATTGCACAGAAGCAGTTACCGATTTCGATGAAAAAATCGAAAGAACAGATGGTTTTGCTGAAAATGCAATCTACGTAATTCCAGAGAAAACTGTATATGATCTGGCTAATAATCATAACAAAAAAGTTCGTTTGTTTTTCCCTTTAGCTACAGTAAACTTCAACTACTATGTCAATGGAGTTTCTGAGGCAGGAAATACAGTTGTTTCCAGTTTTCCCGACAAATTCTATTCTAAGTTGGAGTACAAGGACTACCGTAACCAAAATGCGTATGAGTTGGGTGACGATTACAGTCTTGTATATGATGAAAGAGATGTATACCAGACAATTGAAATCCCCAAAAATAATTTCTTTACAGGGAACTATTCTACTGTAGAAGAAAAGTAACGTATAATATGTTTAGCCCGCAAGCACAATAATTTTGTGTTTGCGGGTTTTTCTATATTTAATATATGTCATCGTGATTTACATAAAGTGTTGATTAAGCTTGTAAAATATGATATAATTGATGACGTACATTGATATTTTTATAGAATTGGCAACCATTGCAAGGAGGACAATTAATGAGTACTGGAACCATGAATAATGATGCTACTATTAACAACAACACCATTAAGGAGGATATGATTATGCAGGGAACAACAACTATGCAGTCGCCTGCTCCAATTGTAAGAGAATCTGATTTTCCAAAGCAGTCAAGCCATCTTCAGGAACTTTTAGGAAGATACAGAGCTGAACAGCAGCTTCCTGCTACTCCAGCTATTATGCAACCAGAAACACGGCCTAATCTTTTGGCGAATGTGGAAATTGTAAATGATACTGAAACAAATCGTTTCGAAAGCCTTAGCGAGGAAGATAAGATTCGTGTTTTATCACGAATTGATGGAATCAACTATATGAAGGCTCTTGATATCCAAATGTTTGGTTCTGCTAAGCAAAGTTCAATGAGCAAGCATGCTGATATCATTATTTCCAAGTATTCTGCCAGCGAGGCGGGAGAACTCTCTGATCCTATTACTGATCTTGTTGCTACTCTCAGGAGCCACAATCCTAAAGACATTGTGGGAAAAGTAAGTGTAGATCCTGATAAAGAGTGGGGCTTTTTCTCCAGCTTCATAGAAATGCTTTCTATGAAAAATGCCAGAAAGAAAATGTTTAAAACTCTGGCTGAACATGAAAGCATTCAAAAGAATCTCAAAGTTATTGAAGTGGAGTTGCAAAAGCAACAGTTAAGCCTCCAGAAAGATATGATTACCTATCAGGAAATGAGTGAAGCAACCCGTGAGCAGATTCGAGAGTTTGAACTTGACTGCATTGCACTTCAGCTTATGAAGGAAGATGCTGAAAGCAAGTTGAATGCTCTGATCAGCAAAGGAAAGCTCAACCAGCTGGAAGCAAGTGATGCAAATGATCTTCAAATGGCAATTGACAGAATTTCCAGGAAAATGTATACTATCCAGACAATTCGAATTGCTACAATTCAGTCTATTCCGCAAATTGCTGTTTTGCTCCGTGGTGATGAAATTATCTGTGAGAAGATTAGCGAGGTTAGCAGCCTTGTGATTCCTCTCTGGAGTTGGCAGTATGCTATAGCAATCGGTGCACTCAAGCAGAAGGAAGCTCTTAATATTCAGAAAACTATTCGTGGTATTACCTCAAAGTTGCTCACTGGCAATGCTAAACTGCTCCATGACAATATGATTGCTGCACAGGAAGAACTGTATGCGGCAGCAGTTGCTATTGAGGACTTGCTTATTGTTCAGGATTACATTGACGATATGGTTACTAAAGTAAACGAAAGTCGTAAGAATGCCTCTCAGAAATGTGTTGAAGGCATCAAGACAATGAAACAGATCGAACAGAAAAACCATACTCTTATGTCACAGAACATTAACAATTAATGTTTAAAAGCCAATTTGTAGCTTAAAATATTTAAGCAATTTCAAAAAAGAGAGGGGATGTGTGAATTTACACATCCTCTCTTTTTATATTCATAAAAGTATTGGTTGAATTTGCTCACCATCTAATGCAAATTCAAGTGTTTTCCTTATATAAGTTGGATCAAATACTATTGAATGAGGTTTGGTAATTGGATTATCTTGTTTAAATGGAACAAAATAATAATTTTTTCTATTAAGTAATTTTCCAATGTTTTCAGCAGCTCCTGATAAACCATTATTAGTTGAAATTGCTATTACAACAGGACGATTATTTCTTAAATGAGATTTTGCGGAGGTAATCTCTTGGCAGATTTAAGCATGGACAAGCCTGCAAGTGCTGAAAAGAGAACAAAATCGATAAAATAGATAAAAAAATATATATTGAATGTAAAAAACTATAATGATAGAATTTTATAAAGGTATAATGAAAGGATAAATAAATGAAAAATAAAATCAAGCTAATTTTAATATGTATCATTATTATATTAATTGCTATAGTAGGTAATGTATATCATAAAAAAAGATATTCTATAGAATATTTTATAGAAATGTTAGAAATGGATAATAATTCCATTTATAATATGCTAGTTGAAGATAAAACATTTGTAGATAATGACAATGAATCAGAATATAGTAGCGTATCTTATATGGAAAACAATATTATACATACAATTCAATATAATGGCAAGAAAGCAATTATTGAATTGATATATGATTATAATAATTTAGAACTTATAACAATATCTCATGAAGAGAAAAAAATAAGAAAATCGTTATTAAATGAAGGTGATAAAGATTTGTATTATTTAAAAAATATAAATTCAGAGTGTGCAAAGATTTTAAAAGAAATAAATCAAAATAATAATTTAGAAGAATTTGAATTTAAATATCAAGGAAAAGAAAAGGTAAATGGAAAAAATACTTTTAAAATATCTATTGGTAGGGAAAGTGAATTTTATATTGATTGTAAAAATAAAAACGTAATTATGTATAAGCAAAATTTTGAAAAAGGAAAATTAAAAAATATAATTACATATTCTTATAATACTATTATTGATAATGATATTGAATTTGATATTAATAACTATCCTAATTATGAAGTACTTGATAACGAATAATTTATGAAAAGTGCATTACTAATTATTAGTAGTGCCTTTTTTATTTTGATAAAACAGATAAAATAGATAAAAAATATATATTGAATGTAAAAAATTATAATGATAAAATTTTTATAAATGTATAATAAAAGGAAAATATATTTGTTGGAGGAAAAGGATGATTAAAAATAGAGCATTTATAATATTAATTATAATAATAGTAATTGGAGGAATTATTATTGGAACAGGAATAATATATAGAAATACAAAGTATTCATTAGATAAAATCATGGAATTATTGAATTCTCAAACTGAATTGCCAAATAATGTTTATGTAGAACAAGAAAATTTTTATGGTACATCCACAGAAGCGTATTTAAGGGCGAAAATATATATAAAAGATAATGTTGTATATACATACCAAGATGGTACAGAATCGCAAAATATAGAAATGTTATATGACTTTAGTAGAAGTGAATTAATAGCAATAGTACATGATTTAAAAACAATTACATATTTTTCGACTGGTTCATCTAAAGAATATATATTGTCAAATAACTTCAACTATGATTGGTTAAAAGAATATAAAGAACAATATAAATATTTAGGAAAAGAAACAATTGATAATAAGACTTATATAATATTTTCAATAACAGAAGATAATATAAAAAATATATTTTATATAGATGTTGAAAATAAGTATATATCTAAAACAGAAAATTATAGAAGAGACAATAATGAATACAAATTAGAAACTACAGTAAATTATAAATATTTATATAATGTAGTAAAAGATGAAGATATTCTAAAATTTGATAGCAATAATTATCAAGATTATACAGTACAAGGTGAAATAAATTAATAATAGATATTAAAATCATTACTAATTGATTTAGTAGTGATTTTTTTATTTAATCAACGTTCATCATAAATACTATACCACTCATCACAAAATGTGTTTAAAAGTCAGATATTTTTAGTAACTATGTTATAATTAATAAAAGAGGTGAAGAAATGAATATTAATGTAAAAACTAATATATCAAATAAATTTAAAGAAATAATGGTTGCAATAGAAGCTCCTAAACTAAATAATGAAGTACAAAACATAGTAGAATATATATCAGATTTAAATTCATTACCAAGTCAAATAATAGGAAATAAAAATAATGAAATTTATATTATTAACTTAAAAGATATAATATGTTTTTTTAGTAAGGATAAACATAATTACATAAGAACAAGTGAAAATGAATATATGGTTAAATATAAGTTATATGAAATAGAGAAAAAATTAGATAGAAGAAATTTTATTAGAATTTCTAAATCATGTATTATAAATATTGAACAAGTAAAATACTTTGACACAAGTATTTTAGGAACAATAGAGGTGAAATTAAAAGATGATACAAAAGAAATTGTATCAAAAAGAAAAGTATCTAATGTAATGAAGATACTTAATGAAAGGAGAAAATTATAATGAAAAAATTTTCAAAAAAGATAATAATATCACTTTTTATTTTTATTGTAATAACTGTATTAGTATATACAATATCTACTTTTAATAGGTTTTTATATTGGTGTAATGAAAATCAAATAGATTTGTTCAATACAAGTATATCAGATGAATATATTTTAAATAATATTGATAAAAATAAGTTAAATAATTTATCTGAAAATATAGGAAGTTATGCTGAATTATTAGAAGAAAACAAGAAAAATGAGAATTTACATGGAGATTCAAATTTTTATTTGACAGAAAATGGAAAATATTATTCAATTGCAGAAAACTTTGATTCCTTAGGTTATTCTATATGGAGTTATATGCAAGGAGAATTAGCAAGTATTTTTAATTTATATATAAGATCTTCAATTTTTACAGGATTATCAATTGCTCTTGCTTATTTAGTTGTTTCAAATAATAAAATAAATTATATGTTAAAATTTGCTTTTGGTTATTTTGGAGTTATATTAGTAATCCCTCAAATATATACTTATTCTATAAGCAATTGCTTTGGAGGATTGAATGCATATAGAATATGGGATTTAAAATTTTATATAGCTTATACAATAGTGTTTATTCTGATATTTTCAATTAACTATATAATGAGCGTAAAATTGACAAAAGAATTAAATAAAGTTATTAGCAAGAAATAAAAAAGATAATTAATTATACAAGCTAGTATATAAAGAAAGGAGAAATATTTATATGATAGCTGAATTAGAACATAAGAAATGTAGTAAAAAAGAGATAAAAAATATAATAAGAATGGAATTGGAAAAATTACAATATAACTTTGGATATAATGGTACAAAATATTTGGTTGAGGCAATTTATTTATTATACTCTACTAAAAAATACAATAATTTCAGTTTAGACAGTGATGTTTATAAAGTATTAGCTAATAAATATGGCTCTTCTCCAAATGCTATTAAAGGAGTTGTAAATTATGCAACAGATAAAATGTACTATGATTGTGATGAAATTTTTCTAAATGAGTATTTTAAAAGTGATGATGTATTTTTTCTAGATGATGAAAAAGAAGGTTCTAAACCTGGTACTAAAAAAGTAATTAGAACAATATTAAGAAAAATAAAGGATTTATAATAAGGAGAATCAAAAATTATTTTATAAGGGAGCATCATTAATGAATAAATTTAAATTATTTTTAATAATATTAATATCTATAATAACTATCTTTTTAGTAACTATATATATGATGTATAGAAACGATATGAAACGAATGAAAAATGGGGAACCAGTTAAGTATAGCAATTGGGGATATGCCTATTCAACTTTAGATATCATTAATGATGAAGAACAAATACGCTATAATGAGTTACAGGAAACAGAACAAAAAATACTAAACTTATTATATGAATATTATGGTCAAGAAGAAATTGAAAATTTATATAAAAAAATGGAAGAAAATTCAATAAAAAATGGAGAATATGCAGTATCTGAATATGCTGAAGAAATGCTTGATAAATTACTAACTCTTGTTGAATCTAAACCAATAAGTAATGATGAAAAAACAATGTTAATAGATATAATGGAACAAATGGATTTGGAATCTTTAAACAATATTCAAATAGAAAAAAGATTACAAAGTGTAGGAATCAAAATAGATAAATAACTTTATATACATATATATTATAAATAATCTCAAATTTTGTATAAAATTTGAGATTATTTTTTGTTCACCTTGATTTTGAAAATTTTTTGTATATTAGTAAAAAGAGGTGGTAATATGATAAAAAATGAAAAATAGTATAATATATGAAAATTGTACAAACATCCCGAATACATTTAGATGAGGTGATGTATTTGTGAATATTAAATATAATTATCAAGGTAGTGATGCGTATATACATAATATTGCTTTTATAAAAGCGTTATTAATAAAGTGTACAATTGACAATTTACCGACATTACCAGAATCAAAAGAAGAAATAATGAATTCTGTTTTGGAATATTTAAAAAGTAACTAAAATATAAAAATAAATTATTTTTCTGTTCAAATTGAATTTTGACAATAAAATAATATAAATTCTAATTATTACTACAATTAAGGAGAAAATTATATTATGGATAGTAGAATTGAAATTAGAATTGCTTTATATTCTAGAAAATCAAAGTATACAGATAAAGGAGATTCTGTTGGAAATCAAATAGAACTTGCCAAAGAATACATATCTCTTCATTATCCAGCAGATTTATATAAAGTTGACCTTTCAATATATGAAGATGAAGGTTTTTCCGCCGGTACACTTAATAGACCACAATTTAAAAAATTTTTAGAAGATGAAATGAGAAATCCATTTAATGTATTAATATGTTATAGGTTGGATAGAATTAGCAGAAACATTGCGGATTTCTCTAATTTAATTAATGAATTAACAAAATTAGAAACAAATTTTGTTTCTATAAAAGAACAATTTGATACAACAACACCAATGGGAAGAGCAATGATGTATATTGCATCAGTATTTGCTCAATTAGAAAGGGAAGTTATTGCAGAAAGAATTAGAGATAATTTATTAGAATTAGCAAAAACAGGTATTTGGCTTGGAGGAGATCCGCCACTTGGATTTTCTTCAGAAAGATATAAAAATGTTAACATTTGTGAAGAAGATAATGATATTATGGTAAAAAAGAATAAATCGGCAAGTAAATTAATTATAAACTCAAGTGAATTACCTATACTGAAACTTATATACTATAAATATTTAGAATTGAAATCATTAACAAAATTGGAAACTTATCTTATGAATAATGACATTAAAACAAGAAAAGGTGCTTATTATTCTTTATTTTCATTAAAATGTATTTTAACTAATCCTGTATATGTTCAAAATGATAATAATATCTTAAAATATTTTAATGAAAAAGGAATAAAAATATATTCGGAAAATGATAACAGAAATAAATTTGATGGAAAATATGGTTTTTTAACCTATAATAAAACAAGTGCTAAAAAGGAAAAACCAATAAGCGAATGGATTATTGCTGTTGGACTACATCCAGGAATTATTCCTAGTAAAGATTGGATTGCTGTACAAATATTATTAGAAAAAAATGCGGATAAAAAGTATAGGGCAGCAGGAAATCCTCAAAAACAAACAATTGTCTCTGGATTGTTAAAATGTAAAATATGTGGTTCTCCAATGAGACCACGTAATATGGATAAAAGAAGACCAGATGGAACTGTTAATTATAGATATTGTTGTAATTTAAAAGAAAAATCTAGAGGAAAGAAATGTAATTGTTTAAATGTAAGCGGAGAGCAATTAGATAATAAAATAATAGATATTATAAAAGAAACATTTTCTCCTAATTCACTAATTTATGCAGAATTAAAGAAAATGGCTAATACCAAAAGTGAAAATATAGTAAATGATGAATTAGAAGTATTAGAAAATGAATACAAAAATAATAAAGAAGAAATTAATAACATAGTAGAAAAATTAAAATATATTGATGTTGATTTAATGGATATGATAAACGATAATTTGAGAGCTTTAAAAGAGCGAAAAAGAGAATTAGAAAATCAAATTAATAATTTAAAAACATCTACTAACAATATTGATACTAACTTAGAAGTAAAAACATCAAAGGATATTTTAAAAATAATAGATAATTCATTTGAAATATTTGATACTTTTGATTTAAAAATCAAAAGAGATATAACTAGCTTGTTTATTGAAAGTATATATGGAAATGGGGAAGACATTGAAATTAATTTTTTAAGTACAAAATTAAGTGATTTTCAAAAAAAAACATTGATTCCTACTGCAAATAACAATGCAATTTTTTTTGAATATACATCTGCCAACAGAAGTGATAAGCATTTACAGCCATTGTTGTAGGTGTATTAATAATATCATTTGCAAGTTTTGCAATTGTATTACCTGAACATGGTGCAACAATTAAAATATCAAACATTTTTTTCGGTCCAATAGGTTCTGCATCTACAATAGAATGAATTATTTTATGTCCAGTTATTTCTTCAATTTCTTTCTGAAAATCTATTGCTTTTCCAAATTTAGTATCTAAGTTAAAACTATTAAAACTCATTATAGGGAAGATGGATACATCTTTTATTTTAGATATTTTTTTCATTTCATCAATTGTTTTCCTAAAAGTACAAAAAGAACCAGTAAAAGCAAAACCTATATTTTTTCCTTCTAAATTCACTTATATAACTCCTTTTAATAATTGTAAATGAATAAAATAATTATATTTATATCTATATATTTTATGAAATTATGTATACTAAAGTTGTTATTATTTTTAATAAAGATAAAAAATATACCAATCCAATAAAGTTGACATTTTATGTAACCTATGTTATAATTGATTCATAGTGTCTAACTAGATTAACTTAAGATTTGGCTGTTTAATGTTGATCAAAAAAAAGGAGGATGGCAGATATGAAGAACAACTGTGAGCATAGAAACATTACGGAACTGTACAAACGGATAATGGAAAACAATGTTGATTATGAGCTGCGGAATGTCGCTTTATTAAGTATCAAAGAACAGAACGACATCTATTCCAAAGCCTACGGCAGATTTTCCAGAAAACTAAGCAACGAGGAAAAAACCCAAATCCAGTTTATACGCTCACTGTTTTCTATTCTACACGCAATGGGACTTACAATCGTCACCCCAGAAGAAGCGGTAATAATGTACAAAATCTATCTAAACGCTTTGTACTATTACCCGCAATTCGCTGAATGCTCATATGCAACGCGGATTGAAATCATGCACGAGGGGTACATGAAAGGACGGATCTACAAGAGCCACGACATCTATGTATTTTCAAAAGAAATATTTTTGGTCTTAGCAAACAGAGGTCTTATCGACACAATTGTATGCGCCGATAAGATCGAAAATGTCAACAAGCGCTTTAACAAAGTATATGAGCGCCGGCAGAATCGTACAGACTACGAAAACCCATCCATTGTCTGGGAGTACAATGCACTTATATACGTCATGTACGAATATAAGGCAAGATCCGGAGACATGATGAGGACCTCATTCCACGTAAGCGATTTGTGGAGTTTACTCAACGGAGTAATAATTTGGTAAAAAAACAGCAAAAAACTTTGAAAGGAGACGTACAATACGTCTCCTTTCTTCATGTTTACAAACTTGAAAAAAAGCATATTATTTGATATACTTTCAAGTATAATTGAAAGTATAGAATAGGAGAAAAAAATGTTTGTTGAACATGAATTTTATATAGGATTAAGTGATATAAATACTGAAAAAGAATTAACAAATACTTGCTTATTGAAGTATTTAGAAGATGTAGCAGGATTACATTCAGAAATTGCAGGATATGGTGTAACAGATATGAATACTACCAGAAAGTCTTGGATACTATTATCTTGGAAGGTGGAAATTAAAAAGAGACCATTAATAAATGATACTTTAAGTATAAAAACATGGTCTAGATGTATTGATAAATTTTATGCATTTCGTGATTTTGAAGTTAGAGACCAATATAATGAAATTGTATGCATTGCAACATCTAAATGGGTATTTATAGATATTGATAAAGGAAAATTAGTTAAAATTTCAGATGAAATTGCAGAAAAATATAAACCAGAAATAAACAGCAAAGCTTTTGAAGAACATGATTTAGAAAAATTAAAAGAACCAAACAGCTATTTAACTGAAATAGAATTTAAAATTACAAGAAATTTAATAGATATTAATAAACATTTACACAATATTTATTATTTAGATATTGCTAAAGAAGCATTACCAGAAGAAACTGGTTTATCAAATGAATTAAATTCTTTTGAAATAATGTATAAAAAGGAAATAAAACTTGGAGAAAAAGTAAAGGCTTATTACTCAAAAGAAGATAATTATCATTATGTAACAATAAAAAGTGAAGATGAAAGTATATTACACGCAATTATAAGACTAAAATAGAGGTTATAATGGAAAGACAAATTTTACACGTTGATGTTAATAATGCATTTTTATCATGGACTGCTGTTGATATGTTAAAAAAAGGATATCCTATAGATATTAGAACTATACCATCAATTATAGGTGGAGACGAGGAACGTCGTTCTGGAATTGTATTAGCGAAAAGCCCAGTTGCAAAAAAATTTGGAATTGTTACAGGAGAACCAATTTATTTTGCTAGAAAAAAGTGTAATAAATTAGAAGTATTTCCTGGAAATTTTGAAGTATTTAATAAAGCATCTAACGATTTATATAAAATATTATCAGAATATACAGATAAAATAGAAAGATTTAGTATAGACGAATGCTTTTTAGACATGACAGATTATTTAAGAGGTAAAAAACTTATAGATATTGCTTATGAAATTAATCATAGAATAAAAAATGAACTTGGATTTACTGTAAATGTTGGTGTATCTTCCAATAAATTATTAGCTAAAATGGCATCAGATTTCGAGAAACCAAATAAGGTCCATACTTTATATGAATATGAAATTGAAGATAAAATGTGGTGCTTACCTGTTTCAGAATTATTTATGATAGGGAAAAAAACTGTACCCAAATTATATAACTTAGGAATAAAAACAATAGGAGATTTAGCTAAAACAAATAATGAATTTCTAGTAAAACGTTTTGGAAAATTTGGTCTAATGATGTGGAACTATGCAAATGGAATAGATAAACAAGAAGTAATAAGTCAGCCAGAAGAACCTAAAAGTATTGGAAATTCTGTTACTTTACCAAATGATACTACAAATCCAGAAGAAATTAGTAAAATAATTTTAGCATTATGTGAGCAAGTATCTTTTAGATTAAGAAAGCATAATCTAATCGCAAATACAGTAAATGTACAATTAAGAACAAATAATTTTATAGATTATTCTCATCAAAAACAACTAGATCATGCAACATCTTCTACAAAAGAAATCTTAGAAACAGCCAAAAAAATATTTTATGAAATGTATAAAAACGAGCCTATAAGACTTGTAGGAGTACGTGTAGACAATCTTGAAAACAAAGATGAAGTTCAAATATCTTTTTTTACTCAAGAAAATGATGAAAAACAAGAAAAAATTGATAATGTATTAGATAACTTGAAAAATAAATATGGTTATAATATGGTTACAAGAGCTGGAAAATTAGAGATAGAAAAAGTTGTAAAAGGTAAAGAGAAAAAAATGAAGTAAATTTATATAAAGAAAAAGCGCCACTCTCAAGAGAGAGCAGCGCTTTTAATAAGTTCAAAACTATTTTTACTCAAAATCGTAATCGTCAATGCTACGAATCCAGTCTCGGTGCGTTGACAATTTAATCCTTTCACTGAAAAAGCATTTTCTTATGCTAAAGTAGTGGCCCCCAACAAGTGCACCTTTGTCACCATTGATATATTTATTATTAAGGTATGACAAAAGGAGCTGGGTCTCATTGGGAGATATAGGAATTACAGGCAGGAAAACACGTACCCGAACCTCGCTGGGAGTATAGGGCATCCTGAAGTGGGTAGTAGGTTTGTTGTTACTTGCCTCAATTTTAGAGATAAAGAGTTCGATCTGGGCATCGCAAAGCTTAACCATTCTGTCGAAATTAAAAGATCTCCTACGTGCCACGTCAATACATTTCTGGATTTCAATAGTTTTGCTACTCATAACATTCTTCTCCTTCTTTAATCAAAAAATGGTTATTAACGAACATCACTTTTATTATAACATATTTACATAAAATAGGCAAATCTTAAAAATACCTAAACAAATTAAAATTTTGTGCAATGTTATTGAAAATTAAAATAGTTATCTATATAATCTTTATATAATAATATCCAAAATATATTGTAAGGAGAATATAGTATGATAAATCCTGAAGAGAATCCCGAGTTTTTAAACGATTTTTTGAACTACAGCATAAGTATTCTTAACAAATCAGAAAACACAATTAAAGAATACAATTATGATTTAGCACATTTTTTAAAATATATTTCATTTAAACATAAATTAACTGATGTTACAGATGAAGAACATATAAAAACAATTAAAATTAATAATCTAGATATACATACATTAGAAAAAATAACATTACCAGATATTCATTCATTTTTAGCATATTTAAGAAATTGTTATGGATGCAAACCTGCAACACTTGCTAGAAAAACAGCAAGTATAAAAGTTTTTTTCAAATATATGTGTAATAAAACCAAAAGATTATCTCAAAATCCTGCTCAAGATTTAGAATCACCAAAACTTGGAAAAAGATTACCTAAATATTTAACATTAGAGCAAAGTAAAAAGCTTTTAGAAGCAACTTCTAATCCCAAATTTAATGAAGGACATGGAAATCATGATAATTCTGATCGTAATTTTGCAATGATAACAATTTTGCTAAATTGTGGCTTACGTCTTCAAGAATTAATTAATATAAATATTAGTGATATAGACTTTGAAAATAATAAATTAAATGTTATTGGTAAAGGAAATAAAGAAAGAACTATATATCTAAATAATGCTTGCATAAAAGCAATTAAAAGATATTTGTTAACTAGACCTACAGATGGTGTTAAATTCAATTCTCGTGATGCATTATTTTTGAGTGAACAAAAGCAAAGAATAGGAAGAAGAACAGTTCAGTATGTAGTAAAAAACGAATTGAAAATCGCTGGAATTGAAAAAGCAGATACATATTCTGTACATAAATTAAGACATACTGCAGCAACACTTATGCATAAATATGGAGATGTTGATATAAGAACACTTCAAGAAATTTTAGGTCATGAAAATGTATCTACAACTCAAATATACACTCATGTAGACAACGAACAAGTTAGAAATGCAGTTGAAAAAAATCCTTTAGCAAATTTGTAGCAATTAAATATTATTAGTAGAAAAAATATATTAAAAACTCTTATCAAATAGAATATACTTTTTGAAAATAGAATCATAAAAATGGTTCTATTTTTTATTATAAAATATATAAAAATCTGTAACCATTTTTATATTATAACTACTATATAAATGTAAGATATCTTAATTTAAGGAGTTATTCATGAATGTAGCAAATCAAATAAATAATTATAAAAACAATAACAATATTGATTTAGATAGAATAGTAGATGATTACACTCCATATATAAGAACTGTAATTAATAATATGGCTCATAGCAACTTAAGTTATGAAGATAAAGAAGAAATATTAACAGATACATTTTTTGTATTATGGAAAAATAAAGATAAAGAAATTATTTATCTTGAAGCATATCTTGCTGCTATTGCTCGAAATTTAGTAAAAGAAAAATTTAAGAAAAATAATATAACTTATAATATAGACGATTATGAAAATGTTATAAACTACTATGATAATATAGAATTATTTCTGGACGAAAGAGAAAAATTAGATAGATTAAAAATAAGTTATAAATCATTAAGTAAAGTTGAATTTGAAATTCTAAGCTTATTTTATTATTCTTCTAAATCAATAAAAGACATAGCAAAAGAATTAAAGCTTTCTGAACAAAATGTAAAAACAAAGCTTTTTAGAATCAGAAAGAAATTAAAGAAATATTTAATTTAGAAAGGAAAGATTATGGATAATAAAGAATTAAAAAATAAACTAAAATTCAAGATTGCTATGTCCGAAATTGATAATGAGGAGAAAGCAAAAATGAAAAAAAGAAATATGTTTAATAAGATTGCAACCGCTGCTTGCTTTGTTTTGTTAATCAGTGGAGCAACTTTTGCAGATGCAATTACCGAAAAAGTTTACGATATTTATAATTTTAGGAAACATTATAATATAGAAACAAAACTTCCAGAAAGTGTTGTAAACGATCCTGATAAATTAGAAGAAGCAATTAATAATAAAAATTCTATAATTCCATGGAATGAAAAAGCGGCAGACACTGTACAAAGTGATAACCTTCAAGTTAATATATCTAGTCTGAATATGGATGATTATTATATAAGTTTTGAAGGAAGTATTATTTTTCCAGAAGAAGTAACTGAAAAGATGCCACTTGATAATATCTATTTAGTAAGATTTCCAGATTTAGCAATAAAAGATGAAAATGATAATATTTTATTCTGTATGGAAGAAAACAGGCTTAAAGAAATATTTGGAACAGATGATATAGAAACTATCAAAAATAATCCTAAGTATTGCATAAGTCAGGTATTACACTATGGCTTTGAAAATTATTATGAATTAGGAAAAAATCCTTATAATTTTGAATATGATTTAAGTACAGCTATTCCAAGCATATACCCAAAATCTAAAAAACTTTATTTTGAATTTACAAAAGTTGCATTAGATTCTCCTGAAGCCTCTTATGGAATAGATGATAAACACTATCTTCATCAAGATCAAACTTTAACTATACTAGGAAATTGGAAAATTGAAATAGATGTTCCAAATAAGTATTCAGAAAGAGAAGACATTATAGCATATAAATTAGTACAATCAGATCCAAATCCTAAAAATAAACTATACTATTGTTATTATAAAGATGGTACAATGCATACACTTGCAGATTTAGCATCAAGAAAAATACCAAGTGGACCTTGGGGTTCTGCAAAAGTATCAGATATGCTTACTGAGCTTGAAATTGATCCTATAATAACTAAATATATTACTTATAAAATTTGCAGTACAGATGAATTTAAGGAACAAGAAGCTCAGCGAGAAGCAGTATATCATATTGATGATTATTATATTGAAAATTCAAATGGAAAGAAATCAAAACAACCAGGACTTTATAGAAGAGAACGGAAATAATATGATTCCAGTTTCAAAAACTAATGGGAATGGTGGAGGCTATGTAAAAAATGGAATATTAAGAAGTTCTCTAATCCCAGGATTGGATGAGAAGGGAATATGGAGTGCACCAGATGGTAATTTTATATTAGACATAAACAGAGAAGATTTAACTGATGAAATGACAATTCATATTAAATATCTAGGACAAGATATACAATTTAAACTAGAGAAGATGAAAGGAGATAATTAAAATGAATACAAAAGTTTCATATTCGGATGAATATATAGATAAGAATTTTGAAAAAGTAGAAACAGAGGACGGAACATTTTATAAACATAAAACATTTGATCAAGTAAACTCACATATTACATATTCTACCTCAGGTTATAGTACAGAATTTGAAGAATCATACAAAGAATTAAAAAATATTTTAGACCCAAAAATGAGAGAATATATGAAAAAATATACTTCTGAAGAATGTCCAACTGATCAAAAAATTGAAGAAGATTTTTATATTGGTATGGATATACTTTCTGATGAAAGTGAATATTCTAAAGGTAGTGATATAACATTACTTGTAAATATAGATGCTCATCCAATTAATAGTAACAGTAGTTACTGGAAAGAAAATTTTTCAAATAATGAACTCTTTTATGACGAACATGAAAACCAATATAATGTTATGATGTATTATTTTGTAAGAATTTCAAAATCACAAGAAACAGGAGAATACGAAATTGCATATATAGATTTTAAACCAGAAAATTATGATAATTATGTTTCTGAATTTAAAAATACAAAAGGTATTGATTTAGAAAATTTAGATATAGAAAAAATATTAAATATAGAATATGTTGATAAAATAAATGTAGTTGCGAGTAGTACAACAGAAAAAATAAATGCCAATAAAACAGATTATGATTCTGCCAAAAGCTTTGAAATTAGTAATTTTTCTACTGCAATTAGAATTGTATGCATATTTTTGATAATAATAATGATTATTGTAAGTATTATTAAGAGAAAAAATAAATAAATATAAATTTTACTTGTATTTTACATAATACCGTTATATAATATACTAGATAATTTATCGTAACTCTATAGTTCTTATTAGATAAGCAGAGGCATTTCGTATAGGAAAACTTGCAAAATCTGCAAATGCAAAAAAGAATTGGAGGAGGACCAGTACATGAAAAAATATCTTGGAATTGTAAGAAAAGCAACTGAATCCATGGTTGGATTAGACATTCGGATTTTAACAAAATTTTCTGACCGAAAACAAGATTTGCAGCAATGGATAAAATTATATCCTGGCTCTGAAAGTATTATCATGGATAATACCGAACAATTGGAACATTTCTTTGAGTGCTTCGAAGATTTCACTCCAATGACAGCAGATGAGAAGCAGAATGCTCAAAAATTATATCAAGAGCTGATGCAAGAAAATGATTAATTACGAAAAAAATGGGCATCTATATCAATGGATGTCCATTTTTGCATTTAATATTGATGCTGTAAGTATGTATAGGATAGTATAAAGAATATAAATACATATAAGTAAAATGGTAACCCATTAGAAAATTTATAATTCTTACAAAAACAGGCAGAGTGGGGGAAGAAGGCAATTTTTTTGAATATAGTTTAAAATAATAAAAAAATATAATTTTTAAAATCTACTAAAATTTTATTTTTAAAAATTTTCATTAAAGAATTTGAAAATTATAAAAATAATATAATTAAAATAATTTAAAATTATAATTTAAAAATTTTTTGGTTTTAAAATTTGTTCGGTTTTTGATTTTATAAACCGAACATTTGTGTATTAATAAAATTTTAAATAATTCATATGATATTTTTAGTAAATTATAATTCATTATCATGAAAATCAATTTTAAAAGAATTTTAATATTAATATGTAAAATTAACTATCCGAAATAATAATTTTCATTATAACTAATTTTAACAATTAGTTTTTGATTTATTTATAACTTGCTGAACCTAAATTTATATAATTATTGTAATTACTGAATTTTAGCTAAAATGTTCAAAATTATCGAAGCTTTAAAATCGATTTTAAGCCATTTTGATATTTTACCAATATAACTTGTTATCTCAAATATTAACTTATCCTGGAGCGTTACTAATTTCAGTAATTTTACTATAAAAATTATGATCTATGTCATTAATTTATGATATTAGAAAAACGCCCGAAAACTGCCAAAATAGCGACGCACGAGAATCGATTTTAAGGCGTTTTTAAAAATTAGCCATATAGTTTGTTGTCTGAAAATATAGGTAGTTCTAGGAGTTTCAAGGATTTCGACGATTTTGAAAAAATATAAGATACAAATTGAAAAATTAGACTTAAAAAATATTTATTAAACAAGTTATAATAATAAATTATAAAGAAAGCTAGAAATTGATTTTAAGAGCTCATAAAAATATTGATATATAAGTAATACAGAAGATTATATAAAGATAAATAAAAAATAGTGAAATTAAAAATATAAGTGAATAATAACAGTATTAAAACAGCTGTAAGCCTTAATTTAAAAGAAGTAGAGGTTTATAGCTGTTTTCTATATTGAACCTACTCTCTTTTGCACAAAACTTACCTTTTGTGCAATGTTATATATCAAATAATTAGGCCTAAAATTAACTTTTAAGCCCTTATCTCTTCTACTAATTCATAAAAATTTTTTCTTATTACATATTTTATTTTTATAATTTTATAAAATTTATTCTTTAATTTATATCATTATAAAATCTATTCTTTATTAAGTTTATTTATTTTTACAAATTAAATATTTATATTATATTTTTTTATTTCTTCTAAAAAATTATCAAATTCATTATAATCAAAAATATATCCATTAAGACCACATTTCATTGCAGATTCTATGTTCTCTCTCCTATCATCTATAAATAGACATTCTTCAGCATTTAAATTAAATCTTTTTAATAATAATTCATATATTTTAGGATCAGGCTTTGAAAGTCTTTCTTCTGCAGAAATTATTTTACCATCAAAATATTTTAATATGTCCACTTTTTCTAGAAAAAGTGGAATTTCTAAAGGTGCATTTGATAATATAAATGTTTTATATCCTTCTTCTCTTACTCTTTTTATAAAATTAAGCGTTTGTTCATTTAATATTAATCCTTCTTCTGTCCAGCAGTTCATTATATTTCTACATACAGAATGTAAGTTTTCAGGTAATTTAGAAATCATAGTATTTATTCCATCTTCTTTTGTTATTGCGCCATCATCTAATTTTAACCATTCTTCTGAATCAAATATTACACTTTTTAAAAGATTAATATCATTTTCATCTTGTGTAAATTTTTTTATAACATTTTCAAACTTTAATTTAAAAACTACATTTCCTAAATCAAATACTATATTTTTTATCATTTCTTATCTCCTATTCTATAATTTCATTTTTGATAATAACATATAAAAAAGCCCCAGTCAATCTGACCAGGGCCTTTTTATTATAGGATGATATCAGTTAGCATTACCTGCTAATTGTCTGTTTATACTCCGCAAACATTTTATTTATTTCTTCGCCAGACACTGTTTCGTTCATGAGCAGTGTTTCTGCAAGCTTATCTAAAAATGTACGGTTATTATTAATAATTTCTTTTGCCTGTTTTTCTGCTTCTTTCAAAACCTCTTTTATTTTCTCACCAATGTGACTGAGAGTATCATCGCCAAAGAAAGATATTTCCTGAGAATTTGATCCATTAAATGAAATAGGTCCAATATCAGGATCCATTCCATAATAAATAATCATCTCTCTTGCAGTTTTGGTTGCAACCTCAAGGTCATTTGATGCACCTGTAGAAATATCTCCCAAAACAATCTGCTCAGCTGCTCTACCACCAAGCAAAACAGCCAATCTTTCTTCCATTTCTGTTTTGCTGATATAGTTTTTGTCTTCTACATTATCATGCCAAGTATACCCTCCAGCAGTTCCTCTTGGAACAATTGATACTTCCTTAATAGTTGCCTGCGTAGGAAGGAACAAACTTACCAAAGCATGACCTGCTTCGTGATTGGCAGTAAGAATTCTTTCTTTTTCAGATACAACTTTTCCAGTTTTCTTCAGCCCAACAGTAATCTTCTTAAGAGCCTCATCTACATCATCTTTCGTAATGTAATAATGAGATTTTCTTGCCGCAACAAGTGCAGATTCATTAAGAAGATTCTCAAGTTCTGCGCCTGAAAATCCTGCTGTGTTATAGGCAATCTTTTCAAGATTAACATCATCAGAAAGAGGTTTGTCCTTAGAATGTATTTTCAGGATATCCCTTCTTCCTTTGATATCAGGAAGTCCAATAGCAATTTTTCTATCAAAACGTCCAGGTCTCGTAAGTGCAGGATCAAGACTCTTAATCCTGTTTGTGGCAGCAAGAACAATTACATCTCTTTTGCTTCCAAATCCATCCATTTCAGCCAAAAGCTGTTCAATGGTTTGATTATGCTCAGAATTCCTTCCACCTTCATCGCGCTTGGCACCAACTGCATCAATTTCATCAATAAAAATTATGCATGGAGCATTTTTACGTGCTTCTTTGAAAAGTCCTCTAATTCTCGATGCACCAACTCCAACATATTTTTCAATAAATTCAGAACCAGAGATTGCCAAATATTTTACTCCAGCTTCTCCAGCTACAGCCTTTGCTAAAAGAGTTTTTCCTGTACCAGGACTTCCAGAAAGCAATACACCTTTGGGAATTTTCGCACCAAGTTTCGTGTATTTATCAGGATTTTTTAGGAAATCCACAATTTCTTCCAGTTCAGCCTTTTCTTCATCAAGTCCAGCAACATCAGAAAATCTTACGTCACTTTTAACAACCTTTTCCATATAATTGATATCAGTATTAAAAAGTGACATAAATGAAGGTGTGTCATTATTTTGCGTTTTGGAAGTACTGCTTTTAGATTGATTTCCAAAATCGCTTTTAAATAATTTTTTTAATTTTCTTACTTGATACACGATCATTGCCACTATAACAATTATATAAATCCATACAACAAGATTTAATGCATTACTTGTAATAGAAGTACTACTTACTGCTTGAGTAATTTGCACATCTATTGATTGACCTGCCACAATTTTGTCCTGAACAAATTCAAGAAAAATTTCCTCATTTGGTATCTGTGATTGATAAAGGCTTCCATCTTTTGAAACGACATAAACTAAAGAATTTGTGTCATTTTCTAATGAAATACTTGTTACAGTATCCATATTAATCATTTGAACAAGTTCAGCATAAGTTATTGCTGTCGCTTCTGGTTGCTGTGATGGCTGTTTTGTTGCTATTATTTTAAAAGCAATAATTATAATAATAGCAAGGATGATCCAGACCTTTTTGGGTATTTTTTTCTTTGTTTGCATTTTGTTCCCTCCATAGATGTTTTTAGTTGTTACAGCAAAAAATTACCACCCTATTCAGTTTTCAATTTACAACCATAATATTATATCATCATATTATGTAAAACACAAGATTAATTACTATAAAAAATACTCTAATCAGTTACGAATAGAGCATTTTTATTTTATTATCCTAAACTTTCATAATAAGAATTATATAATTTTGAATAATATCCTCCTAAATTTAATAGTTCTTCATGATTTCCTTGTTCTATAATTTTTCCTTCATTTAAAACAATTATTTTATCAACATTTACTATTGTTGATAGTCTATGTGCTATAAAAATAGCTGTTTTTTGAGCTGATAAGATATCTATAGATTTTTGGATTAAATTTTCTGTATATGTATCTATATTTGCAGTTGCCTCATCTAATATAAAAATATCTGGATTATGAGCAAATATTCTTGCAAATGCTAATAATTGTTTTTGTCCAGCTGAGAATGACTCCCCTCTTTCTTTTGATATTTCTTCTATACCATTTGGCAGGCTATTCACAAATTCGTCTGCAGAAGCCATTTTTATAGCTTCTTCTATTTCTTTATTAGAAACCTTTTTGTTTAATTTTATATTATCTTTTATACTTCTTGCAAATATAAATGGATCTTGAAGAACAGTTCCAATATGTCTTCTTAAATATCTTTTATTAATATCTTTTATATTAATTCCATCTAGGAGAATTTCACCTTTTTGAATATCATAAAATCTATTAACTAGATTTGTAATTGTTGTTTTACCAGAACCTGTTTTTCCAACTAATGCAATAGTTTCACCTGGTTCTATTGTAAAACTAATATCCTTTAAAATCCAATTTTCATCTTCATAAGCAAACCAAACATTTTTAAACTCTAATTTACCAACAATATTCTCTGGTTCTAATCCTGAATCAAAGTCTTCTAAATATTCTTTTTCATCTAGAATATCATATATTTTATTCATAGAAACAAAAGCTTCTTGTACAATTTCTATACTATCTATTGTTCTATTTATTGGTTCAAATAATGATTTAATATAACTTACAAATATGTATATTGCCCCAACTTCTATTGAAATTCCCCAAAAATGATATATACAACTTGTTATTATAATTGTAATTGCTAAATTTTCAAATAATGTCATTATTCCAGGAAAGATACCTTCAAAAATTGCTCCAGGTAATCTTTTATTAACAAACTCTTGAGTATAATCTTCACATTCTTTTTGTTTCTCATCTTGTATGTTAAATATTTTTATTAACTTGGCGCCATAAATAGATTCTGCTAAAAAAGTATTTAAATTAGTTCTTACTATTTTAGATGTTTCATAAATTTTGTTTAAAATTTTAGTTAATACTATAGATGTAAATATTACAAATGGTATTACAGCAAAAGATAATAGACTTAATTTTAAACTAAAGTAAATCATAATACATATAATTGCTATTATAGATATTATATCTTTAAATAGTGTTGTAATTACATCCTTAAATAATGCAGATATATCATCCACATCATTTGTTATTCTTGCATAAAGCTTTCCTGCAGGAGTTTTATCATGAAATTTTATATTTGCATTTTGGGTATATCTATAAATTTTATTTCTTAAAGTATGAAGAATTTCTTCTCCCATTATATTAGTTTTCATTCTTGTATAATAATCTAAAACGTTTCCTACAACTACAATTATAAGATATGTTACACCAATTAAATTTATTGATATAAAAGCTTTTTCACTTATTCCTAAGCTCAAAAAATCATCAATAACTACTTTTACTAGATATGGTTTAGATAGCTCTAGTAAATCTATTATTATTGATAAAATTGAAACCCAAAATATTGTTTTTAGATGAGGCTTTGCCATTTTATAACATCTATTTAATGTTTTATTTTTCATATATCCTCCCTTCTATTCTAATATTATGATAATTTTATTTAATGTATATATTTTTTATAATTTTAAAATAATATTTTATAATAGTTTAAGCTAATAATTCTTCACTATTAGAAGATTGTTGAGTATAGAATTTATTATATAGTCCTTTATTACATAGTAATTCATTATGTGTTCCTTCTTCAATAATTTTTCCCGAGTCTAGAACAATTATTTGATCAGCATCTTTTACATCAGAAATTCTGTTAGAAATTATTATACAAGTTTTTCCCTGTACCAATTCCTTTATATTTTTTAATAGCTGTTCTTCTGTTTTATTATCTAAAGCAGAAAATGTATCATCAAAAATAACAATATTACTTTTATTTAAAAATGCACGTGAAATAACTACTCTTTGTTTTTGTCCTCCTGATAAGTCTATTCCTTTTTCTCCTATTACTGTATAAATATCATTTTTCATATTTGTTAAATCATCAGAAAGCATTGCTTTTTCTGTACTAGTCTTAATTTCAGAATCTTCGAAATTATATCTAAAAAGGCTTATGTTATCTTTTATTGTTGTTGAAAATAAAAAATTATCTTGTGTTATATAGCAAATACTTTCTCTAAGTAATGCTAAATTTATAGAATTGATATCTTGGTTATTTATAAATATTTTTCCATCTGGAACATTATATAATTTTAATAATAAATTCATTAATGTTGTTTTTCCACTACCTATTGTTCCAATTATTCCAAGTGTTGTTCCTTCTTTTATGTTTAAGTTTATATTATCTAATACATTATCAATATTTCCAGGATAATTAAAACTTAATTTATTTATTTTTATATCTCCATGAATTTTATTATTACCATGTAAATCATCTAATAATAATTCTTCTTTTTCCAATGCAAATACATTTTCTAATCTATAGTATGATATTTGTGCTCTTTTGAACTTTGATATTATCCCTGGAAGCCAAAATATTGGTGTAAAAAATAAATCAATATATCCATTAAATGCAACAAAGTCACCTATTGTAATTGTTTTATTTAGCACTAGCTTTGATCCATACAAAATAGTTATTCCATAGCAAAAACCAAAACAAATTGATACCGATGAAGATAATAATGTTGAATATACATCTATAGCAATATTTCCTCGTTTTAATAGATTGTTTTTCTTAATAAATTTTTTTAACTGATTTGTTTCTCCTGAATATGCTTTTGTTGTTCTAATTGCATCTGTACTTTCTTGTACATATTCTGAAAGGCTTGTAAAATATTTCTGACCTTTTTTAAAACTCTGTTCAACATATTTTTTTAATATAATAACAACATATACAGTTATTAATATTGGACATAATGTTGCGATTGTTAATGATAAGTTTACATTCTTCATTGTATATGTTGCAATAATAAAAACAAAGAATATTCTTGTACCATGTGATAGTAGTCTGTATAGCAATCCTCTAAGCTCTCCAACATCTTTAACAAAATAAGACATTAGTTCACCATTTTTTATGTTCTGAATACTAGTTAAATTAATTTTTAAAAATTGCTCAAAAAGCTTGTCCTTTAGTTCTTTTTCAAAATTCCTTGTACATTTTCCAACTAGATATTTCCATATAACACGTACTAGTAAAATTCCAACTGAAGCAAGTATTAAAAATATTATATTATTTATAATTAAATCCTTATTTGCTTCAGAGTTATACAATAAATCTATTATTTTACCTAAGATTTTAGAAGGACAAGTAAGAAGATATACATTTAGTCCAACTAATATAATTATTGCTATAATTTTAAATATTTGTTTTTTTAATATTGTTTGTAATGTTCTTTTCATACTCCCTCCTAATTCTATAAAAATAGGGACTTTGCTTTTAAGTCCCTATATATTATTTTAAGTTTTTTGATATTTCTTCAATAAATTCACTATTATTTTTTGTTCTTGACATATAATTTATTAATCTTTCTGTTAAATCTGCTGTAGATAAATTTGAAAGATTTTTTCTTATTGAATTTACTGTTTCATATTCTTTTTTAGTTAATAGTAATTCATCTCTTCTTGTACCAGATTTATTAACATCAATTGCTGGGAATACACGTTTTTCAGATAAACTTCTATCTAAGAAAACTTCCATATTTCCAGTTCCTTTAAATTCTTCAAAAATAACTTCGTCCATTCTACTTCCAGTATCAACTAATGCTGTACCTAGAACAGTTAAGCTTCCTGCATCTTCAGTGTTTCTAGCTGCACCAAAGAAACGTTTTGGTTTATGAAGAGCTGCTGGGTCAAAACCACCAGATAATGTTCTTCCAGAAGATGGTATTACTAAATTATAAGCTCTTGCTAAACGAGTAATACTATCTAATAAAACAACAACATCTTTGTTTTGCTCTGTTAATCTTTTTGCTCTTTCAATAACCATTTCAGCCACTTTAACATGGTGTTCAGGTTGCTCATCAAAAGTAGAATAAATTACATCTCCTTTTATTGAACGTTTCATTTCTGTAACTTCTTCTGGTCTTTCATCTATAAGAAGTACTATTAAACATACTTCGGGATTATTTGCAGTTATACTATTTGCTATTTTCTTTAAAATAGTTGTTTTTCCAGCTTTAGGTGGCGCTACTATCATACCTCTTTGACCTTTTCCTATTGGTGACATTAAGTCCATTAAACGCATTGTGTATTCTGAAGCTGTTGTTTCAAGTTTAAGTCTTTCTTGAGGATAAATAGGTATTAAGTCATCAAAGCTTTTTCTTTTCATAGCTTTTTCTGGATGTTCTCCATTTACTTCCCCAACATAAATAAGTGCTGGAAATCTTTCGCCTTCTTTTGGAATTCTTTTAATACCTTTTATTTTATCTCCTGTATCAAGTTTAAATCTTCTAATTTGTACAGGTGATACATATACATCTTTATTAGTTGATAAATAATTATCACCTCTTAAAAATCCATATCCATCTGGTAAAAGTTCTAAAATACCTTCTACATATTCATCGTCTTCACTATTTAGTTTATATTCGTTTGATGAACTTTCCTTATTTGGTTCAGCTTTTTCTTCTATAATATTTTCTTGTGTTGTAATTTCTTCACTTTTTTTAGCATTATTATAATTTTCCAAAATTTTTTCTATAAGTTCTGATTTTTTTAATTTTGAATAATTTGGAATTCCCTTATCTTTGGCTAAATTTTTCAAATCAATTAGTGATAAACTGTCTAGTTCCATGATTTGCCCCCTTATTTAATTTTTATATATTGGAAATTATTTTTAGAAATAAAATTTAAAATAATAATGATATTAAATGAAATAACAAATTTGAAAGCAAATAACAAGATATTATTTGCTTACATCAATATATACTGTTTCGTTTGGATAATACATATCAAGTTTCTCTCTTGCTACTTCCTCAATATATTCTTCTGAGTTAACATTTTTTTGAATTTCTGATAATTCTTCTTTTTTTTCTTGTAAATTTTCTTGTTGAGTTGTATAGTATGCTATATCTTTATTATAAGAATTTATTTTGGCTTGTTGTTTTATTGCTGTAAATATAACATATATGATTAATAAAATTACTATTAAATTCATTGCTTTATTTAATTTTGATATATTCATCCTACGTACTCCATTATTTTTTTATTTGTTTAAAAATATAACTAAATATATTTCTAAATATTTGTACTAATTTAAAGAATATTTTTACAAAAAATATAACTATTTTTTTACACATTCTTACAAATTCATATAAGATTATAACATATAATTTACTTATTGTCAAAGAATATATTAATACGCCAAAAAATAATCCTAAAAATAGATAAAATCTTACTTCACCACTATTTAATTTTATAATTCCAAATATTATTAAACTACCAGTAGCAAATAAAAATAGCAAATCTTCTACAAAAGTGATTATATCTTTTGTTTTAAATGACTTTCTTAATACTTTAAAAAAATCAAAAATCATACCAATTATTATGCCTATAATAAAGAACAATAAAAATACTTCTTCCTGAGAAAAATAGCTCATAGTTCAAATCACCTACTTAAATATTTTACTTAAAATGTTTTTACTTTTAGGCATATTAGTATCTGCATTTGAATATATTAAACTATTTATTCTTCCTTCTACAATAAAATCAGAAGTATCAATACTTAATTTATTTATTTTTAAATCTTCTCCTTTTATTGTTAATAATCCAAGTTCAGTTTCAATTATTATTATTTGATCATCAAAACTTAATACATCAACAATTCCAGTAACATTCATTTTTTCTCTATTTTCTAATACTACGTTTTGAAAAGTATTAGTAGATTTTTTAAGTTCATCCATACAATACCTCCTAAATATTTCTACTAACTATATTTATTCAGAAACTTGTATATTAGAACTTTTAATTTTAATAAATTAAGTAGTTTGATAGATTATTTTATTTTTTCTTACGATTTTTTCTTTTTTGTTTTATTTCTTTAATTTCTTCTTTAATTCTTTCATTATCTAAAGCTTTTTGTACTTTTGGTGATTTTTCTTTCCAGAATAATCTTTTTTCAATTTCTAATTTATTCTTTTTATGTTTATTAATTTTATGTATGATAATTACTAATATAATTAAAATTAATATAGCAAAAATAATAGTATATGCAATGGAAATTGATTTATTAATTTCTTCATAGTTTTCATTTGTATAATAAGTATATGTAATGTTACATTCATTAAGATTGTCTTTTTCTATAAAAGCATATTCTGATACTGGTATATATGTTTTAGTACCATATTCATCAATTAAAAATGTAATTTTAGAGCAATCATAATCTACTAAATAATCTTTCATTATTAACTTAAATTCACTATTTTTTAAATTAAGTTTTAATTGAATGAATATTAAATCATTATATTCAACATATCCTACTATTTCGTTTTGATCACCAATTGAGATTCCATAATGTCTTATTTCTAACGAATTTTCATCAATATTGTGACCTTCTTCTTTTAAGAAATCTATATAACCTAAATAATCTTTATTATCATAATATTCTTTTATTTTTTCAGCTTTTTGCTTTTGTAGTGTATATTCATTTTCTATATTATTTTCTATAAATTTACTCATATTATAATCAATAAGATCATTTGGAATCATTAAATAGACTATAGATCCCATTGTTAAATTTTCTATTTTGAAATTGATATCTTTTTCTGGAATAGATAATGCTTGAGGTTTATGAAATCTATCATCACCTGATGTATTATCTATACTAGATTCTGTTGCATAAGAAAAATTTACTAATCCTATAGCAACAATAATAGCTATTAAAATATTTAAAATTCTATTTTTGTACATTGCATATTCCTTCTATTTCATTTATTCATATTAATTTTAAGTTACATTTATTTCTACTTCAATAACAGTAGCTTTTCTTTTTGATTAAAATACTATTACAAGAAAAAAATAAACCTTTATCATTAGATTTCTATCTAATGATTAAGGCTCATTTAATTATTTATTTTAAATATTTTGTTACTTCTGCAATAATTGCTTTTTTAGCATCTTCTAAAGGCATATTCATATTTGCACCAGCTGCTTTGATATGTCCTCCTCCGCCAAACATTAGGCATATTTCTGAAACATTAACATATTCGTTAGAACGAAGAGATGCTTTATATCCTTTTTCTTTTTCGTAAAGGAATATTGAAACTTCAACACCTTCAATAGCTTTTCCGATTTCAACTATTCCATCTTTATCTCCAGGTTTTAATCCTAGTTCTAATCCATCTGCAATAGTCATATATGTAAATGCAATTTTTCCATCAGCAAAAAATTCTAATCTATTCATTGCTAATTTTTCTGCTTCAAATTTTTGTTTTGACATAGTTAGCATTGATTGTTTGTATATTTTTGATAAATTTATTCCCTTACTTAATGCCCATGATGCAAATTCAAAAGATTCTACAGTTACATTTGAATTTCTAAATCCATTAGTATCTGTAATAACTCCTGTTAATAAACAAATACCAATTTCTTTAGTTATTTCTATTCCTAAATATTCGAAACTTGAAACTAATATTTGAGCTGTTGCTGGTGATACATGATTTACAACATTATAATCGCCAAACATATCATTTTTATTATGATGATCAATTTCAACTTTTACTTTAGCATTTTCGAAATATGGAATAAACTCTGGACATACTCTTTTTATATTTGGACAATCTAAAACAATTGCTAAATCAAATACTTCAATTTCTGATTCTGTAATAACAAATTCTCTTCCAGGTAAATATGAAAAGTTTTCTGGAATATCTTTCATTAAAACATAAGAATTTTTTCCCATATTTCTTGTAGCTAAACACATTGCTAAACTACTTCCAAT
>JAAGKN010000161.1_pt1 | contig 53209 bp, 54 predicted proteins | sample 6206371 | NCBI WGS metagenome assembly JAAGKN01 (sample SAMN11533720, study PRJNA540317) | gut metagenome | isolation source: fecal pellets from male and female animal of same cohort | host: Peromyscus leucopus | place: USA:CA | collected 2017
AACTGTAAATTTTGCGAAAGAATTGTGCCGACAAATTCATATATCTTATTATATGATAAAAAATATATTGTACTCAAATAAATATCTGGGAGTGGGCGATATGGTTATTGTTGCTTGCATTGACAAATTAGGTAATATTACTGCTGATGCAAATCGACAGATAAATGATATTCTTTTTATTAAAAGATTATGGGAGACAACAAACGAGGCTCTTCTGTTTATAAATGATTGTTCAAGAAAAAAATTTTTTTATTATCCTATGATGTATATAGACGATAATTTCCTTGACCAAGCAGAAGCAGAAGATTACTGCTTTGTCGAGAACACGGACATTACGCCATATATCGATCGTATCTATAAAATAATTTTGTACAAATGGAATAAAACATTTTCGAGTGAGCTTAAGTTTGACGTTTCAATTTTGAAAGACTATAAAATTGTCAGTAAAGAAAGTTTTCTCGGATCGTTTCACCTGAGAATTACGGAGGTTATTTATGAAAAAAATAACTAAGTCGGTTATTTCCTATATCCTGTCCTGTTTTATTGCTGTTGCCGCAAGCGGTTGCACACATCAAAATGACGAATTATACAAAGCTAATGCCTATACGGAATTTATTGACAGCAGCGTTGCGGAGTTTGCCTCCGAGCAGCCGAAAGCGGCAGCACAGAAGCACACGACAGCAAGTATTAAGGAAGAAAAAAAATCAGCCTGCGAAAGTTTTTCGCTGTCTGACATTCCCGAATATACAGGCACGGCATATGCAGTCATAAATGGCAATGTGCCGTTCTTTGACAAATCGGAGCTGACGGTCAAATCCTTTGAAACATACTCCGAATTTGACGATTTAGGCAGATGCGGGACTGCTTTTGCTTGCATAGGCAGAGACATTATGCCGACCGAAGAACGCGGAAAAATCGGCTCTGTCAAGCCTACCGGCTGGCATACGATCAAGTACGATAATGTGGACGGAAAATATCTTTATAACAGATGTCATCTTATCGGTTATCAGCTTAGCGGAGAAAACGCCAACGAGCAAAATTTGATAACGGGAACACGGTATCTCAACATTGAGGGTATGCTGCCGTTTGAGGATATGACCGCTGATTATGTGGAAAAAACCGATAATCACGTTATGTACCGTGTTACGCCTATGTTTGACGGAAACAACCTTTTGGCGAGCGGCGTACTTATGGAGGGATATTCCGTTGAGGACAGCGGCAAGGGCATATGCTTCTGCGTGTTTTGCTATAACGTTCAGCCCGACATTATAATAGACTATGTGGACGGGAGCAGCAGGGAGCATACTGTTGAAACGACCGTAACCGCAGCTCCGAGGCAGACAGAAACGTACAGCACACCGAGTACCGAGAAGCAGGGAACGACATACATTTTAAACACCAACACAAAGAAATTTCACTATCTGTCCTGCTCCGGCGTGGAACAGATGAAAGAAAAGAACAAGAAAGAGTTTTGCGGAGACAGAGAGGACGTTATTTCGCAGGGGTATTCCCCATGCAAACGATGTAATCCGTAATTAAGGAGAAAAATATTACTTATGGACGGTGTGAATTTATGAAAATGTATGCGCTCATATCTTTTGATGTACCCGACGACGGCACGGAGAATTTCCCCGCTGGAAGCAATGTTGAGAATTACGACGTTTTGAAAAAAATATCGAAAGAAGAAATAACTTTTGACGATTGTCGTTTCCCCTATGAATTGAGAAATCTGCTGATGATCAGAGGTATTAAAAAAGTTGCGGATTTGGAAAAATACGCGCTTGAAAGACTTATTAGGCTGCTTAACCGAAAGTGCTTAGAAGCACGACAACGAAATGCCTATTTTGAATGTATAATTAAGACAATGGATATCCTCGGCTTATCGTTATGCCAAAATGAGGAAAATGACCTTATTAAGCTTGATGACTGCAATTTACCGCCGCAAATACTTAAAAGGCTAAATAACGCAGGATATTACTATCTTCAGGATATTGCGGACAGTACGCAATTCGAAATATCGAGAATAAAGGGTATTAGGGGAAGTCAGCATATCATTGAAGAGAAAATGAAAGAAAACGGATTATGGTATGCAAGGTAGGCAAACCGCAAAATAGCTTTTTAAAAGCATATAAACGCATTATCCCCTTGCAAAAGATGTAATCTGCACACAAATTCAATTCTTTTATACATTACAGCATAAGCCCTTGTTTTTATGGAGCAGGGCTTATGTTGATTTTTATTTATGGGTTTCGTCACCTTGATGTTTATATAAAAACAATTCTGCTTGATATTTGCAAGCAGAAACACCCTAAATGGAATATGAATAAAATACTTGATAAATACTGGTATAAAAAAACGTTAATGTTGATATTTCCGACTGCATAGCTAACAGGCGTATTCCCACAGAGGCTAAGTATGAGCTTGAAAACTTCTATCAATATTTGGTTAAGAAGTATAGGCTGTAATTCCCCATTGGGGAATTATCATTAGCAAATAAATTAACGGCGCAGAATGGATAGTACATTTGCGCCGTCAAGTAATATAATTAGCTTATTATAGGATATGAAAAATCACTCAATGCTAAATTCGCAGGCAACATATATTTTTTCGTCTTGATTTCGCTCGTCAAAGAAAAAATACTTAACTATTCTATAATCACCTTTTGACAGTTTTCCATAACCGTATTCCCATTGCTGGTCTATATTGATTGTCTCAAAGCTATTAAGAAATGCCAAAGAATTTGTCCAAGCAATTGTTGTTTCATTATTTTTTAATTTCGTAGGAGTTACTTCGTACCAGTTATTGTTTTCTTTTTTTTCAAGGGCAAACCACGATCCCCAATACAAAGTTTTTGATGAATTATTTGATACTTTTATTTCAATGCCAGTCGGAGAAACTGATCCGACGCTCATTTTAAAATCATCACTGATTGAAATTTCCAACAAACTTTTTTCACCTATTTCGGTCTTAGTACAACTGGTTAATAAAATAAAAGTAAAAACAACCATTATAGCACAAAATAAATATTTATTCATACTTATACCTATTACATAGCAATTTCAAATCCAGCATTTGTGAAATAAGAAGACGGAGTATAATATATATGCGTAGGATCATCATTGCGATTTGTTCCGCTTAAAACTCCACAAAAAGTACGACCATTTCTGATAGGTCCACCGCTATCACCATTTGCAACTGTTCCTGAAATAATCTCCGCTTCTGCTAAACCTCTTATATTAACTGTTCCATAATAAAACACATCTCTCGAGGCTTGTGTGACTTTACATAAGGCTTGTCCAGTAACATATCCGTATTGATATATGTATGTACCTACAGCAGGGTCTTCATAATCGTTAAAATGTGTAACACTTCCACCCGTTGTTAATACCGCAGAAGTTGGTGTATACCCAGAAGCAGCTTCAATAATTGAATAGTCTCCATATTGAAGTTGGTGGAACTGACGTAAAACTATTTCACCTATTGTTGAACTTCCGGATTTTACAATGCCTCCATTTACCATATCGTGTCCGCAGCAGATAAACGCTACACTTCCATCATACATTCCACTTCCCCCCAAAGTAAAATTATGGTTATTAGTAGTTATTTGTGATCCAGTTATAAGTGAAACTGTTTTTTCGACATAATTATCCTTTGGCTCTATTATAATTTTTTCTGATATATTTTGTCGTGAATGTTGAATATTTAAAGTCATTTCCTCATAATCTGATGAAAGAACATATATTGACCCCTTGTTTTTCATAATGTCTACTCCATACGATACAATGCCGTAATCATCTTTAATGCTTGTAACATAATTTTCTGTCTCATTATATAAATTATTATATGAATATTCGACAACATCGTACACAATGGTATCTGAATAATCATTTAGTAACATCTTGTAGTAGTCGATTGCAGCCTCATCGGTAACTTGAATATGAAGCGTATCATAGTCAATAAAGTCACCCGCAAAATTGTCAGGATAAATATATGTTTCGTTCCAACCAAATGATGAGTAAAGCAATTTGTGAGCTTCACACGCTCTTCGTTGTATCTCGAAAATGCTGTCTGTAACGGTTTCAAAATTTTCTGCTGAACTATCAAGCTGACCAAATTCAGCAGAAGCGGGAGCCGCTGTCATTAGTGACATTGAGATTGTTGCTGCAATAAAAGCAGACGTTATTTTTCTTACTTTGCTATAAAATGATTTTTTCATTTTATATCCTCCTTTTTATTGGTTAATAGTAATTGAAACAGCATTAACATAAATTAGTTAAAAATGGTTGAACTATTCTTAGCTTAAGTTAATAGTTAAAAACTCTCCCTTCAACTGCCTCTATATATAAGACCGCTCAGAACCCCAAAATACGTCAAAAAATTTTATAAAAAAACATGATTTGTGATTTCAAATAAATTTCTGCATTTGAATTTGTTTAATATTAACAACGGACTTGTAAATTCCTCCAATGGGTAATTATATTATACTATGAAAAAAACATTGCAGACAACCACACAAAATGTCTGCTATGTACATAACCGATGTGAACTTAAAAAGGAGCGAGTGACGTTTCAGCTTGAAGTTGCCAATAAAAAGACCGTTAATGTTGATATTCCCGACTGCATTGCTAACAGGCGTATTCCCACAGAGGCTAAGTATGAGCTTAAAAACTTCTATCAATATTTGGTTAAGAAGTATAGGTTGTAATTCCCCATTGGGGAATTACAACACGCTCTCATATTTGTGAATACAAGAGCGCATTTTCATAATATTCTTTTGAAAAACTTGCATTTTTAGTTTATTGTGAAATAAGCATAATAGATTTTTGTTTCACTTTTATTGTCAGTATTTTTGTATATTTCTTTACAAATACGGTATCTGCCCTCCGAAAGTTCTCCGTATAAATTCTTCCATTGAATGATATGCTTATTTACTCCAATTTTATAAAACTCTTCATAGTCAAGCCAGTCAATTTCATTTTTAACTGTCAAAGGTTCCCACTCGTCTCCGTAAAGTTTTTCAATAGTGTATGGAGCACTATATGAAAACTCACCTTTAAAACTATCGTCACTTATAGTTATAACAAACGTTAAGCCATTATCTGAGACGTCTACAGTTTCAGTCTTAATATTCCATTCGTCTTGAACAAGCTTTCCTTTACTGTCAAACTCATATTCTGTTCCGGATATTGTAACCTTACCCACCGCAGCAGAGCCATCATCTGTTAAGTAATATGTCCTTACACCTTTCTGTGACAACCACTTGTTCTTTTGTTTTTTTCCATTTTTGTAATAAAACCGTTTGTTTGATTTTTTTGTCCACCCTGTATACAATTCCATATCACCGTTTTCCTGTTCAATATATTTTATCCCCTCATTATCAATCAATGTCTTTGCTGATGAATTAATTGACAAGAGATTAACGGCAAACAATGTTGTCATAAAAGCAACAATAGAAATTCTAATAGATTTAGTGTAAGCTTTCATTATTTACCTCCAATGTCACACAGACGTTTTAGGTGAAAAATAGGTTTTAAATCGAACATATGGTGTAAAGTCAACAGTATCACCTGAATGGGAACTATGAACGCCAATAAATTTGTAGCTATTACCTGCACCGTTGCTTATATAATATGGTCCACCGCTATCGCCACGAGCAGAAGTTCCAGTTTCCAAAGTCGCCCTTGTCATTCCCTTAACAGATACTGTTGTAGTATCGTCAACAGATTGAGGTACCGTTGCATTTGTAGCAAAAACTTTTGCTGTCGCATACTGGCTTGCTTTTCCAAATTTCATAACAATAGTATCCACAGGAACGTCATCCGCCGTTGCAGTTATGTTACGGGTAGCACTGAATGATGAACCATAAACTTTGTTTGTTAATGTGTCAGTTGTGCTTGTCATACGTACACAGGCGTAATCACCCGTAAGGTTATTTCCGTATTTTAAGAGACACACTTTGCCAAACTCATTTCCGTTAATTGAAATGGCTTCTGAAATGCTTTTTTTATGTCCGCAACTGCAAAACCCATTGTATGTTGTTCCAGAGGTCATTTTTATTGTACCACACACTCCAACAGAAAATGATCCTCCAGAGCGAGTTGCCGCCATTCCTCCAATGATGTTTGTTTCTGGTATAGAAATGTCTCCTTGCGTTATTATTATGCTGCCCATAGGAAATGAATATTTAGGATCCACAGATAATAATGTATCTTTTATAATCTCATAAGCTTTGTCAACAGGTAAGTTTATTACCTCGAAAGCGCATTTGTTATTTTTAACGTCAACGTAAGAGGAAGTAAGTATTTTGTTAGCGTTAAAAAATGACAAATATTCATTCTGTTCTAATTCTAAGTCATTTACTGACTTATTCATTTTCTCAAACTTAATATTTTCGGGAAAAGGAAGATTTGACGTGTATTTTTTTATTGTTTCATCCGACACATCTGTCAGACCAACATATAAATCCGCTCCTACAATCCAAGCACCACTGTACTCATTTGGATAATACACATTGCCAAAAATATCCGTGTAGAACAGCTTATGAATTTGATCAAAGTTAGACGTTGCCTTGAATTGAACAGCACTTTTTTGTTCAAATTCGCCAACTATCTCTTTTGCCTCCGAAACGGTTTGATCAGTTCCTTCAAGTCTTTCTTCAAATTCTTCATTACTAAACATAATAAATCCTCCTAAACATATTTGCAATCTACATTTTTGAAGCAGTAACTAATGTAAATGCAAATTCAATTTTAACGTACATATTTTCCTCCTTTATTTACTTCTGCTTCTATAATATAAGACCGCTCAGAACCCTAAAATACGTCAAATAATTTTATGAAAAATGCAAATTTGTAATATCAAATAAATTCATATATTGGTGTTTGTTCAATATCAACAATAGGTTTGCAAATTCCACAGTGGGGAATTAATTACAGAGCAGATGAAAATATCTGCTCTGTACTCTTAAAAATTATTTGCCATACCTAACCAAATTTATCATTTGGAGCAGCATATTTCGGTTAATCTTGAAAAAGTTTGTAACATAATCGTCAATCTTGTTTTGCCGCTTTGCAAAAATTTTATTAATATCTGTTTCATTTGTATTGTTTATAAATGGCTCATCGTTATTGATTTCCTCTTTGCATATCTGGTAAAACGCCCTAACGTTTTCAGCCGAATGTGTACGGTTTTCAATGTATTCATTCAAACTTGCGTTAAGTTCCTCGTATTCCCTGTCGGTAAATTTACCTTGTGCATAAGCCTCGTCAAGACGTTTGCCGATTCCGCCGAAATGTTCTGCAAGCTGCTCGTCGGTGGGACGATCGCCGTTCCCGATAATGTATGAATATCCCGATGTTTTGAATAAAGCTGTAACACTCGATGTATCATACACATCATCTCCCGAATGTTCAAAGATGTCTCTACCCTTATATGACAAAATGCCGCCCTGTGCAAGTCTTTTTTCTTCCTCTGCACGTTCCTCAGGAGTAATTTTCTTATACTCATAGGAATTGCCGCCGAGAGTTTTCATCAAGTCAACCGCGTTCATACTCGTTATGTTCATAAATTCATACCTCGCTATCAGTATAAGTTTCACCAGTCGTCTTTATAATGCTCCACTCACTTGCAATAAGTGGATTGAGAACGGAATAAAAATCAATTATAGAGCCATTACTCGGATTATAAACAACAAAAATAGCGTAATTGTTTTCCACAAGAGTTAGTATTTCGTCCTCGGTAAGAGCTCGCGGCGTATCCAAACCAAACGCAGGGTCTGCATTGCTGTTTGGCTTGCTGCTGTCGCCGTACCATCTGTTATAGCAGCCGAAATATGTTCCCGGCGCAACTATACGGGCGTCAACATTGCTGTATGTGCCGTTGTGATTGGTATAAGTAGCAAAGTGCCAAGTACGGAATGTGTATGTATATACATCTGCACCCAGTTGACTTGTTAAAACGTGACGTACTGTTGTATTAGAGCCTGTGGGACGTGTACGTACTGTCATACTATCGCGCCAGCTTTCGCCGTCTGCATATGTAACGATTTCGGAAATATCGCCGCCGATTTTTTCTATCTTTGAACTGCTCAAATCAATATCCCCATAATCAAACAGACATTCGCTTACATTAAATGTCGTGTTAGAGGCTGCATTTTTGACATCTTCATTATCACTTACAGCAGATGTATTAAATGCAATCATTGAAAGACACATAGCGGCACTAATAACAGTTCCCAAAATTTTTTTAATCTTCATAACATTACCCTTTCCACCGATACACGGTATGTAGATTTTAACATTTGAAAATAGTAGAGGCAGTATGCTATTTTTTAATTATTTGGGGCAAGTCTGTGTATTGCTGTCAGAAACGGGTTCTGCTTTGCCGTTCCTGTTTACATTTGCAGTAACAGAAAGAGTATACTTTTCTCCTTTAGTTAAGTTTGTCACAATCTCAAAAAATGTAAATCTATCACCTGTAGATGATAAGTTAAGCCACTCGGCAGCAACATTTCCACTGCTGTCTTTCAACGTTATATTTATGTCCGAGATACTTGTTGTCCCGTCAGCACCAAAAATCTTAACGGAACAATTTGCCGTTGTTCCCCTAAATCCAAGCCCAACGGTAACAGAGTTCGTGTCAGAATACCGAGGCTCTATTGCAAGTACAGATATTGTCAAGCTAACTATCATAGCCAATGCAAGGCAAATAGAGATAAGCCATTTAATTTTTTTGCACATTTTAAATTCCTCCTTTTATGTATACCGCCTCTATATATAAGACCGCTCAGGAGGGCAAAATACGTCAAATAAATTTTCACGTTTCTAAATTTTCGGCAATTTTAACAAGCTCGACTTTAGGCAAATGTGCATATATACCAAATACATATCCGTCTGTATACCATATAAGTTTATCATCAAAATCAACATCATTACTTTCATAATAATAATACTCAATGCTGTTAGAGTAAAATGTGCTATATGAACTATGTTCATTATCGTATGAAGTGGAAATAAAATTAGCTATTCCATATTCAAATATTATTTCATCTGTTTTATTTTTATAGATAAGAGTTACGTCAATAGGAGAATAAATCCCCTCTGAAAGATAATAACCGTCAGGCACATACCCCAATCTAAAACTATCATCAAAATTATCAACAGTTAATTCATCGCCCACATATTCATATTTATCATATTTGTCAAAAACGCTCCTAAAAACATTTTGAACAGCAGCAAAAACCTCCGGTTGGGTAAGCAGACCGCCAAATATAAGGCTACCCATAACAGCGACCGATACAGCAGCTTTCACAGCAACGTGCTTAAATTGCTTTATTCTGTCTTTTCTCCCGATAGAATTTATAAGTTTTCTCATTTTCTTTTCAAATTGCGGCGAAAATTCGTGCGGCGGTTCTTTCGCAACGATCTCGTCAACTTCTTTAAGCTCTATTTCCATATATTCCTTGAGGGCTTCTGTCATAACAAAATCAAATAATTTATTTCTGTACTCCATATTCATAAAAAACGCCCTCCATTTTCTCAATAAGTATTTTCCTGCCGCGATAAATACGAGTCTCAACCGTTCGTATTGGAATTTCCATAATTTCGGATATATCGTTTGCACTAAATCCGTGTATATATTTATAAATCATAATGTCCCTATATATGAAGTCGAGTTCCTTTATTGCTTGCAGCATTCTTTCGTAGCCTACGGCTGTCGCTACGTTGTCCGCCAAACTTTCCGATATGAAATCATCATCTTCGGTAGGTACAACATCATCGTAGTGCTCCAATTCAAGGTTGTTTCTTGCCTTGTTTTTAACCATAATCGTTATCATCGCCTTTGCGCGTTTACTTGGTATATCGGGAACTTCTTTAATTGTTATGGCAAGTTTTAAAAGACAATCCTGCACCGTTTCCTCTGCAAGTGCCGTATTATGCAATATGGAATTTGCAAGTTTGGTCATCATAGTATTATATGTATTATGCAGTCGTTCAAACTTCTCTTTATCGCTTTCATCATCAATAAGAGCCATAAACATTGCAAGCATTGTAAACACTCCCTTATAATGTTATGTATTTTAAACATTATACTACATTATAATAAAAAATACAATACTTTACCAAAAATTTCTTTATGAGGGGGCAAAATATCCCATTGAAGAATTACATAAAAAGAAACCACAGCACATACTTATATAATTAAATTATATATGACAATACGCCCCCATATTACAGAATACAAGGGCATATCATCATAGTTATTTTTGGCTCAACACTTCGTTATCATAAAATAAGCATAATAGACTTTAACCTCGTTTTTATTGTCAGTATTTTTGTTTTTGATACTTCATAGTGTTCCCCTACTATTATGCAGATGTTTTTGGTGAAAAATAACCTTTGAAACGAACATATGGCGTAAAGAAAAATTCACTTGAGTTATGACCACTGTGAACACCAACAAATGAATAGTTGTTACCTTCACCACCCTTTATATAATATGGTCCTCCACTATCACCGCCGTCAGATTTTCCAGACTCAATAGAGCATAAGGTCAATCCTTTAATTGTAACTTTAGTAGTATCATTAACAGATACAGTTTTGGATACATTATTTCCAATAACTTTAGCTGTTGCATATCCGCTTTCTTCTCCAAATTTCATAACAAGAGTGTCTAATGCGACATCATCCTTTGATGAGGTTATATTGCGCGTAGCACTAAATGACGAGCCATAAACTTTGTTTGTTAAAGTATCTGTTTCACTTGACATACTTACACAGGCAAAATCACCATTTTTGTTATCACCAAAACGCAATACACTTACCTTCCCAAAATCATTTCCATTTATTTGAATTTTTTCTGAAATAGTTTTTTTGTGTCCGCAAGTGATAAAACCATCGTAAATAGTTTCAGACGGCATTACTATTACTCCGCATACCCCAACAGAAAAAGTTCCACCGGTACGTCTTGCAGCCATTCCTCCAATGATATTTGTGTCAAGTATGCCAAGGTTTCCTTGCTTGATAACTATGCTATCCGCGGAAAATGGAAATTTGGGATCAATAGAAAGCATAGTATCCTTTATAATACTATAGGCTTTATCTACAGATATATTTTCTATTTCAAAAGCGCACTTGTTATTTTTAACGTCAATATAAGAAGTGACTATGTTGTCAGCATTGAAATATGATAAATATTCGCTTTGCTCTAATTCCAAGTCGTTTAATGATTTAGTCATTTTCGTAAACTTGATATTTTCGGGAAAAGGAAGATTAGAAGTGTACTTATTTATTGTTTTGTCCGAGACATCTGTCAATGCAACATATAAGTTCTCTCCCTCAATCCATGCACCACTGTACTCGTTAGGGTAATACACATTTCCCAAAACATCTGTATGAAACAGCTTATAAATTTGGGCAAAATTAGATGTAGCTCTAAATTGTAAAGCACTCCTTTGCTCAAATTCACCAACAATTTCTTTAGCCTCTGAAACTGTTTGATTAGTTCCCTCGAGCCTTTCCTCAAATTCTTCATTACTAAACATAATAAAATCCTCCTAAGCAAATACACGCCATTTACATTTTTGTTGAAGCAGAATACTATGTAAATGTTAAAATAATTTAAAAAAATTCCCTCCTTTATTTCTGCTCCTACATATAAGACCGCTCAGAAACGATAATTACGTCAAATTTTTTTTATAAATGAAGAAAATTGTAAATTCATACAACTAAATATATAAGTTTTTGGCTAAAACACACAATTGTGAACGACAAATTTAATAATTACTCATAGAGAATTTTAAACTTATAAAGATGTTTTAATTAGCAGTCTATTCATCCTTATACCAAATACCGTATTCTGTCATAATATTTTCAATATTCTCTTGACTTTTGACGCCGAGATTACAAAATTTAGATACTTGTTTTTTCGTGTAGTTTGATAAATCCTGTAAATTAACAAGACCACCGCGAATGAGACAATTTCGAGCTCTTGCAGAAAGTCCGCAGTCCTCTATTTTTATTAATGATATATCCGTATCTGTATTTTGAAATTTGTTTTTTTCCATTTTGCCGACACCTCAATTCTTTAATTTAAATATAAAATTACCGTTATCATCTACTGTTAATCTTATTGTTTTTATATATCTGTTATAGAAATTCATTACCTCGTTATCGTCTGCTTCAATTCTTGCAAGCTCATAAAGTTTATATGCTAATTGCTTTCCGTTATATGAAAGCAAATCGGGAAGTAATTTATTTAATTCATTTAGCAGCACCGCTCTTTTAAGATCGTCAATATTAGCCGTGCAAAAATCATCAAGAGAACAGTAATAAATTCCGTTTTCGTCAAGCATATCCTTAATTGCCTGTCCGCATTTATCATACTCTATCACAACTAAGAAATTGGCTTCGGGCATTGACGATATCAACCCCCAATAGTCGGAGTCGCTTGAAAGCAAAATAAAGGACGATACGTCATTAACATAAAACTCTCTGCAAATTCCTGTTGCCATACGCATATCGACTATTGATTTGTGATCTACTACCCGCTGAACCTCTATGTGTTCAACGGGTATTTTTATAAATTTTCAAGGAAGTCCCAGCCGTTAGTTAGTGTGGTTATCATCATAAAGTATTATTTTCTCTATTTTTTCTATCTCATTCCTGCTAAGATTTTTGAGCATACTGTACAGCTTGTAAACGTCAGAGTTTTCACAGTCAACAGCAAGAACCGTCTTATAGCTGCAATCAATAAAGCTGTAAATATTGTTTTTAACATCATCAACCGCATTTCTGTATTTGCTTCTGTCTGCAAAATAATCATTATTGGTCAGATAAAGATAATCGAGAAATTTACCGTCCGAGGACAACAGATTGCCTACGTCCTGCGGTTTCCAGTGGATAAACATTTGAAAAGGATAATAGTCAATATTTCCCATATATTTCTCAAATTCGTATTTTAGGTGCTGGGAACTTTGATATTTCGGTACAATAAACAGGTCTTTTATGTAATCCCAAATAATCCAATCTGGAAAAAGGTCTTTGCAAATATCTATGTTGTCGTGAATAAGCGAATTAAAATGAATTGCATAGTCGGACGCTCTCTTGTTTGATAATATTACGTCATAACCCCATTTTTGAAGCATAGTAATGTTTTCATTGTCGTAGTATTCTATACTGTCAATGTTTCTGCACTCATATACAATGGCATTATCCGTTTTTTTAAACTTCTGCATAAGAGTAGTGCGAAGTTTGCATAAATATCTTATTGTCAAGGCGTCTCTGCTGTTTTCCAGCATATTCATAACCTCATTGTCCGTATCTCCGTAGACGGATAAAAACGTACTTTTTCTTACTCCGATTAGAAAAGCCACGGTTAATACAATATTTTTAGTATTTGTTCTCATATTAAAATAATCACCCTGCTACATATTATATCAAACATTAAATGGAAAATCAATACGCAATAATAGAATATTATGCAGTAAAATAGATACTATATAAATAAATTATAACACTATTGGCGAATAATGTCAACACTAATGGAAATAATTAAACATCACCTATGGTGATTAAATATGTACTAAAATTATATTATGTTGTATCGGAGGTGTGCAGGAATGATTTACGGATTGCCCGAAAAGTTATGTGATCTAAGAGAAAGAAGCGGGTTATCACAAGCTGATGTTGCCAAACGTTTAAATATTGTTGCCTCCAATATATCAGGCTATGAAAGCGGAGAGCGCACTCCAAGTGTTCCGACACTATTAAGTTTGTCATATGTATATAATTGCAGTGTTGATTATCTGCTGGGAAAGAAGCAGGAGGACGCGACCCGTGTTACGGTAGATATAACGGAAGTGCCGAAAGAACACCGTAAAATAATATATGATATGGTAGACGCATTAAAGCAGAAGAAATAATAGATAAAATAAGCGGGCATTACGTCCGCTTATTTTTTTGCCCCTCTCGTTCACAAATAATTTACAAAATGTTTTAGCACGTTCCATATTTGAATAAGCTATTAAGATGAACGTAATATACGGAAAGCATATGTTCGGCTATATCTATGTAATGAAAAAATGAGTTAAAAACGCCCTTTTACGACACAATTTTCGGAAAATCAAATGTGATATAATGTAATTACCGAATAAAAACAAAGGAGCGGAAACAATGTGCAAAAAAATCATAACAGTAATTTTACTCACAGCGGCAGTCGCAATGACAGGCTGTACAAAACAGGAGGCAAAGGAAACCGTAGTTTTAAGTCAGCAGGAAAAGGAGGTCGCCGCTGTAGCGGAATGGTTCTCCGAGAGTATAACGGACGGGGAAGAATTTCCCGACATAAAAGATTATCAGTATTACGCCCGCGCTGTCGGACTTGACAAGGACGCTTTTTTGTCAGCTGATATGTGGGAAGTCTTTTACAGCGACAGCGTAAACATAAACCGTGATGTGGACGAAAAGGCAATATATCTCATAAGACTTGACCCTTACAAGCTGTTGGAGGTATACGCCAACAACAACAACACTACGGTCGAGCGAATATGCGACAGACTTTCATTAACTCCCGAACAGCTTTACTATAACTGGGGTTACACCGCCACAGCAGTAAACTACACCAAAAATCATAAGGACGGCAAGGCGGCATATTCAGCAGATGAAACGGCTATTTTCGGGATAGACAACGGCGAGGACAGGCAGACGGTTATGTCAACACATTTTCTCACGGTTGATATTTCAAACGGAAATACGGTCCGATACTCAAACTCAATACCCGAACTGGAGATAAAGCAGGGAGATATACCTCCGAAGCACAACAAAAATAACATATAATTATGCAGAGTATACCGAAGATGAAAAAAATCCTGCCGTCATAATCAACGGTATAGGAGTAAGGCGCGTCCTGCCCCTGTCCGTTCCCAACGGTTGGAGAGCGGCAGAGGATAAGGATATTACGGTAATGTTCAATTCGTCCCCGTTCTCATATGGCTGCACCGACAGCGACAGGGTAATTTTACCCGAAACGGAAAGCGAGGTATCGGAATAATGGTAGGCGATGACGCAAATATCGTATTTATAGAATTTCTGAAACAACTGCTTGAGATCATCAAGATACTAAGCAGCGGGAAAAACGGCATACCAAAAGATAAAACCAAAGCGCCGAAGCAGCCCAAAATAAAGTTTGGAAATCTCACCAAAAAGGATTTTGACAGGCTGAAAAAGGCGGGTATTGATTTTAAGTATATTACTGTACCCAAAGAAAAGGTGGAGGAGCTTAAAACGACGGCAAAGGGTATAGGCGGCTCTTTTTTCTCAACACAGCTCATAGACGGAAACAACGCAGTAATAGCAGTACCGTCACAGCTTATGGGGGAAGTGAACGCCGCAATACAGCACGTCACAGCGGAGCATATGAAAAACGATCCTACATCTCTCATTGTCAAGGACGGAAACGGCAAGATAGACGAAGAAGATATGAAGCTGACAACGGACGTTCTAAGAAGTCACGATATACCCGTATATTCCTTTAAATCGGCTGACGGTAAGTATATGAATGTTGTACCGAGGGAATTTGACGGACAGTATGAGGCGGCGATGTAAATGAAGTCCAAGGCGGTAAAGAAACAACTTGACGGAATAGAAGTCACAAGGTATGAACAGACTGCTCCCCTTGACAGCCTTGACTTTATTGCCGATACCCTCACCGCAGAAGAAGCGCAGGAACTGTATAGGGCAGTATCATTGTACGGTATGGACGTTAAATTCTGCCGCACCGAAAGCGGAGTTGCCGCATTTTATCCAAAGGATATAGCGGAAACGGTCCAAAAGGCAAGAGAGGAATATCAGGCAAGCCTTGACGAAAGCGAAAAATACCTCATAGACATAACAGACGATACCGTGACAATGGACGTGGAAAAACTCGTTATTGAGGAAGATAACAACTCATATTTTGTGAGAGTGCCGAATACAGCCGCTCTCGATTACCTCCGTTTGGATAAATCGGAGGTGGAACTGATAAACGGCGGTAAAACTCTGTCAATGAAGCTTGATATGGAAAGAGAGTATTATGTTTTCGATGAAAATAAAATGCTCAAATCCACACGAAAGGGCGCGGAGCTTGCCAAGTGCTACAACACTAAACATAATAACGTCAATAAAGACACACAAATCTATCAGTCGGGAAACAATTTCCGCAGGATAGACTTATACTGCAAAGAACAAAACCGCCTTATAAGTTTAGGGTTAAACAAGGCAAGCGAGATAAAAACGGAGCTTTTGAAGCAGGGTATTTCCCCGAAAGCCGTCAGCAAGCTGCTCAAAGACATTAACAATAAGCTGCCCGACAATTACAAGGAGATTTTTGCGTACTCCGCTGAAAAAGCGGAGATAGTCTATGCTGATATTCCCAATATCGGTGAGTACCTTGCACAGTCGCAGTTATCGGAGCAGGTCGTGGGAACAGCAGTTTGCTTTGATGAACTTCCAAAGGACAACGGCGGCAAGTGCCTTGTATTTGACAAATCCGAAAATGTGTATACCGTTCTGCCCATACTCCCCCGCCTTGAAGTTATGAATAAACTGTCCGAAATGGGCTACAGCGAGCTTGCGGCAAAGGAAATTGCGGACAAGGTTATAGGAAGTTACCGTGATACAGATAAACAAAAGATTGAAGATATAAAACAGGAAAGTGCGGATATAATCGCAAATTCCTTTGACAGTAAAAATCCCGAACTTGCAAACTTTACATACTACTGCACCGAGAACAGCGCAGTAATTGTGCAGGAAAGCGCAGACAGCTATAAATATATGGAAATTGACAAGGGTATGTCCCTTGCCGACGTAGAAGCGGCGGTTATGAAAAATTTCGATATTAAGGATAATATTTCAGGTGCGGAAATTATGAAACAGCTTGCGGCAGAAAAAATAATCGAGGCAGGAAAGCCGATAAAGACGGGAGAAGCAACAGTAACGCCGCTCTCGTCCTCCTGCATAGAAGTAAGCAAGAACGGAAATTCCGCGATAATGCCGAAAGACAGGATAGACAGCGGGAGACTGACGGCAATAGGAGTAACCGACAAGGAAAAGACAGTTATAATAAATTCCCTTGAGAAATCCGATAAAGCCGCCAAGCACCCCGAACGTCAGACTCTGCAAACTATCAAAAACTATGCGGCAGAGGCAAGAGAGAAAATTAACGCCGTAAAGGACAAGGCAAAGGAGATCACCAAGTCCGCAGCGGCAAAAGGACAGGACAGGTGATATTATGGCGAGTAATTTCGGAGAACAGAAAAAGAAAAATGGATATGAATTTATGTTTTTTGCCGCCGCTGCCGTAATCGTGGTGATTATTGCAACGTGGTTCGGATATATACTTGAAGATACGGCGACGAAAAAAGGTATACAATGGCTTGCCGCTTTAAATTCCATATCCGACTACGCAACCCCCGCAGCTTTTATAAAAGCCTTTGGTGCGGTTTTCACGGGAAATGGAATTGCCAAAAATGGAATGGTGTTAGGCTTTGCGGGCGGTATGCTTATTATTCTGTGGAAGTTTGCGGGAAACGGCAAACGCTATCACAGAAAAGGCGCTGAACACGGCTCTGCACGCTGGGGCAACAGGCAGGAGAAAAATATAATTGCCGATACCAACGACTTTTATAATAATGTCATAGCCGCTTCGGACGTATTTCTCGTTCTTGACCGTAAAAAGCGCGATATAAACGCTATGACCGACAGCGAAAAAAAGGCAAAGGCGCGCTCCGACAGAAAAAAGGAAAAGAACGAAAAGAAGCGTATTGACAGGCTGATTAAGAAAGCGGAGGAAAATTCCCCATTGGGGAACTCCGCGGGGGCAGATATATTTGAAACGGATAAAAATACACTTGTAAGATACAACGGCAGCGATACGGAAGTTACCGTACCCGATAATATAGATAAAATCGGCGAGTTTGCCTTTGCATTGTCGGAGGTAAAATCCGTAACAATGTCGTCGGTTACAGACGTTGAGAAAGGCGCATTTTTCGGCTGTGAAAAGCTGGAGCATATAGAAATGGAGAAAGCCGAAACCGTAGGCACATCGGCTTTTGAAAGGTGCTATGCACTCTCCGACATTTATATGGGGAGCAAATTCAAAAAAGCCGATACAACGTCATTCAGGCAATGCTTAAATGCTGTTGTACACTCTCCCACAGGAGGTTATGCAGAGCAGTACGCTAATCAGAACGATATGACATTTGAAATAAGCGGAGGCTTTACGGACAACGAGGTAATTTCCATACGCAAAATCGCCGAAATGCGAAAGGCAGCCGCCAAGATAAAGCCTATGCTTAACCTTAATATGCTAATCCTCGGCGGTTCGGGTACGGGTAAATCGCGTTTTTTTGTAAAGCCTAATATTATGCAGTGCAATACGTCTTTTGTTGTGACAGACCCGTCGGGCGAGCTCTTGCAATCCTGCGGAAAAATGCTGGAACGCAAGGGATATAAGATAAAGGTGTTCAATATTAACGATATGAAGCACTCTTCCAATTATAACCCCTTTCACTACCTCAAAGACAATGACGGCAGCACAAACAGCAACAACGTTATAAAAATGATAAACACTTTTATGCTCAACACAAAGGAGGAGGGCGCGGGAGGAGGAGACCAGTTTTGGACAGACGCCACAAGACTTTTGTTATCATCACTCTGTTTCCTGCTTGTGGAAACCGCAAGCGAGGAAGAACAAAATTTTGCGGTCTGTCCTTGACCTTATCCACAAGGCAAAAGTCATTGAGGGCAAGGAAGAAGAAAAATCCGACCTTGACTTGATGTTTGACAAGCGAAAAGAAGCCGAGCCCAACGCCTTGTCGGTGCAGTATTATGAGGAATTTAAACAGGCGGCGGGAAAGACAATGCAGTCTATCCTTATTTCCACCACAACCAAGCTCCAATGCTTTAAACTGGAGGACGTACGCAATCTCACCTTTGCCGACAACATACATCTTGAAACTATGGGAGACGAGCTTAACGGCATTATTTATAATAATACCGTCCACCGACACAACATATAACTTTTTGGCGGCAATGATGTACACACAGCTATTTGACGCACTGTACAACAGAGCAATAACATTTTATCACGGCAGACTTAAATATCACGTTCGCTGTTTGCTTGACGAATTTGCAAACTGCGGTAAAATACCCGAATTTGACAAGGTGCTTGCGACGTGCAGAAAGTTTGAAATATCGGCGGTTATTATTTTACAAAATCTCTCGCAATTAAAACGCCTTTATGAGAAATCGTGGGAAGAACTCCCCGGAAACTGCGATACAATGATTTATCTCGGCGGCAAAGACCAGTTTACAAACGAGTACCTGTCAAAGGAGCTGGGCAAAGAAACCATAGACCAACAGAGTATAAATCAGACAAAGGGAAAGCAGGGCATCATCTTCATACAATAATGCTATTTTAGGGCGTGAGCTTGCCACCATTGACGAATTATCTACAATGGACAATAACGACTGTATTGTAATGGTAAGAGGTCTGCACCCCTTTATGACCGCAAAGTTTGATATAATAAATCACCCTCGCTACAATATGCTTGACGAGGCTAACAAAGCCAAGAACACATATTATTTGGAGGATAATATAAAAACAATGCCCGAAACGGAGTATGTGGACTTTTCACGTCTTTATGACAGCGGAACGGTTGACCCCGATAATACTATCGAAATAGGGTATGTTACAAGCGACAATGAAATTATAAAATCAGCCGCGGACCTTATGTCGGATATTCCGCAGGATATACGGAGTATATTTGCGGAGGTTACGGGCGTATATGCGGCGTAGGAAAGGAGCATAAATTTGTTTACCGAAAAGGATATACAGCTTATAAAAAAGTCTCTCGAAAGCGGGAGCGACGTTCTTATCAGAAACAAAAAGGACGAAATTCAAATCATAGAACAGAAACAAAAAATACTTGGCAGAAAACAAAAGAATAAACGGTGTACCGAAACGGCGGTACATAACAGCTAACGGGGCTAATGAATACGATATATTTCGTATTTGTCAGCCTTTTTTGTTTATCACACAAAAAATACTGTTCGGCTCAGCGAAAAAACACTTGATATAAATGCGCTCGGAGTTTTCCGAATAGTATTGTGATTTTATATAGATCGGTGTACCGAAACGGCGGTACATAACAGCTAATGGGGCTTACAGCATTAAGTTGCTGTAAGCCCTTTTTATTTTGATGTCACAGCAAACCGCTCTGCCCCTCGGCAGAAAATAATTTACTTGTGCGCGGAAGTCGGCAAGACGGTTTTGCTTTGATATATATTAATTTTTTTAAGGAGGTTCATATAAGATGAACAGATTTACACAGGCACTTGACAAGGTGCAGGACACAGTAACGGAGATCGGAGCGAGAACAATGCTTGCGACGGTCAACACAGCGGGAAAGATTATGAAAACAAGGCTCGGTAAGGCTGCATTTGCCGTCCCTGCTGCAATGGCGGCTTGTACGGTAAATGCGTTTGCGGTCGAGGGAGAGGGAGACGCTACAGCGCAGGGAATGATTGACGGAATTATGGGTATTCTCGGTCCCGGCGTTATAGGTCTCGGCACGCTTGTAGCCATTGTCGGCGGTATTCAGACGGGCGTAGGCTTTAAGGACGATAACGCGGACGGTAAGACAAGAGGCTTTCAGACACTTATCGGCGGCGCGATCATAGCGGCGGTGGGCGCGCTTGTTCCCGACACAATTTCCCTCGGCGGCTAATAACGAACAACTTAACACATACCTGACAGGCGGTAAATGTCAAACGCCGCCTGTTGCGGTAATGCGAAAGGAGATGTAAAAATGGGAGAACCGAGCATATGGCAAAAAGCCTTTGAAGAAGCGACAAGCATTATACAAAAAGAGGCTGACGGATTTTCACAGGTCCTTGACGTTCTCGTCAACTTTGACGTTGTAAGCGAGTGCGGCACGGCAATAGATGTTTTTACAGCCGCTGGAACGGCGTTAATGGCTTTGTTTTTTTGTATGGAAGCATTCAGCTATTGTTCCGCCATTGACTTTAACGGCGGTATCGAGGGCGCACTCAGGATTGCAATGAAGCTCATAGTAAGCGAGATTATCATTCAGAACACAGGAAATATCGTAGGAGCAATATCGGAGATATTCCGTTCGGTATCGCTCACGTCATATAATGAAGCCTTTTCGGGCATAAGCAGCTCTTTTACGGCTGCAACAACGGCAAACGGCGGCGTGGACGGAGGCTTGCTTGACCTTAACTATATATGCCTTGCGTTTCTGCTGTTTATAATTGCCGCCATACTTTTTATTTTATTTTCAATGATAGTTATAACAATGCTGGGCGTGGTTTTTGAAACGGGAATTTTAGTTGCGATCTCGCCTGTGGCGCTTTCAACCCTTGTCAATTCACAGGCACGTTCGGCGGGAATTGCCTTTATTAAAAACTTTGCCGCTGTATCTATGCAGTGGGGAGTATTGTCAATATGTTTTCTTGCCTACACAAAAATAAGTACGGGCTTGACCCTGTCGTTTATTGATAACTGCGACACGGGCGGCTTGCTTGTGCATATTATGCAGTTTGCAACACCTCTGCTTAGTGTGGTAATGCTTGCAGTTACCGTGTCAAAGGCAAGCGAGATAACAAAACGCGCGTTGGGAGGCTGATTAAATGATTAGAGCAGACGTGCCGCAGGACGTTACGGAATACAAAGAGCAATTTTTCCTCGGAATGACGGGCAGACAGTTTGTTTGCGTGGTGTTAATGCTGATACTTGCCGTTGTCACATTTCTTATCGGCAGAAATTTTGTGACGTCGGATATTCTTGTGTATCTCATAATTCTTGAAGTCGCTCCACTTGCTGCCGTGGGATTTTTGAAATACAACGGTATGGGCATTGAAAAAATCGCAGTAAAGGTTATGGACTTCTATTTCGGCTGCCAGAGAAGAAAAATGAAATATCTTCCGCCCGAAACGGAAATACACGATTTTGTCAGAGCAATATCCATTGCGGAAATAGAAAAGGAGCGCAAATCGGAGCTTCGGGAACAAAAAAAGAACTCCAAATCTGCCGCAAAAACGGCAAAAAGAAAAACAAAGGAAAGAAGTGATAAAAATGCCCGAAAATAACACAGTAACCACAGAAATTGACGTAGAGGCGGCAATTTCAGAAATTGCCGAAATGGAAGTGTCTAAGGCTCTGGAAAGCGTCGCGGAACTGACGGAAACAACCGTACCCGAAAGTGAAATGTTTTCCGATGAAAGCCGCACCGACACGGAAATTACCGAAACAGAAGCGGAGGAAACCTTTGTCGCTGATATTTCCGAATACGCAGGGGAAAAAACAATGACCGTTTCGGAGGAAACCTTTACCGTTCGGACAGAGGACAATATATCGGCATTGCCGCCCGAAACAACGGCGGCAATAGCCGAAACCGAGAAAGTGACTTCGACGGTCGTTACCGAGGAAAGCGCAGGCAGTACCAAGTCGGAGCTTACGGTAAATCAGATTTTAATGCCTGTTATTATTGCCGCTCTTGCTTTGACCGCCTTTATTATGAAAAAATCGGGCGGCAAAAAGAAGCAAAAGCGACAGGAAATACGCAAGGGACAAAGACGCGGAACGGTTGGGCGCAAATAAACCCGCAAAGTCCACGAAAAAAGGAAAGCGGGATAAGTCGGAAAAGGAAAAACGGAATTTGTCAAAGAAAACTCTTGATACAATTCCCTACAAGAAAATTTTACCCTATAACATATGGTATCTGGGTAAAAAGATGTACTCAAAGGCGTATACCTTTGACGATATTAACTTCAATCTTGCTGACGAGGAACAGCAGTATGCCTACCTTGACAAGTATATTGAGTTTATGAATATCCTTGACGATACGGTAGACTGCCAAATATGCCTTTGGAACAGTATGGTGAACGTTGACGAATACCGTCACCGTATTCTGATGAAGCAGACTGCGGACGAGTTTTTTAATCTGCGGTTTGAATACAACAACCGTGTGCTGGAGGAAAACATCAAGAAAGGTCAGAACGCTATCCAAAAGCATATGTATGTCACGCTCACGATAAAAGCGGCGGACGAGGAAACAGCAAAGAGGAAATTCAAGTCGCTTGATATTGCTGCCGTAAACTCATTTAACCGTATCGGCAATACCGATCTCCGCGAGCTTACCTCACAGGAGCGCGTGGAAATGCTTAAGGATTTTTATATCGGAGCAAACGAACGTCAGGTACCCGAACTTACCGAGGAAAATTTCAAGCGTGGCGAGGATAAGCTGTACTGCTCTCCAGATTATTTCGATTTTAAAAAGGATTACTTTATGTTCAATGACACCTATGCAAAGGTAGTGTACATAAGAGATTATCCCGCAACGGCAACAAGCGAGATTTTTACCGATCTGCTGAAAACGGGAATTGAAATAATGATAACAACGAATATCGAAACCTACGACAGCGCAGCGGCAAGAAAATTGGTACAGAGGCAGATAACCGCCATTGATACCGATATGGCAAAGCGTGAAGTTGCGGCGGCTCAGCACGGTAATTTTTCAACGCAAATGCCGCAGAGAATAAAAAATCAGCGTGACAGTATGGTTGCTGTTTACGACAAGATAACAATGCAGGATCAGAAGCTGTTCCTTACCAATATTCAGATTTTGATAAAGGCTAAGTCCTATGAGGAGCTTATGAATAATGCTGAAATCGTTGAAAGTACCTTGAAGCGTTCAGGCTGTGTTAAGGGAGAAATGGCGTGGGAGCAGGAGGACGGAATGTGCGACTGTCTGCCCTGCGGCTATCAGCGCAAATTCGGCTGGCTGCGGACAATGCCCTCGGAGGCGGTTGCAATATTTATGCCCTTTAACGTAAAAGAAATGCAAATGCCGAACGCCGTGTATTACGGTCTGAACGTTCTGTCCCACAACGTTATAACCTTTGACAGAATGGAGGGACTTGTAAATCCCGCGGGATTTGTACTTGCCTGCCCCGGTGCGGGAAAATCATTCTTTGTAAAGCGTGAGCTTATTGACGTATTCCTGCGAAACACAAATGCGGATATTATCGTTATCGACCCCGAAAGAGAATACTGGAAACTTGCCGAGGCCTTTAACGGCACTGTTGTCAGGTTTGCAAACGGTTCAAAGAATTACATCAATCCCTTTGACTTTGACTTCCGTCTGCTTGATGATGACGAGATAGACATTATTGCCGATAAGTGCCAGCTTATAACTTCCTTTATCTCTTGTATGGACGCCAAGCACCCGCTTAATGCACAGGAGAAATCCTTTGTAGACAGGTGCGTCCGCAAGGCATACATCAAGTCAAAGGTGCTTGAAACCCTTGACCCTGCGGATATGCCGACCCTCGGAACATTCCTTGAATGTATGAAAGAGGAAAAAGAGAACGTCAATAAGGAAATGCGTGACAAGCTGATAGTAACGGTGGATATGTACGTCAACGGCTCTGCAAAATACTTTGACAATCAGACCAACGTTGATACCGAAAACCGCTTTATTTCATATGACATTCGCGACCTTAACGGTAATCTGAAAACACAGTCAATGCTTCTTATCCTTGATTATATTTGGAACAGGCTTTCAAGAAACAGAGATTTGGGCAGGGCTACCTACATTTATTTTGACGAGGCGCACCTCTTATTTGCGGACGAATACTGCCTTGACTATCTTAAAATGCTTTGGAAACGTGCAAGAAAATACGGCGGTGTGCTGACGGGCATAACCCAAAATGTAGAGGATCTGCTCAAAGATGAAAAATCCCGCTCTATGCTTTCCAACTCGGAATTTCTCGCGCTTTTGAAGCAAAATTCCACCGACGCCGCCAAACTCCAAGATATACTGCATTTCACAGACAGCGAGATACGGTATGTCAAGGACACTCCCGCAGGACACGGAATATTGGTGCTCGGCGGCAAGGATAAAATACCGTTCTTTGACGAATTCCCGAAAGATACGGAATTGTATGAAAAGATGTCAACCAATTTCAGCGAGACTGCAAAAATGCTTGCCGAAGAAAATGAATGACCGCAAGAAAGGGTGATGTAAATATGTCAAGAAAAAAGCACAGAGGAAAAGGCGGCAGCCCCCATTCGGACGGCAGCGGAACGGTCCGCAGACAAAAAGCCGCCAAGTTTGCGGAGAAAAATCTAAAACCCACCTCGGAAAATTCCCCAATGGGGAATTTCGAGGACGAGGGAATTGCTGACAATACACCGCTTGATAATTCAGCGGATAAAGATTACAGCAGTAACCGAAAAAAGAAAAAAAGATACGGCGATGAAAATACTGCTGTAGATAATACGGAAAGTCCCCAAGACGAAAAGCGGCTTAAAAAGGCGGCGGCTGTACGTCAGGCGGCAGAACGGAGCATTGCGGACAGCAGAAAAGCCGATATTGTGGAAACCGAGGAAAAGCCGAAAGAGGACGGAATTTCTGAAAATCCCAAGGAAGAAGCGCCGCCGCAGGACGGCGGTCTGTCAGAGAATGACGATACTCAAACGGAAGATAAACCCATTGACCCGCAGACGGCAAAACGGCTTAAAAAGGCGGCATACATCAAGCAGATGAATGAAGCCAAGATAGCAGATGAAACAAGCCTTGAGGACGAGGAAGAACACACCGTGGAAACCGCGGAGGAACAGGAGCAGACGGAAGAAATTTCGGATAATGATGAATTGCCCGAAGCCGAACCGACAGCAGACGGTACTGACGGCGGCGAAATTGATACGGACGAATTAAAAGAGGCGTATATAAAGGAATTTGCCGCCGACCAATTTCAAAACCGCAAAAATAATAAAAGCAATATACCCGCGGGAATGATACTTGAAGCCGCAAAGGACACGGCGGATTTTGTTTCCGCCGTTCAGAGCGGAGACGCTGCTAAGGTTGCCGCACTTCCCATAAAGAAAATTATCGAAAAAAGGTATGGGGAAAGCAAGACGCTGCGAAAAGCTAAAATTGTTTCCTCCGCAGTAAAAAACTCCGACAGCGTAGGCGGGGCGGCGGCAGGGATAGGAACGGCAATTGCCGCCGATAAAGTCAAGCGGTATGTGCAGGGGCTTATTTTCGGACAAAACGGTAAAAAGCGCAGACAGCGGGAGGCAAAAAAGTACAGGCATATCAAAAGAGAAAAAGCTGAAAATGCCGAAAAGACCGAAAAAGCCGCAAAAAGTCAGCGGTATAAGGTAAAGTCGGTTGAGAAAAACGCTGCCGCAAAGAAAAATTTACAGCGCAAATTTTATCTGAAACAGAACAAGGACGTGCTGACCTATGTTCCGAAAGCGGACGTTGGGCGCAGCATATCAAGAAAAAAATATTTGCAAAGCTGTTAGCCTTTGCCGCTCCGATGATAATGCCCGTCTTTATTATCTTAATTGTTGTAATGCTTATATCGTCTCTTTTTTCGTGGTTAAATCCCTTTAAGTTTAATCTTGCGGGCAGCAATGATGAAACCTCCGCAGAGACAAGCGATGAAATACTGGACGGCTATACCTTGATGATACAAAACTATATGGATATTGCACAGGCAAATTACTACCTTGAATACGGCGATTGGTACGGCGGTACATACGATTACCCAAGCGCAGAACAGAGCCTAAGTTTTTCTGAATTTTACGCTGACAAATGCGAATACATCATTGCTAATATTCGGAGACAGTTTGAAAACGCGCTTGCCAATGCCCCCAACGAACAGGCAAGGGCAAATATATGCCGTGCAATGGGAGAGGCAATATCCAGCGCATTAAGTCAGGCGCAGGAGGGAGCAGCCGAAGAATATCAGTCGCTCATAGAAGGTCTTAACGACTGTATGACCGCAGAGGAAAAGCGTCAGCATTATGAAGTCAAAAACAGCGGCGGCGCAAACGGTACTCCCGACACAGAAGAATTTAACGGCAAGCCGATAGTGGGTACAAATTTCTTTGACAATGTTGAAATCGAAAGCGATCTGTCCGCGGAGGAGCTTATGGCTATGACGTCCTTGTATAAGACGTTACTGCTTGTTCAGAGCGGAGGCAAGACCGAGGACGGAGCGGATTACGAATACAACATTACTCCCGAAGATATAATGACGTTCTTTGAAGAAACGGAGTATATCCCGATAACCGCCGAAATTACTCACAACAATGCGTGTGCAGGGACAAAACTGCCGCCGCAGACTTGTAGGTGACTATGAGAGCGGCTATTCGTGGGAGTATTACTGTCTGTCCGATCACGATAATCTAAACGGCAGTATTGACCCTTGTATCAGCAGGGACGAGCTTCTGGCGAAAATAATGGAGCTGACCGAAGCGGAGGACAACGGCTTTGATACGGAGCAATGCGAGGAAATGATTGACGAGTATCTTAAAAACATCAATAACGAGCTTGATATTGACGAGAGCGATTACAGACAATTCGGCTCTGCCGATAACGAGCGGGCAAAGGATTTTTACGAAATACTTATAGACCCGACAGCGGGCGGTATACCCAACAACATATGGGAAGTGCCGCTGCCTGCTGTGGGAGAAAGCGAGGAAAACGGAAATGAATAAATTGAAAAAATGGTACAGCGAAAACAAGGACAAGCCGCTTTTTAAGGCAAAGCTTTTGCTTGTTGTACTCATTATTTTATCCATAGGAGTACAGATATACGCCAATTACCGTGATGAAAATGAACCCCAAAATGCAGAAACCTCCGTAACCGAAACGGTCACGGAGGAAACCGGCGAGCAGGACGCTCTTTTGACATTCTGGAATAACAGCAGGGCGCACATTGTTGCTTTTCTCGGCGTTACTGCCGCTCTTGCCGTTGTGAAATACAGACAAAAACAGAAAATCAAGGAAAGCGGGTAAAAGCAAGACTTAATTTTAATCGTTGGAATGGAGTTTTGCGCTATATTCGGCGGCGGCTTTGCCCAATTCCTCCAGCGACATATCTTCAAATTTGTCTTTGCGCCATTCGGTGTAGTCAAATTTCTCTCTTTTTACAGTGGAGATAAATACGCCCAATTCAACAGGTCCGAGCTTTTCAAGCAAACATTTATAACCGTCCTCCATAATTTGCTCTAGAGTTCTCAAAGTATATCACCTCTTTGGTCAGTCGTAATGATAACGGCAGGAAACTATATATAATTCGCCGTTTTCAATTCTGTACACAAGACGGTTCGTTTCGTCAATTCGGACGCTCCAAAAGCCTTGATAATTGTATTTCAGCGGTTCGGGTTTGCCTATGCCGTCAAAAGCGTTCCTGTCAATGGATTTAATAAGCCTGTTTATGCGGTTTACGGTTTTCTTGTCCTGCGTATGCCAATACATATAATCGTCCCAAGCCTCATCAGACCATATTTTAGTCATTGCCGTCCACCTCTATCAAGTCGTGCGGTTTGCCTTTTCCCGCTTTAAGCTGGGCAATGGAACGGTCAAGATGTTCCCTGTTTGCCTTGCTGTAAAAATAATCGTCATTGCTGTTCCGCAAAGTAACGTCAAAGGGCAGACCTTCGCACAAAAGCGATTGCTTGATGAACATATTAAATGCTGTTGACATATTAAGTCCAAGCGAACTGAAAAGCTGTTCGGCTCTGCGCTTATCCTCTGTATCAACACGAATTGTAACGCTTGAAGTATCTGACATAAAATCATCTCCTATATAAAACAAATTAAAATGTGCTTACAAGTATATTGTACATCAAAACGCTTACGTTGTCAATAGCTTGTAAGCAAAAAGAAAGGATTTTTTATATGAAACTTATAATCAGCGAAAAGCCAAGCACCGCACAGACCATAGCTCACGTTGTGGGCGCAAGGGAAAAAATCTACGGAGAGGGGAAAGGAGTTTTGCTATAAAGGCAGCGGCTATTATGTTGCGGATGCAAGAGGGCATTTATACGGTCTGGGACTGCCTCAGGATTACGGTTACAGCAAATCATATAAGCTGGAGGAACTGCCCATATTCCCCGACTTCAGAATCATTCCCGAAAACAAGAGTGCCGAGGGTCTCCGCAGCCTTATTTCACAGCTTATGGCACTTGACGAGGTTGACGAGATCATATGCGCCACGGACGCAGGACGAGAGGGCGAGCTCATATTCCGTCACATCTACCACGCCAACGGCTGTAAAAAGCCTGTCAAGCGGTTATGGACCAACTCTATGACAGACGAGGCCATTACCGAATGTATGAAAAATTTGCCGCCCGACAGCGATTTTGACGGCGAGTATTACGCCGCTCTTGCAAGAGAAAAAGCGGACTGGATAATCGGAATGAATTTATCACGGCTGTACGGCGTACTGGACGGTTATCCTCACAGGATAGGACGCGTGAAAACTCCCGTACTTGCCATTGTTGCGGAGCGTGACAACGAAATAGAAAAGTTTGAAAAGACGGTTACATACCGCCTTGAAATGGAAAACGGAGCAGTATCACAGCAGTTTTGGAATACTGCCGAAGAAGCGGAGAGGGCAAGAATAATGAGTATGGGCAAGACCGCTAATGTTCTTTCAGCAAGGTCCGAGGAAAAGAAGATAAACCGTCCCCTGCTCCACAGTCTGACAACGCTCCAGCAGGAGGCAAACCGTGTGTACGGACTTACAGCCAAGCAGACCCTTGACGCGGCGCAGAGCCTTTACGAAAAGAAGCTGATAACCTATCCGAGGACGGACTGCAATTACATTTCCGAGGATATGCGGGAAAAAGTCAGCCGTATTATTGACGTTCTGACGGACAGAGCGGAATATGCCGCGCGTATTGAAAGCCTTAAATCAGCGGGAATACGGCTTGACAGCCGCATTGTCAATAATAAGAAAATGGAGGGACACGACCACCACGCCATTATACCCGAAGCAAACATCAACGAAATAGGCGGGCTTTCCGAAACGGAACGCAAGGTTTACGGACTTGTGGCTAACCGTCTGCTTTGCGCTGTTGATACGGAGTACAAGTACCTTGAAACCAATTATGAATTTTGGTGTGAGGACGTTATATATTCGCTTAAAACCGTAAAGCCGCTTGTAATGGGCTGGAAAGCATATGAAGCCGTCAAGGAGGAAAATTCAAACGGCTTGTCATACTGCGAATACTCGGAGGGTGCAAGCTTTACGCCAAAGGAAATATCCGTCAGAGAATGTGTTACCAAGCCTAAAAAGCATTTTACAGACGATACATTACTGTCGGTGATGAATAACATTGATAACCGCATTGACGATAAGGAACTGAAAGCGGCGGTGAGCGGCAGGGGCATAGGAACAGAAGCCACAAGAGCGGAGGTTATCGAGCAGCTTATTTCCGCGGGATATATGGAACGACAGGGAAAAAGCATTGTTGCAACGGATTTCGGACGTGCGTTCATACGGTCCGTACCCGACAATGTTAAGTCGTTGGAGCGCACAGCGGAATGGGAACAGGTATTTACAAACATCAAGTCTGATACATCGGCAGCGGAGAAGCTGTTGGAGGAGGTCAGGGAATTTGTAAGGTCGGTAATCGACTTTGAAAAAAGTCCCACAAGACACAGAACTCCCATTGAATGTGAAAATCCATACAGCAAAAAGGTTAGTGGGCGTTTGCCCGCGGTGCGGCAAAAATATTTATGAGGGCAAGAAAAACTTTTATTGCGAAAGCGGAAAAGACGGCTGCGGTTTTAACCTTTGGAAAGACCAAATTGTCATTAAGGGCAGCGTTACCGCCGAAAAAGCGGAACGGCTTTTAAAGGGCGAAGCAGTACCGTTTAAAGCTCTTCAAAGGACGGAAACGCCTACACAGCGGATTTTGTTATAGAGGACACGGGAAAATATATAAACCTTGTAAGAATAAAGACCGAGAAAAAACCTCTCGGTAAATGTCCTCGCTGCGGAAAGTCTGTTTTTGAGGGAAATAAAAGCTATTACTGCGAGATGTGGCATTCTCCCGTAAACGGGAGAGACGGTTGCGGCTTCAATGTTTGGAAAGAGGACAAGCATAACGGAATTAACGTTACCGCCGCCAATATGACCGATCTTTTAAACGGTAAGGCAATTTACAAGCAGAAGAAAAAGCTGAACGGCGAAACCGAAAAGACAAAGTACAAAATGCATCGATACGGGTACTTACGTAAATATCCGACCCGAAAAGGAGTGATCACCATTAACGCATATAACTATGCGGGAAATTCGGGAATGACCTACACTATGATTTTTCGGTATGCCGCCATATCGGCGGTTTGGGGAATGGAGATACCGAAAGATATAGAGTTAAAACGCTTTTCCGAAGAAGCCGTAAACATTTTGAAAGCGGAGCAGCACAGCGAAATTGCCGACCGCCTTATTTTCCTTTTCGGCGCAGGCGTTATTTCGGAGGAAACGGCGGTAAGCCTTATTAAAGCCAACAAAGCGGATTTTTACGAGGACATTGCCGAAGCTGAAAACGCCGTCATAGCTGGTATTGACAAAAATGCGGAAGATACCTTGCCATACGGTCAGATAGAAAATATCCTGCTTTGCGCCGCCAATTCAAAAAAATATCCCGAAATCCAGCCTGTCAGCTTTGCGGAGGCGCAGATTATTGCGGGACTTCCCCATATCGTTCTTGTAAAAGGTTTTGCAAAAATCAAGGACAGAGATTTTTACGAATTTCTTGTTAAATTCGGAGAAGCGTTTGGAACGGTAACAAATGATGATACTGTCCGAATTGAGGAAACCCCCGAAAATCTGCTTGAATGTGAAGATGTCAAAAATGGGGAGATAAATTCCGTATATTACCCATTTGCGGTAAATCTGCGGAAAATTATGCGATATGCCGCCGTATTTGATAAATTATACGGACGTGAGTTTATCTCTTTTGCAAAGGAGAACTCTCTGCCTGTTGATGAAAGGTTTGAAAGCAGATATGAGGAATATGTAAGAAAATTCAAGCTTCATTTCACGATAAAAAGCTACAGCCGAAAGCGGTACATCTGCGGCGACAAAACAAACTGGTTTGATTATGCCGTAACCTCCGAGGCTAACGTTTCCGATAATATCCCTGCCGATTACATAAAAGAGATCGACATAGAAATATCGGAAAAATGCTCCGATGAGGAACTGGTGAATAAGGCGGTAGAGAAATTCCGCGGCATTGTGGCTCTCCCCGAAAACGCCGTTATAGAGGTTTTTCACGGTACGAAAAAATATTTGTACATTTTAAAAAATTCGGGGCTTACGGTACTCGACAACGATAAATTTCATACTCTGCTTTTTAATTTTAATAAGATATGGAGCATTATACAGCTTTGCTCCCGAAGCCGACAAATAAAAGTCGTTGAAGGAAAAATAACAATACCCGAAACGCTTATGAACGAGATAGCTCCAAACGAGCGTGAATATGCGGAAAGGATAATCAAGGAGCAGTACAGCCGAATGTTGGAGCAGCGCAAAAACAATAAGCTGATACAGACTTTAGCGGAGATAAAGGCAGCCGCCGAGGCTGAACGGACGAAAATGAACGAGAAGCAAGCGGCAGAAGCTAAAAAGAAAAAGGAAATTGCAGACAAAAAAGCGGGCAGAGGCTCGGGAACGGAGGAATGATTTAAAATGAAAGTTTTTGTAAGGGAATACTGCCGTGATGTGACCGTGAGAATATACGGCATTGACGGCGAGGAACGGACTAAGGAATTTTTCCGCAAGTATTTTTCCGAGGTTGACGGAGTATACGAAACCACGGACGAAGAACGGGAGGACTACAATTCCGAGGCTGTATACACGATCACAAAGCAGATTATTATAACTTTCTCGCACAGCATATCGTCAATATCCAAAAGGGCATTGACGAAATTGCCGAGGCGGAATTTCGCAGGGAAACCGCCGCAGGATTACACATTTGAAAACTGCTGCTATGTAATATGAAATTCCCCAATGGGGAACTAAAGGAAAGGACTTGAAAAATATGAACGAACAGGAAATCAAGGAAATGCTTGAACGCATAGCCGCTCTTGAAAGCAAGAACGCGGCTTTGGAAAATAAGTTTATTTCCCTTGAAAAACAGGTCGATACAATAAATAAATTTGTGTCGGCAATAACGGAAAGTCAGTCCATTGAAACCGCTATGAATGAGATCGAAAGCGTGGCAAAACAGCTTGCGGACTGCGACAAAGCTACATTCTATTGCTATGACAATGCGGGAGATAAATTTTTCTCTCACGGCGATTACCGTAACTGGCAGGATACACAATCGGCTGACGAGCTTAAAAAGGTTTTTGTGGGACAAAAAATTCAGAACAAGCAGAAAGAAGCAATTATACCGCTTGTTACGTCCAAAGGAAAATCCGTCGGCGTTATCGTTGCCGAAAAGGAAAAAGGCTTTAAGAAAAACGACTTTGAGGGCTTCAAAAAAGGAAGTCATATGATGAACACGGTAGAGCTTGCCTTGAAAAAGGAATTTGAACATCAGGGAAGAATTACCGATGAACTTACCAAGCTGAAAAATCGTCAGGGACTTAACGAATACCTTAAAAACACTCTTTGCGGAAATCTCAATGACAAAAAGCCTGTCAGCATAGTTATGTGCGATATAGACCACTTCAAGGCTGTAAACGATACATACGGGCATGAAGCGGGAGACGTCATACTCAAAGGCGTTGCAGCCGTTCTGAATGATTGGACGCGGGACGGAGCGGACTGCGCTTTCAGAATGGGCGGTGAAGAAATGGTACTCGTTCTGAACTGCGCCCACGAAAAGGCTGTTGATATTGCGGAGCGGCTCAGGGAGCAGATAGAAAATACTGCACATACGGTAATGCAGGGAGATACCCCGACAGAAGTCAAAGTAACCGTTTCAATGGGTGTTTGCGATATTCGTCCGAATATTCACATTGAATTAACTCCCGATAATATCAGAGAAACATTTGACGCGGATTTGGCAAGTGCTGACAGGGCGGCTTACAATGCAAAAAATAACGGTCGTAATCAGGTTGATGTCTATGACCCCGATATTTACAAGTCATATCTTGCGGGTAAAGCGGCGGAAATACTTTGCGGGGGAAATCCCGAAACAGTACCGAAAATAAAGGACAGCATTGCCGCCTGTCTTGAAAGCAAAAACGATGAAATGTTTTACAGCGCGATAGACGCATTGCAGGACTATGCCGCCAAAAATCCGCAGGTCTGCAAGGCGGCTGATACCATTATCACAAAAATATGCAAGGCATACGGCTATGATACTCCCGACGAACCCAACAATATTGAACAGGCAAACGAAAAAGCGGTACAGCCTGCCGAGAGAAAGTCGGAGGTCAAGTATTATAACAGGGACGAGTACGGCAAGATAGAAAACAAATTCTATATTAACGCTACAGCGGCAGAGGCGTACAAGATCGCACAAAGGGCGCAGATAGAGGGTATTCAGTTTTCCGTTAAGTACAACGGCGACAAATCAGTCGTAACTCTTAACGGCGAAAGGGACAAGCCTTTTATAGAAAGCGTAAGGAGAGAATTATTGTCTCCCAAACCCGAACAGCCAACATTTACAGCGGAAAATAATTTCCCTGCACACGAAATTCCGGCAGAGGCAAATGTGGTTGACGATTTTCCTCCCTATATCCCTCCATATGCCCCCGCCGAACAGCCGCAGCAGCCCGAAGCCGAAAAGAAAAAAGCCACCTTTTATAACAGGAACGAGTACAAGGACATTCAGAACAAAACCTTTATCGGAACTGACGCTAAAACCGCATACGCCATTTCCAAATTTGCCGAAAAAAACGGAGTGCAGTTTTCAGCAAAGTTTGACGGTAAAAATTCCGCTGTAACCGTTGACGGAGTTAAAAGCAAAGGTTTTATAGAAACCGTTAAGAGTATGTCGGCGTGGTCTGACAAGGTGCAGATAAAGGCGGCAAAGTCAAAGGAGCAGTATCAAACGCCCTCCAAAAATACGAACAGGGGGCGGTAAATATGGAAAAATACAGAGTTGTATCATTTTCGGGCGGCAAAGACAGTACGGCTATGCTACTGCGGCTTATGGAGCTGGGCGAACCGATAAACGAAGTTATTTGGTGCGATACATACAAGGAATTTCCCGCAATGTACAGGCACGTTGAAAAAATAAAGACCGTTGTGGAAGAAGCGGGGATAAAGTTTACCGAGCTTAAATGCAAGGACAGTTTTGATTACCTTATGTTTGAAAAACCAATCAAAAGGAAAAACGCTGAAATAAACGTGAAATACAATGATCCTCTCGGCTTTTCGTGGGCAGGTCCCAGACTTAGGTGGTGTACAAGGACGCTCAAAATAGACATTATGAAGAAACATCTGTCTAATTTGCGTAAGCAGTATGAACTTGTGGAATACACGGGCATTGCCGCCGATGAACAGTACAGACTTGAAAGAAAAGCCAATGCAGGGCATATTCACCCCCTTGTAGAATGGGGCTGGACGGAGCAGATGTGCCTTGAATACTGTTACAGCAAAGGTTATGACTGGGAGGGACTGTACAAGCTGTTTGACCGTGTTTCCTGCTGGTGCTGTCCCTTGCAAAGTCTTGACAATCTGCGTACCCTGCGGAAACATTTTCCCGATTTATGGGAGGAGCTTCGGCAAATGGACAAGCGAACGTGGCGAACCTTTAAAGCGGAATGTACGGTTGAAATGCTTGAAAAGCGTTTCGCTCTTGAAGATGAACGCACAGCGCAGGGCTTAACTATAAATCCGAGAAGCAAGGAATTTAGGGCGGCGTTAAAAAGTGTGGGAGGTTAAGCTATGTTATATTCCAAAGAACAGATAGAACGCGCAAACGCACAAAGCATTTCCGATTTTTTTAGGAGTATGGGCTACAGCGTAGACTATGAAAGCGGAGAAATGCACATACACGGTTTCGGCGGCTTAAAGGTTGACGAGGACAGAAAGCTGTTTCGTATTCATTCCCGTCAGGTAGGCGGTTACGGACTTGTGTACTGTCTGCAAACCGCACTCGGTATGAGTTACCCCGAAGCAATAAAAACGGCGTTAAACGGCGAAATGCCTAACTCCCAAACTAAAGATTTGAGTTATACAAAACGGCAATTCCCCAATGGGGGAAATACCTTTGCACAAGGCAAAGCTCCCCCCAAGCGGGAAAAACCCATAAAGAAATTTATTATGCCGCAAAGGGATAATAACAACAGGCGTATTTTTGCTTATCTTACACAGCAGCGGCGTATATCTCCGCAAGTGGTAAACGAGCTTATAAGCACAGGACTTCTGTTTCAGGACGTAAAGGGAAATGCGATTTTTCTTGACGTAAAGGACGGAGTACCCTGCGGAGCGGAATTTCACGGCACAGGCAGAAAGAAATACACCATAGGCAATACCAAATTTGCTGACATTGAAAATCGGACGGTTATTAAAACAGAGCCGTACATAGCCTATCAGGTCGGCGAAATGCTGAAAAACGAAAAGAATATAAAGTATGTCGGCTTTATCTATGAAAACGAGGCTAACATAGCCGTAAACAAACAGGACGCAAAGCTGATAACCGACATTATAGAGGCTCTTAAAAATTCCGATATTGACAGGGAAAAACTTGAAAGTACCGTCAAACAGAAGTTAAAGTCCTTTAACGGAGTAGCGGAGGGAACAGCGGGTAACTTCTTTGAATATGTAAAATTCCCGAACCCGCAGGGAGCATATGTTTTTGAAAGCGCAATAGATATGATGAGCTTTATGCACTTACACCCAAACGCTCAAAAACTGCGAATTTGTTTCTATGGGAGGTCTGAAACACAGCGTGGTCGATACGCTCTTAGAGCGCGGTTTAAAAGTCGCTCTTTGTGTTGACAACGATGAAAAGGGTAAACTTTTTTGCGAGGGCTTTGGTGATAGGTGTATGACCTTTACGGAATGTCACAAACACGGCGTAAAGGACTTTAACGAACTTTTGCAGAAACTAAACCCTAAAAAAAACTTTTCCGACACGGTAAAAAAATTTTCGGACTGGTCAGACCGAGTGCAGGAGAAAGCGGCAGCGGCAAAGGAGGCTTTGTATGAGAGCAATAAATCCCTCAAAGCGCAATATGTCCGCTGACAGCCAAATAGCGGAGCTTAACAAACGAAAATCGGAGTATGTTCGGGAACGTACCGAAAAGGAAATTGAACTTGACGTCATAAACTCCGCTATTTCTCTTATCGAAGCGCAGATAGCAAATATATTGATGATTACAAGGAGGAAACATAGGTGAATAGTGAAAACGAGAAAAAAGAAGCTGCCGACGCGATACAGCTTTTGCAGGTCCCCGAAAAGGCGGTCAGCAAGACCGACAACAAGGTTATTTCAAAATCGGAACGGCTTGCCGAGAAGCTGAAACTGCTTTGCGAAAAGCGGGAAAAGGCATTTACGGCGCAGTCGGCAGCCGAAAAAAAGACAAAGGAAATTGACGAGCAGATAAATAAGATACGGACGGAGCTTCACAATGATGAGATACGCGTCCTTGATAATTTCTGCAAGTCCAAGAAATCTGTCCGTGAAACTTATAATTGAATTTTTCACGGCATTGACGGAAAAAATGCCGTTGTCCGAAGCGGCGGCATTGCTTGAAATAAAGATAGGAAGTGATAATGATGTGTAAAACTCTTACTCTCGGCAGTCTGTTTGACGGCAGCGGCGGTTTTCCCCTTGCGGGAGTAATGTGCGGAATTGCTCCGCTATGGGCAAGCGAGATAGACCCCTTTTGCGTATCGGTTACGTCAAAGCGTTTTCCGAATACGCAGCATTTAGGCGATATTACAAAGATAAACGGAGCGGAAATACCGCCTGTTGACGTTATAACCTTTGGCAGTCCCTGTCAGGACCTGTCAGTCGCGGGCAAGCGCGCAGGCCTTGACGGAGAACGGTCAGGACTGTTTACAGAAGCAATACGAATTATAAAAGAAATGAGAGGTGCTACAAATGGAGAATATCCGAAAATCATCATCTGGGAAAACGTCCCCGGAGCGTTCAGCAGCAACAAAGGAGAGGACTTCCGAACGGTCCTTGAAGAAGTCGGCAAAATCAAAGACCCCGACATTTTTATACCTCGACCTGAAAAGGGAAAATGGCAGACCGCAGGCTGCATTGTGGGAGACGGCTACAGCCTTGCGTGGAGAGTGCTGGATGCCCAATTTTGGGGCGTCCCCCAAAGACGCAAGCGTATCTTTCTTGTCGGAAGTTTTGGAAACACAAGTGCCGCAGAAATATTATTTAAGCGAGAGGGCTTGTCAAGGGATTTTGCGGAGAGCCGCAAGGCGTGGAAAGGACTTGCCGCCGATACTGAAAGAAATACTGACGTATCAGGCGGGGAATTTACCCCCAAAACCTTAAAAATACGCTGCGGCTGTGAGGGCGGCGGCAAAGGTGCGCTGATACAGGAAAACAAATCTGCTACTCTCTCTTGCAATAACGACCAAGTTTTGTTTAGTCAGATAATCCCGAACTATGCGGCGGGATTTAAGGGCAAGGCAGGAAGTAAAGCGGGCAGTGTTGGTTTTTCCGAAACTGTCAGTCCAACTCTCCAAGCGGAGCAGGAGGCGCATTGCGTATGTGAAACCGTTGTTTTTGACGGAGCGCAGATAACCTCTAAAACAAACCGCAGTGATCCTAAGATAAATGACCCCTGTCATACTTTAGCGGCAACAAGCGGCAGTCCTGTTCTATGCGCCAGTTTTTACCCGCAGATGAAAGCGGAAAGTCAATGCTTTAAGGAAAATGTTGCAAATACCCTTGTGAATGGCACAAATGCAGGCTTTCAAAATGCTGTTCTCGCTCCCGAAATTGTACTTAACGACCAAGGCGGTAACTCAATATCGGTTGAAAATGATGTAATTCCGACGCTCGGAGCAGAGGCGCACGGCAACGAGCCTTGTGTTATTCAAAGCGAGATTTTATGCGTAGATCAGGGCGGCGGGAAAAGTCAATGTTCTATCAGCAAAAATTTTTCTCCGACCATAACTTGCACTCACGGCGGCGAGCCTTGCGTGGTGTATGACGGCAGGGGCAATGGAAACGGTCAGATAGCTCCCACTATAGCGGGAGATCATTTTGGACGTTCGGGAGATTTTTCGGCGGTCTGCATTGCGGGAAACACCATTGACAGGCAGCCGCAGAACGGCGGCAACGGCAAGGGAGTTATAACGGAGCAGTCGTATACTCTTAATACCGTTGACCGACACGCTGTTATGTCGCCTTTATACAGCATTGACAGGGCGGCGTTCAATCAGGGCGAGAACGCACAGTATAACATTTCCATTGATGAAGAAACGGCGCAGACCTTGACGGCTAAAGGTCCCTCGGCGGTATGCTGTAATTCCGAAACAAACCTTTTTGAAAATCACGGTCAGGACGGAAGATACAACGGTCCCCTTGAAGTTGCACCTACCGTTCGGGAGGCATACGGTATGGGCGGCAATACTGCACCTTTTGTAACGGAAAAGCCTATTGATTTAAGTACATATATCGTCCGCAGGATTACCCCTTTGGAGTGCTGCCGCTTGCAGGGCTTTCCCGATTGGTGGTGTGAGGATATTCCCCATAAAGATACTCCCGAATACAGAATGTGGGGTAACGGCGTTGCTCTGCCTTGTGTGCTGTACGTTATGGAGGGAGCAGCAGCGGCTTTAAGGGGGGACGGAAAATGAATAAGGTGTTTTTTTCGTCTCAAAATATGTGCTGGTGTACGCCGCAGGATTTTTACGATGAACTTAACAAGGAATTTTCCTTTGTTCTTGACCCTGCCGCAACAGAGCAAACTGCGAAATGCAAGCATTTTTTTACTCCCGAAACGGACGGTCTGACCCAAAGCTGGAATTACGGCGGCGCGGTATTCTGCAACCCGCCCTATGGGCGTGAAATCGGGAAATGGGTAGAGAAAGCCTACAATGAGGCTCTCAAAATAAAGTACCCTATTGTGCTGCTTATACCCGCAAGGACAGACACAAAATACTTTCACGATTTTATTTACTGGAAAGCGGAGATACGCTTTATCCGCGGGAGGTTACGTTTTACGGACGAATACGGTATCCCTGCCGCTTCTGCTCCGTTTCCGTCATTACTGGCTATTTACAATGGCAGAAACGCTAAACAAATTAAGGAGGCTGACGCAGTTTTGAAAGCAATACCTATTGAACTTAAAGCGGCAAATGAATTTGTCGCAAGTCTGCACAGACATCACGCTCCTGTATACAGAGATAAATTCCGTATAGGCTGCGAGGAAGACGGTAAGCTCGTAGGCGTGATACAGCTTGCACGTCCCGTTTCAAGAGAACTTGACAACGGCAAAATTATTGAGGCTGTACGCCTTTGTACGGACGGTACGCCCAACGTATGCAGTTTTCTGTACTCCCGCGCCGCAAGGATAGCGCAGGAAATGGGTTACGAAAAAATAATCACATACATACTCGACAGCGAGGACGGAATATCCCTAAAGGCTTGCGGCTGGCACAAAGAAGCCGATACACACGGCGGCAGTTGGGACACTCCGAGCCGTCCGAGAGAAACAAACGCTCCCACTTGCAAAAAACAAAGGTGGGCAAAGGATTTGAAAGGAAACTGATTATGGAAAGCAATGTATTTATTATCGGAAAAATATCAAACACTCCGCAAATCATAAAAAACGGTGAAATTATGCGGATAGCTTTTTCCGTAACCGACAGCGAAACAGGAGCGGTTATTCCGATTTTTTTCGATACGTCGGGAAATATGTACGACCGTATCAAAAGCGGCAAAACCGTAGAGATCACAGGCAGAGCCTTTACAAGAAAAATGACCGTAAACGGAAAAGTAAAACATCTGCGTACTGTTTGGGCGCATAGCTTTTCCATTGCAGAATAAGGAGGATATTAAAATGACCGAGTATATCAATAAGGAATTTTATCAGCAGATACCCGCAAACGAAAGGCATTTTATAAAGCTGTCGCAGGAGGCGGCATATGCGGCTGTCAAAGAGCTTGAAGCGGCGAATATACCCCATTCCGCGACTATAAGCGAATATAGGAGCATTGTGACCGTAAATAAGGCTGACAGCGTGACCGCTGAAAAGATAGCCGAAAATGCGGCAAAGGCATTTCCGGCAAGTGCAAGGACAATTTTGGGAAACACGGAATATAAATATATCCGTGACAAAAAGTACATTGACACCGACGCGGATACGGCAAGAAAAATTGCCGCTCTGCTGTCGGGCAATGTCAATAACAGATTTTCAGGCATTATAAGAGGGGAAAAGGCAACAATAACGGTCAGCGGTGAGAAAAACGCCGCTGCCGTTCGTGCAATGATTGATAATCTTAAAAATATGGACTTGCTGGAGGCTCTCCGTCAGCGAGGCTTTGAACGTATCGCCGATACAAACGGATTTGTTAATATCCGCAATATTGAGACAGGTGAAACATGCGGATTTAACGGTATGGCTGCCGTTCGGGATATGTTTGACAATCCCGAAAACGAGTTTTTCTATCCACTGTCATATAGGATCGCTTACCGAGAAAATCCCGCAAACGGAGATTACTATTACTATGTTCAGAAATATAACTCTGCCGATAAATCCTCTGCTAAGGCGTATAGGGACGAAAATAACAAGCCTGCGATATTTAAAAGTGTTGACGAAACGTTATCCTATACAGCGAAAAACGGAATTAAATTAACGAACATTGATGAGGAAATTGCAAACTGGAGAGAGGTTGACAGAGAGCGGGAGGATAATTCTATTATCGAGGAAAACAGAAAGCTTATTGAAAACTTTCCCATAAGCGGCGGCAATTACGTAGACCTTATCGGATATAATCCTAATACCGATACTTTTTCTTGGGTATACTTCAATCCCGACGGCGATAACGGCAGCGGCGAATTTGTAAACAAGACCGTAACCAAAGAGGATATATTTGCCGCATATTCTGTGCGTATTGCCGCAGAAAGCAAACAGCAGGGACGCAATAATTTTATTGCATACCTCAATGAAAACTGCAAGGAAGATGTTATCCCCATACATTCGGGATATTTTGCCGATTATGCGGACGATTACATAAACTATGCGTCAAGAAACTTTGCTTATTATTTCGGCATATCCGAAAACAGTAAAGCCACAAATACTGTTGACGACTTTATTTCTCATCTTGAACTTAATTGTAACGATGTTAATAGGGACAAACAACAGCGTGAGCAGGCTCAGAAAATAACGTCAGACCAGCTTTCGTGTAGAACTTGACGGATATTCCGGCGCGTGGAATGTTATTGACAATACCGAGATAGACGGCAGAGAGTTATTTATGCTTGAAAACGACTACTACGGCAACAGCGTGTCATATATTGTTGCGGACAAGGACGGAAATGTTATTGACGATAACGTATGGGGAGATTTTGAAGAATACGAAAACAGACTTGCAAAACGCAGACTTATTGAAGCCGCCGAAAAGGTTGAGGACGGGACAACTATGCCCGTTTTAAAAGAATTTGCGGACGATATGCGGCGGTACGGATTTGAGGTTAGCGAAAATAATGGCATTTTTACTGCCCGCAAGGAAGATATTTCAAGCTTTGTTCGTATAGACATTATCGCTGAAATGCTCTATGACATAAGCGAGAAGTACCGTTTTGAACCCAATGAAGCGGGCAATAATCATTTGCTTGACCTCAACCGCTTTTATGACAGCTATGATTGGGAAAGCTATTCAGAGGGAAAAAATGTACTTGAAAATACCATTATAGCTTTGCAGTCGGGCAACTTTGAACCCATTGAAAACTACATCGAACAGGTGCAGTACGTATGTGTGACTTCAACTTCAAACTCTATGGGCATTGATGAGGGCAAGATAAGGGAAGCCGCAGAGCATTTGGAAAAATTCAAGGCTGTTTTCGGTGAGAGAAGCAAGTCGGCTCTTGAAGCGGAAGAACAATTCCCCAATGGGGAATTGTCGGACGAGGGCGAAACTGCCGAAATTCCGCAGGAAAGCAATATACATTTTGGTTATTTTGGAAACGGTATTTTATGCTATGACACATCAAGACTTGACAAGGAAATTAACGATTATGTCAGCGTTGCACACATATCAAGCGAGGGCATTATCCGCTATTATGTTGACGATTTATCGGAAAGCGATAAACAGCATATCGAAAATCACGCAAAGGGAGTTAAAGACAGATTTACGGTCTACTGGAATGAACTTCCTTTGCTGACACGATACGGTATGCTTTATGACAGATTGCTTGAAACAGGAACGTCCGAGCAAATAAAGACCTTTAACGCTGATAAAGGCTCTATGGGAAAAACTTCTGACGAAAGAATGGCGGCTTATATAAAGAAATACGAACACAGTCTTATTTTTAAAGATGAGGATTTTCCTGTTAAAAATTCTGCGGAAAAGAGCTTTCAAGAAGAATTAGATGATCTTATAAAGGAAAAAAACAAAGAGGCTGTAGAGAAAATTGAAGTCGGAGGCGAAATTACCCTTAATAACGAAGTCTATGTTATAAAGAACATAGACGGAGATTTTTCATTAAGTATGGAAAAAAAGGGCGATAGCGGCGCTGAAATAAAGCGGTATGTGGGAAACTGGAAGGAGCAGCTTCTAAACGAGGCCGGAGATAACGCATTGTTTGTATACAGTGCCATTCTTGCTAATGATATTAATGTCATAAACGCTTTAAATGCCGAAAAGTCAAAAGAAAATGTTTCTGCCGATAACAGCGAAATTATATCCAATGATACCTACAAATCGGACAATACCGTAAATTTCCTTACGGATAATATTCCCGATTTGGATAATGAAACCGCCGAAAGGCTTGTCAATGCTTTTGCCGCTTCTGCTTTGACCGGCTGGGACAGCGGAGATAATCAGGCAAAAATAAACAAAATAAAACGTGCGCTCTATGACATTTTGTCCGACGAGAATAAAACAGAAAAGGCATATGCTCTTATTTCCAAAAACGTATATAATCATAATTCAGATACTCTTGATTTTCGCTTCGAGGGCAATAACGGTAGTGAATTGTTTACCGAAAGTGAACTGCTTCATAATTTCGTAAAAAGTAATCGCAATATCAGTTTTGCTCTTGCTAACGCCTTAATAGGTTATCTGGACGAAAAACAACACACAGAACGTGAAATTGACGAACTTAAGGCTGGTTGGTATGATAAGGTCAATTTCAAAATTAAAGCAAATATTGACGGAGATATATTTGACTATGAGGGCAGATTTGATATAGGCGACGGCAAAGAAACAGGTGGTGGTACGCTTGTAGACCATATCAGACAAAGAAACGAGTATATTATAAAGTCTGATAAATACCCTTATAACACAAAAGAGGCAAAAGACGAAGCAAGATTAATTCTTGATGTTTTTGTTCCTTTTTTGGAGCAGAATACAGCAATGACACGCGAAGAAGAAGAAAAATTTACTGATTTTAAGGAAAATCACCCTATAAGAACTTCTATTAAAAAGAATGAAAAGACTAATGATGATTTTGAAATTTATCAGGTCAAGCGCGGAGATAAATTCCATTTTAAAAGATTTGTGAGTTTGTCTACGCTCGGAGGCTCGCCCGATATGTCTGACTACAGCCGCGCTTATTCGGGGAAACTTTCGGAATTTGGTATTACTGCTGAAAATAAAGACGATATTCTTAATAATATCTATTCAGAATTTAATCTCAATATCCCCGCTGATTTTTTGGGACATAGCCTGTCCGTCAGCGATATTATTGTACTGCATACTGACGGAACAGAAACAGCCCACTACGTTGATGATATTGGGTTTACGGACGTACCCGATTTCTTGACTGAAAAAACAAGAGAACAGCCGCACACACTTTCCGTAGGCGATATTGTAACATTTGCAGACCGCCCTAATGTATGGAGAGTTAGCGCAATAAATGACACGCAGATTGATTTTGAAAATACTGACCAAAGCTCAATGGATAAAATGTTCTCACACATTGATTTTGGACAGCACAGAGATAATTTGCGGGAAAAATTAAAGTATTCTGTTGTTTCACAGGATATTTCGGTACGCGAAATAAATAACGAGGATAAAACCGCCAATTCCCCATTGGGGAATTATAACAGCGAAGTAAAGGAAACCGCAAAGGCAACAAAGCCTAAAAAAATTCCTAATACTGTTCCTCACAGAAATTTTAACAAGCTCAAAAAGCTTTTTCCCGAACTAATGGCAAAAAATCATACTTACGAACGTTACGAAAACGGCGCATATGAACCGCTGTCCGCAGAATGGATAACCGACAATATGATTTCCCTTATGCAGACATATGTGCAAAATGGAGATTTAATGCGCGATCCCGATGTTACTATTAAGGTTGATTTTGAAAATGAAACTGTAAATGCTTTTTCCTTTGAAAATTCGGGAATGGGTATATATCAGGAATATTCGGACGGCTCAAGGGGACAAAAGGACACCAACAATTTTATAGTTGAATGGCTGAATAATATTGAGTTGCAGAACCTTAAACTTACAAGATATGACGATATTAACGATAACCGAGTTGATTTAACACAAAATTCAGCGGAAGTTTCGGAGGTATCTGTTCTGTCAGACGAAAAAGCATACATTTACTCCGAAATAAAGTTTGAAACAGGAGAGGTATACCTTGTTCCCGACAAAATAAACGACGATAATGTTTCCGAAACTTTAGCCTACAAAGAAATTCTCGGTCTTTACGCAGACAAGGACAAGATTGATGATCTTGACGATATGATACGTGTAAATATACGCAATTTCCATTACGGCAGCGGCGAGGAAAGTATTCCGAGCGATGAGGAAATGGAGTTTATACGTGAAAACTCTGCCGATGTTATAAATAACTCCGAGGAAATAGGTAATACAGAATTTTTCGCTCATTTTTGGAAAAACGTTGATGATGTTCTGAACGATCTTGAAAGCAAAGCGGCAGAACAGCACAAAACATCTAAAAAAGTGGGGGACGGTTACGAAGAACAGACATATATTTTCCCGACCGACTATTCCTCCGATTATCCCAATTACAGCGGAGCGGTTACAGAAATGAAGGTCAGCGGCGAATGGGTTGAAACAGAAAAAGCCGTAAAAAATATGAACTCACAGGGCAATACCGATACCTCGCAGATTGAGGCATTGCGCGTTCGTACAGTCAGCTTTGACGGTGTAGAACGAAACGAGGAGCTGACACCCGAGGCGTTTCATATTATACTTAATCGAACAATCAACAATATTGACAGAATGAAAGAGGCGGCAGAATTTTGCGAAGAAAGCAGCGGAAACATTATGCCCGTATACACCAAAACCTTGTCAGAGGCAACAGAAGCGGGAGAAAGAGAAGTGTATTTTGCGGATAAACTGGAAAATAGGAAATGTGCTTCATCTATAGATTACTCTATCGGGTGTAACAATGACGGTACGCATTTTCATAGTGACAAGGCAATTACGGATTTATTAAACACCTATTCAATTGATAGAATAACTTTAGTTACTGCCGCAAGAGTAAACTATGCAGGGGAATGGGACAAGCGTTTTTACCGTGAAAATATTGAATGGGCAAAAAATGTGTTAAATGCTTATTCCGCTGAAAAAGCAGAGGAATTAACTCACTTTGGATTAAATAGTCACTCCGTTCTTTTAAACGCCGCTGCTGACGAACTAAGGAAGAATTATGAAATGTTCCGCAGTATACAGACGGAAAAAATATCGGAAATAAAGTCTGCTGATAACGAACAGCAGAAATACAATGAAGATATAAAAAATCTCAATCAGCTTAAAAAAGCTCTGTCGGTCGGAACAGAATTTATAATTACCGATCACCGCAGAAAGGATAGTATAGGTGAACGCAGGGTAATCACTTCTGTAAAATCCACGGGATTTTATTCAAAAAATCCCGATATGGAAAACGCCAAGGATTTATGGTTGGATTGGGGCAAGGCGGGAAACTGGAAATTTGAAAACGGCGTCTGCACATCTTCTCTTGATAACAACGAAATGATTATGTCATTTAAGGTTTTGGAGGAAGATATGTTCAACGTTGATACTGGTGAAATCCGCAGAGTAACAGCAGAAAGAGAAATGAACGGTGCTGAAAATGCAGTACATTCTGGCAGCGTAAAGGCCGATGACGATAATTCCCCAATGGGAAACTACGACAGCGAAACAGAGAACGCAGAAAACGCTCAAAAGGCAACGGAAACAAACATCATTACTAAACTTACAAAGGTGCAGAAAAAGTCGATTGAGATTGCAAAAAGGTATGAAAGAAGGTCTATGCAGGACAAGATAGATATAATTGCACAGGCTTTCGGAGGTACAACAGGCAAAATTGTAACTTCACCGTGTACAGGTAAATGGCGCGGTACAAGCGATATATCAATTGTTTTTGATAATGGTAAGGATATATATATAGGTAATTCTCTTACTCCACAAGCCAAAACCGTAAAAGTGCAGAATGAATATCTAAATTCTGCTTTGGTGCAATATAATCCCGAAATCATAAAAGTGACAAAAGAAGCCGCACTTGAAACGCTTAGAAAACGACAGGACAAAGATAATGAAATTGCCGCTGAAAAAGGTATTAAGCCATATACACTGCTTAACGTAGAGTTTAACGATACTGTAAGCGAAATAAACGGTGGATATTTGGGCTGGTATTATGTAACTTTAGCAGTTGACGGTAAAATTCGCGCACATATGGAAACGGGATTGTACCACGATATTTTAGACGGAAAAACAAGCGAAACGCCAAATGACAGACCATATTGCACAGCAGCGTTATTAAAAGATATCGACGTTGACTATGTTTTTGATAACGTGGGATTTTCCTTGACTGCCAAAACCAATACTTTGCCTATCAGCGATGAAGTCAGAGAACGTGCCGAAAGGACGCTTGACGAGATTACTCGTATGCAGAACGTTGAAAATGCAGTGCGTTCTGATAGAGATATTTCCAACGACAGTAATTCCCCAATAGGGAATTTGGGCGAAGAACGTCATATCCCCGCAGCCGAAATAACTATTGGAGATAAATTTTTGTACAGAGGAAAAGAAGTAACAGTTTCCTCGCTTATAGGGATTTACCCCGGTGAAATAGGCATAAGCAAAATTGAAAAATCAGGCAAAATCGAATATGAGGTTACAAGCAACGTTGACAAGCTTACTCTTGCAAAAGACGGAATTTATTTAGGAAACGTCGAAAACGACAAATCGGAGGAAAAGACAGAGTATACGGACGAGCCTATAACCGCAAAGGAAGAAAATTCAAAGTTTGACGAGCAAAAAATTATCTCGGCATTTGACAAACTGAAAGCAAATCACAGCTTTTCACCCGACGCTGAAAAATTCCTTGAAAGAACAGTCAAGCAGCTTATTCTTAATAAATTTGAAAGCATTGACCCCAAAATGTTTAAGTCACCCATATTTAGCCATCACTACGGGACTATGGTGCGTATAAACGATAAACTTTTTGACGGAAAGTTTATGCAGTTAATTGACGAGGCAAACGGCTATATCAGCGGCAATGGTGTCAATGACGTTCAAAAGGAAAGTCTGTCAGCTGAGGATAATTCCCCAATGGGGAATTTTGAACCGCAGATAAATGATGTGGTTGAAAATGACGAGGGTGTTTACAAAATTGTAAATATAAGCGGAAACTATGTTACGCTCCTTGAAGCCGACACGCTTCTGCCCGATGAAAAGCTGGTATCAATGACGGATTTTTATAAATCCAATTTCACCTTGCTTGAAAGAGACAAGATAATATCCGAAGCCGCAAACACGGAAAAAAACCTTGAAATTGCTGAAAAAACCGTTGAAAATGTGGAAAACTCTGTTAATAAGGCTGAAAACTATGTTATAACAAACGAAAATTCAGGAGAAATAGGAAGCGCAAAAAACAGATATGCGGCTAATATAGCGGCTATAAATGTCTTGAAAAGCATTGAAGCGGAAAACCGTGCGGCTGCTCCCGCAGAGCAGGATATTCTTGCAGGGTACACAGGCTGGGGAGCGATCCCGCAGGCCTTTGACAGTACAAATACCAAGTGGAGCAATGAATATGCGGAACTTAAAGAACTGCTTACCGAAAAAGAATACGAAGCCGCAAGGCACAGCACTATGAACGCACATTACACCTCTCCTACCGTAATTTCGGCTATGTATAACGTTCTTGATAATTTAGGCTTTGAAAAGGGAAATATTTTAGAGCCTGCAATGGGTACGGGTAACTTTTTCGGTATGCTCCCCGAACTTTACAAGGACAGTAAGCTGTACGGCGTAGAGCTTGACAGTATCACGGGACGAATAGCACAACAGCTTTATCCAAATGCCGATATTCAGGTAACGGGATATGAAAAAACATCATTCCCCGATAAATGCTTTGATGTGGCGATAGGCAATGTTCCGTTCGGAGACTATAAGGTCAACGGACAAGCGGTACAATGACAGTAATTTTAACATTCACGATTATTTCTTTGCCAAGACCCTTGACAAGGTACACGCAGGAGGCATTATAGCCTTTGTTACCTCTAAAGGTACTATGGACAAGGAAAATGACGAGATACGCAAATACATAGCGGAAAGAGCAGAATTGTTAGGTGCTATCCGACTGCCGAACAATGCTTTTAAAGCAACGGCGGGAACGGAGGTTACTTCCGATATTCTTATTCTGCAAAAACGGGAAAAGCAAATCGAAATAGACCCTAACAGCATAGAATGGCTTAAAAAATCAAAAACGGCTGACGGTCTGTCCGTAAATAATTATTTTGTACAACACCCCGAAATGGTTTTAGGTAAGATAACAGAGGGCAACAAGCTGTACGGAAACAGCACAAAGGACACAAGCTGTATCCCGATAGAGGGCGCTGATCTCAAACAGCAGCTTGCAGAGGCAATAAAAAACATTAAGGGAACATATAAGGCGTCGGATATTAAAATTGACCCCAAAGGCAAAGAAACTATCCCCGCTCCTGCAAATTCAAGGAAATTCAGCTTTATTGAAAAGAACGGCAGTATTTATTACCGTGAAGCAGAAAACACAATGAAAAAGGTCAATGTTCCAAAGGATATTTTCAACCGCGCATTAGCAATGATAGAACTCCGAGACACCGTTCACGAGCTTCTGAATTTACAGCTTGAAAACAGTCTCGGTTATCTTGACGACAAGGTTGCGGAAAGCAGAAAAAAGCTGAATACCCTTTATGACAGCTTTGTAAAAAAATACGGAAATATTTCCTCGCCTAAAAATGCAAAAGCGTTCAAAGGCGACAGCGGCTATTTTGTTCTCTCCGCTCTGGAAAACAAGGACGAAAACGGAAAGGTTATCGGAAAAGCCGATATATTTACTAAGAATACGGTTAAGCCGAAAATAATCGCTTCTCACGTTGAGACAGCGGAAGAAGCATTGATACTTTCCGTTTCCGAAAAGGGAAAGATCAATTTTGACTTTATGACCGAGCTTTGCGGAATGGACAAGGACAAGCTGATTTCCGAGCTTGACGGTCAGATATACAAGCTGCCGCAGGAAACGGAAAAATACGTTACAGCGGACGAATATCTGACAGGAAATATCAGAAAGAAAATGCTTGATATTGCAAACTCCGAAAATCCGAAAGAATATGAGAAAAATTATAAGGCATCTAGCAAGCGGCAATGCCGCCGAGGGTTGAGGCAAAGGATATATCGGTAAAACTTGGCTCTCACTGGGTAGACCCTGACTATATACGCCAGTTTATTTTGGAAAAGTTTAAACCCGACGCAAGAACCGAGGCTGAATTAAAAGTGTCCTACAGCAAGGTTGTGGGTACTTGGAAAGTTGAGGGACAGACAGCGACAGCAAAGACAAACCATACCGCAATAAACACATACGGTACACGCAGGAAAAATGCCTATGAAATAATAGAGGGCATTTTAAACAACAGCGATCTTCTCGTCAAAGACAGGGTTACAGATGAATATGGTGAATATAAACGTGACAAAAATGGGAATTATATTCTCAAAACAAATGAGGAAGAAACAAAAGCGGTCAGACATTGCGCTAATATCATAAAATCCGAATTTACCGACTGGATTTTCAAAGACCCCGACCGCAGAAACGACCTTGTAAATAAATATAATGAAATATTCAACTCGTTCAGGTACCGTGAGTATGACGGTTCACATCTTAATTTTGTAGGTATGAATACCGATATAACATTAAAGGAACATCAAAAAAACGCCATAGCAAGGGGCTTGTTTGGCGGTAATACGCTTGCTTGCTCACGCAGTTGGCGCGGGCAAGACGTTCGAGATGATAGGCATTGCAATGGAGGGTAAACGTCTGGGACTGCACAATAAATCGCTTTTTGCTGTTCCGAATTCCTTGACGGAGCAAATGGGAAATGATTTCAGAAAGCTGTACCCCAATGCAAATATTCTTGTTGCCACCAAAAAGGACTTTGAAAAGAAGAACAGGGCAAAACTGCTTGCAAAAATGGCAACAAACGACTGGGACGCCGTAATCATAGGACACTCACAGTTTGACCGAATGGGACTCTCCCCCGAAAGAGAAAGCGAATATCTGTATAATGAAATAGAAAAGCTCCGTGCTGAACTTGAAAAGATGAAAGCCGAAAATCCTAAGAGCAAAAGTTTCACAGAGAAAAACATTGAAAAGTCAATCACAAGCTACACTAAGAGGCTTAATGACCTTTCAGACAAGCAAGTCAAAGACGATTTTATTGATTTTGAGCAGCTTGGCTTTGATAAGATGTTCGTGGACGAGTGCCATATGTACAAAAACCTTGCTACGGCTACAAAAATGCGAAATGTTTCGGGTTTGGGCAGCCGAGGTTCGGCAAGAGCTTTTAATCTCTTTATGAAAGCAAAATACCTTGATGAACTTACGGACGGTAAAGGCTGTATTTTTTCAAGCGGAACGCCTGTAAGTAACTCAATGACAGAACTTTACACGCTTATGCGTTATTTACAAGCCGATACCTTAAAGATTTAGACCTAAATCATTTTGACGAATGGGCGGCAGATTTCGGAGAAGTTGTGACCGACTATGAGCTTAAACCCGAAAGTGACGGAAAGTATCAGCTTAAAACGAGATTTGCAAAATTTCAAAATCTCCCCGAACTTATGGCAATTTTCAAGCAGGCAGCCGATATAAGGACTGCTGACACACTTGACCTTGAAAAACCTGTATCTGTTGTCAAGGAGATTATGGCAAAACCGAGCAGAATACAAAAGAGAGGCATTAAGGATTTGGGAGAAAGGGCGACTGAAATACGTCACGGCAATGTTGACCCGCACGTTGATAATATGCTTTGCGTAACCAATGACGGACGTAAAATAGGGCTTGACCAGCGTTTATTAAACCCTGCATTGCCCGACGACCCTAATTCTAAAGTCAATATGTGCGTACAGAATGTATTTGACATTTACACGCAGACAGCGGAGAAGAAAAGTACACAATGTATTTTCTGCGATATGTCAACTCCAAAGACAGAAAGCAGACAGGACAGATTTGCTGTTTACCGTCCTAATGAAGAAAAAGACATAGGATATGAAATTATCCGAAAGAAAAACGGCATAAAAAAGGACACATATTTTCCGACAATAAAGGATTACGTCAGCAAAAATGCAGACGAGGACGAAGATAAATTAAAGGACGGCGATATTGCTGTAATACGCAGACCCAACGAGGACAATACTAAAATCATCTCCGAAGCGGCAGTTTTTGAAAACGGAAAGTTTGATAAATCCCATTCCGTTGAACTGCTTGAAAAACTGGAGATGTCTCCTGTTGAGGATATGCCGCCAAAGGAATTTAATATCTATGATGATATTAAAAACAAACTTGTGGAGAGAGGCGTTTCCGAAAAGGAAATTGCATTTATCCACGATTACGATACCGCAGAGAAAAAGCAGGGACTGTTTAACAAAATGAACGCAGGAGAGGTGAGGATATTACTCGGAAGTACGTCAAAATGCGGAGCAGGAATGAACGCACAAAGAAAAATGATAGCTTTGCACCATTTGGACGCCCCCATGCGTCCGTCTGATATGGAACAGAGAAACGGTCGAATTGAACGTCAGGGCAATGAAAATCCCGAAGTACAGATTTACCGTTATGTTACTGACAGGACATTTGACGCATACTTGTATCAAATGCTGGAGAACAAGCAGAAGTTTATTTCTCAGGTTATGACATCAAAGACACCCGAACGCGTATGTGCAGATATTGACGAGGCGGCTCTCGATTATGCGGAAGTCAAAGCCCTTTGTGCGGGAAATCC
>JAAGKN010000905.1_pt1 | contig 53150 bp, 39 predicted proteins | sample 6206371 | NCBI WGS metagenome assembly JAAGKN01 (sample SAMN11533720, study PRJNA540317) | gut metagenome | isolation source: fecal pellets from male and female animal of same cohort | host: Peromyscus leucopus | place: USA:CA | collected 2017
GGTTTTATGCCCTACAATTTTTACGCCTTCTTACGGTATTTGCAGCAAGTGCAAATACTTACCTGAATCGTTACAACTATTCATTCCTAATTGCGGCAAGCGGACTTAAACGCATTGCCCGAAGTGATGGCAGAAAACCTGCTATCATGCCAATTACAATGGCAAAGAGCACCGCTAAAGGACATAGCCACAGCGGAATACGGCATATCGCACCAGTCACTCCCAAAGAAGCACCTGCCCCACTAGAAGTCATCAATGAATTGATACCAATTCCCAACAGGAAGCTGAAACCGACACCCACAACACCACCAATAAAGCCGATAAAACCCGCTTCCATTAGAAATAGTGCCTGTATATTGTGTATGTTACAGCCAAGCACTTTCATGACTCCGATCTCCTTTGTGCGCTCATAAATGGACATCATCATTGTATTCGTGATACTTATTGCTGCTACAAGCATAGCAACAGCACCTATCGCGCCAAGAACCGCCTGTATAGTATTCATGGTCTGCATCTGCGACTCTATCCACTCAGCAGAATTGTTGGCATTATAACCCATATCTCTTATCATATTTGCAAGGTCTGTCACATTTTCCATAGCATCAACCTGCACGATAAGCTGCGAGTAAAAAATCTCATTGTAGGGTTTACCATTCTTCATCGTTGGCTGTCCAGGTATCACTTTTTTTCTGAAAATGCGCTTTAATTCTGTTTTTAATGCATCTATGTCACAAAGTACATTTTGGCTATAGTTGTTATCCCATTCACCAAGTTCACCTGCCATCATACCACATGCCTCTATGACATATTTTTTAGGTTGTTTCACCGGCGTGCCATTTGCATCTGTTCCACCATTTGAAGCATTCCAATATGCGTCTCTGTCAAATATGACAAATAATGAATCATTCATTAGGTCAACCTTTGGTGCTTCGTTCTTCTCCCAAAAAGGATATTCATACGTTTTTTCTACATAAAAATTAGTAAGCACATTATTTCCATAAAAAAATTTTAGTTCTTCCTGCGAATCAGGCAACGTTCCCTGACCTATTGATATTTTCATATCCTGCAATTCTTCCTGTGAAACACCAATAATCTCAAGATCTCCTCTATATATTCCCGCTTTTGCTATCGCACTCGTACTAAGCCGTGGATAGACACTCTCAACATGTTCCATAGAAAGAAGTTGTTGGATAAATGCATCATCTAACCTTTTTTCCTCATCTTGACCGCTGCTGCTTGTTGAATAATACCACCCACTATTTGAATATATCTGAATCTGTGTCATGGAGGTAAAGCTTTCATAATTCTCCAGCATAGCCAATTTCAGCCCGTTTCCAAGCGCCACCATGACGACGATTGATGTAATACCTATGACTACACCAAGCACAGTAAGAACTGTACGAAGCTTCCTTTTCCACAGATTTGAGATACTCATAAACAATAAATCAAAGAATTTCATTATTCATCATCTCCGTCTAGCAAATCCATATCTTCTTTATGTTTCTTTGCATTCCTCTTCTTTGCTATCACTGTAGCAATCACAACAACCACCACTATAAGAGCCACTGGAATGCCAATCATTGCCCACAAAGGAAGTCCTTTCTTCTCTGGTTCCATTTCAATATCTTCGGGGGGATATTCCTCCATCATCATGTTATCGTCATAACTTACTTCATACACATAGAGCGTGATATCCTTCTCAAAACGTGTTTCATTTCCTGCTTCATCTTCGTATGTGATAACTGCCTTTACGATTCCATCTCCAGTATCTGGCGCAATGCCTGTAATCATGGAATCTACATTTCCCGTTGCACCCGGAGCAAGATTCCCAAGATAAGTAATGCCCGCGTCTATCGTTTCACCTTCATAATTAACTTTTACATTATATAATGTCGTTTTTCCTGTATTGAATATGCTGAACATAACATTGGACTGGCTGCCGACTTCTATGGAATCTGGCATAACTTCTGCTGCACCTGTGTCAAGTTTCGATTCCTGTTTGATTGGAATGGATACATGTGCCGAATCAGAGAGGTTAATTTGATCCTCTGTATCATATTTCATATTCACAGTAAGCACATATGGCTTTTGTGAAAGATCTGACTTTGCTTCCATCTCTATGCTCATGTCATATGTCTGTCCCTGAGCAATTCGTTCCGCATAGACAGCACTAGAACCTGATGTGGGCAAAAATGCCGCATAGGTCGCATCTGCATCCTTTCCTTCTACAGTTGCCTCCATATTGAAAAGGACATTCTTCACTGCTGTTTCCTTTGATGTATTTTTCACACTTACAGTCAGTTTAAACACAGAACCTGCATAAACTACCTCAGGCTCTGTCCTATAACCAGTTACAATAATTCGTGGATTGGCAGTCTGCTCTTTTTCATCTTCTTCATCATCCTTAATCAACATCTTTTTTGGATCTGAACCTTTGATATTGATATATGTAGTAATATCTGTTTCTACCAAAGCATTGTTCTGATAATATGTAGCATGGAAGGACAATGGATAACATCCTGTAAGCACGTCGCTCCTAACATTGAAATACCAGCCAATATCCATACGCTTATTGTAGGCATCAACTATATCACTTGCTGCCTGTACAATCTGAACATGCTGCGCATCATACGCCTGTGTAATATCAAAGGGCCATTTTGTCTTGTCATTTGAAACTGTAGGCGTTATGATTACATCTGTAATATCTGACTTTCCAAGATTTATTAAGGATAGTACTACAAATGTCTGCTCCCCATACTGTGCAGACGCAATTGGCACTTCATTAGAAAGCATGAGAAACTTTTCTGTGCCAGTAAACTCATCTTCTTTCTCCTCTGCAATTTCATGCAAATAGCCTTCTACCTGTGACTCATAGCTATTCAGTTCTGATGGAGTAAGTGTTGCACCTTGCATGTAAGTCATAGCACTGTTATAAATTTTATCCATGCGTCTTTTTTGGTCGTCTGTCAATTTATAGCGAATTTTCAAATCACTGTAATATCTGTTTAATAAGCCTCTTACATGATCTTTATATTCATTTGATGCATAGTCAAGTTCAGAACTATTATTCTCATCTTCATCTGCAAATACTGTAACTGCATTTCCGCACAGAAGCATCACTGCCAGCATCATTATCAGTATTCTCTTAAATTTTTTCATTGCTTGTTTTCTCCTTACTTTCCCCTTCTACACTTTCAACCTTGTTTTGTGTATTGTCTACCATGTCAACAATTTTTCCGTCTACGATTCGGATAATCTTATCCGCAAAACTTGCCAATGTATTGTCATGTGTTACCATAATCAAGGTCTGATTTTGTTCCTTTACCACGTTCTGCATGAGATTCATGATTTCACGCGAGGTATTGGAATCAAGATTGCCTGTCGGCTCATCTGCAAATATGATTTCTGGATTCACCACCAAAGCCCTTGCTACCCCTACACGCTGTTGTTGTCCACCTGACATCTGGTTTGGTTTGTGATCCCAGTATTTGTCCAATCCAACCATATGTACCATTTTTTTTGCTCGCTTAATGCGCTGTCTTTTCGATACACCTTGGAATGTAAGCGGAAGGGCTACATTCTCTACAGCATTCATAGTTCCCATTAAATTAAAAGACTGGAAAATGAATCCGATATGCTCACGTCGGAATTTTACTAGCTGGTTCTCATTCTTTGTTTCCATATGCTCGCCTGCTATGATGATTTCGCCTTTTGTTGGCTTTTCAAGTCCTGCAAGCATGTTCAGAAGCGTTGACTTTCCAGAACCAGAAGTACCAACTATCGCACAGAATTCGCCACGGTTGATACTAAAACTCACACCATTTAAAGCACGTACTCGGTTGTCACCTATACGGTAAACTTTATATAGATTCTTTACCGTAATGACCTCTCCTGTTTTCTTTTGTTTTTTATCTGACATATTTGGCTTGTCTGATTTATTTATTTTAACTGTATCTTCCATTATCAACCTCCCATTACAACAACATGGAATAACTGTATCATTCAGTTTAATACAGTTTATACAAGTTCACTGAAATCATACCACATATTATAAGATGTTTCAACCGTTTCACGTTAAGTTTTGTATCTATCCTGTTTTTGCTAATTTATATTGCACAACAATTAAATTTTCAGTATCTATGTTTCTCATCAAAAACTAATACTCGGCACAACCATACAATACTAATATGGTTATGCCGAGCAATTTATTCATAAATATAGTCTACATACTCTGTATCTTTACGGAGTTTACTAGGTATACTCTTGCGGTATTCAGATTCATCATCTACCATGTACTTGATGCCTTTCCTATGGTCTGCCATGATTGTACGGCGATCGTCGGATAGGGATCTTGTCGTTTCTCTCTCTGTTACTCTGACACTTGCTACCTGTGTGACTGGCGCATAGGCAAATTCACTGAACTCTGTCCAATACACATTCATATCCACATAATCATTGCCTTCTAAGTCATCTGGATTAACAGGAGCTATTGTCACCCTTTTGTCATAACCCACTTTAAATTGGTATATGGCAATCTGTCCTAACAGTTCCGTTGGATTACTTAACTCGAAGGTGATTTGCCGCCCATCGTCTGTATCTGCAGCACTCTTGGCATAGCTGAGATCAATATCATGTTTCACTCTATCATTGTAAAGCATCTTAAAGGATATACCAAATTCGTCATCAACCTTGACATACAAAATAACTTTCTTATCTATATAGCTGTTGAAAATTTCTTTCTCAAGCAGCTTCTCGTCATTTAATTTCAAATATACGAACTCGTATCCTAGTTCTGCCGCAGTCTTCTGTGCATCAATAATCTGCTTGTCAACATTGGCAGGCAGTCCGATAGCGCCTGCTGTTGTAAGCGAATCCATCTTCACATAACAGATCACACCGATGTTAATTCGATACCAGCCATTTGAATAAAACCCTATCACCTGAACAGGCAAGTTTGCACCTAATGTTGTAAGAACTGTCGATGTATAACTAGGCTCTGCGTAAACAACGCAATTTTCTTTTGTGTAATACACATCCTGCATAGGTTCATAATCTGTTCCTTTTGCCTGTGCATTCATGCTGGCACTTATTGGTGCAAACATAGCTATTATTCCAACGATGAATATAAATGCTATTCGTTTCAGCAAATGCCCCTTTAAAGCATTTTTCATCAGCAGCCACCTCCTAATATAGCGTTCCAACCAAATCAATAAAAGTTTATTTTTGCCGAAGATGGAAATGAATTTTCTTGATACGAACTTTTCTCATTGATTGTTACTTCTGTAAAGACACAATTTGCAAATGCGGATGCTCCAATACTGAGCGTATTTTTGGGAATTGTCACTTCGGCAAGTGCCGCACACCCGCTAAAAGCACTATCTCCAATACTGATAACAGATTTTGGAAGTGTAAGCTCCGTTATGCCTGTACAGCCTGAAAAAGCACTGTCAGGTATAGACTCTATGCCTGATTTAATGGAAAGTTCCGTTATGCCTGAGCAGTTTATAAAGGCACTGTCTGATATCTTACTTACTGTAGCTGGAAGTGTCACTATTTCAATCGCAGCGCATTCTGCAAAGGCGCTCTCCCCAATTTCTTCTAAGTCTGTCGGCCATTTTGTCAGCGCCATTGCCGTGCATCCATTAAATGCTTCTTTTCCTACCTTCCTTAAAGAAGACGGCAGCTTTGTCAGTGTCATCCTTTCACAGTTGTTAAATGCCTGATCTCCAATTTCCTGTGTATCACTTGATAATGAAATCGTTTTTAAGTCACTACATTCATTAAAAGTCTTTTTGTTGATGACTGTAACACCCTCAGGAATGTTTACGCGCACCAGTCTAGAGCAACTATCAAAAGCACCTTCTCCAAGTTCTGTCAGATAATCAGAAAGGCTTGCATCAACCAAAAGTTCACAGCTTTTAAATACATTTTTGCCCATTTTTACCACTGTATCAGGAATATACACGCGCACTAATGTCTTAGAACTTGCAAAAGCCGAATCGCCCAATTCTGTCACCGGCTGTCCGTCTATTGTCTCTGGAATATCAAGCGAGGACGCTGTTCCAAGATATTTCTTTATTACTACATGGTCTGTGTACAGTATATATTCATATTCGTTATTTTTCTTATTTTGTGGTTCATTTTCTTCTTCGTCTGTATTAGAGCTTGACGACGAACTAGAACTTTCTTCATCAGCTTGAGAGGACTCAAGGAAATATTGATGACCATCATTCCTGTTGCTATCCACGTCCCCGTTTGTCTTTGGATCGCCGGTCGGTATCGGTGAGTAAATATTTGTAGAAACAGCGGGGCGATTGTTCTCCCTTGCTTCCTCTCTTGAAGTTTCCGCCGCTGATTCCTCTTCAAAGACAAGCATCGCATCTGCATATTTGCTCTGTGAATTTTCTACCCTTGATTGTATCTCTGCAGCAAGCTCTTCCGGACTGAGGAAAGCTGTTTCCGTTTCTGTATCTGTTTCCAGATTAGAAACGATTTCTGTAGCTGTTTCAGGCTCTGTACCGCCGATTACCCCTATTTTATTCAAATACATACATAGCAGGATGCCAAATGCTGCTGTGCATGCACCTATCATTCCCCAAAAAAGCTTTTCCATGCATATCTCCTTTATTTCAAGAACTCTGTTTCTGAAAGCTGTGTGCCGTAGAAAGCACCACGAATTACAGTCCTTAAACCTTCACACCCTGTAAGTCCTGTAAGTGCACTGCAATTTCTAAATGCTTCTGCACATATTTTAGTCACTGACGCAGGCACAGCCACATCAAGAATTTCTGTATGTCCTTTAAATACTTCTGGTCCAATCTGCTTTACACCTTCTGGTATCTCCACATGCGCCCCTGTTCCTTTGTATGCAATCAGAATGCCATCTCCCACAATCAGGAAATCGCCATTCCCATTGCTACGCCAGTTTGACAGCCATGCTGAACCCTCGAACGCCTTTGTTCCAATATTTGAAACAGAGCTAGGTATCGCCACTTGTTCCAATTCCGTGCACCCCATAAACGCGCCATATTCAATTTCTGTAACATTCATTGGAATATTGATCGCTTTTAAGCCGCTCTCTGCAAACGCAAGCCTGCCTATACTCTTGACTTCTTTATCGATTTCGTAACTTGTTAAATCTTTCTGTTTGTAATATTTCCTCTGTGGAATCTCCGTCGGAAATTCTTCTGTATTGTCCTCACGCTGATAATTCACGCTGATAGAAGTTTTACCCTCTGTAGTATTTTCCTGTTTCTGGCTATCTTTATATTGTTGTTCGGTCATCACATCAGCACGTATACCTTCAGGAATGCCATACACTCTCATATCATGATTATTTGCCAGCACTACAGCCCTTCCAGCAACAATAATTGCTTTACCAATTACATCATCACTTTCTGGCACATCTAGTGGATGGATATAACCATCTATGCCCTGAAAGCCTTCTGGAGTAGACGTAGTTGATGATCCATTTGTCCCTGTAATATTTGTTGATGCAGAATTTGATGATGATCCATTTGTCCCTGTAGTATTTGTTGATGTATTATTAGAATTTGTTGGCACATTATTGTTGCCTGTGTTCTGTCCCACATTAGGTCTTTCTTCAAGATCTACATTGCTATCCAAAAAATCATTGGGATATTCTGCCTGATAAATAACTTCTATCTCATATTTATTGCCAAAAGTGTCTGCAGTGCTAGACTGTGTGGTAAAAATTTTCATATCAGGGCTTCCGGAAAAAGCGTTCCTATCAATAGTCCTCACGGATGCTGGTACTGCCACCTGCTTGAGATTAACATTATCCGCAAGAGCCCTTTCTGCTATCGTTGATGTAGTGTTTTGAATCGCAACATTTTCCACAGATCCCATATTGGTAAGGGCATACTTTGGGATAGTATCTACGCCAGACGATACTTTTACATTTTTTGTGTTCTGCAAATTCCAAAGCGCATAAGCATCTATATTTTTCACAGTATCAGGCATCACATAATTCTCGCCTTCACGTCCGGGTAACACCTGATAGAGCATCGTCATATTTCCATTGTATACAGCACCATTATAATAGGTAATGTATTCATTATCCTTATCAACACTTATTTTTGCAAGACTATCACAATTGGTGAATACACCTGTTCCCCATGCACTGACATTTTTACCGATTTCTACGGATGTGAGTGCTGTACAACCTTCAAAAGCCCCCGGACCTATCTTTGTGACAGAATCAGGAATTATAACTCCTTTTAATGCGGTACAGTCTTTAAAAGCATTGTAAGCAATTGAATCTATCGAGGATGGCAATTCTATGCCTGTCATTGTTTCATTTCCTGAAAACGCACCCTCACCAATTGCTCTGATTGTATCGGGAAGCGTAACAAACGTTTCTGTTCCCACATATCTTGTCAGCGTCGTTCCATTCATTCGGAATCTTTCGTCCTCTGCGGCTGCCACACCGCCACCAATCCCTTTCGCCACAGTTACAAAAGCAAGAATCACCAGTATAACAACGCTCGAAAGGGCTATGTGAACCTTCTTCATATCTGCCTCCTTTTATACGGGTGGGGGCTAAAAGACCAGCCCCCTACCTAAATGAATATGTTGTTATACAGTTAATTTCTTACGCTTACGTCCACGTCCATCACTTGTGACAAAGAGAAGCACAGATAGACATGCCATACCGGCTGCTGCAAACCACTTTGGATGGATTGGATCGCCTGTCTTTGGTGTGGAGTCAAGTGTCTGTCCAGCAGTTAGGTTGTTGGTATCCACATAAATCACATATGGTGAGAAATGTGGTGGTACAAAAGAGATACACGCGATACCATCAATCGTGGTAAACCTTGGCGTGAGCTGTTGCAAATTGCCATTGTCAGCCGCCGCTACACGGTTGTTTCCGCCATATTGGATAAGGACATCTGGTATTGGCATAGTAACCGTAATATTCAACCCATAGGTATCTGTTATCTTATTTTGTCCTGTCGAGTCATAGAGTGAGATATCCATAGGGAAGTATGCAAGCCCATCAAGTGAGCCATATCTATTGATAAGTGCTTCCTCTACTGCTGCTGTCGCTTCCTCTGACTCTGTAATCTTTACGATAAAGTTATCTGTAGATCCAGATACGGAAACAGAAGCTAAGTCCTTGTTAGATACACCGTTCTTTGTAATGTATATCCTACTGCCGCCATCGTTATTGCTGCCATTGCTTCCGTTCGTTCCATTTGTATTGTTGGATACCGTACCTGTTGTCCCGTTCCCATTTGTATTTGTAGAATTGCCCGGTCTATTGGGTACAGTATTCGTATTTGTATTTGTTCCAGGTCTTCTGTTATTATTGTCATCATCGTCGTCGTCATCGTCTGACCTTGACTTATAGTTTGCGGTAACTGTCAAGTCTGCTGCAGGCATTACTAATGTTGTGGTTGCTGATGTAGCACTTGCGAGAGTAACAGTTGAGTTATTTGTCGTCCACCTTGAGAATACCCTCCTTGATGAGTCTGGTGGATTTGCCGTAATTGTGACTGTCTCTCCCGACGCATATTCGCCACTACCTGTACCATAGTTTACAGTTAATTTGTATTTTGTACCATCTCCACTGCTACCACCTGTATAGTTTGCGGTAACTGTCACGTTTGCTTCAGGCATAACGAATGTTGTTGTCGTTGCACTAGCATTTGCAAAAGTTATACTTGAATTGGTCGTCCAATTAGTGAAGGACTGGCCTGCCGCTGGTGCATTTGCTGTGATAGTAACAGTTTCCCCCGGCGCATATGTGCCGCTACCTGTACCGGAATTAACAGTTACTCTGTACTTCCCATCAGGTGTTGGACCATCTCCACCTTCAATTGTTCCATCACTAAAGTGTGCTATTATGGTGACATCTTCATTCTGAACTACGAAAGTAGTAGTTATTGCATGAGCATCTCCAATATAATTGTTAAAATTCCCTGATGCCTCAGACCAATATTGGAATGCCTTTCCATCTTGTGTTGCAGTTGTCTGCAATATTACAGTAGTTCCGCTAAGTAACTCAACTGATGTACGACCATTCACTGTACCATTTGTTACAGTAACCTTATGTAGCTGATTATCTGGCACAAAATGGTTTGAATCAACCTTATATACTGCATATACATATCTGTCTTCTCTAACATCTGTATATGCCGCTTCACCTGTTACTGATACACCTTCAGCATTTGTCCATGTCCATGTTTCAAATGCATGACCTTCATATGCCAACAGTGGATCAGTTGGTAATGGCGGATTCGTTACATTTTCTCCTGCTTTTGTTACAGTACATTCCTTTACTAATTTACCATTTGCTCCAAAGAACTTTACAGAATATCCTTCCTCTAGCGGACGGAATTCAACATTAGGCTGAGATTCTGCAAAATTGTATATAAAACTTGTTTCTGTATTTGTAGTATCCGTATACTGATACCCATGAATAGTATAAAGCGTCTTATCATCTGTATCTAATGCATTATCTGTTATAAAACAGTTTCTATTTGGAATATAGATATCCATTGTTTTGAAAGCTACCCCATCCGCACGAACATTCTCAAATGCTCCATCTTCAATGGTTGTAACTGTTCTTGGCAATTCAACCATACTTAATGAAGTTGCTCCATTAAAACAATTAGCTGGAATTTTTTTAATGGTGGTATCTGACAAATTAACAAGTGATACTGCATTACAATCAGTAAATGCTTCTTCTGCAATTTCTTTTACATTGGCTAAAGCAGAGTCATGTGTTGAATCCACAGAGCCAATTCTTGTTTCAAGGCATTCTGACAAAATATCGTAACTTAATGCCTCATTACTTCCATATATAATATTATTCTCAGCCTTATAGTAAGAATTTCCTTCAATCCCATCACTGGTTAGACTTATGCATCCCTTAAAAGGTCGTTTGCCTATATCTTTTAAATCTTCTCCCATATCGACACGATTTAAATTCTCACAGCTATCAAATGAATAATTTTCAGGAAGTTTTTCTACAGTCTTCAAACTTATTGAAGTTAAGTGGTCATTTCCCCACAGGTCGTCTTCTGTATATGTCTGTGTGTCATAACTCTTATCTATAAGCAGCCATTCATTCTCATAAAATAATCCACTAAACAAACCACCAATTACATTAACCGCATCGGCACCTGCTGTAGCCTCATAATCCTTATCTTCGTAATATGCTTCTGGCGGAATCCAACCTTGTAAATTTGTAGGATTCGTAGGAGCACCGCTGTTTATTTTTCGCCATTTATGAAGATTATTATTTGTCGGACCATATAACTCCGTACCATCTACATCATATAGCAAACCAAGGTAGTCCTTACTTAATGTATTTGCTGAACTTGCAAAAAACTGTTTAGAATCAACACTTTCTACACCTGATGGTATATCTATGTTTAAAGCAGCTTCAATAATTGCTCTTTCCTCATCCTCAAGTTCATCACTAGCCCTTGTATTGTTTTTTACTGCGTTTTGAAATTTCGTTAAAATACTATAAGTGTTTGCATTTTCTCCAAGACGATCTGCCAAAATTTTTATTGTTTCCTTGTTTAACAAATCAACTTCTGCTATATGAGGATAATCAATCAAAGTATTCAATCCAGTTGTATTGTCCCTCATAACAGTCAAATTAGACGGTGCTAATGATTTGTAACAAATATTGCGCCCCTTGGAATTAAACTTAGTATTATTTTCATCCATAGCATAGATAAACGGGGCATAATCTTCGTCAATCACTCCATGAAATGTCAAATACTCTGAACCTGTTTTAAATGCATCGTTACCTACGGACATTACCTCGCCCCATGCACCATCATTTATTCCTACAGGTTCTCCAAAAAAGATATTTTCAAGTTTCTGACAGTCTGCAAATGCTTCACTTCCTATATTCTCAATAGAGTTTGCCAGTCTCACCTGTATAAGGTTTTTTGCTCCTTTTAATGCACCGCTTTCGATAGAAAGGATTGAATCATCTTCAAATGTCAAGGTTTTAATATCATCCTTAATCTCATCAAAACACCCCGGTCCTAATCTAGTAATCTTATAACCTCCAATTTGAGCTTCTACTACTATATCCTGAAGTGTACCTTTATTTGATAGATCTTTATACTCATATCCTACAAGTCTTGCTGTAAGATTATCATCATCCATCTCATCGATTATTGCCAAATACTGTGCATTATCTCCTGCCGATACCTCCATCTTTTTATTGCCATTCTCATCAAGATACACATATGGCACATATCCCGCATTTTTATTACTACTACCAAAAGTTGCTACTTTTGTCTTTAATTCCACTGTTTCAATTCTGATGTCTGTTTTATCTTTGCCTGTGAATCCAAAACCCGGACCTCCTACATAAAACCGTGGATTTTCTATATCCTCAAATAGTGTTGAATTAGTAGTATTAAGATAATGAATATTACGTCCTGCCTCACCATTAAAAGATATTTTTCCCATAATAGCACTTTGTAACTGTTTACAATCATCTAAAGTATTCTCCGGGATATCTCCGTTCAAGGATGCTGGGAAAATTACGTTCTCCAAGCCAGAACGTCCAGCTAAAATACAATCATATTGTGTTGTACCTGAGGGAAAATCACCTGTGTTACCAAATTCAGTATTATATGCACTTCCATACTCAATTTTTGTCATTCTTTGTGGGAACTCAAAATCTGTCATTGTTCCGCCATTACTATTGCTAGAAAGCGCAAACGCACCAAATCCGATAACATAAGTCAATCCATCCTTTTCTGGAAAGAACTTTTCATCTCCGTTTGAATTTCCAAGACTTTCACATCCATAAAATGCAAAGGGATATATAAGTACAGTACCTGATGTATCACTTGCAAACTTAAACTTTTCTAATCCTGTATTTGCAAAACATCCTCTTCCAATTGTTTTAATATTCGTCGGAAGATCAACACTTTTTAGTGCAGAACATCCTTGAAACGCTTCTGCACCTAATGCAGTTATGCTTGAAGTTCCATCAGATGCTGTAAAGCTTATCTCATTGAGCCTTGCACAACCCTTAAATGCTCTGTCACCAACAGCAGCACAAGATCTACCATTCAAACTTACAGTTGATAATGCTGTACATCCTGAAAATGCATCATCACCGATAAATTCTATTTTATCAGAAAGATTTACTTCAGTTATTCTAGTATTGCCCTTAAATGCGTCTTTATAGATACCAACTATATTAACTGTACCACTGCACAGATAACCTTTTTTATCAACATATTGGGATCTAAAATCAACATTGTGGTCATACGCTATCATATCTGCCTTTATGTCTGCTGCATTACTATTTGCCCATTGTACAACATACTTATCATCATCTACTAAGTATTTAATCGCAAAACCATCCAAGCTGTATGGAGAGCTAGTAGTTGATAGTTTCACACTAAGCCTTGAACAAATACAACTCTCAACAAAGCCTACCCTTTCCTGCAAATCTTGAAAAGATACAGTCAACCCATCTTTTAAGGTATTATACATCGCATCTAATTCACTTTTTCTATTTATAATATTCGTATTCAGAGATGCATTTATGGTATTTTCGCAGTCCCTCCTAAAAGTCTCTACTGCATTGTTATAGTCTGTTATTGCTCTTTTATAATCATCAAATTCATTCTTAGCAAACGCATTTGCCCCCGTAAATAACTCTTCTGCTTTTAGTATTAATTCCGCATATGTACAATTTACACTAGGAATAGTTCCTGTTCCATTTTCACCGCTAATATAAACCTTTTTATAACTAGTTGGCAGAGTTGTTGTATCAAATGAAATAGGCAATGTGATGCTACCAGTTCCTGGTATTCTGTTACCACTTGAATCAAAATTATGATCGGTAATTATTTCCTGTGCCCTTTTATTATACTCTATTGTATATTTTTCATTCTTCCATGTATTTTTTAATTCACTAACTATAGTGGATGGAAAGGTATAATACTCAAAAGCCATCTCATCATCTACATCCACAACTCCAGATGTGCCCGGATATCCTACTATTATTGCATCAGCACTAGCAACATTCGCAGTTTTAGGCACTACCTCATATTTATCCTTTAAGCCATTTCCTTCTATAGTTTGTGTAGTTACCGTACTAGCAGACATGTTAAAACCTAACTCTGTAGGTTTATTATCACTAATCTCCTCAGAATCCTTATGCGAGATTTCATAGCTATCATATGCAGACTGCATATCAACTCCCCTGGCAGGTGCTGCACTCATAGTTCCCAGATTTTCCACAGGTATCGCTGCAACTACAATCGCCATAGCCATAGCAATTGCGGCGGTTGTTCGCATTGCAGTTTTCCTCAGCTTGTAATTTTTCTTTAATCCTCTTTTTCCCTTCATTCCGTTTCTCCCCAAACTATCAATTATTTTAACCGTTCAGCCTAATCCCCTTCATAGCCGCAAAAACGTTTCATAGCCACCTGCCTCCTTATACTATCAACCCTAATCCCTATGTTCCATATAGCAAAGAGAAGAACGCCATCCTTGCGTTCTTCGAAAAACTTAAAAATTCTTAGCACATATTTTTTAATGCTTAGAAATTCTTAGTTTTCTGCTTCTATTATTTTATCGTCAGTTTCCACTCAATAAATTAGCCTTCGCTATCAAAGCACCAATTCCGATTTGAAAGGGGCAACTTGCATCTTCCTTTGTATCTGATAACTACATAAGTACTTCAACAGAATACTATAAGTAAAATATTATCCTTCCTTATGCCTGCTAAGCAACGTATTGTAATTCTGGCATGACATAACATGTCATGTCCTCCTCTTTTTCATAACTCCCATAAAATAATTTTTGTATTTGTGCTATAAGTATAAGCTTTTTTCAGATTAGTTTACATACTATGTAATTATTATACTATATTTTCAGTTAATTTCAAGTATTTTTCTTATTTTTTATACATTTCTTGAAATTCGAGGATTTTTAGCGGTTTTTGGACATTATTTCACTTCTATAATAAATTTCTTAGCAATACCATTTTTATGCTTAGAAATTCTTAATTTTCTTTTTAACATTATTTTTGTTCTCTTGTCTTTCATTGCTTCGTCAGGTAGCAGGATATTTGTCCACTAATGCTTTTTTCGGGGGCAGGAGAAGTAATATTACTCTCTTTATGTAATTGGCTGTTCCTTTTTTCGACTCTGCCCTTTCTGATAATTTGTCTTGCAAAGAAATTTATCATAAGTTATACTATAATAAATGAGGAGAATTTATATGGAAAATAAAAAAATACAATGGCATACAGGTTTTGTATCTGCAATGAATTTAGAACTAGCTCAAAACAGGTCTGATTTGGTATACCACAAGGAGTATAACCTCAACACAAAACCACTGGAAGTTGACTTGTTGATTATCAAGAAGGATTCTGATATCCAAATCACAAACGAAATAGGAAAATTGTTTCGAGGACATAATATTATAGAATATAAATCACCCCTCGATCATTTAGATATTGATTCATTCTATAAAGTAGGTGCATATGCTAGTTTATATAAAGCTTATGGTCAGACAGTAGATGAACGCAAAGCAAATGATATCACAGTATCTATGCTTCGTGAAAACAAGCCCACAGGGCTGTTTAGATATTTTAAGGAGCATAATATTAGATTCACTAATCCATACAAAGGAATCTATTATATAACAGATTCCGTTTTATTTTCAACACAGATTATTGTTACAAGGGAGTTGAATCCAAAAGAGCATATATGGCTGAAAGCTTTATCAAGTGGTATTCAGAAACAGCAAATGTTAGAACTGTTGGAAAAAGTCGAGAAATTGAATTTAAAAATTGACAGAGAACTTGCCGATTCCGTATTGAAAGTAAGTATAAGTGCCAATAAACAAGTGGTAGAAGAACTGAGAGGAGATAAAAGTATGTCACAAGTATTATTAGAGCTTATGGAACCAGAAATCAATAAAATTAAGGCGACAGTCAAGGAGGAAGTTACCAGAGAAGTTACTAGAGAAGTTACCAGAGAAGTTACTAGAGAAGTTACTAGAGAAGTTACCAGAGAAGTTACTAGAATGGGAATTAGAAATACTGTTTTGGCTTTAAAAGATTGTGGTCAGACGGATGCAGCAATTAAACAGGCAATTATCAAGATATATAATATTTCTTCCAAAGAAGCTGAAGACTATTTATAAAAACTACGCTTAAGAATGAACAAACAGTAATAGTTAAAAACAATGGCAGGAAACACTCCGTGTTTCCTGCCATTACTTAACAGCATATCGCTTTTTTGTCATATATAGCCTTTATTGAACAAACTGGTCAAGCCCATCACTTATGACAGCATCTACTGTCTGACCTGAAACAGTTACGTCTTCAATTGCAAAAAATAAATACTACAAATACTTTTTCAATTCTGCGATGAGCACATCATACTCCGCATCTGATAGTGTCTTTCTCTTAGGATCCATCGCAAACGTTCCGCCCCACTCAAACTCTTCTTCCTTATACTTAGGCACTAAATGAAAGTGTAAATGATGTCCTGTATCACCATATGCACCATAGTTCACTTTATCAGGAGAAAACGCTTTATGGATTGCGTTTGCAACATGGTTTACATCAGCAAAAAATGCATTCCTATCTTCTTCAGAAAGTTCTGTTATCTCGCTTACATGGTGCTTACTAGCAACTATCACTCTCCCCTTATGACTTTGTTCCTTGAACAAATATACTTTTGTTGCATTTAATTCACAAATCTTAATGCCAAACTTTGCTACAAGCTCACCTTCTGCACAATACGCACAATTATTATCTGTCATACTCTTACCTCCTTACCTTCACTTTACTGCTTATCTTTCAATTTTTCAAAATGGTGCTGCAAAAGTTCTACTACAGCATCCTTATCCTCTAATTTATCCAATATTACCACTGTTCCAAATAAATCATCATACTGAAATAACAGCTTGTACGGATCACCTTTTATCATAAATTGTGCATCTCCCTCATAAGGCTGGAACATCTCTTTTCCCAATTCCTCTGCTACACTTTGCGCAAGCAAGCGAATTGGTTCTGAACCAAATCCGTTCGTATCTAGGACAATCCAACCATCTTCTTCTGTTATCATATTTATTTTATACAGCATAGCTAAACCTCCCATTTCGACACAACCGCGCGGGGCATCCGTCAGCTCTACTGACTTATTTCCTATGGATGCCCCTGTGCACATAAAAGGCATCACCCAAGAAGTGATGCCCCAATATATTATTTCTGTACAAGATGTATCGCAAAGCCGCCAATCTCCTCGTCCAAATAAATCGCTGTAAGCTTGCCATTCTTCACTACAGCAGAATCCTCTATGAACTTAACGCCTTTTACTGACTCTAAATAATTCTTAGCACGCGCTACACTATTCGTGCCAATTGCAATATGTCCATTTTTGCCGCGTCCAATCTTCTTCATAGCCTCGATCTCAATACCTGCAAAAATAGAACTATTCCCTACCTTCTTCGCAAAGCCAAACAACTCATCATATCTTGAAGCAACAGAATCTGCTGCAGCCTCATCCTCACAGTTTACACCAACATGTCTAAGTTCAAAGCCAAGCATTGTTCTAACAGCTTCCTCTGTGAGTGCCTGAATCTCATCATATTTTCCTGCCGCAACAAGGTCCTTCTTAACCATCCAGGAACCACCGCATGCTATAATCTTGTCAAATGCAAGATACTCACAGATATTCTTTGCAGAAATGCCGCCTGTAGGCATAAATTTCATCTGTGTATAAGGCGCTGCCATAGATTTAATCATATTCAAACCGCCAGCAGCCTCAGCAGGGAAAAACTTCACTACCTCAAGTCCAAGCTCAATTGCCTGCTCCACATCAGAAGGATTTGCTGTACCAGGTGTAACAGGAATTCCCTTGTCAACACAATACTTCACCACCTTTGGATTCAGTCCCGGGCTAACGATAAACTTTGCGCCAGCATTAACTGCACGGTCAACCTGCTCCGTTGTAAGTACTGTTCCAGCACCTACCAGCATTTCAGGAAATTCACTTGCCATAATTCTAATAGATTCCTCTGCCGCAGCCGTTCTAAATGTAACCTCTGCACAAGGAAGCCCACCTTTAACCAATGCTTCAGCCAAAGGTTTCGCATCCTTTGCATCATCTAAAACAACAACCGGTACAATACCTATCTTACTGATTTTCTCTAATACTTCATTCATTTTTGCTCCTATCTGCGCGCTAATTAAGCACACGTACAATTTTACTCCCTATTGATAAAATCAATTTTCACTTAGGAACTGTTTACAATTCCTTAAATATCGAAAAGCAGAATTTTACAAGCAATCTTGAAAATTCTACTTTCCAATATTTATACAACTTTCAAAATAAAACAATTATTGTGGCTGTTTTCCAATATAAGCAAGAATACCGCCGTCCACATACAAAATATGTCCGTTTACGCCATTTGAAGCATCTGATGCAAGGAATACCGCAGGACCGCCAAGTTCATCAGGCTGTAACCATCTTCCGGCAGGAGTCTTTGCAATAATGAATGAATCGAAAGGATGTCTGCTGCCATCTGGCTGTTTCTCACGCAAAGGTGCTGTCTGAGGTGTTTCAATATATCCCGGTCCAATGCCGTTACATTGAATATTGTACTCACCATATTCAGAGCATATATTTCTTGTAAGCATCTTCAAACCACCTTTTGCAGCAGCATAAGCAGAAACTGTTTCACGACCAAGTTCAGACATCATAGAACAGATGTTTATAATCTTGCCATGTCCCTTTTTAATCATGGAAGGAATAACTGCTTTAGATACGATAAACGGTGCATTCAAGTCCACATCAATAACCTGTCTGAACTCAGCAGCTGTCATCTCACACATCGGAATCCTCTTGATGATACCTGCATTATTTACAAGAATATCAATCACGCCAACTTCCTTCTCAATCTTAGCTACCAACTCATTTACTGCGTCCTCATTTGTAACATCACATACATATCCATGAGCCTCAATGCCCTCTTCCTTGTATGCAGCAATTCCCTTGTCAACAAGTTCCTGCTTGATATCATTAAATACAATTGTAGCTCCCGCACCTGCCATAGCTTTTGCGATAGCAAAGCCAATGCCATAAGATGCACCTGTAACAAGTGCGATTTTGCCTTCCAGTGAAAACGGATTTGTGTTTGCCATTTTTAAGTCCTCCTAATCATAAATATAATATTTTTTCTTCTCTTATTCTTTTAGCGCTGAACCCTGCCAGAAGCATCTCCGCCTGCAAGAGTTTCAACTTCCTTCCTAGATACAAGGTTGAAATCCCCAGGAATTGTATGCTTTAATGCAGAAGCAGCTACTCCAAACTCTAAAGCTGCCTTGAAATCTTTGCCATCAAGTAATCCGCAGATTACACCGCCTGCAAAGGAATCGCCGCCGCCAACACGGTCAACGATCGGATGAATGCTATATTCTTTTGAATGATAAAATTCCTTTGTATCTCTTGAATAAATGCATGCAGACCAGCCATTGTCAGATGCAGAATGGCTTACTCTAAGAGAAGAAATGCAATACTCAAAATTGTAGTCTGCCACCATCTGCTCAAAGATTGACTTGTAGCCTGCAAGCTCCAAGATCACCGCTTGTCACATCTGTATTGCCCGGCTTATAGCCCAATACCAGCTCTGCATCCTCTTCATTTCCAATGCAGACATCAACATACTGCATCAGATTCTTCATAACCTTCTGTGCCTTCTCAGAAGACCAAAGCTTCTTTCTGAAATTCAAGTCTACAGAAACCTTTACACCATGCTTCTTAGCAGCCTTTAAAGCCTCCTCTGTAAGCACTGCTGCTGAATCAGATACAGCGGGTGTGATACCTGTAAAATGGAACCAATCAACACCGTCAAATATCTTATCAAAATCAAAGTCAGCAACCGTAGCTGTAGAAATAGAAGAATGTGCTCTGTCATATACTACCTTAGAAGGGCGCATAGCAGAACCAGACTCTAAGTAATAAATGCCAAGTCTTTCTCCGCACTTTGCAATATTCTTCGTGTCAACACCATACTTCCTCAAAGCAGCAATCGCACACTCACCTAATTCATTATCCGGCACTGCTGTCACAAAACTTGCATCATGTCCATAATTTGCAAGAGATACTGCCACATTTGCCTCACCGCCGCCATAGTTGATGTCAAACTCGTCAGCCTGAATAAACTTCTCATTGTTGGGTGTAGAAAGTCTCAACATAATTTCACCCATTGTTACAACCTTTTTTGCCATGATAAATAATCCTCCATTTTATTATATTTGAAATTTATAATGTAACACCCTGTTTAAAAATTGCCATATCATGAAATCCTGCAAGCTCGCTCTTAACTTCCTTACCAGACGCAATGGCAACCACCTCGTCAAATAATCTCTGTCCAGCCACATCAAGCCCTTCGCCTTCTGCGACTACGCCTGCATTGAAATCAATCCAGTTGTCCTTCTTACCTGCAAGCCTTGAATTGCTCGAAATCTTCATTGTAGGCACAGGACAAGCAAACGGTGTACCACGTCCCGTAGTAAAAAGTACAATATGCGCGCCACTTGCTGCGAGTGCTGTAGATGCTACAAGGTCATTCCCCGGTGCACTTAATAAATTCAGTCCCGATGTCGTAACCATTTCGCCATAAGCCAACACGCCCTTCACGATAGCGCTCCCTGACTTCTGTGTACAACCAAGTGATTTGTCCTCAAGTGTAGAAATACCACCCTTTTTATTGCCCGGCGAAGGATTCTCATAAATTGTCTGATTATGACTCTTAAAATAATTCTTAAAATCATTGATCAAATCAACTGTCTTATGGAATAATTCCTCATTCGCACAGCGGTTCATAAGAATCGTTTCAGCGCCAAACATCTCTGGTACTTCCGTAAGAATCGTTGTACCTTTCTTACTGATAAGTATGTCTGAAAAACGCCCAACTGTGGGATTTGCTGTAATTCCGGAAAAGCCATCACTGCCGCCACACTTCATACCCACAACAAGTTTTGACACACTGATTGGTTCTCGATGAAACTGCGAAGCATATTCTGCCAATCCCTTTACAATCTCAACTCCTTCTGCAATCTCATCATCACTATCCTGCGCTACAAGGAATTTTACTCTATCAGGATTTATCTCGCCCATGTATCCTTTTAACACGTCAATATTACTGTTTTCACAGCCAAGCCCAAGTACAAGCACCCCGCCTGCATTTGGGTGGTTGATCAAATTCGCAAGAATCTGTCTTGTATGCTCTTGGTCATCGCCCATCTGTGAACATCCATATGGATGTGGGAATGCACATACTGCCTCAATATTTTCCCTTACAAGTCCCTTTGAAAGTTCTGCAATCTTACTTGCTACATTATTCACACAACCCACAGTTGGAATAATCCAAATTTCATTTCTGACACCAACTTTGCCGTTCTCACGATTGTATCCCATAAAAGTGACATCTTCTGTAAACTTCTCTTCTATAAGATTCGGTTCATAACTATAATCCAGCAAATCACCTAAGCCTGTTTTCAGGTTATGTGTATGAATCCACTCACCTCTTTTTACAGCCGCCGTAGTATTTCCAATACGGAAACCATATTTAATAACAGGAGTTCCCTCCGCTAAATCCACAAGTGCAAACTTATGTCCTGCCGGAATTTCCATGACAGTCGTAACTTCTGCGCCGCCTACATTGACAGTGGTATTCTCTGGAATCACTTCCAGAGCCACAGCCACATTATCATTTTCATTGATTTTAATAAAATTTGCCATATTCAAATCCTTTTATCAAAAAATTTTTAGAAATTCTTTTCTAATGCCTTTCGCATACCTAAAGTTCTAATATCTTCAAGATATGCTGTAACAGCATCTGCAAGTCCTGCAACCTCCGTCAAATCCTGTCCGTGGAACTCCACATTGCTAAGATAAGCCTGCACAAACTCTGCAGAATCTTTTGCGCTGTTTGCTGAAAAAAACTCAAGCACAGCCATATCGTCAAGGATATTGTACTCTTGTCCATCTCTGTGACCAATCAGCGCTTTTTCGCGAATCTCACTTCCAGTATAGAAAGCCATCAGTGCCGCAATAGAGAAGGTGAGATGCTTTGGAAGTTCACCCTTTCTCTCCACGTATCCAAGTAATGAAGGCATACATCTTGCTCTCCACTTAGATACAGAGTTGAGAGAAATCGAAAGTAATGCGTGCTTTATGTATGGATTCTTAAACCTTCCGTCTACTGCTTCTGCAAAATCAAGCAAATCCTGTTTAGGTAAATCAAGCGTAGGGATAACTTCATCATAGATTGTCTTATGCATGAAATCTCCGATCAGCTCATCTTCCATAGACTCTCTGACATAATCATTGCCTGCTAAATAAGAAGCAAGAACAAACGAAGTGTGTGCGCCATTCAAAATACGAACTTTTCTCTGCTTATAAGGCTTCTGGTTGTCTGTAAAAATAACAGGAAGCCCCGCATCAGGCAACGGAAACTCCTTGCTGATATCCTTTGCACTCTCAATTACCCAAAGTCCAAACGGTTCAGCCGTCACCACGATATTATCCTGATATCCAAACTCTTTCCACAGTTCCTCAGCATCATCCCTTGGATAGCCCGTAACAATACGGTCAACAAGTGTAGAAGTAAATACACATGCTTCATCAAGCCATGTAAGGAAACCTTCCTCCAAATTCCAAAGCTTGGCAAACTTCACAACACACTCTTTCAAATGGATACCATTATCATCAATCAGCTCAACAGGAAGCATCACAAGCCCTTTGTCGCTTGCACCGTTAAAATGTTGATACCTTGTATATAAAAACTTACATAATTTTCCGGGATAGGTCTTAGGCGGCTCAGATTCGAACTTGTCTGTATCATCAAAGACAATGCCCGCCTCAGTCGTATTTGAAACAATATATCGAAGAGAATCTAACTTGGCATAGTCATTATACTTTGCGTACTCTTTATATGCGTCAACTGCGTCCGCAACGCTTGTGACAACTCTTTTAATGACCTTTGGTTCACCATCAACAATACCTCTTAAACAAACCGTATACTGACAATCCTGATTGTGAAACATGTCAAGGTTGCCAAAGTCAATGGGTTTCACCAAAACAATATCTCCATCAAACTTTCCCTGTTCATTTGCAATGTCAATAAAATAATCAACAAATGCACGTAAGAAATTTCCCTCACCAAACTGAAGAACTTTAATGGGTCTTTTCTTTTTTCCGGTCTTTGCCGCATTTAATAATTCCATATCCATTTCTCCTATCAATCTTTTTTGTAACTGTTCATTCTTAAACAGCTATTTTCACGCTTTTCTTGTAAGCACTTACAATTCAAATTTTATATCGTTTTCACCAGAAAGTCAATAAAATTTATAATACTTTTACTATACTTTTTATGAAAACGCTTACATCTCCAAATTTTCCAGCATTTTTCAGTGCTCCATGCGCTGCCGCATCTTGTCCACCATTTTCCACCTGCTAACGCGCTCCTGCCGATCCTGCACAAGAACCTCTATCATAAAAACACTGATTTCCCAAAATACTCTCTTTGTTTCGTCATTCATGCCAGAATACTCCTGCATGATAGAATGTGCTTTCCTAGCAATATCCCCTCCTTTTACATTCTTCAAGTCTGTTAAAGTCTTTGCCTCTGTAGCCTCTATCATCTTGAACAAACCATCTATAAACTCGCCCACTTGTGCAATTTCCAAGCCAAATATCCAGTTGTTTATCCGATCATAAAGTGCCTTTCTCTTTGGCATAGATTCATTGGCACGCTCAAACCTATCACCATTTACACACCATGAAAAGCACACATGTTGCTGCACGCCGATTTCCAAACTTTTAATAAGAATATAATCTTCCTTCTGCTCCATCAACATACCCACAAAAGATTCATCCGGCACAATCTTTAAAATCTTGTCCCTTATACCTTCGTAATCCAATCCTTCCATAAAATCCGGTCGAAAACCCGGACCATCCATATTATAAACTCTGCCAATCCTGCACTTTATATTTTCACTGCAGGTCATAGCTGCATACACTGCCAAGTTTCCGCCCTTAGAATGTCCGCCCAAGTAAAATCTCAGTCTTTTCTTTCTGGCAAGAAGCTTTGCTACCATATTCACGTATTCTGTGCTTCGTATCTGTGCTCCCACAGGCGTGCGATACGCCATATAGAAATCTTCCTTCCAGCCAACTAAAGTGTCATCTGTCCCTCTAAATGAAATAAACACATCCCCATTTCCAAGCAAAAATGTCACAGCACAAAATTGCACATCTGTATCCATTTCCTCTACTAAATAATTCATTTTTGTATTTCGATACCGGCGTGAAAACGCAATTTTATAAAAAAGTTCTCTGTTCTTGTCAAGTTCCCATTTTACTGAAATAAAATGATGCCAGTCCATCTGTTGCGCCACATCACACAAAGCAATCGCAGGTTTATTATCCCTTACAGAAGGAACAATATTTCCATAAATAAAATAAGATAAATGGGAATACACTAACCCATCAATTTCACAAAAGGGCTTTTCCGCAAAGGTAAAGCCCCCAAATTCATAAACATATGAAATGATATCTCCCATATATTCAACATGCCTCCATCAAACATATATTCCGATATATAAAAGTATCCTTTATTTATCCAGAATTATGTCAGTATAATTCGCCGTCATAATATTGAAGTAAAAGCCCCACCACTTGATTGTATTGGAGCATCCCTTCCTCCACTCCATTTAATTTCAGAGTTGTTTCCATAAATGTATCAGACACACTTTTTACGGTAGCTGTCTTTATAACTGCCTTTTTCTCCACAGTCTCCCACTCCTCGCGCGTCAGGAAAATATTGTCATCTGCTACAACATTACTAATTCGCACATGATTTTTATATACGCTTTTACTATTGCCTATGGAATCAAGAAAATCATTATTTACATAACTGAGTACACTCAAATACCCACAGTACTGCAAAAATGGATCATCGGAATGAATACACGCCAAAAAGCCAATCATATTTGCATCATCTTCAAAAATAAATCCTTTTGTATGTGCGAGTTCATGACACACTGTAGGAGCAACATTTGTAATATACATCACAGAATTGATATTTGCCTCCATGGAAAACGGAAAATAATATCCCATAATATACTGTTGGCTAAAAAACTCTGAACAGCTCAAATATTTTGGTGTCACATAAAATCCTGAAAGCTGGTCATACTTCTCACCAAGCCTTATCATAGCCTGCCTTGATGCCTCAATCAAATCCCCGTCATAATAAGCAGCGCCGCTATCGTCATGTTCAATCTGCTCTGCTAACACATTGCACTGTTGCACGATATAATCCCGCAGCACTGCGATTTCCTTTTTTGTATAAATACGTTCTCCGTCCGATGAGAATTGATGTACCTGTGCTACTGCACTATCAGAAATATCTGCTACCATCATATCCGATTCCGTTTCACCCACCATATACTTATCCGAAAAACTTGATGTATGATAGAGAATAAAACAGTTTAATGTCATTACATGACACACTACAAGTACTGTCCACGCATAGAATGTTCCGAAGCGTTTCAATCCCTTTTTATATTTCCTCTTACATATTAGATTAAATACAAAAAAGCAAATTCCAAAAACTGTTATCCCCACTGCCAAAACCAGCATAATTTCACCGACACTAATAGGAACTTTGCTTGTAAGACGTGCATACGTATTCAGCCAAATAGGAAAAATATATTTTGTATACCAATCACTAAATGTTGTACTTTTCCATGACACTATATTTATTATTATAACACTTACAACACCTATTGCAAATAAAATATTGTGCATTTTTACTTTTTTAGCAATTTTTTCCCTCTCTCTGTCCATAGTTTTTTCCTCCGGCAAATGTTCAATCTGTTAATATATATACAGAATATCACATCAATGTTAGCAAATTTTAAATAAATTGTGAACATTCACCAAAAAAGAAAACTTTGAAGTTTTTCTCAAACTATATATTGTTTATATCTGCCAGAATCAATACGGCTTATATTTGCCTTGATGTAAACACCATCCTCTCTGTACTCTGTATTATGCACTATAGCATTATCATTAAGATACGCTACAATATCGCCGCGCTGATAGGGCACAACCAGCTCACAATCTGTATAACCACCTGACAACTTTTCGGCTATTAGAGCTAAAAGCGCATCAACCCCATTTTTTGACTTAGCAGACATATAAAGCTTACTATCCCCCTGAACCGTAGCAAATTCTCCCATACCGCATAAATCAGCCTTATTATATACATAAATCACAGGTATTGCCTCAGCGCCCAATTCCTTTAAAGTATCCTCTGTCACTTTCATATGCTCCATATAATTCTCGTCAGAATAGTCGGCAACATGCAAAAGCAAGTCTGCCTCCTTAACCTCCTCAAGCGTTGACCGAAATGCCTTCGCCAAAGAATGCGGCAAATTTGAAATAAACCCTACTGTGTCTGACAAAAGAAACGCATTTTTGTCAGGAGGTGCAATCTTTCTGACTGTAGTATCTAGCGTAGCAAACAACATATCTTTCTCAAAAACTTTTTTGTTCTCATCATCGCTGTACTCAGACAATAATGCATTCATAATCGTGGATTTTCCGGCATTTGTATATCCTACTAATGCCACGCGCGGCATTCCGGACTGAGCCCGTCTTTTCCTCTGCGTTTCACGTTCACCTGCAATCTGTTCTAGTTCACGCTTCATATTCGTAAGCCGTTGTTCAAGCCGCCTGCGGTCAAGTTCTAGTTTCTTCTCACCTGCACCTTTACTACTCATTGCACCACTTGCGCCACCCTGCCTTGAAAGCGCGTCATGAAGTCCCACAAGCCTTGGCAGCATATACTGTAACCTTGCAACCTCCACTTGCAGTTTCGCTTCCCTTGTCCTTGCCCTTGTAGAAAAGATTTCAAGAATCAGTGTTGTTCTATCCATTACTGCACAGTCAAGTTCTTTTTGAAGATTTCTAAGCTGTATCGGAGAAAGCCCATTGTCAAAAATTACGATGTCCGCCTCTAACGACCGAACCATTTCATAAACTTCCGCAACCTTCCCTGTTCCAATGTAAGTTGCAGTATTGGCAGATTCCATATTCTGCTCAATACGTCCTACTACTTGCATATTACATGCTTTCACGAGGCTTACCATCTCCTCCATTGCCATATCAAAATTACCTTTTTTTGCATCAGTACTGATATTTGCACCTACTATAAGCGCCCTATCCATATATACTCCCTTCTGCATGACTTGATAGATGCCAAATCATGCGTAAAAACTTTTATGAAATTAACTATAATTCCTCATTTCCGCACGCAACTGTAATACTAGTAGTATACTACACTTTATATCAAATTTACATATTTTTTTAATCATTTATACAAAATATTGGTAACAGTTCAGCCTTTGGCTTCACTGTCACGCATGATGCTCACAACATGCAAAGAAAGCCTATTCCGGCAATAGAAATTGGGAGGATACTGCCCGGAAAAGGCTTTCTTATAAGGATTACTATATTGAAAAAGAGTTAAGTGAAAAACATTAAAATGTAGCATAAATGCATCATTTAAAATGCTCCTCGTGATTGGAGTTATCACGAACACATACACAATATACCAAATTGTCAGACAATTGTCAAGTATTTTTCGATATATTTTGAAAATATTTTTAATTTTGTTTATTTTTTCAAAATATATTTTTCTTGTATAATATTCTTGACTTTTTCTTTCTGTATGTGTATACTATAAAATGTCGCTAAGGTATATGTATATTTCCTATAGTAGACTATTTAAATCGGGGTGTGGCTCAGTTTGGCTAGAGCGCCACCTTAGGGAGGTGGAGGCCGCAAGTTCGAATCTTGTCACTCCGATTCAATCTAAACAGTGGGAAATACCGCAGAATCTAAGGGTTCTGCGGTATTTTTATATTTTATTCTCTATTAGGTTCTACACTTGGCTGCTCACTACGATTGTCAAAATCAAACGAAATTTTATCTTCCTCATATTTTAGGTATGCATCAAACAAATTTCCTGCCTTTGAAACAAAACCTGTAACTTTCTGTGTTGTTTTTCCTAGTGTAAATAATTCTTGCATAATTTCTTCTGACAAGGACACTTGCGCTACGGTATGTCCTATTTTAAAACCACATGCACACTCATAATACCATTGGCCCTTTTTCATTTTCCTTTCCTTGCATTTAGGACAATCAAGCTTCGTTTCTATAGGCTCAGGTCTGTCAGGAAAATCAAAAACTACTTGTCCGTCTCCGTTTAGTTTCAAAGGTGCATCAAACTTAGAACCACTCTTTGACACAAAACCTTGTATCACCTCTGTTTTTTGCGCTGTGAGCAAGCGTTTTACTATACTGTCAGTCATTTTCACCCCTGCAATTTTTTGATTGATAAAAAATCGGCAGCTATGCTCAATATCTTCCCTATTATAATTTGCACATCCGTAACCAAAGGAAGTTTTTATAACATCCCCGCCACACAAGGGGCATTTAACATCTTTTACTTTTGGCAGTTCAAGGTCATCAAAATCAAATTTAAGACCTATTATATTCCCCGTTTCATCTTTGTTTAATGCCACGCGCGCATCAAATTTTTTACCAGTTTTTGACACAAACCCACGGATTGTTGCCGTCCGCCCGTTTGTCAGAAGCTCTTTTAACTGCGCCTCCGAAATATCCTTTCCCGCCATCTTTCCTATTGAAAATCGGCAGCTACTTTCATCAGATTTACTATAATTTGCGCACCCATAACCAAATGGTGTCTGTACAATCTCTCCGCCACAGAGCGGGCAGACAGCGTCTTTAATTTTTTTTGCTTCTACATTTTCAAAATCAAAGGCAATAACAGTTTTCTCATTTTCATCTTTTTGGAGTGTTAGACATGCATCAAATTTCTTTCCATTCTTATTTTTAAAACCTCGTATTGTCTGTGTCTTTCCTGTTTCTAAAAGTTCCTTTGCCTGTTCTTCACTCAACTCTATGCCTGCAACTGCCCCAATCACAAAACTGCATCCACTTCCATCCTTTTGATAATTAGAACATCCATAGCCAAATGGTGTTGTGATAATATCGCCACCACAGACAGGGCACTTTGCATCAATTTTTCTGCGCGCGCCAATTCCTTTTGCACCTTTACCTGCAAACTGACTAATCTGTGCCGCAATTTGGTCTGACAAATCTTTGTCGCGTATTTGTATCGTTTCTTTTCGTATAAAATCCTCAAGTTTGGTACGATAATCATTTATATCTACAGTTCCATTTGTAATGCCATCAAGCCCTTTTTCCCATGAGGCTGTCATTTTAGGATTGAGGAGTGCTGGCACTGTCATAGCAACTACTTCATAAACCATTTCACCAAAATTTTCAGGGGTGATTACTTGTGTTTTATTGTTCAAACTTAAATAGCCTATGCGTATCAGTTTTTTGATAATTTCTGCCCTTGTTGCACTTGTACCAATTCCTGAACCTTTGATTTGGGCACGGAGTTCTTCGTCCTCTATTAACTGCCCTGCATTTTCCATGGCAAGTATCATAGATCCTGATGTATAGCGCTTTGGCGGCGTAGTCTTACTGTCCTTGACTTCAAAACCATTTACGTTTAATATATCACCTTGTTTTAATGTATCTGCAAGCGCCAATAACTTTTTGGCATTCGTCTTTTTCTCTGTGTTAGAAACATTTTCCGCATCTTGTGTTGCGCTGTTTTTTTCTGTAGTTCCAGTAGCATTTTCCTCCTCGTCTGCATCATCGAGTGTCTTTCCCATAACTTCCAAAAAGCCAAGCTTTTTGAGTACTTTTGCTGATGAAAATAGGGACTCTTTTTCAATGCCTATAACAAGTTTTAACGTCTGATATTCCGCAGGCGGATAAAATATACTTAAAAAACGGCGCACGATCAAATCAAATACTTTGCTCTGTAAAGGAGTTAAAGTCGCAAGCTCGGTTAATTGACCAGTAGGGATTATGGCATAATGGTCTGTGACTTTGCTGTCGTCTGTATATTGTGTTTTTTCTAAATTTCCATATAATTTTTTTATCAAGATTGTATCAGTAAAACTTTGTGTAGGATTATATCCTTTCAATCCACCTAAATTTTTATGAATTTCTTTTGCAACTGCTGTTGTCAGTACACGGGCATCTGTTCGCGGATATGTAGTCAGCTTCTTTTCATATAAATCTTGTGCTACCTGCAAAGTCTGGTCAGGGCTGATTTTGAACCGTTTTGTACACTCTGCCTGAAGTTCTGCCAAATTAAAAAGTAAAGGTGCTTTCTTTTTTGAAATTCCTTTTTCTATGGTCTTGACTTTCGCCTCTTTTCCTTCAAAGGAACGAATCAGCGCCTCTGCGTCCTTTTTTTCTTTGAAGCCATTTTCTTTGTAAAGCTTTGGAGAAGAAAAATATTCTGAACCTTCTACCGCTTTCCACTCAGCTTCTATATTTGCTTCTGTAAAGTCCCCAACCACTCTGTAAAACAGAGTTTCTACAAAATTGCGTATCTCGCGTTCCCTGTTCACTACCATGCCAAGTACACAAGTCATAACTCTGCCTACAGCAATCGCTGTGTAACTTTTGGTGACAGCGGCATTATTGAGCATCTTTCCATATTTCACAGACATGACACGTGAAAAATTGATACCCATAGCATAGTCTTCTATGGAGCGCATAATACCTGATTTTCCAAGATTTGCATAAGCTGACATTGGCTTTGCCTGTGCTACTCCGCGCTTAATTTCTTCCTCTGTCTGCGAGTCTATCCACACGCGAAGTTCTTGCATACCTTTGCGCACTCCGCCATAATTGCGAATATTCTCTTCTATGGTCTGTCCTTCTTTTCCAGAGTCCCCCGCCCAGTACACAGTGTCAATGTCCTCTCTATGAAGCAGACTATGCACGATATTATACTGTTGGCTTACATTTTTAATCACGCCATATTTATAATTTTCAGGAAGAAATGGCAAATCCTGAAGCATCCATTTTTTATATTTTATATCATATTCCTCTGGATATACCATTTCCACTAGATGTCCTACGCACCATGTTATGACATATGTGTCATTTTCTATATATCCATTGTTCCTGCCAGATACATGAAACACTTTTGCATAATCTTGTGCTACGGATGGTTTTTCTGTTATGATTAGTTTCTTCCCCATATTTCTCCTTATTATACTTTCCGATCATCCTTTTTCTTTAACAATTGGGACGTATCTAGTGTCTGCTCTGGTTGTTTTGATTGTTTTGTTTTCTTTGATTCCTTTTTCCTTTTTCCAGAAATTTTTTCAGAATCACTTTCTGTCCTTATTGACATGTCTGATTTTGCTGAAATTTCCTCCTGTGTATCTTTACCAATCTCTGCAACTATTTTTTTCTTCTTTCTACTTTCCATATGAATCCATTTCGGTTCATACTGGAAACGCCGCATTGCTACATCTGCTAAGAACAAGCAAATCGCAAAAACCAACAACCAGTTCGTCAAAGAATAACGTTCTCTCGCCCCTGTTGAAATTCGATTCCATATAGATTCATCTTCTGTAATCACTTTACCATACTGTTCCACAAATTTCAAATAAGCATCTGTACTTATATCAAATTTATACTCATCTGAAAACTGCACAGCAGCGGCTGTTGTCAGATAACTTTTAATCTCTCCGTTTTCATTACGCCGTATATTAAAGTGATATAATCCTGTCTGGGACGTGGAAAGTTCTGCTGTGTATTTTCCTGGTGCTGTAGCACGAAGTTTTTCCTCTGCCATAATTCCCTCTGGATCAATAGCCGTCACAAAAACTTCTGTCCCACTGCCATAATCATCTGTCTGATAGGTCACTTCTGTTCGCTCTCCTACAGTCACTACATTCACGCTGTCCTCACCCATATTGGCATTTCCAGCAGAATAATCTACAATCCGCTTCCACAACTGAACATAGTCCTCCTGCCCCGCAAAAGCACCACTCCACTCTCCTGTAACATCACTGTTCCAAGCAACAGTCCTGCCCAATCCATATTGCCATACTGTAAGAATCGGATTATCTTTTTCAATAGACACAATAACAGGATTAGACATTGCCTTAGGCGTTGCAGCAACATATCCATAAAGTACAGGCCAGCCGTCAGCAAAAAGACTGCTTGTCAGTTCATGTCCTTTTTGTACAGCCAATGAAAATTCGCCATTTTGAATATAGCTGTCGCCACCCAAAAAGACCTCCTGCGCAAAAATCTTTGGAATATCGCTTGCAATATCAGAATAATAGTATCTGCCGCCACAATGGTTTGCTAACTGCTCCAAAAGTCTTTTGTCTGAAGAGCTGCCTACTGCTACAGTAGAAAGTGTGATTCCATTACTTGTATACGCATTTATCACATCCTGAAAATTCGTAGTTTCCCCCATACCATCTGTCAGAAGTACCACATGCTTGACAGATGCCTCATTTTCCGAAATCACATTGCAGGCTTCCAAAAGTGCAGGTTTAATAGTCGTTCCGCCCCCCGCACTAATCTGCTTGATTTCATCTTTGACAGCCGCCTTATCGTCTGCCTTTGTAAGCTGCACCTGCCAGCTATACTGATCATCAAATGTCAAAACTCCCACATAATCCGAATCCTGCAGATTATCTACTGCCACAGCCGCCGCTCTGATAGCAATATCTAAGTTACTGATGCCAGAACCTGTCGAATCAGTCATGCTGCCTGAGTGGTCAATGACCATAACCATAGCCATCGAAGGTACTTCATTCATGCTCCTAAGCTGCATATCTACCGGAAGCACTGTTTCTAATACCGTATCCCGGTATCCACCCAAGGCAAAACTTTCATTACCGCCGCAGCAGACAAAACCACAGCCATAATCTTTCACATACGTTTCCAAGTTTTCTAAAAAGCCAACTGGTAAATCATCAATGTAGGTATTTGCTAAAATAATAGATTTATAATCTAACATCTCATTGATACTATCTGGTGCATTTAATGCTGATACAACACTATAGTCGCAGCCTGCGGCATTGAGCACAGATGCAAATTCCGAAACATTGGTATTACGCCCTGAAATAATCAAAACTCTGGGCATAGCCTCCACCACAGAATAGGCATTGAATGAATCATTTTCCGGACAGGTATCTCCTTGTGCTTGTACCTTTACCTGCAATCCTTCCATAGCACCACTTTTTGCATCAGAATCAACTTGTGCACTAAATACAAAACGGTTGCTTCCTTTGTTCAGATGCACACTGTTTGCTGCCGTCTGGCTGCTTCCATTATAAAGCGCTAAGACCGCATCTGTATCATAATTGCTTTCCACAAGCACAGTAACAGAATATTTATCCCCAGGATGCAGATAAGATGGAAGAATTACATTGTCAATATAAGTATCTGGCGTTATTTCATTCTCATAAAGTACTGTCAGAAATTCTGCCTTGCTAGAAGAGAGTGCCTGTGCCATATTATAAATATTACCTCTAGTTTCCCTTCCATCTGTGAGCACCACCAGTCTTCCGCTGGAATCCCCCGGAATCAACGTCAATGCTTTAGAAATAGCATCTTCAAAATTCGTTGCTGATTTTTCTGGCAGTGTCATCAGTCCTCCGTAATGATTCTCCTTGGTCAAAAATTGCTCCACCAGTGTATCTTTTCCAAATGTTACGATACCGTAAGTATTTCCTGATGGCATTTTTGCGACTGTTTCCTGAAGATATTTTTCAGCCTCCTCTAAGTGTTCCTCGTTACTATTAGAAAGGTCTACTACAAAAATAGTGGCAGTCTGGCTGCTGCCTAAACGAATCTGGATACCAAACAACGCAAGAATGACGCACAGAAGCACTACAATTCTCACCACCAGATAAAACTTTCCACGATAACGCATTTGCCGGATATAAATAATCCATTCTGCCACCAAAAATATCAATACCAATAACAGGAAAATATTCCGAAGTGTCTGCTTTACCTTTTGTAGCCGCATTTCTCCTGAATTATTGACAGAGTGAGCCTCTTGTCTGCCTTCTGACTCCGTGGCGGTCTGAAAACGCACTACATAAGTTTCTTGATAATCCTCGTTTCCCAATTGATACAATCCAGCCCTAACTGGACGGCTTTCAAATTGTGTTCTATCTGGTTCTGCCCAAGGCTGCAATGCAATTTCCTCACCCGCATAATAAACATTTGTTGCAAGCCATGAAGTGTCTGAAAGATAAATCATAGCATTTGCCAAAAAGACCGGAAACTCTGCCCGCAAAGGAAAATCTGATTCTCGTATGTCGAAACCTACTACAATCTCCTTTGTACCATCCTGTTCTCTGTAATATCCTACACATTTTCCATTGTATTCCAAAAAGCTCTCCGCTCCTTCTGGCAACGCAAAGCAATAGGCAGTATTCACTCCTATAGTAAAACCAGACAAACCAGAAGTCAGGTCACAGTCTGTCATATCCAATACTACACTCTCTAATGTATCAATTACTTCCCCTCCAGTAGTGCCAAAAATCAAGCGATTATTATTTGTGATATGGGGATTCTGTCCTGCATCATAAATCATCACATTGTAATTGTTATCATTGCTGTCAAAAACACCTTCCATGTCTGATTTCGCTTTGGTAATACTCTCTCCTGTTACGGCAAGGTATGCCTTTTCAATAAAAGTATTTCCCTCCCCGACAAGCAAACCTTTCATCATATTTTGCCGGCTCTTTACTGCTTGTGAAATATTATCTCTTACAAGACTATCACTAGCTCCCCCAGCAAAAGAGATTCTATCAAGACGTGATTCTAAAGTCTGTCCCTGCCAATCTATCTGCTCAAATAGACAAAATATATTTTCCGAAGGCAAAAGCTGCATCTCCTGTAATGCAATAAGTTTTTCTCCTTCGTCATATAAACTGACATCAAAAGAAACTTCCATATCACTGTAATTAGCTATACTTACCATTACATCGTAGAGTCCATCGTCCCGCGCGGTAAATGTTGTATATTCATTCGCCACATTAGAAGAAACTTCACCCATTACATAAAGTTCCTTTTGACCAGTGCTGTACAGCTCATCAAATCCCGATGCGCCTCCACCGTCAGTATAGACAACCAAATCCGCTGTATTCTCTGCGGTATCTCCAAAAAGCGTATCTAAAATTCCCTGTGCCTGTGCAATATCTCCGCCACTGTCACTACACTCTAGATTCCGTAAAGTCTGTATCAAACTATCGGAATCTGAAATATCCACTGCTAAAAGCTTCACACCTGCGGCATCTACTGTCACAATAGAAAATTGAGTATTCTCTGCTGCTCTCACATCATCACATGCCTGCTCCACTGCCTCCTCTAGGCGGCTTTTCCCTGAAGCTGACACATGCTGCATACTTGCACTGGTATCCAAAAGTAATATCTTTCTTCCACCACCATGACCATTCACCTTAATAAAAGGTGACATCAGCGCTATCACAAGCAATGCAGCAATCAAAATCTGTAAATACATAAGAATATTGTGAACAAACTTTTCAAAAAAGGTTTTTGATTGTTCATTCTTAACCAATTTCTTCCAAAGAAGATTAGAAGATATCAGATAATCTATCCCCTTTGGTTTCAGCAAATATAAAATTATAATAACAGGAACCGCTGCCAGAAAAAACAGCGGCCATAAACTCTCAAATATCATATAACATCCTTAAATCCTGAAAAATCAGTTGATGAATCTCTGTTTCCGTACTACACGTCGCATAAAATGCACCTAATTTTGCACATTCCAGTCGAAGCTGAGACAAAAAATTCTGTAATGCTTTCTCATACACCCGAATGCTTCCTGCATCTAATGTAAGACGCAGGGTACTTTGATTTTCCATATCAATCAGATTTCGCGTACCTGTAAGCCCTACGGAAAGCTCCTCTCCTGCCAGCACATGCAAAAATACGGTTTTCTGCTTTCTATAATCCAGGAAACGCAGTAGTTTGCACACTGTTTCCTGCTCTAGAAAAGTTTCCTGCAAAAAATCGCTGATAAGAATTGTTACTCCCGGACCTTTCATTGGAAGCTGTTTGACAGCTTCCCCGATATCCACCTGCCCGTCAAATAAACATTGTTCCAGCCAATTTGTAAGCTGTGGCAAAGCTCTTTTTCCACCACCTGCCACAAAAGGCATCTGCATTCTCTGCATGTCATAAAGCATTACACGATCCATATTATTCAATCCTAGATAAGAAAAAGCAGCAGCCAGCATACAAGCAAGTTCACTTTTTTTCTTAGAACCATAATTCATAGAGGCGCTCGTGTCAATCAAAATAGAAATAACAGCTTCTTTTTCCTCCATATATTCCTTCACATAGAGCCTGTCCAGTCGTCCATAAGCATTCCAATCAATACGGCGAATGTCATCTCCGGGCATATACTCCCGAAAATCTGAAAATTCCATTGAAGAACCTTTTTGTATAGATTTACGGTTTCCTGTCAGATTCATAGAAGCCCTATGCCCCATAGCTAACCGAAGACGGGACAATTTATCAAAAAATGCTGCATCTAATATCATAGCAACCTCCCTAATTGGAACTATGCTGCCTAGTTTTTGGCATCCAAAATTTTCTGAATAATATCATCCTCTGTAATACCTTCGCTAATGGCATCAAAACTAGGAATGATACGATGTCTAAGTACCGGAAACGCTATCTCTTTCACATCCTGAAAAGAAACATTAAAACGCCCTTCCAAAAACGCCTTTGCTCTAGCAGCACGAATCAGTGCTTGTGCCGCTCTAGGGCTTGCACCTTCTCTAATATGAGGATTTGGTTGATGCGTTTCCATGACAATCTCTAGCAGATAATCCATCACTGCATCCGCAATTGGAATCTGATTTACCAATTCTCTTGCTGCCAACAATCCCTCACCATCTATCTGCTTTTCAATCACAGATGCTTGATTTCCCTCTGTCAGTGCAACAATGCCCTTTAACTCCTCCTTAGAAGGAAAATGAACCAATATCTTAAACATAAAACGGTCTAACTGCGCTTCTGGCAGAGGGTAAGTTCCTTCATTCTCTATCGGATTTTGCGTAGCCAGCACAAAGAATGGTTCTGCAAGTGCATGGCTGTCATTACCTACTGTCACAGTATGCTCCTGCATTGCCTCTAACAACGCAGACTGCGTTTTAGGCGTAGCGCGGTTGATTTCATCTGCCAAAATCAGATTTGCAAAAATTGGTCCTTGCTCAAAAGAAAACGAGCTGCCCTGTTCGTTCTTGATGATAATATTCGTACCTGTCACATCACTAGGCATCAAATCAGGAGTAAACTGAATCCGTTTAAATGATAAATCAAAAACTTTCCCAATCGTGCTGACTAACCTAGTCTTTCCCAGTCCGGGCATACCTTCCAAAAGCACATTTCCCCCTGTAAGCATCGCTAACATAACTTGGCGGATAATTTCACGTTGTCCGATAATCCCTTTTTGAATTTCTAGCTCACACGCAGCAATCCGCTGTGCCACATATGCTGGATCTTGTAATCTGTTCTGTTCTAACGCACCCATTTCCTTATTGCCTCCAAATTTATAAACATCTTGTTAATTAAAACTAGCAAAATATTCCTTTATAATTTCCTCCATACCACTAGGATACTTACCTGCGGCAATCCCTTCATACGCATTCTGCTCATAACTTCCAATCACTGCATCATAAGAAATATGCTCTCCTTCCCAACTCAGCCCATTTTGGGCGCGGAAATACTCGGAAGTGTCATGATTTGTAGCATTTCCCGTGAGATTTTCGCTTTCAGCAATGGCATTTGGAACACTCACATAATCATGACTTTTACTACTACTGCCAGTACCTCTTCCATTTCCAGAATTGCCGCCACCATCCTGACCATTCCCATTCCCTTGACCATCCTGACCGCTGCCATCACCCTGACCATTCCCGCTGCCTTGTCCGTTTTGACTACCAGACCCATTTTGTCCGTTTTCTTTGTTTTGCTCGCCAAAATTATTTTGCCCGCCTTGACTGTTCTGACCGCCAGAATTATTTTGTCCGCCTTGACCATTTTGACCGCCAGCATTAGATCCATTTCCTTTTGCAAACTTCTGTCCACTCATCTCCTGCAACTTTTCCGCCATTGCCTGCATAGATTCCATAGTGGCAGCAGAAGCTGTTGCGCCACTTTGCATACTTTGTATAAGGTTGGACATTTGGCTATTCATCATTTCGTATTTATATTCTAACTTTTCCGATGCAGCAGCTATCATATCTTCTGAGACTGCCTGCTGATATTCTGAAAGCGAGGATTGTAGGTTTTCCATCATTTCTTGCAGCGCCGCTTGCTGCTCTGGTGTCAGCTCTTCTTGTTCTAACTGTTCTAATGCTTCTACAATCTCCTCTATTTCATCCTCTTTTTCACGCGCTTCCTCTTTGACGCTATGAAGTTCCTTTGCACGTTCCTTTGTCACAGAAGGTACTAATGTAAGACCAACTAAAAATACAAACATCCCTAGAAACAATACAATCTTTTTTCGGTTAGGCAGCAGCGGAATCCGAATCTTATCCTTATGTGCTCCAAGCCATCTCATAGCGTCTTGCCGTTGAAGTGCAATCAACCTGCCCTCCTCTGTCAGATGCTCATATGCCGTAATAATCCGTTCCTCAAAACCAAAACTATCCATCACCAGCGCTGCCTGCTCCATAGTAGTCCGTTTCACAAACATCACAAAAAATACCGCAAATTCAGCAAGAAGCAGCGCCAATCCCGTATAAAAGTTGACATAGTAAAAGGGCAGCCAAAATGCCACTGCCTGAAAAATGATTCCCACCCCTGCACCAATGCTTAATGCAAACACTGATCTTTTCAAGAACATTGCCATATTTAGTCTGTGGCGGCAATCTTGTATTATTTTCAGAAATTCTCTTTGTGTCATCCTTTCCTCCATGCTCAGATTTTACATGTTTTGTTCGCAATATAGTTATTTTTTATGCTTCTTACCCGATATAGAATGCATAGGATTTACCTTCCATGCAGCAGCAAGCATAAACAAAATAGACAACATAAAAATACATGCAGCCGACAAAAACATCCATGCCTTCCCCTGTGACAAATGATAGGTAATAAAACCCACTTCATCCGAAGCCAAATTAGAACCTTTCATTCCAAAAAGAGATTCCCCTGTCATAATCTGCATAAAAAACTCCTCAAAAAATATAATAGGATTAAACAGCAAAAACAGCAAAGACTCTCCTGCTGATTCTCCTTTGCTCCAAAGGTATCTCAACAAACCAGGAAGAAACGTCAATATATAAATCACAAAATAAAATGCAAACGCCAAAACCACTGCTGTTATAGAACGGCGACAGAAAGAAGAACAAAAAATCCCAATGCTGCCCGAAAGTATCGACAATAAAATAATAGTGAGTATAAAATAAAACAAATTACTCCAGCTAAGACCACCAACCACAAAGGATAACGACATAATAGGCAAGCCAGCCACCACAAAAAATAAAATACGCAGCACCGCAGAGACTACCTTCCCCAACACAATTGAAAATGGTGACATGCAAGTAGTCAGCATAATGTCAAACGTCTGGCGCTCCTTCTCACCCGAAATAGCAGAAGCTGTAATAATCGGTACAATCAATGCGACAATACAAACCTGCGCTATCGCAAGAACTGGAAACAAATAAATCAGATAGCCATAGACGTTATTATCAACATAAATGCTATTGCTCTCCCCTTGTATGACTGCTAACGCCAACAAAAATGTTATTGTCAGCACTGCCTCATAAGCAAACAATCCCCAGCTCAAACGCATACTGCGGGCTGTTACCTGCAAATCCTTCTTTACAATAGGATTCCATTTTAGTTTCATTGTGTGCCTCCTCCTGTCAACTGCATAAACAGAGATTCCAAACTACCTTCCTCTCTATAGAAACCTGTCAAAACAACTTGATTTTGAATCAACTGTCCAATCAATGCACTGATTTGTTCATCAGTTCCATTGTTAGAAATAATGATTTCATTCTCTCTGACTGATTCGACTGTAACACCTGCCTGTTCCTTCAAAATCCGTACAGCTGTTTCTATGTTAGAAATTACTTGGATGTGGATACGTTTTCCTCCTGTAATCTGCTGCATGATGTCCTCAATACGACCAGCTGTAATCAGTTGTCCATGATTCATAATCCCGATACTGTTACACATCTCCGAAAGTTCCGATAAAATATGTGAACTAATAACAATCGTCTTTCCCATAGAATGAAGATTTTTCAATAACTCTTTCATTTCCACCCTAGCTCTAGGATCTAAACCAGAACTAGGCTCATCCAAAATCAACAGCATAGGGTTGTGCAGCAATGCTCTAGCTACGCAAAGGCGCTGTTTCATGCCACGAGAAAGCGTATCCACATAAAATTCCTTCTTGTCCGAAAGATTGACCAGCTCTAGTAAATCATCTGTCAATTTGGCGATATCACGAGAGTACATTCCATACATAGAACCATATAAATCCATGTACTCTCGCACTTTTAGATTGTCATACACTCCAAAAAAGTCAGGTACATAACCAATCAGACGCTTCATCTCCTTACTTCCTACAGCAGCCGAAGTACTCCCAATCCTTACTGAACCACCACTTGCCTTAAGCAAACCGCATACAATGCGAATTGTAGTAGTCTTTCCTGCGCCGTTTGGTCCAACAAATCCAAACAAATCCCCTTGAGGAATGTGCAACGTCAGATGATTGACCGCCGTAAAAGTGCCATAATTCTTTGTTAAATTATTGATATACAGCATATTAACCCCCATGCCACCTTTGGTGGCTCAAATAAAAACATCTAACCCTATTGAATCGCATAAAGGCATCCATACGACACCTCACTACAATTGTCGTCCACCACGTTGTCCCAATCCTCTGTCACGCCAATAATTACAGTTGCGTCTTCATCTTCCCTAGTATACACATAAGAAATTCCCATTCCCAAAGCTGCTATGATATCTGTATCACCCTTTTCCTTTTCACGTTGTAAATCTCGCATATACTCATACAAATAAGTATCTGCAACTGTGTATCCATAATAATGATTAGAAGTTTCGTTATATACGGATTGTACTGTTTCTAAATCGACAGTTTCCCCCGCTGGAAGATTTTTATAGATGTGCAAAGTCTTATCCTCAATTACTGCAAAATATTTAAAATCTCGTCCCGTTTCATTAGAAACAGTTCCACTGATATCATATTGACCAGATTTTATAATATCACCCGAAATACTACCCCCTTCTGGTTCTTTGGTGATACCCGCCAAAAAATAGCCATCATCAAAACCAGTATTCGGATTCATTCCAAAGAAAATCGTATCCCCTTCCTTTTTGATATGGTGATAATACTTGTCCTCATCATTGTCACCATAATAGCTGTCCCCCCAAGGACCAATATATTCATATCCCTCTGCCAAGCGCAAATCCCACTCTTTATAACCTGCATCATAACAGCGTAGATAGGTCACGGCACTTCCTTTTTCGGAAAGATCCTCTATTGTTACAGAATATACATTAGTGTTTCCCACCTCAAAGCCCTTCCCAGTCCAGTATATCAAAAGGATTCCTACAAGAGCTGATATAGGCACTGCCACCCAATAAAAATCTCTCTTTTTTACAAAACGCAAAATAAGGTAAAGAATAGGACCAACAAAAATTGCATACAGAACCACAAGCCATTTAAGACCTCCAAAATGCAGACGATCACTGCCATTTCCAAAAAGATAAAACAGTCTGCGAAGTCCATACTTATTATCCGCACTACTATTATAAGATTGATTTGAAACAATCGAGAAACGATTCACATTATCTAAAATACATTCCACAAAATATTCCTGTGAGGCGTAATCTTGGTATAAAGATGCATCCAGTCTTCCTAACTCCGACAACGCATAGGGCAAAATTTCCACAGCACCATTTCCCCATGAAGCTACCAAAGAAAGAACGCCATATCCATTATTATATATGCCTTTCTTATCTATAAATTCTGCCACATGAAGTTGTGATACATCTATATAGGTACTGGAATCATACCCATATTCCTCTGGTTCATAAACGATGGGACATTCTATATTCAAATTATCAAGACCACTTAATACATCTTCCGCAGAACTTCCTGTACCGACAATCAACATTCCACCGTCAGATACCCACTGCCAGATACCTTCTATTGTTTCATCTGGCAAAACACTTGTATCATAACTATCAATTATCAAAAAGTGCAAAGTGTCCAATGAATCTATTAGGTTGCTCTGATTTAATTCTGACAATTTTATAGGTAAGTAGCTGTTACCATAGTAAAATTCGTTTCCACCCATATCTAAATAGGTCAACGATGAATATGTATCGCTCAGAATCCCCATATATAAGGCATCTGCTTCATCCTGCAAAAGCCGATCAAATTCTCTTTGCGCTGTTACATTCGATTCTTTATCCAACAAGGTGATTTTTACTATTCCAGAAGTACTTGAAACACTATCCTTTGGTATTTTAACCACAAACTGTTTTGTGCTGCCTGCTGGCAGGGAAAGCACTGTATCATAAACACACCCTCGCTGTTCTCCATAAGAGCCATTTCCCCTCAGCCGTACAATTCCTTCCCAATCCGTACCTTGATTCTCAATAGTCAGCCGGATATCATAAGTATTTTTGCCTGATGGCAATACTTCCGCATCAATATCAAATATCTGTCCTGCAGCTTTGGCAATTATACTCACTGTACCTAGACATACACTGCAAAATAGAATTGCTAACGCAAAAAGTATAAAAAGTCTTTGGTCTGTTTTCTTTTTCATGTTACACCTCTATTTCATTAAAAAACTCTGAATTTTTCGGATATTCCATATATGCTAACCATTGCTGCGGAAGCTCATCCACAAAAAGAGAAACCACTCCGCCCACGATAGCGCATATTGTATCCCTATCTCCCAATGCGGAAACTGCTGTCCACAGCGCTTCTTCCATAGAAGTATAATAATGCGTCACACACCAAAGACAGAATGGAACAGTGTCCTGTGCTGTCAGTTTCATTCCATTTCCAAGTGCAGAAACCACAAAATCTATCTTACTTTCCTTTTTAATAGAAACCGCAGACAATATTTTATATTTCGTATCACTTTCTGGCAATTTATCTGCAATATCACACAAAAAAGCTTTTTCATCTCCAGAATAGTTTCCCAACTTCTTATTCAGCATAAAAGCAGCAGCTATTGCAACTGCCATCGCACCTACTATTCCCTCAATATGCGCATGTGTAACTTCTGCAGATGCTCTAGCATAGTATAAAACCTTATCCAAATCATCTGCAAAATAAGCACCTATAGGTGCAACACGCATCGCACCTCCATTTCCCATAGAACCCATTCCATCAAATACACTTGAAGCCACTTCCCGCCAATTTTTTCCTTCTTCGATACTGCGCAAAATAGAATGTGCTGTTCCTCCATATCCCCGATGCCAGTCTAATGCATAATTTTTTGCAAAAACTTTAGCCAATTCATCTTGTTTTATTTCTCCATACTTTTCCAAGATGCGATAAATTCCTATCGCCATCACAGTATCATCTGTAAAGTGCCACGGCTCTTTTACAATCTCTCTGTCTTTTATTCTCTGACAAGCATTTTCATCAGGCACGAAAAAAGTCTGCCCGAAACAGTCCCCTAATGCAATACCGTCTAAAGCACACTTCGCATACTTTATCCTGTCTTTTAATTCCATTTAGTTCTCCTTAGGAAATCAAATATTTTTTGTAAACATATATTATTTTCTGTTAATTAGTATATCACGGATTTCAAGGGCTTTCAATACAAACATTCGGCAGCCTAGCTCCCATCCTGCTCAAAAGTTCATTGCTAATACTTCCATAAGCCCCAGCAATCGCAGGAGCAGATAACATTGTACCTTCTGCTGAGCCAATTAGTATCGCTAAATCCCCAACAGAAACCTGCTCTAAATCTGTCACATCTATCATCATTTGATCCATACAAATCCGTCCGATAATAGAAACTCTTTGTCCATTGATAAGTACACTTCCTCTACCACCTGAAAGATTTCTAGGAAAACCATCAGCATATCCAATCGGCAATATTGCAATTACGCTGTCTCGTTTTGCAACAAAACTTCTGCCATATCCAACACAATCCCCTTTACGCACATTACGAACAAGTGCTACCTTCGTTTTCAGAGAAAGTACTGGTCGCAAATCAAGTTTTAACATTGTATCATTGTTTGGTGTACTTAAAACACCATACAATGCAATGCCAATCCTAACATAATCACATTCTAACTCAGGGTAATTCAAAAGTCCATAGCTGCTCTGTATATGCACTTTAGGTATTACTATTCCTTTTTCCTCCAGCGCATCAATAAAACTGTAAAACTGTCTAATCTGATTTCGGGTAAAGGAAACATCCTCCGGCAGCAGGCTATCTGCACAACACAAATGTGTGTAAATCCCACATACTTTAATATGTTTCATAGAAAAAATCTTACTTCCAAGCTGCACACAATTCTTTGAAGAAATCCCCATCCCAAGCCGATGCATTCCTGTATCAACCTTAAGATGAACCTTAATCATAATTCCCTGCCTATCTAACTCCTTTGCATAATTAAAATCAATCAAGGTCTGTGTCAAATCATACTTTTTTAACTCCTTTGCGCGGGAAACATTTGTATATCCAAGAATCAAAATTTCTCCTCGAATACCATAACGTCTCAACTTAATTCCTTCATCAATTGTAGCAACTGCAAAAGCTTTCACCCCCATTTTTGCAAGATGTGTGGAAATAGCAAAACCACCATGCCCATAACTTTCTGCCTTTACGACTGCCATCATCTCACATTCCGGTGGCATTGCCTTGTGTAATGTATTTACATTATGTGTCAAATTGTTTAAGTTAATCTCTATCCATGCCCTGTCCATATTAAGATTTTGTTTATTGTTCTTAATGCCATATCTATTCCAAAATACTGTTGCTACTCCCGCAAACATTATAGATAAAAGACACACCACAAAATAATGCACAATACTGTTTTCAACAAGGATATTTTGTAATCCAAGTATTTTAGCTAACAATCGAATCACCACAATCATCATTGGATGAATAATATAGACAAGCAATGACAATGTTCTCAGCCACACAACGCGTTTCCTTTTCCAATGCAGCAATAAACAAAACAAGAAAAACATACATGGCAGCAAAAATAAATACATGCTATCATGACGCTGTATATCAAAACTATGTAGCACCATAGCTTCTGCAAACAGGAAAGCAAAGGAGACAGCAAATCCTAAAATTTCCCATTGTTTTTGTGGCACAACTCTCATTTTCTCTGCAATCATTCCACCAACCACAAAAAATACAGGTGCAAAGAATAAGCCATTTCTCGTATAGTCCGAAACCTGAAAAATAAGCTCATAGAAAATTTTTAAAACAGAAATTTTTTCAGAAATTCCATAATAACTATCTCCAAACAAACCAATTATATAAAGTATTACAGTAATCACAAGTGCCTTCGGATAATCTAATTTTTTTACGAAATACCATGCAATTACACTTCCAATAATAGATGCTGGAAGATACCACAAATGATATAACGTGCCATCAAAAATAATATCCTTTATTATATTTGGCAAAAGATTTTCTATAGAAAAATAACCATTATAAAGATTGATAGGAATATAAATCAATATGGCAGCAGCATAAGTAATTGCTGTCTTTTTTATAAATGCCTTTAACCTATCATCATTACAGGTATATCTGGAAATTAAGAAAAAGCCTGATGTCATAAAGAAAAATGGCACAGAAATGCGTGCAATTACCCGCGTCAATATAAAATCTCCTATCTCGCTAAAAGATGATAACGGCGATGTGTGAATTGCGACTATCAAAACAGCAGCGATTATCCGAAAATAATCAATACCTGCATAATTTTTACTTTTGCTCATTATTATACCCCTTGCGTGCCCTGCATGTGTACTAATCAATAATTCTTGACAATAGAATTCTTTCTTAGATTCTATTGTATGAAAATGACCTTCTTTGAAACTATTTTCTCCAAACTGTAACAATAAAACCATCAACATTATTACCCGAAATCTGATAGTGTGTATCATCCGAAATAGAAAGTTCTATTCTATCCATATCAGCAGGTATAAAGTACACTTCTGTTGCTATTTTGCCATTTTGCTCAAAAATAATCTTGTTATCATCTTTATATGCTTTGATAAATTCTATATACTCCTCAAGAGAAAAGCCATTTTGAACAATTATCTGTGCATGTGGACAGCCAACATACCGAAAATGCCACGGTTCATGTGAAATTCCAGTTATCTTCTCCTTATTTTTTGCGTAACGCTCAATAAATCCATACTCTGGTGCAATTTTCCTAAACATATCACAAATACCCTCATATGGAAAATCTGGACAGATAAAATCAATCTTTTTCTTATTCAACCCCAAATCAATTGCAAGCCCTGTTTGGTGCTCACTATGATTTGGCAAGGCGACAAACTTTCGTGTAAATAGTTCACCGTTTTCTTTTATTGAATCATTCCATATCGCAATCTGCTCTGCCTCAGAACGGTATCCGCTGACAGGAACTATAGAATTACGTGCTGAAATCTTTTGAAAAGCACGCTGCAGTGCATTTGCTGCCTCGCGCTTCAAAAGAATATCCGGAAAACGCAAATCAACTAATACTAAATCATTAACCTCTATATTTTTTAGTGAAAATTTTGCATTGACAAGCAACAAATTGCCGCTGTAAATCTGCTCTTTTCTAAGTATCTCCATCTCTGTCATCATGCATATAACCCAATCAGTTTGTCTAACATATCCGCAAAGGACAATCCAATCCCTTTCATCATATTAGGATAACGACTATGGGAAGTAAATCCTGGGATTGTATTCACCTCATTAAAAATAATCGTCCCATCTAGCGTTAGGAACATGTCCACTCTTGCAAAGCCAGAACAGCCCAACGTCTTGTAAATTATTTTTGCCGTTTCTTGTATCCGTTTTTCAGTTTCTACATCAATCCTTGCTGGCATATGGATTTCTGATGTCTTTAAAGTATACTTTTCTGTATAGTCAAAAAATCCGCTTGAAAGCTCAATTTCATCCACTCTGCCAAGCGTCAGAATATCTTTTCCTAACACAGCGCAACCCACCTCAAATCCATCGACAGCTTCCTCGACAATCACCTCATCATCATGTTCAAATGCCATTTCTATCGCAACATCAAGTTCCTGCTCTTTCACCACTTTTGTTATTCCAAAGGATGAACCTGCACGGACAGGCTTCACAAAAAGCGGATATGTTAAATTTGCTATAATATTCAAGAGTGCATTTTTCTTTTCAAAACGCCTGAAAGTTATAGATTTTGGTATTTCTATGCCTGCTGCATGGACAAGTTTATGTGCTCTATCTTTATCCATACATAGCGCCGAAGCAAGTGTATTACAACCTATAATCGGTATTCCTGCCAATTCAAATACACCCTGCACTGTTCCATCTTCCCCATTTTTACCATGTAATACCGGAAATGCCAAATCAATTTTTATAATCGTATATTGCCCTTTAGAAAACTCTAAAACCCCTTTTATAGAACGATTTCCAGAAACAATAACAGGAGAAAGATTCTCCTTATCTTTGCACCAAGTATTATTAAGAACGTCCTGATAAGCGCCTATATAGTGATACCATTCTCCCTCTCGCGTAATACCGATTGGAAAAATTTCATATTTTTTTGTGTCAATATTCTCAAGAACTGAGAATGCCGACTGAAGCGACACTTCATACTCTGTGGAATTTCCCCCGAAAAGAACTGCTATCCTTTTCCTCTGCATTTTTAACACCTCTTTCTTCTAAAAAATCAATATGTATCGTAAATATCATTTGTTTTGTTTTTATATTCTAATTATAGATTTGTTCAACAAATTATTATATTTATATATAAAAATCACCATTATTTTACCCCCCCAGACTACTTTGTCAATGTTTAGATTAAATAATGTTCATAATAAGCATTATTTAATCTAAACATTGTTTATTATGAACATAATGCTACAAAAAATGCACATGTCCAAAAAGCAATAAAGCTTATACTACTTCTACAACAGATAATAAAATAAAAGGTACTACTATACTACACACCGAATAAATTTGCAGTATACTCCGACTGGAAACCGCTACATGAACACTTTATGGGATATATCAATGAAATCCTAGCGGTTTCCAGTATAGAACACATTATTTTAAGATTCAATTAGTCAAACAATTAAGATTTATTTAAGCTGGAATATTTGATTTTAAAGGCTTAGGACATTTTTTGTATATTATCTGTATATTTCTAATAGAATTTATGCCAATTTTATAACGCTTATCTTCATATATATATTGTTTCTAATTTATATTTGCAAGACCATATAAAGTCTTTTAAGCAATTATCTATTTTGTAATATAGAAATCAGGTTATTATCTAATTACAAAATACAAGGAGGAATACTAATTGAAAGTACAAGAAGCTGTGGTCATACGAATAAAGGAGCTTTATAAGAAAAAACACCTAAAGATAAATGGACTTGCATATTATGCGGGTATTCCTGCATCAACGCTGAAAAATATTATGAAAGGAACTAGCAGAAATCCCGGAATTGTTACAATTAAAAAAATCTGTGATGGACTTGACATTTCATTAAATGAATTTTTTAACGCGGATACTTTTCGTGATTTAGAGCAGGAAATTGAATAAATAAAGCCCTATGAATTAGGGCTTTAAGACTACAAACGCCTATAAAAAGTTGCATCACTACTCTTTGCTGTGGGAGATTTTATATAATAGGTTTCCCTGTTTCCTTATCAATAAATGAAATTTTTAATTCAGCGTCCAGCGCTTCTGCTATTTTTTCTAATTCAGATACTTTGAATGTATTTCTTTTGTGTTTATTATTCATATTCTGCGGGGTCTGCCCCAGTATTCTGGGGCATTTTTTTTATATGCCTTTCCAGCAGTGTTTTCTGTATTAGGCAATTTATTATAAATAATCAAAAAACGCCCTTGCAATCTGGGCGGAATCCATGTTATAATTCTCATACAGTTGGGGCGGTGGCAAGCCCGCCCTTTCTGTTTTCCTTTTGGCTGATTTATTCAGCCTCTTCTTTTTCATCTGCTTCCTCTGGTTTCCAGCCTGTAGAGTGCTTACGAATTTCTTTGTTCATTTCTCTAACTTCTTCCACACTTTGGCACTTATCTGTAGCGGTGGTTATTAGCCATGCAATAAATTGCATTTGCTTATCTGTCATACCTTCCATATTTTCTCCTTTCCCCTAAAGGTTTCGCTTGCCCTTTGCCTGTCGGTTATTGTCAATCGTTTCTCTTCTTGACAATTATAATTATACATGAATTATCATGTATTATCAAGGTGTTTTTTACATCTTTTTTCATGTTTATTTTCCTAGTCTACGCTGTTTTTGACACTATCATTCTCAATATATTTTAAGATGTTCCCTGGTTGCATATCTAACAGCATACAAATATTATCAAGTGCTTTTGCTCCTACTGGTTTCCCCTCTCTTAAATATTGTATTGCGCTTTCATTTAATAGCTTTTCTCTCCTTAATTTGGTTGTATTATATCCAGCTTCTTTCAACGTTTCCAGTACATCAATTTTATATACAAGCATTTCTTTCCTCCTTTCTAATTGTCTATATTTTACATGGTATTTCATTCACTGTCAATAATATTATTTTTGTGTAATATATACAAAATCTATCCAATATATACATTATATTTGATGTGTTTTATGCATTGATATTACATTATTTTTCATGTATTATAATTATAACAAAGAACAGTATATCCAGATATAGGAGGAAAACAAACATGATGAATATTGAATTAAAGGCAGGGGATATTGTAAGGGTTGAGAATGCATACTTCAAGAATGACAATGGGCTGTATTTTGTAGCTTGTTGTCCAGGTGATGCAGGCTGGCTTGGGAAAGATTATTCCCTACACAAAATATGCAAGAATGGAAAAATCAGCACAGCTAAACATACTATCGCATTTTGGCCGCTTATGTGCTGCACAAATGACAGAATGAAAAATGCAGAAGCTAGAACATGGAACGAAGAACACGCAACCATAGAAAAAGTTGAAGGAATCAACACAGAATTTATTCTTGGGTATTTTAAAAGCAAAGTTACAGAATATACAGAATTGTACAAGGATTATTCTTGGAGATGGGGCAAGAAAAACAGCGCTGCAATTTCATACAAAGAAACATTAGAACATTATCAAAATGTTGTACAAAGAATGTCTTGCCCTTGCAGGGACACAGCACAGGAGAATCAGGGAAAAAACGCAGTTGATGCAGAAGAAAACCCGCCAAAAGAAGGACAAGTACATGGAGAAGAAAGAATTTACTATGCTATCAACGAAGATATAGCCCAGACTGCAAAACAAATAAACAGTTTTTCGGATTATGATAAAGGCAGCGCAACCGTAGAATACCGCTGCTATTGCGATAAAGCATATGATATTTTAGATAAAATCAGAAAAGAAAAACCAGAACAAAAAGAACACGCCAAAAAGAAAGTTGACTATTATTGCAGGAAATTAGCCGAATATTACAATGACTACTATCGCAATGAGGCAAGCTGTCCATCAGTTATGATTTGCGGACCCGCAAATTTTCCTGTGAGGAAAAAGGAACGGCAGAACAGCCGCAGGGAAACACTGTATAACACGTGGAAATATCTGGAAAATTATTTGCAGAAAATCGAGGATATCTTAACCAATGAACAGCCTATAAAGTTCAGCGATATTGACGCAATTGAGAAATTGACTGCAAAAATTGAACAGTTAGAGAAAGAACATAAAATGCACATGGACTGTAACCGCTATTACAAGAAAAATGGCACTTTAAAGGGATTTGACGGGATGGAAGAAAAAGAAGCGGCTGAAATTGAAGATTTTGTTAAAAGAAATCCCGCTTTTCCGCCGTTTATTACATACAACGAAACGGCGAATATTAGACGATACAAAGAACGGCTAGAAAGGCTGATGAAGGAGAAAGAAGCTGGAACAGCGGAACATATGGAATTAGACAAGGAAAACAATGAATTGTTTACCGTTGTAGAGAACAAAGAAATTATGCGGTTACAGATTTTATTTGATGGTATACCTCCAGCATCTGCAAGGGACATATTGAAAAACAACAGTTTCAGATGGTCGCCGAAAAATAAGGCATGGCAGCGGCAGCTTACAGACAGCGCAAGATATACTTATAAAAACATAAGGGATAAATTAAAAGATGCTATGATGGCATAAGAGAAAGCCGGATTGATTATTCCGGCTCTTCGCTTTGCTTCTGCCCTCCTATTTTTTCCGCAATAGCAGATAGAATAAATGCCTGTAAAGACATTCCAAATTTGTCCCTTGCGATCTCTTTTAATTCTTCTCGCCGTCCAGCCGGAACCCTAATTTTTATATCATCTTGCGTTTTTAAATATCTTTTATTCCCTTCTCTTTTTGCATCTGTAGACATACTATAATCACCCCCGAAAATATAATATCATGCCCGTTTTCATGTGTACATGTACATAATAACTAAAATATATAAATATATTTTGGATATTTTTCCTATTGAAATTCATGTACCCATGAACTATAATAAGTATATAAAGAAACAGAAAAATTAAAAAATGAAAGCAATGAGCTATAGGCTTTCCAAGAAAGGAAGTTTAAAAAGGTGTAAGATATGTATAGTAAAGCTGAATATGGAGCACCAGAAATTATCAAAGCGAGCGCATTAAAAGTTGGCTCACAGGTGGCAGAGGCAGACGGGTTTCTGTTTGATGTAGTAGAAATCGTCAAAGAAACGCCAAAAACAATCACAGTTAGATTATGTAGCGATTTTTCTAGTATTCCGGTACATTGGACAACCAAAAAGGATGGAACGCCGGGAGGGGTTCTTAAAACTTTCAAAAAATCCTCAATGATTTATGGAATTGCATAATAATAGATTTAGCCACCCACCCAGCAGGGTTATGTCGGGAGAAAGTGAAAATGCTATGAAAAAAGAACTTGCTAAACTGCAAAAAGAATATAACGAATTACATGAGCGCCTTGGTTATGTTTATAATGAAACAACGATTCGCGCTATAAATAATAGACTGGATGCTATCGTGGAAAAAATGAATAAAATTTTAGCAAAATAAAGAAAGGCGGCATCTCAAACCCTGCCGCCCTTTATATACTTGTTTTAGCAGACTGTACAATATTGCGGATTTTTAAGCCAAATCCAGCCTTTTCCGCTTTTAAGCTTTCCCCAGCCATCTTTTACATCTGTTATAGTAAATATCCCTATTCCTGTTTGTCCCTTGATTTTTGCAGACATTGATGGCTCTGCACGATAGTTAAGGTCCTTTACAATTACTTTTACGGTAAACGGCGTTTCTGGAAAGCCTGCTGTGGATACTATAGGAATAACAGGCTGTACTGTTTGCCCTTGCATAGCAGCATATACAGCATTTCTGAATCCGTCCATTGTATATCCCAATTTTAGTTGATTCCAAATATGTTCTGGATCGCCGTGGTTAGATGCAATTCCTCGTGCACAACCCTCTTTGTGGCTTACAACAACACCATCTGACAACGGATTTAAGCTGTATTGTTTGCATAGCATAGCAAACAATTCTACTGCTGCATCATAGGTACGTTTTGCTATCGCTTCAGCTGTAGCGGTATTGGTGCAGGTGAAGTTGCTCCCTGATGTGTATTTGATGCACGCTGGCTCACACATTTCTACTCCAATATGTGTATTATTTGCTGAACCTCCTGCGTGCCATCCGCGATGATTCCATGGTAGTGTTTGATAAACGATTCCTGTATTGCCATCAATGAAAGCATGTACACATGCACTACTATAATTTGCGCTATTCCACTTATTAACAAATACCATTGCATTCGGCTGCGGGCAGCCTACGCTATGCAGCATCAGCCCCTTTACTGTGATTTTCCTTCCTGCCTTGTAGCAGGGATTTTTTGTCAAAATCTTTTCAACTATGTTCATTTTCCTTTTCCTCCATTTCTTTTTTCATATTGCAG
>JAAGKN010000801.1_pt1 | contig 53148 bp, 50 predicted proteins | sample 6206371 | NCBI WGS metagenome assembly JAAGKN01 (sample SAMN11533720, study PRJNA540317) | gut metagenome | isolation source: fecal pellets from male and female animal of same cohort | host: Peromyscus leucopus | place: USA:CA | collected 2017
CATGTGTCGGTGGGACGCTTCTTCATGGCCCTGGCCTCGCTGGCGATGGCTGTTTACCTCCTTCCCGGCCTGTGGGGCGCTCCCCTCAAGGGCGTGAGCGCCTTTGTGCCGCCGCTCTACACCCAGGACTTCAACCTCTATGAGGGCGACCAGTTCCGCGAGTTTGACGACTACGACGAGGGCATGCGCTTTGCAGCCCGCGAGGGCCGTCCCGTGCTCATCGACTTCTCGGGCTACGGATGTGTCAACTGCCGCAAGATGGAGGGTGCAGTGTTTGATACCGACGAGATAAGCAAGATCATCACCGAGAACTATGTGCTGGTGAAGCTCATGGTAGACGACAAGAAGGCCCTTCCCGAACCCGTGACCGTTGAAGAGAACGGACGCAAGGTGAAACTGCGCACTGTCGGCGACAAGTGGAGCTACCTGCAGCGCATGAAGTTCGGCGCCAACACACAGCCCTTCTATGTGGTGCTCGATGGCAAGGGCGACGCTATGTCCACACCGTATTATTACGATGAGAGCATAGAGAAGTTCGGCCTCTGGCTTAACGAGGGCCTCAAGAACTACAACGAGTAAGCTGGATGGAAACACCTCAGAAACACAGCCGAACCGAAAAAATCGAGGCCCTTGGACGCGTGTGCGACACCCTGGACCGACTGAGAGTTGAGTGCCCGTGGGACCGCAAGCAGACCAACGAGAGCCTGCGCGCCAATACGGTGGAGGAGGTGTATGAGCTGGCACAGGCCCTGCTCGACGACAACACCGCCGACATACGCAAAGAGCTGGGCGACGTGCTGCTCCATATACTCTTCTATGCCAAGATAGGCGAGGAGAAGGGACAGTTCGACATAGCCGACGTGGCCGACTCACTCAACGATAAGCTGATATTCCGCCACCCGCATATATTCGGCAACACAAAGGCCGAGACTGCAAGCCAGGTGGAGCAGAACTGGGAACAGATAAAACTCCGCGAGCGCGGCGGCAACCGCACCGTGCTCGCCGGAGTGCCCCAGGCCCTTCCGGCCCTGATAAAGGCCGAGCGCATCCAGGAAAAGGCCGCCAATGTGGGCTTCGACTGGGCCGAACGCTCCGATGTGTGGGCCAAGGTGAAAGAAGAGATAGCCGAGCTGGAGACCGAACTGGAGCATGGCGGCGACCGTGACCGCGAAGCCGAGCTTGGCGATGTGCTCTTCAGCATCATCAATGTGGCCCGCCTCTATGGGATCAATGCCGAGAATGCCCTCGAGCGTACAAACCGCAAATTCATAACCCGCTTCAACCACATAGAGCAGTGCGCCGCCCGCGACGGAATAGCCCTCAAGGATATGACGCTCGAGCAGATGGACCGCTATTGGGAAGAGGCCAAAAAACTCAAGCAAGACCAATGACACCACGACGCATGCTCATGATGGCCGCCCTGGCTGGGGTGGCAGCGGGATGTGTGGCCGCCGGACCCGCCGGGATGGTGCGCCGGCTGAGCGCGGGCACCGCCGATGCCAAAGTCGGAATGACCCTGAGTGTGGACAGCATCGACTGCCGTCAGGACCTCACCCGCATGTATGCGCGCCTGTGGGGCAACCCCAACACTGCACATCGCATCGACTCCTTGCAGCTCAGCGCAGGGCCTGTCCTGCTGGAGGCAACCGACATTGACGGCGTGGACATGGAGCGCTGGTTTCAATGGGAGGAGGATGGCGTGATCGCCATTGAGATTGATTTCGGGCCTGTGCGCGAGCTCCCCCGGAAGATGACCTTGAGGGCAGTGACCCCTAAGGGTCCTGTGGTGTGGAACATCGAGCGCCGATGAAGGTCTGCATCACAGAGAAACCCAGTGTGGCCCGCGACATAGCCGGAATACTCGGAGCCAACGACCGTCATGACGGTTACTTCGAAGGAAACGGATATCAGGTGACGTGGACCTATGGACACCTGTGCGAGCTGAAGGAGCCAGCCGACTATACCGACCGCTGGAAACGATGGTCGCTCGGGTCGCTCCCGATGCTGCCCCCTCGCTTCGGCATAAAGGTGATCAACCAGGAGAGTATCCAGCGCCAGTTTCATGTGATCGAGACCCTCGTGGCCGCCGCCGATGAAGTGGTGAACTGCGGTGACGCCGGCCAGGAGGGTGAGCTGATACAGCGATGGGTGATGCAGAAGGCGGGCATAAAGTGCCCCGTGAGGCGCCTGTGGATTTCTTCGCTTACCGATGAGTCGATACGCGAGGGCTTCGCCGAGTTGCGTCCGGAGTCGGACTTCAACAACTTGTATTACGCCGGACTTTCCCGCGCCATCGGCGACTGGATACTCGGCATAAACGCCACCCGCCTTTACTCGCTGAAATACTCCGAGCCGGGGAAGGTGCTCTCCGTGGGGCGCGTCCAGACCCCCACGCTCGCCTTACTCGTGCAGCGCCGCCGCGAGATAGAGAATTTCCGCTCCGAGGATTTCTGGGAGCTGAAGACCATCTACCGCGGGGCAACCTTCAATGCCCAGACCGGGCGATTCGGCAGCGAGCAGGAAGCGGCCGAAACAGCCGCCAGGATCAGCGGACTGCCCCTGCGCATAACCTCCGTGCAGCAGAAGCGGGCCAAGGAAAGCGCACCGCGCCTTTTCGACCTGACATCGCTGCAGGTGGAGTGCAACAAACGCTGGGGCTGGAGCGCAGAGGAGACCCTGCGGCTCATACAGAGCCTGTATGAGAAAAAAGTGACCACATATCCGCGAGTGGACACCACCTATCTCACCGATGACATCCATGCCAAGGTGCCTGGCATATTGCGCCAGATGACACCTTATGCCGCTGTCACTGCTCCGGTGCTGGCCAAACCTATACCGAAGGTGAAGCGCATCTTCGACAACTCAAAGGTGACCGACCACCATGCCATCATACCGACCGGCCAATCGCCTGCGGTCCTGGTGGGCAACGAGCGTCAGCTGTATCACCTGATAGCCCTGCGGTTCGTGGCGGCCTTCTATCCCGACTGCGTGTACCAGCAGACAACCGTCGAGGCCGAAGCCGGAGATGTGAAGTTCAAGGCCCTGGGCAAGGTGATTGAAACCCCGGGATGGCGCGAGGTGATCACGCCCGGCAAGGGCGAGCAGCAGTCCGAGGGGGGAGCCGATGATTCCTCCGGGCGCGTGCTTCCACCCTTCACTGAAGGGGAGAGCGGCCCGCACGAGCCTTCGGTGGTGAAAAAGCAGACACAGCCCCCAAAGCCTTACACCGAAGGCACGCTGCTGAGGGCCATGGAGACAGCCGGCAAGACGGTGGATGACGATGAATTGCGCGATGCCATGAAAGAGAACGGCATTGGCCGGCCATCGACACGTGCGGCAATAATCGAGACGCTGTTCAAGCGAGGATACATTCGCCGCGAGCGCAAGAGCATCACGGCCACCGATGCCGGATGCGAGCTCATCGACACCATAAACGAAGAATTGCTGAAGAGCGCCAAGCTCACGGGCTTGTGGGAGAACAAGCTCCGGCAGATAGAGCGCGGCTCCTACAGTGCCGCCGACTTCATAGCCGAGCTGAAGCAACTGATATCAGAGATTGTGCTGAATGTGCTGAGCGACAACTCGCACCGGCGCATAGAGGTGGTGCAGGGGGCCGACCAGGATGGCAAGCCTGCCAAGGAGGGACGGAAGCCGAAGGCTACCACTCCGAAGGGGGAAGCGCCCAAGCGTGAGCGGCGTCAGGCTGTGCGAAAGCTCGACGACATAGTTTGCCCCGTGTGCGGCCAGGGGCACTTGCTCAAGGGGCGCACGGCTTACGGATGCAGCCGCTATGCCCAGGGGTGCACGCTGCGTCTGGGATTTGACACCTATCCGGCCGACCTGACCCCCGGCAAGCTGAACCAAGCCATAAAGAAGCAATTTAAACTATCCAAGAAATGACACATACTCCCGACACGAATAAATCCCCGCTGCGGGGCGATGAATTGTTCCCGGTTGTAGATCCCGATGGCAATGTGCTCGGATGCGCCACGCGTGAGCTATGCCACAGCGGGGGAAAGGTGAAGCTGCTGCATCCGGTGGTGCATCTTCACCTTCTCGGTCATGACGGGAGCATCTACCTGCAGAAGCGTGTACTCACCAAGGATATACAGCCTGGCAAGTGGGACACTGCCGTTGGAGGGCATGTGGACTACAAGGAGCCGGTTTATGACGCGCTCCTGCGCGAGGCCCGCGAGGAACTGGACTTCGATGCAAGCGGAGCAGTGTTCGTTACATCGTATGTTTTTGAGTCGGATCGCGAGCGTGAGCTGGTCAATGTGTATGCAAGCCGCGTGAGCACCGATGTGGAGCTGCACCCGGAGCCTTCGGAGATAGAGTGTGGCAGCTTCTGGAGCGAGGCCGAAGTGGCCCAGGCCATGGGCAAGGGGTTGCTCACTCCCAACTTTGAGAGCGAGTATAAGCGCATACGTCCGCTCCTGGACAATTTGATTTGAGTTATCCCCATGGACTGGCAGATGCTGATAGTGGCGAGTGTCGTGGCCCTGGCTATAGTATGGGTGGCGGTGAAGGCTGTCAACATGTTCACCTCGCGACACAAGGATACCGGACGCGGATGTGCCGGATGCGCCGAGGCGGGCCGGTGCAAACTCACCCGCCCAGGAGGTGAGAATGACAGGGTCAGGGAAGGTGGATCCCGGCAGCTGCAATCATGTCGAACGCCTCGCGACGCGAAGCATCGATCAGGTGAGGATAGTGGGCATCGCTGTTGACAACCAATTGAATGCCAGCTTGTGCCACCTGCGGGAGCAAGTCGCATGAGGGAAATATGCGGTTATGTCCCTCATAGGCCTTGGTGTTGACCTCGGCTATGATTCCAGCATCGGCGATGCGCCGGATAATGTCGGCCACAAGTGACTGGTACCATGACTCCTGCTCGATGCCGGGATGGAAATGTGACGCATTATGGCCTATCTTGTCGAAATGTCCGATTATATCGAATCCTCCCAACTCGATCATGCGTGCGGTCTGGGCATAGAACTCCTCCACCACCCGACGGATGTCGTTGTTGAAGTATCGGGCCATCTTGCCCCGGAAGCTCTCGGCCGACCCGTCGACATCGACGGGACCCTGGCTTGACGGAATGAAATGGACCGACCCTATGCGGTAGTCGAGGGGTAGCTGCTGGAAATAGTCGGTGGCCGGGCCCCATTCATCCGAAATGAAATCAATCTCCATCGATGCATAGAACCGTGTGGGTGCGCCGGCGTGGATCTGGCGCAGGCGGTCGACCTCGGCAAGGTAGGACGGCACCGACTCTATGGCCATGTTGCACGGCGTGGGAAACGGCGTGGGGGAGTGGGGTGAAAATCCGTAGTGTGTGAAACCAGCCGCCACGGCGGCAGCGGCAAATTGCTCCATGGAGGCACGGCCATCGCAGAATTGAGTGTGGGAGTGAAAATTATAGAGCCGCCCGTCGGCGGTGAGACGAATCAAGTCCATAATTGTACGAGTCAGTCGGTTAGCGGTTGGCCCAGGACAGCCTTTGAACTCCGTGCGTACAGGAATATGGCCATGCATCCTATGGCGCAGGCCAGTCCGGTACCAAGCGACAGCTCCATGGCGAGTCCGAATCCTTCGGGGCGCGGTGCGAAGAGTATGTATGTGGTGCAGACCGTGGTCATGAACATGGCCGGAATCATGGTGGCAATCCACCAGAATCCACGGCGCGAGAGCCATACGGTGAGCGCCCACAGGGTGAACACGGAGAGCATCTGGTTGGACCATGCGAAATAGCGCCAGAGAATCGAGAAATCAATCATCATCACACCTGCAACTACAGCGAAAATAGGCAACGTAAGCAGCAGGCGTGAGCCAAGTCCGGACTGCTTTACGCCCAGTGACTCAGCCACGATGAGGCGAGCCGAGCGCAGCGCGGTGTCGCCGGTGGTGATTGGCGCGGCCACAACACCGAGAATGGCCAGGACACCACCGAAAGTGCCGAGCCATCCGATGGAAATATCGCGGACGAGCTGTCCGGTCCCAGCCCCGGGCTGGGCCATGTATTCGGCCAGCTGCTCATACCCGCCGGTAAAGGCTATTGCCGCCGCCGCCCATATCAGGGCCACAAGCCCCTCGGCCACCATGGCGCCATAGAACATCGGGCGAGCGAGTCGCTCATTCTTGAGGCACCGGGCCATCATTGGCGACTGTGTGGCATGGAAGCCTGATATGGCTCCGCAGGCTATCGACACAAACATCATCGGGAAGATGGGGTGGGTAGAAGCATCGGGATGACGGTTGAAAAGTCCCTCGCCGATGCCGTCGGGAATGGGTGCCGCGCCCGAAAGGAGCACGACCATGATGCCTACGGCCATGAATAGCAGGGCGAAGCCAAACACCGGGTAAAGGTTGCCTATGAGCTTGTCGATGGGTAGAAGCGTGGCCAGGATGTAGTAAACGAAGATGGCCCCTATCCAGAACGAGGTGTTGAGCGATTCGGGAGTCATGGAGGCTATCAGTCCGGCAGGGGTGAGGATGAACACCGCGCCCACCAGGATGAGGAGCACTACGGCAAACACCGTCATGAGCTTGCGCACTCCAGCCGACAGCTGGCTTCCTACGAGCTGGGGCAGCGAAGCCCCGTCGGCCCTCAGCGACATGACGCCCGACAGAAAATCATGCACGGCACCGGCAAATATGGTGCCGAGGGCTATCCAGAGGAAGGCCGCCGGGCCGAACATGACACCCATTATGGCCCCGAATATCGGGCCGAGTCCGGCTATGTTGAGAAACTGGATGAGGAATACCCGCCAGGCCGGAAGGGGCATGTAGTCCACACCATCGTTTAGGCGCGTGGCTGGTGTGGGGAGATTGGGGTCGAGCCTTACGGCACGGCTCACCAGAGAGCCATAGATAAAATAGCCGCCGATGAGCACGGCAAGTGAAAGAAGAAACAGGGTCATTGTGCAGGGTGTGTGTGAGGGGGGAATGGATTAGTAGTGACAGTGGCAGACAGCTCCGGTCACTTCATGGCTGGCGGCTCGCTTGCCGGCGAGGCTATGGACTGGCGCATTGAAGTGTCGGCTTCCATGTTTTTCATCCGGTAATAGTCCATGATGCCGAGGTTGCCTTTGAGGAAAGCCTCGGCCATAGCCTTGGGCAGCTCGGCCTCGGCCTCGATCACCTTGGCGCGGGCCTCCTGGGCCTTGGCCTTCATCTCCTGCTCGAGGGCTATGGCCATTGCGCGGCGTTCCTCGGCCTTGGCCTGGGCGATGTTCTTGTCGGCCTGGGCCTGGTCGATCTGCAGTGCTGCGCCGATGTTGCGGCCTATGTCGATATCGGCAATGTCGATGGACAGAATCTCGAATGCAGTGCCAGAGTCAAGACCCTTGCGGAGGACGAGCTTGGAGATGCTGTCGGGATTCTCGAGCACTTGCTTGTGGCTCTCGGCCGAGCCGATGGAGGATACGATGCCCTCGCCTACACGGGCAAGAACAGTGTCCTCTCCGGCACCGCCCACAAGCTGGCGTATGTTGGCGCGCACGGTGACGCGGGCCTTGGCTATAAGCTGGATGCCATCCTTGGCCACCGCGGTAACAGGCGGTGTGTCGATCACCTTGGGGTTGACGCTCATCTGTACGGCCTGGAACACATCGCGTCCGGCGAGGTCGATGGCGGTTGCCATCTTGAACGCCAGGTCGATGTTGGCCTTCGATGCCGAAACAAGAGCGTGAACGACCTTCTCGACGTCTCCTCCGGCCAGGTAGTGGGCTTCAAGGTCATCGCGGGTCACATCGTGGAGTCCGGCCTTGTGGGCCTCGATCATGGCCCTCACTATGGTGGAGGCCGGTACGTTACGGATGCGCATGAGCACAAGCTGCATCAAGGAGATGTGCACTCCGCTCACGCGGGCCGATATCCAGAGAAAGAACGGGCAGTAATATAAGAATATGGCCAGGAGTGCTATTCCGGCTACGATCAGTATGATTGCGAGTGTTGACATGGTTGAAGATTGATTAGTGATTGGGTATGGGTGTGATTCCGGAGTGTGGGGGCCTACTGGCGCAACTCCTCGGCCACGATGCGGTTGGAGCTCAGGAGCAGCTGTGCGCGAAGCCGCTCAACATCGGATTCCAAGGCGAGGATGTCGTTGGCAAGGGTCTTCTTGCCCGAGGCGTACGAGGCGCGCATTACGGCCAGCTTTCGGCGGTAGAGGTCGTACTCATGCACCAGCTTGAGGTGCTCCTTCATCATCTCTCTGGCCTTGGGGCGCTGGAACTGGTCGAGCGAGGTGTACACGCCCCGTGTGGGTATGGCGAAGCGGAAGTCGCTGCCGTCGTGCTCGCCCCCGCCGTGAAGGTGGGCTATGGCGTTGAGCTGGGCGGAGTAGTCGGATCCCTCGGGCCAAGTGGCGCGGTAGTCGGTGATGAGAGCGCGTTCGGCGAGGTGCTCGTGGTCGGTGGGATAATTGACGCGCAGGTCGGCGGGCACGAACACATATATTGTAAGGCGGTCGGGCGCGGCGTTGCGGTCGGTGGCCCACCAGCCCACCCCGGTGATCTCGTCAATTGCCATCATGTAGTCATTGGCGTAGGAATTGTAGGGCATGCCGATGTTCTGCGGCTGATACCATGTGTCGCCATCGCGTCTGGATATGAATATATCGTATCCACCGAGTGAATTCTCGCCGGTATTGGCGTAGTACAGCGTCACACCATCGCTCATCATGAAAGGATAGTTGGCATCGCCCCCTTCGTTTAGCAAGGCGGGGAGCATGGAGGCGCGCTCCCATGTGTTGTCGGCGAGCAGCGATGATGTGGCCAGGCGGAAATCCTCCTTGCTGTCGGGCATGGCCCAGAAAATTTCATCGGCATTCTCGGTGGTGTATATCACCGTAGGGTCGGCGGCCTCGAACTGGCGTGGCAGGTCGGCGGGAGAGCGCAGGGTGCCCGAGGGTGCCGACAGGCGGTAGGCTTTGAAGAATTCATCGCGGTCGACATCGATGCTGTCGATGATGATCGTCTGCTCCACTCGCTCAAGCATGCTCCGGCCACGCTCAATGTCGTTGCGGACGCGGGTGGTTTCGGGACGCTCGGTGGCAGCGGCCTTGCGCGAGCGTTTGAACCCCTTCTCGTAGCGGTCGAGGTAGTCCGACGCCTGGTCGAAGTTGTATCGGTGCATGGCAATCTGGGCCATGTAGAGATTCGAAGCGCTTGTGCCCCGGCGCAGGTAGGGCATTGCCTCCTCCTCCTGACCGGAGTGGTAGAGGGCTATGCCGGCCATCTCGTTGAGCTTCATGTTCTTGGGATTGCGCGAGGCTTCCTCGGCAAGGGTTGGAGCGGCCTGCTCGAAGTCGCCGAGGCGGTAAGCTTCGCGGGCCTCCTTCAGTGTCATACCCTGAAGGTGAAGGGCTACCGCCAGGATGCAGGCGGTTATAAAGGTGCGGATATATGCCATATATGGTTAGGGTCTGGTATTTTGCAACCGTAAAGTTACGAAATTATCCGCTACTTCGCCAAATATAGAAAAAAATCATGCCCGGCTTTAAACCCTCGGACGTGAAGTGTGTCAAAGAAAGGTCACATAACTGACGGCAGAAGATAAAACCGCTTCACAGCAAAATACAATGTTTCAAGGTAAATTTAAGAGAGTTTTAACTGGGATTGCCGCGCTCCTTTGCGCGGTGGCAGCCATGGCCGCTTCCGACATCACCGGCACGGTCATCGACCGCGGGTCAGAGCCAATGATGCAGGCCTCTGTGCGGCTGCTGGCAGCCAAGGATTCGGCATTTGTCAAGGGTACGGTCACCGACACCGAGGGCCGCTTCAAGCTGGCCGGCATAAAGAAGGGAAAGTACATACTGGAAGCCTCATATATCGGTTACCGTCCCGCGTATGTGAACGCTCAAGTGGCCGAGGCCGCCGTGCGGCTCAAGCCTATTGTGCTCGAGGAGTCATCGGTGCTCCTTTCGGAAGTGAGCGTGGTGGGGGTCCAGACCCAGATCAAGGTGAAGGAGGACACCATAGAGTACAATGCCGATTCGTACAAGACAGCCCCGAATGCCGTGGTGGAGGACCTGCTCAAGCGCCTTCCGGGAGTGGAAGTGGGATCGGATGGCAAGATTACGGCCAACGGCAAGGAAGTGAAGAAGATACTTGTCGATGGCAAGGAGTTCTTTAGCGACGATCCCACCGTGGCTTCAAAGAACTTGCCGGTCGACATGGTGGACCGCCTGCAGGTGGTGGACCGCAAGAGCGATCTGGCACGCCTCACCGGCGTGGACGACGGCGAGGATGAGACCGTGATCAACCTCACTGTGAAAAAGGTATGAAAAACGGATGGTTCGGCACCGTCGAGGGCGGCTACGGCACCGATGGCCGCTATCTGGGACAGTTCAACGTGAGCCGGTTTACGGGCGACAATCAATTCACCATACTCGGCAGCGCAAACAATATAAACCAGCTCGGGTTCAGCGATGGCAACTCCGGACGTTTCCGCAGGTTCGGGGGCGACAACGGCATAACCACATCGCAGTCGCTGGGCGTGAATTTCAACGTGGGGCGCGGTGAGGTGTTTCGCGTTGGGGGCGATGTGATGTGGAGCCATACCGACCGCGACACGCGCCAGCACAGCGAGCGGGAGTATCTGTTCGTGGACTCATCATCGTATGCGGCCTCGGGGTCGCAGTCGCGCGACAGGGGCCAGAACATCCGCGCCGACTTCCGGCTCAAATGGGCGCCCGACTCGTTCAATACCCTCGATTTCCGGCCAAATATAAGCTGGAACCACAACCATTCGGAGAGCCTCGACTCCACTTTCACCATGGCCGGCGATGCCCTGCGCACCGGCGTGAGCCGCAGCTACAACACCGGTGATGCCAAGGGCAATTCGCTGGAGTTCGGCGCCCGGCTGATCTATAATCACAATTTCAAACGGCGCCGCGGACGCTCGCTCTCGGTGATGGTGAATTACTCACACTCCAACCTGCGCGAGGATGACGACAGCTACTCGCACAACATATTCTACCTCTATAACGACTCCACCGACATATACGACCAGCGGAGCGACAATCACACCTGGAGCAACTCGTTGCGCTCGCGTGTGTCATGGACCGAACCGCTCGGCAATCCCGCCAAAGGCAATTTCCTGACCTTTGCCTACGGGATGAACCTGCGGTGGAACGATGCCGACAAGCTTGTCTATGACCGTCAGGTGGACGATGCCCTGGCCTCGGCCGGACTCACGCGCCACGACCTGCGCATGGCCCGCCTTACCGATGCCATGGCTTACGGAAGTGTGGCCGACGCATATGCCGCCGCCGATGCGTTGATGACGGAAGAACTCAACCCCGACCTGAGCAACCGCTTCCGCAACACATCGTTCAATCAGGACATCCGGGTGGGATACAAGCACGTGAGCAAGACCCACAATCTCGATGCGGGACTGTCGCTGGTGCCGGCAATGTCGAAGAGCACCAACCTCATCAACGATGCCAAGACCATCCCTGAGCGATGGGTGTGGAACTACGCCCCATTCCTGCGCTACCGCCTGCGCATGGGAAAGCAGCGATCGCTGATGCTCAATTATATGGGACGGTCGTCGCAGCCGTCTATGTCGCAGCTGCAGCCGGTGCCCGATATGTCGGACCCTATGAAGATAATCGTGGGTAATCCCGAACTGGACCCTACGTTCACCCACAGCATGCGCATCCGCTTCCAGGATTTCAATCAGGACCGCCAGCGCTCGATAATGCTCATGGGCGACTTCTCGATGGCGCAGAACTCGATCATCTCGCGCACTACATTTGACTCCTCAACCGGTGCGCAAACCACCACCTATACCAATGTCAACGGTGTGTGGAGCGGACGGGTGATGAACATGGTATCGATGCCCCTTGGCCGCCGGAAGCTCTGGCAGTTCACCAATCACCTTTTCGTAATGGCCAACCGTAACGTGGGTTTCAATAACGGCGACCGCAACACGAGCCTTTCGTTCAGCTTCAACGAATCGCCCGGCATAAGCTTCCGGCCCGACAACCTTCAGCTGGAGCTGAGGCCGCGCTACTCGCTGCAGTATACCCACAATTCGCTCACAAACAGCAGCGACATGAAGGTTCATTCGTTCGGTGGTTCGTTCGATGCTTACTACTACACACCTATAGGCATAATCCTCAACAGCGACATCACCTTCTCGGCCACGCGGGGATATGCCCAGGGCTACGACACCGACCAGTGGATGTGGAATGCCTCGATAGCCTACCAGTTCCTCCGCTCCAAGGCCGCTACCATCACGGTGAAGGCTTACGACCTTCTGCAGCAGCGGAGCAACATACGGCGAAATGTCACCGCCAACTATATCGACGACATAAGCTACAACTCGCTCACCCGCTACTTCATGGTGACCCTGAGCTATAAGTTCAACACGTTCGGCAAGGGTAAAGAACCCGCCTCGCGGCGGATGCATGATGGCCCTCCGGGAGGACCCGGCGGACCGGGTGGACATGGTCGTCCACCGATGGGAGGTCCCGGTCATCCGCGCCTATGAAAACAATGCGCCCGCCAGCCATTCGGCTCGCGGGCGCATTGTTTTCATAGGCCATGTCAGTGCTCGTAGAGGTCGTCGGCGCAGAGGGCGTGGATGAGGTCGGCGTATCGCGAGGCCACGGCCTCGGCGAACTTACGGCCCTTCTCGGCTGAGGCGGTGCGGGGGTCGCCGATGCCGGTGTCATCGCTTACGCGGAGCCAATTGCGCGGCACCCAGGCCACACCTTCGGCCAGGATGGGGTCGGCAAAGCCACGGCTATGCCCGTCGCCGGCCTCCTCGATGCGCACCAGCTCAGGATGATAGTGCATCATCACAGAAGTCTCCAGCTCATCGGCATGGTCGCCGGGAGCTTCGAAGAAATCCTTGGCCTTCGCCCCCTTGAACCACTCACCGGCAGCAATGAGCATGTCGGGATAGTCAACGGCAAGGTCGCGTATCATGGGCTTGAAGGTGTTTCCACCATGGCCGTTGACTATGAGCAGGCGGCGTATGCCCTGATTATACAGCGAGGCCACGATGTCGGTGAGGACGGCCATTTGTGTGGCGAAGCGGTAATGGACGCAGAAGGCCAGGTCGCGCTGACCGGGATTCTGGGCCCCTAACGGCACGGGAGGCATCACCATGGCCATCAGTCCATAGCGTTCGCGGGCTACGAGTGCGGCATCCACGGCTATGTCGTGTGAGAGTATGGCATCGGTGAGGTAGGGCAGATGCTGGTTGTGCGGTTCGGTGGCGCCCCATGGGAGGAGGGCTATGTCGTAACGGGCACGGCGACCCACTCCATAACAGCTTGCCGAGAGGTCATGCTCCCGGATGTCAATGTCGGTATGATTCATAATTGGCTGATGTTTATGCGCATGGCGCGGGGTGTGCGAATGCGGGGCTTGATTTCGCCTCCGAGCAGATAAATGCAGCCGTCGCCGCCATCGATCACAGATGCTCCGGCACGCGCGGCATCGGCCGACTCGCCCACTTCGGTCCAGCGTCCCGTGGCAGGGTCGAACAGCAGTACCTTACGGCCGAAGCGGTACCATTCGGGGTCATGTTCCAGATAGTCGGGAGCCTGATTGCGCAGGGCGCTGAGGAAAACCTCGGGATTAACGCCGCCGGTGGCGAGTACACGGCCATCGGGGAGCGTTATGGCCACACCGCCGCCGAGTCCCGGAAGGGTGCCATCGGCAGAGGTGGCGCCTGCCACTTCCGACCATGTTTCAGTGGCGGGGTCATAACATAGGCCGCCCAGCTCCAGTGAGGGTTCGGCCTCGGCCGTACGTCCAGCGAAGCCGCCCCATACATAGAGCTTGCCATCGGTGAAAGCGGCCACAGGCTGTACGCGGGGATTGCCCGGCATGGGAGCTATCTCGCTCCAAGAGTCGGAGGCCACATCGTACAGCCACACGCGGCGTGAGGGTTTGCCGCCGACGTTGCCGCCCACCACGTACACCTTCATGCCGTCGGAGGCCGCATAGGCATTGTCGACAGCCTCGGGCATCGGTGCCAGCGGAGTGACAGAAGCTTTGCCGTCAGGTCCGACAGCGATCATCATGGCATCGCTGAGGGAGCCGGTGGCGGTCTGTCCGCCGGCAATCATCAGTCCGCGTGCGGTAGGGGCCGACACTCCATAGGCCGCAGCCTGGGGCAGCTCGCCTGCCTTGTGCCATTGCAGGCCACCGTCAGTCGGTTTGGCGGCATAAATGCCCTTGTAGAAACGCTTTACGGCATCCTTGGCCAAGGGGTCTTTCTGAGGGAAATTACACCCGCCGGCCATGACGGGCATTGCGCCGGCCATGCCGGCATATGCGGCCGATACGCCGCATTCGATGCCGCGCTCATCGCGCGGAGTGCCCTCTACGGAGGTCAGTGACACCGATGTGGGGCAGGAGTTGGATATGTGCATCTTGAATGTGGAGGTTGGAAGGTTGTTGTCATTGATGAGGTTTGCGCGGGTGAAAGGTTGCCACCCGTAGCGCAGCAGCGTGGGACGCTTCAGCCCGTGGCCGGTGAGGATTATGCGCGAGCCATCGATGCGTGCTTCGGCAGGCACCCACATTCCCTCCACTTCGGCCACCTCGAAGGTGCGCGGGGCCTTTCCATCGGAGGTGCTGAGGCCTGAGTCGTGCTCCATTTGCAATGTCACGGTGCCATTGGCATCGGTCATGGCCAGCCATGGTGTTGGGCCGGAGTACTCCAGCTGGTCGAATCCATAGAGATTGTTGAGGGCAATACGGGCCAGACGCTCGCCCACCGGGCGCTTGATGCGTGGGTGTACGTCGAGGCTGTCGCCCACATCGCTGCTCACTGCCATCTCTACCCCGTCAATGCCGAGGGCCAGACGGCGCTGGCTGTCGCGGAACCAGGGCCACGAGGGGCGGTTGATGCTTGAGAGCTGAACGAAATAGAACGGCATGTCGGGCTGGCGCATTTCCCGCCGCCATGTGTCGACCATCAGCGGGAACACCTGCTCGTGAACCTCGATGTTGTGGGCGTTGGACTCGCCCTGGTACCATATCACGCCCGCCACATCGGGGCGGCCGAGCGGCTTCACCCCGGCAGCGTAGAGATAGCCAGGCTCATAGGGGTGGCGCTGTCCGGGATTGGCATCGGCGGGCGCGTTCTCCCCGGCTCGCTTCTGAACCCATGGCTGCAGGTAGTCGTTGTGACGCCAGTCCACCACAGCTCCGGGAATGCCGTGCATCAGGGTGGGCATGTCGACATAGCTTTCGGTCGGCGCACCGCCCACGGCGTTGCATATTATGCCTACGGGCACATTGAGGCTATCGCGCAGCATGTGGCCGAAGTACCAGGCCACAGCCGAGAATCGTGCCGCCGAGTTCCGGTCGGAGGACTGCCAGGAGGCGGGAGTGTAGTACTCAAGCCTGTTCACTGCCGCAAGGGCGGTGCTGTCCCACTGGTGCGCGTTGGTGACATAGGCCGCTTTCATATCGAACAGACGCAGGTCGGGGTCATCGGCATCCTGCAGGGCTTCCGACACCCCGGAGTCGGAGTGCAGCGGAAATTCCATGTTCGACTGGCCGGATGCAATCCAGAGCTCGCCTATGGCCACATTGCCGTAAGAGCGGGTGTCATGGCCGTCGGAGACCGTGAGGGTAAGACCTGTCTGAGCTTCCATGGGCAGAAGGGTCACGCTCCATCGGCCGAGATTGTCGGCCAAAGCCGAGCGGCGCTGAGCGCCGAGTGTCACAGTGACCCGGCTTCCGGCATCGGCCAATCCCTCAATATGGAGCGGGCGGCGGCGCTGGAGCACCATTCCATCGGAGTAGATGGTCGGCATCTGCAGGCCACCCCACCGGCCAGTGATTGCCCCGCTGGTATATAGGGCCAGCTTCCGGGAGCCTTCGGCGTTGGGGTGTATGCCGTCGGGCATGAGGTACTGGGAGTCGATGAGAGGCTCTTCAAAGTCGATGAGTTCGGCATCGGCCAGACGTGCCACTGTAGCGATGGCCTGACGGATGCTGTCGCGCCACTGCATGGTGCCGGAGAGCCAGCGGCAATGCTGGGCACCGATGGGGGTGAGGTTGGCCACGATCACCCGCACATCGGGCTGCGCGGCCCGCAGGGAGTCGATCAAGGCCAGATAGTCGGTCACAAATTCATCGGAGTGGTCGGGCCAGTCGCGTGGATCGGTGTCGTTTACGCCCAGATGTATCACCGCTATCTGGGGCTTGAAGGCCATAGCGGAGTCGCATTCGGGCAAGTTGTTGTAGGGCCGGTGACCGCGCCGCGTCAGGGTGGCGCCGGAGTGTCCGAAATTACGCACGTTGTATCCCGGTCCGAGCATCTGCTGCAATTGTGCCGGGTAGGCATTCTGCTCACGGTTGTCAACGAGGTATCCGTAAGTGATGCTGTTGCCTATGCAGGCCACACGCACCGGCTCCTGCATGGCCCGGTTCCTGCGTGCCGCGCCAAGGGTGAGTGCAAAACACAAGGTCACAGCCAAAGCTGTGACCCCGCGTAAGAATGTGTTGAGTCTGAGTATGTGCATGTCGATGTCAGTTGGATGCTTCGGGGAGGGCAGTCATGCGGTCGATAAGCTCGCAGCATTTGATCATCATGCGCGGAATATGGAACGGACCCTTGAAGAGGTTGCCCTTGGCGGGCTGAGCCACGGTGCCGTCGCGGTGCAGGTAGCCGTACCATTCGCCGTATTCCGGGTCGTTGAGGTGTCCGTAGGCCCAGTCGTGTACCTGACGCTGGAGTTTGAGCCACTCCTTGTCGCCTGTGGCCTCGAAGGCATACAGCGTGGCGATCATGGCCTCGGTCTGCGGCCACCAGAACTTCATGTCCTGCGAGTAGTCCTGGGCGGGGAAGCCCTTGCAGTCGCGGAAATTGATTATGCCGCCGAACTCTGGATCCCATCCCCATTCCCACGACCAGCTGAGTATCTGCAGGGCCAGGTCGCGGATGGAGTCATCGTGGCGGTAGCGGGCTTCCTCAAGCAGGAACCATGCAGTCTCGATGCAGTGGCCGGGATTGATCACGCGTCCGGCGAGAGTGTCGATGAGCTCGCCGTTGGGGCCCACCATCTCCAGCAGGGCCTTGTACTCCGGATGGAGGAAATAACGGCGGATGGCATCGATTGACTCGGTGATGCGCTGGTCGAGCACCGGGTCGGAGATCACCTCGCGCACGCGGGCCGCGGTATTGATCAGGATCATGGTTATGGAGTGACCCTGAGCCTGCATGGTGGGCAGATACTTGGGCTCAAGCACGCCCGGAGTGTCGATAAATCCGATAGTGCGCTTGAAGAGATCAAGGGCCTTCTCGGCATATGAGCGGTCGCCGGTGGCCTTGGAGTACTCGGCCATGGCAATGATGGCGAAGCACTCCGAGAACACGTAGCGGCGCTTGCGCAGAGGCTTGCCCTCGGCAGTCACCTCAAAGTACATGCGGCCGTCGGTATCGAAGCAGTGGGCCTCGATGAAGTCGATGCAGCTCTTGGAGAGCTCGAGCCATTCCGGACGGCGCTCCACGGTGTTGTAGGCAAAAGCTCCGATGAATCCGCAGCGGCCCTGGAACCACACCGATTTGGTGGAGTCCATCAGCTTGCCCTCACGGTCGAGGCAGGTGTACACGCCTCCGTTCACACGGTCCCAGCCATTCTCAAGCCAGAAAGGCATGATGTCGTTGCGGAGGTCGGCGGCATATCGCTCGCGCAGGGCCAGCAGGTCGGCGCGGGTATTATCGTCGAGTGTCATAGCTTCAGTCGGCAAGACGGTTGCAGCGTTCGAAGAATCCGATTTCCTCAAGTTCGCGCTTCATGGCGGCCTCTTCCTCATCGGTGATGTTCTGGAACGGCACGCGGTTGGGGCCCAGGTCGAGACCTATGAGCTTCATGATGCGCTTGCCGCCGACGATGTTGCCGCGATAACGGCAGATTACATTTATCACCTCCTGAGAGAAGTTCTGGTGATCGCGGGCAGCCTCAAGATCGCCGGCCTTCCACGATTCGATGATGGCGTTGAGCTCGCGGCCATTGTAGTTGGTGGTGCCGCCGATGCCGCCGCGTGCTCCGCCCATGGCGAGGCAGGGCAGGATGGTTTCGTCCTGACCGTGGAGCATGTCGAACTTGCCGTTCTTGTACAGGCGGCACTGGTTGTACTCATAGAGGCTCTCGAAGGTGTATTTGATGCCGGCGAAATTGGGCACGCGGCCATCCACAGCCTCAAGCAGCTTCACCATCGGCAGGAATGCCCCGTTGAAAGCCGGGATATGGTAGTAGTAGAAGGGAAGCGAGGGTGCGCCTGAAGCGATGGTCTCTATGTACTTTACCAGCTCTTCCACACGTCCGATTTTCGGGAACGGAGGAGCCATGGCTCCGATGCCCCATGCCCCGGCCTCGGCGGCGTGGCGTGCGAGCTCACGGCTGTCGCGGGCGCAGCAGCTGCCCACATGAACTATCACCTTGAAGTCGGCCGGAGCGGCCTTGATCCAGGCTTCGGTAAGCTGTTTGCGCTCGTCGGTGGTGAGCATGTATCCTTCGCCCGATGAGCCGTTGATGAACACTCCCTTGAGTCCGTTGGCCTTGAGCATGCGTGCGTAAGCGGGGATGGGAGCGAGATTGAGATTGCCTTCGGCGTCGAACGGCGTGAAGGGGGCGTCGATAAGCCCTTCGATTTTTTCAAATTCCATATGGATATTCGGTTATGTTTTTTGAGGATGTTGTTTGAAGTAGGTTATGGTCAATATGCGGTGTGGATGTCCGGAAGCGGTCAGGCTTCCGCAGTTTCGGCATCGAGGCGTTCGGTGATGAACTCCTGGTCCTTGTCATCATATTTGGGTCGGAGTACCAGAAGTTGCAAGGCAAGGGCTATCACCAGTATGCCCCCCATCAGGGCAAAGCACATGCCCAGGCCCACCGACTCGGCAAGGCCGCCGAGCAGCTGGGTGGTGATGGCGCCCATGATCACTCCGAGCGAGTTCATGAAGCCGTAGGCCATGGCGCGCTGGCGCGATGATACGAACTGGCAGAGGATAGGCATGTTGTTGGCGTCGAACATGCCGTAGCCCACGCCGAAGAAGAGGCCGGCGAGCACCGACAGCCATGCGTTGTGGGCCAGGCCGATGAGCACGAGGGCCGGAATCATCATGGCCAGACCTATGGCGCTGGTGAAGATGCGGCCGCGTACATTGCGCTTCACCCAGCGGTCGCTGATCGGGCCACCTATCATCACGCCTATGAAGCTCGACACGGCTATGGTGAGTGTGGCCATCGGGCCTGCCCACTCCATGCTCATATTGAGGTTGTCGTGGAAGAGGGTCGGGAGCCAGTTCTTTGTGGCCCAGCCGGGTATCGAGCTGCTGGCGAAGAAGAAGAGTATCACCCAGAATGCTGTCATGGAGAACACCACCGAGAGCGACTGTATGAGCGACTCCGAATTGCGCTTCTTCGCGACCGGGGCCGCACTGGCTGCTGACATAGGGGCCTGCTCCTTCTCATGGAGGAGGAATATGAGCACAATAGCGTAAGCCACGCCTATGATGCCGAACCAGTGGAAGGTGGCCTGCCACGACCATGTGGTGGCCACCAGCGAGCCGAATCCGCCCAGGGCCTGGCCGCAGTAGAGGCCCGTCATGTGCAGGCCAATGGCCAGCGAACGGCCGCGTCCGGTGAAGTAGTCGGCTATGAGCGACAGTGCCGAGGGGATATAGAGGGCCTCGCTGATGCCCATGATGCCGCGGAGCCACATGAGCTGGTGGAAATCGTTGCAGTATCCCATGGCGTATGTCACGCCCGACCACACTCCCAGCGACCCGACTATGAGCCACTTGCGGCTGACGCGGTCGGCCACGGCCCCGGAGAAGGGGCTGGCCACGCCGTACACCCACAGGAATATGGCCATGAGGGCGCCGAATGCCTCGGCGTTCTGAAGTGCGGGGATGTCAAGGGCTATGTTGCCCTGCATGGTGGAGAGCATCTGACGGTCCATATAGTTGAGCAGCGCCACCACCCAGAGCAGTGCCACTACCAGCCATGGATAAAAACTCTTGTTCTTCATGATAGGAAGTTGATGGAATGATGTAATTTCTTTTTTGAGGGGTTATACAAAGATGGACGCAAAAATAATATATTTCCGATTTGCCGACAAGTTTTGAAATGTTTTTTAGCATTCGTGAGGGCGCAGGTGTCTTACCTTGGGAGCGCATGCACCAGGGAGGGAACTGAGCAGCTTGAGAGCGCGGTCGGTGAACTCTTCGGGCGACATCTCGGTGCCGTACATGTTCACTATCATGAGCAGTCGGCGGGTGTCGGGCGAGAGCGATGTGCGCACATGGTCGCTGGTGGGTGTGCCTATCGGGCCTGTGGCGTCGCGGTAGACGGGCAGTCCGGCTATGTTGAGCGGGCCCCGCCCTATGGCCTCGAAGGGCTCGCCCTCGCGCCCGATGCCGAGAGTGAGGGTAGGGCCGGATATGCGGTCGGCGTCGAAGCCTCCGATGGAGTAGCCCGACTCTATGGAGAGGATGTTGATGAGGTCGACCAGTGCGGTGGTGCGGTAGAGGTCGGCTCCCTTTACCAGCCGGCGGCACAGAGCTTCGGCCGAAGGCCTATAGCGGTTGGGGTCTTTGCCGGCGGCGCGGTATGCGGCACGGGTGGCCGCAATTCCTGGTCGCTTGTTTATGTCGGGCATCGACACCGATGCGCGCAGCCGTTCGGCCGACAGCTCCATCTGCTCCCAAAGCCAGTCGGGAGTAGGGCAGTTGGGGATGTCGGCTTCGATAACCAGCACCTCCAGACCGGGTCCTGCGGCAAGTATTTCAGGAGTGAAAGTGATATCCATTAACTCGTATTTGGTTATGAAAGGTCCGGTGGTATCCGGAGTGTGGCACGAATTTACTAATTTTGCGGGAGAACAGTGACACTGAACTAACGAAAATAATCATAAAATGGATAATTTTGTATTTTATTCCGCTACGAAGTATGTGTTCGGGCGCGGGGTGGAAGAGCAGGTTGGAGAGCAGGCCAGGGAATTCGGCATGACCAACGTGCTGGTGGTCTACGGACAGGGCTCGGCCGTACGGTCGGGGTTGCTCGGCCGAGTGGAAGAGTCGCTCCGCAGGAGCGGCATCGGCTATGAGGAACTCGGCGGTGTGCGTCCCAACCCCACCGATGACAAGGTGTACGAGGGCATAGCCGCCGTACGCCGGGCCGGATGCGACGGACTCATAGCTGTCGGGGGTGGCTCGGCCATAGACACCGCCAAGGCCATAGCAGCCGGAGCCCTCTATGAAGGCGACTTCTGGGACTTCTACTCCGGCAAGGCAGTGGTGGGCGATGCTCTTCCCGTAGGAGTGGTGCTCACCATCCCGGCGGCTGGCAGCGAGGGTTCGGGCAATTCGGTGATAACCCGTCTCGACGGCATGCGCAAGATAAGCATCCGCACCGACAAGGCGCTCCGGCCCCGGTTCGCGATGATGAACCCTGAGCTCACCTTCACCCTCCCGCCCTACCAGACCGCTTGCGGCATAGCCGACATGATGGCTCACATACTTGAGCGCTATTTCACCACCACCCCCGATGTGGAGGTGACCGACCGTGTATCGGAGGGAGTGCTCACGGCCATAATCGAAGAGGCCCCCAAGGTGATGGCCGATCCTACCGACTATCAGGCCCGCGCAAATATAATGTGGAGCGGGACACTGGCCCATAACGGCATATGCGGCACCGGGCGCCGTGAGGACTGGGCCTCGCATGGCCTTGAGCATGAGATATCGGCTCTCTACGATGTGGCCCACGGAGCCGGGCTCGCCGTGGTGGTGCCGGCCTGGATGACCTACATGGCCGGTGTGCGTCCGGCAAAGATAGCGCAGCTCGGACGGCGGGTGTTCGGCGTGGCCGAAGACGATGACACCCGGGCCGCCTACGCAGCTGTTGAATCGCTCAAGGGATTCTTCCGGAGCATCGGCCTCCCCGTGACCATGGCCGAGCTTGGAGTGGATACCCCCGACATAGCCACAATGGTGCGTAAAGTGCACGAAAACAAGGGGAATCCATTCGGCGGCTACTATCCCGTCACCCCCGAGGTGTCGGAGGCCATATACCGCCTTTGCATGGGCGGAGTGCAGTGAAGTACTCATGTGTAGCCGGATCGGCTACAGCGACCCCCGGAAGCGAATAACTTTTTTCGCTTCCGGGGTAACGCTTTTTTGTCAATGCGGTGAAAAATCGCTACTTTTGCGGCAAACAAACCATCACAGCAATGAACCGGACCAATTTTGTGTCAATCGCTGATGTGTCGCGCGATGAAATCCTCGAGCTGATCAGGATGGCACAGTTCTTCGAGCAGAACCCCAATCACAAGATTCTTGACGGCAAGGTGGTGGCCACCTTGTTCTTTGAGCCGTCGACCCGCACCCGCCTCAGTTTTGAGACAGCCGTCAACCGTCTCGGGGGCCGTGTGATAGGCTTCTCCGATGCCTCGAACACCTCGACATCCAAGGGCGAGACCCTCAAGGACACCATCAAGATGGTGAGCAACTATGTCGACCTCATAGTGATGCGCCACTACCTGGAGGGCGCGGCCCTCTATGCCACCGAGGTGACCGACGTGCCCGTGATCAACGCCGGCGACGGCGCCCACCAGCACCCGTCGCAGACGATGCTCGACCTCTACTCCATCTACAAGACCCAGGGACGGCTCGACAATCTCACCATCACCATGGTGGGCGACCTCAAGTACGGCCGCACCGTCCACTCGCTGCTCATGGCCATGCGCTACTTCAACCCCACGTTCCACTTCGTGGCCTGCGAGGAGCTCCGCATGCCCGCCGAGTACCAGGAATTCTGCGACAAGAACGGCATACGCTACTACGAGCACACCGACTTCTCCCCGGAGGTGATCAACAACAGCGACATCCTCTACATGACCCGCGTGCAGCGCGAGCGCTTCACCGACATAATGGACTATGAGCGCGTGAAAAATCTCTACACGCTCCACAACGCCATGCTCGACGAGTCGCGGCCCAATCTGAAGGTGCTCCACCCGCTGCCCCGCGTCAACGAGATAGACCGCGATGTCGACGACAACCCCAAGGCATACTATTTCGAGCAGGCCCGCAACGGTCTCTATGCCCGCCAGGCCATCATATGCAAGGTGCTCGGTATCGATCCATTCACCATGTGCAACCCCCAAAACGAGACATCAAAATGACAGCCGAAAAGAAAGAACTCGCCGTGGCGGCACTGCGTTCCGGCACGGTAATAGACCACATACCGAGCGACAAGCTCTTCAAGGCCGTGCGCATCCTTGGCATTGAGCGTCTCGACACTGCAGTGACCATAGGTAACAACCTCGAGAGCTCCAAGCTCGGGAGCAAGGGTATAATAAAGGTGGCCGGCGTGTTCTTCCCGGAAGAAACGCTCAACCGCATAGCCCTCATAGCCCCGCACGCCAAGATAAACATAATCCGCGACTACGAGGTGGTGGAGAAACGCACCGTGCAGCTGCCCGACACCATAGTGGGAATAGTGCGCTGCGGCAATCCCAAGTGCATCACCAATAACGAACCCATGCGCACCCGCTTCAGCGTGGTGGACCGCGACGACGTGACCATTTGCTGCGACTACTGCGGCGAGGCCGTCAAGAGCGGCGACGCGCACATCGACTGAACCCCAACGTGCCGGGAATGAAGGAGAACTGGAAACCAGGTACGATGATATATCCGCTGCCGGCGGTGCTGGTGAGCTGCGGCGATGCAGGCGAAGTACCAACATGCTCACCGTGGCGTGGACCGGCACCATATGCACCAATCCGCCGATGTGCTACATATCGGTGCGCCCCGAGCGATACAGCACGCGCTGATAAAGGAGTCGATGGAGTTTACCATCAACCTCACCACCGCAGACATGGCTCGTGCCGTTGACTGGTGCGGTGTGAGGTCGGGACGTGACTGTGACAAATGGGAGGCCACGGGGCTGACCCCCGAGCCGGGAGTGTCGGTGCGGTGTCCGTCGGTGGAGCAGTCGCCCCTCTCCATAGAGTGCCGGGTGCGCGATATAGTGAGCCTTGGCAGCCACGATATGTTTGTGGCCGATGTGGTGAACGTGCGCGCCGACAGCACCCTTGTCGACCCCGTCACCGGAGCCTTCGACCTTGAGCGGGCCGGCCTGATGGCATATACCCATGGCCACTATTACGCACAGGGCGATGAACTGGGACATTTCGGATGGTCGGTGCGCAAAAAACAATGAAACTCTACGTAAATCCAATCATAAGATGGAAAAAGAAACAGTGATATTTAATCTGATCGAGCGCGAACACCAGCGCCAGAAAAAAGGTATCGAACTCATCGCATCAGAAAATTTCGTTTCGGACGAGGTGATGCGGGCCATGGGCTCGTGTCTTGACCAACAAATACGCCGAAGGATATCCCGGCCACCGCTACTATGGCGGATGCCAGGTGGTGGACGAGGTGGAGCAGCTGGCTATTGACCGCGTGAAGGAAATCTTCGGCGCAGAGTACGCCAATGTACAGCCTCACTCCGGAGCACAGGCCAATATGGCCGTGTTCATGCCACTCTCCAGCCCGGTGACAAGTTTATGGGCCTTAACCTCTCTCACGGCGGACACCTCTCTCACGGCAGCCCCGTGAATTTCTCCGGACTCATGTTCCATGCGTGCGAGTACAACGTGCGCGAGGAGGATGGCCTCATCGACTATGACGCAATGGAGCAGACAGCCCTGCGCGAGCGTCCCCGGCTTATAGTGGGCGGCGCCAGCGCCTACACGCGCGAATGGGACTACGCCCGCATGCGCGATATAGCCGACAAGGTGGGCGCCATCTTCATGGTGGACATGGCTCATCCAGCCGGACTGATAGCAGCCGGCCTTCTCGACAATCCCCTCAAATATGCCCACATCGTCACCTCCACCACACACAAGACCCTCCGCGGTCCCCGCGGCGGTATCATCCTGCTGGGCAAGGACTTCGAGAACCCCTGGGGCAAGACAACCCAAAGGGCGAGGTGCGCATGATGTCGTCAGCTGCTTGACTCGGCCGTGTTCCCCGGTGTGCAGGGCGGTCCGCTCGAGCATGTGATCGCTGCCAAGGCTGTGGCCTTCGGCGAGGCTCTCCAGCCCGGATTCCGCGAATATCAGCAGCAGGTGAAGCTCAATGCGGCCACTATGGCCGAGTGCCTGGCCGAGCGCGGCTACAAGATTGTGTCGGGCGGCACTGACAACCACTGCATCCTCGTAGACCTCCGCACCAAGTTCCCCGAGCTCACCGGCAAGGTGGCCGAGCGTGTGCTCGTGGAGGCCGACATCACCGCCAACAAGAACATGGTGCCCTTCGACAGCCGCTCACCGTTCCAGACCTCAGGCATCCGCCTGGGCACGCCGGCCATCACCACCCGCGGACTGCGTCAGGACAGCATGCCGGCAGTGGTGGAGATGATCGACACCGTGCTCTCGCATGCCGACGATCCCAACGTTATAGCCCAAGTGCGCGGCCGCGTCAATGAGATGATGGTGCAGTACCCGATGTTCCAGATGAACTGATCAGATGCTGGCAGACTTCATCACCTGGAATGCTGACCCATTCCTGATACAAACCTCATGGCTCTCAATCAGATGGTACGGTCTGATGTTTGCCGTGGGGTTTCTGGTTGGATATGAGATAGAGGGTCGTATCTACAAACATGAGGGCGCGCCCGAACGCTGGCTCAGCATACTGCTGGTGTGGGTGGTGGCCGCCACTATCATCGGGGCAAGGCTCGGCCATGTGTTTTTCTACGAATGGAGCTATTACTCGCAGCATCCGGCCGACATCATCAAGGTCTGGGAGGGTGGCCTGGCCAGCCATGGAGGCACCATAGGCATAATCCTGGCTGTGATACTCTACTCCATATTCACCACACGCCGGAGTCCGTTGTGGGCTTTCGACCGCCTGGTGATACCCATCGCGCTCGTGGGCGGGCTCATACGCCTCGGCAACCTGATGAACTCCGAGATATTCGGCTACGCCACCACACTCCCATGGGGATTCAAATTTGTACGCTCCGCCGAATGGGTGGCTGAGTACGCCCCGCAGGCGTGCCACCCCACGCAGATTTACGAGGCCCTGTGCTATTTCGCGCTCTTCGGGCTGCTGATGTGGATGTACTGGAAGAAGAATGCCGAGAGCGTCCGGGCCTGATATTCGGCGTGTTCTTCATAGGCATCTTCCTGCCCCGCTTCCTGATAGAGTTCATCAAGAATCCTCAGGTCGAGTTCGAGCAGACATGACCCTCAACATGGGCCAGTGGCTCAGCATACCGTTCATACTGCTCGGCATAGGGCTCGTGATCTATTCAATGATGCGCCCGCCCGTGCAGCTGTCGTTTCCCAATCGGTACGCCGATGCCGACGACAGCACCGATAAAAAACATAATAGGAGATGACCGGGGACAAGAGCATATTCGTTACCGGGATCGACACCGATGCCGGTAAGAGTTACGCCACAGCATGGCTCGCCGCCCGCTATGGGGCGCAAGGGCGCAGGGTGGTGACCCAGAAGTTTATCCAGACTGGCAATACGGGCCGGTCGGAGGATATAGAGTTGCACCGCCGGCTGCTCGGGCAGGGCATTCTGCCCGAGGATGAGCAGGGGCTGACAGCCCCGCTGATATTCAGCTATCCCGCCTCGGCCCAGCTGGCCGCTGCCATCGATGGGCGCGAGATCGACCTTGCGGTCATCGACAGCGCCCGCGAGGAGCTGGAGCGGCGATACGACCTTGTGCTTGTCGAGGGTGCTGGCGGCCTTATGGTGCCCATCACCGATGACACGTTCACCATCGATTATGTGGCCTCGCGCCATCTGCCGGCCATACTGGTCACCAATGCCCGGCTGGGGTCGATAAACCACACTGTACTGTCGCTGGAGGCCATGCGCTCGCGGGGCATAAGGATAGTGGCGGTGGTGTTCAACCATCATTTCGACACCGATGCCACCATAGCCGCCGACACGCGACGCTATGTAGAGATGTACGTCAAGCGTCATCATCCCGAGGCCGAGGTGCTCGACATGCCAAGCCTCTGAGCAGCAAATATATTGAAATAAAGTCACGGCGGGCATCATGGTAAGATTCCGGGATGCCCGCCGTTAATGCGATGGGGGAGATTGCGCTCAATTGAGCACTATGCCAGAGAGGGGCGCAGGCAGGTGAGGAATCACCTGATAGATACGCGCCATCTGGCGCAGACGCTCCAGCGTGGCTGGCCGCGGCTGCTGGCGATGGCATCGACGGCCATCACCGGTTGATGTCGGGTTTGACATGGTTGGAGTAGACGGTTGTTGCATAGGCAATAACTTATGGGGTTACAACAGTAAAACGTTGCGTGTCGGCTTACTATTGCCCCCTCACACAAAAAAATACAGAATGGCCCCGATACAGCGCTGCGCTCTACCCCTGTTTGCACATACATGTTGCCAGTTGACACTGCGACCAGCGGTTATTCCACCTTATTCTTGCAATTTCAAAATTTTCACATTAATTTTGCAAGCATTACATACTTAACCACAAATCAATACCATAAGTCTTATCTCATCGGGCATGTCATTTGGAATAGGTCAATTGTTCGGGGCTGTCGGTGGAGTGGGCAAAGAGTTGCTCAGGGCCGGGGCACACGGTGTTGCCGGAGGGGTGGCCTCGATGGTTGGCGGTGGAAATGCGGGTGCCGGATTTGCCTCAGGTGCCCTGTCATCAGGTATCGGGTCGCTATCCACTGCCGCACACATGGGAGGTGCGGCTATGGTTGTGCAGTCAAGTCTGTCCGGAGGTCTCTCATCATTGATTGCGGGTGGCGACTTCCTCCGTGGAGCACTCCAGGGATTATGTACGGCTGTATTCAATCACTTGCCACATAATATTGACAACCCAATACCAGAGCCCTTATACTTTTACGAGGACGGCATTAATTGGGTTGATCTCCCCGATGTGGTGTGCATGGCCAGTGCGATACAACCCGACCCCATAAACGATGCACTGTCTTGTGGTATTGTCATCACAACAATACTGAACGGCCCTGGACACGCTCTTAAAAAATACAGCGGCAATTCCACATATAGTCCCTCGAGAAATGGATCCAGACCTAAGTTTTATTTTAAAAGTGAGCATCAGCGAGCATTCTATGGCAATCAATACGTAAGGACAATTCCCCTCAAATATGTAGGTAAATGTATAACACGAGTCACCGGACCGGTCGGATATGTTTTGGGGGGCTTTTCAATTTGGGAAGGATGGCATTCTGATAACAGAAACGGAAACTCTGATTATTACAGAACAACAAGAGCTGCGGTTTCATTTCTTGGTGGTATGGCTGGAAGTGCCGGACTAGCACAATTAGGCTCTTATATTGGTGGCTCAATTGGAACCTGTATTTGTCCGGTTGCAGGCAGTATTGTTGGTGCAGCTATAGGAAGTGTCGTTGGTGGTCTTGTGGGAAGCTATCTCTCTGAATATGCTGTAGATGTGTATATGAAACCAAAATATCTCGACAATGAGTTCAAAGAAAATTAAATTGAAGGATAGCGGCCCTGAATACTGTCTAAACGCCATGTACTATGTCTTATAGCGAGGACCGCGACTTCCACTGGCCTGCCAAACATCAGGTCTCCGACCCTCTGTTATCTGCATAGCGTGTACCCCACACTCGCGTTGCTCATGTGGGGGTTCAGACAACCACCGGGTCTCCGACCCTCTTCCGGTCGCAGTCCCCCTCATACATGTGCTGATGCGAGTGAGAGTGCCCCCCATGCTTAAGTTAAGAGCATTGGGCCGCGGCTCAGACCGGATGGCCCTGACCAATTTATAAAGTGGGGAAGGTGTACGGGAATGACAGGAATGGTGGATTTTGACGTTAGGTGATGGGAAGGTGCAACGTAAAATCCGGAATTTATTGTACTAATGAATTGAAAAATCTCGCAAATATTGCTACATGTTTTTGCCGTGTCGGAAATTCTCCGTACTTTTGCACAAATTCAATCAGACAACTGATATCTACCAGTCAAAAAGTAAACAAACAACCAATATAACCAAACATAAGACCATTATAGCCTATTGCCGACTGCTACTCTAATCATTAATCTGAAACAGTAATGCAAAATCTTGATAAGCTCGCTGACGACAAGTTGGTAAAAGCTTATGCCGAAGGCAACAATCTGGCATTCGATACTCTGCTGAATCGATACAAGACACGTGTGTACACGTATATAAACAACATCGTCAAGAATGATGACCTTGCCGATGATATCTTTCAGGAGACTTTTGTAAAGGTAATCACCAACATACGTCAGGGACGGTATTCCGATGATGGCAAGTTCGCGTCATGGATCATGCGCATAGCCCACAATCTCTCAATTGACCATTACCGTCAGGAGAGATCGGAAAATACTGTAACCACCGACAATGATGAATACGACCTTTTAAATAAGCCGGAATACAGTGATCTGAGCATCGAAGAAGTCCTGATCGACAATCAGATCCGGGAGGACGTGCGCCGGATTGTGGATGCCTTGCCCGACAATCAGCGTGAGGTGCTCACCATGCGCTTCTACCGCGATATGTCGTTCAAGGAGATTGCCGAGGCCACCAATGTCAGCATAAACACCGCTCTGGGGCGCATGCGCTATGCTCTGATGAACATGCGTCGCATAGCCCGCGAAAACCGCATAGTGCTCACTCAGTGAGTCCGTTTTGACCTGAATTGTCAATCCACAAAGTCGAAAAAAGAGATTTTGTGGATTGATTTTTTTGTTTTTTGGAGCCTGCTATTTGTAGATTAAAAAAAATGAGATACATTTGTAGCCGAAAGGTGACATAAGTGTTGTCGATAGACAACATATGGATGATTTCACATCCCTGTATACACTTTACAAACATGTTAACGAAAGGGTCATGTCGTGAGACATGACCCTTTTATGGGATGGGGCTTTGACAAGTGCCGTTCATACAGCCAGTGTGACATTGTATTTGCGGATTATTTCCAGGGGGTGGTACGACAGTTTGGCTTTGCGCAAGCCGGGGTCGCCGGCGTCCTCCTCGCGGTTGACATAATCCAGCTGCGGATGCCGTTCCTGCATGATGCGGGCAAAGAGACAGTTGATGGTCTCGCCCGCTCCGGGTACATCGTGCGCCATCTTTTCAATGTGTACGTATAAGGTGTCGGCTATCACCTCACCCATGGCGAAGGCCACCACTCCGCGCCCGGGGATAGAGAGCACCGCGCCTTCAAAGCCGAAGCGGGCGGGGTCGGAGAGCACTTCCATCACCTGCAGACGCTCGTAGTCGGCCGACATCGACTTGTCGGCGGCGAGTTCCTGCGCTGCAAAGAACCGGCGCACGGCCTCGATGTTTGAACTGTCGAGCGGGTCGAATGTGTGGTCGGGGTTGTCGGCCATGAAGCGGTTGACATGGTTGCGTTTCTTGCTCATGGCCTTGCCTTGGAGCGAGGCCAGTGAGGATATGCCGTACAGATAGTCGCTCCAGTCGTCGAGCGGCTCAATGGCTGTCACCGGGGCTGCCGCTCCAATCAGCTCAATCGCCTCGCCGGGCACGGCCGAGAGCACGCAAGGAGTGCCGCGGCTGTAGCAGTGCCGGCGCAGGACATCAAGCGACAGCCGCAGCGGCATGGCCCCTACCGGCACGGAATAAGCCTCGGATGATAGGTCCTGCTCGTTGAGCCCGCGCACAAACAAGGTGCCTTGCCAAATATCCCATTCATAGCGGAAATAGTCGATCCACATGAACAGACCGCCCACCGTAAAGTCGCAGGTGCGCCATCCCGGGGCGTGGAGCGCGAGGATCCGCCGGACATCCGGTATATGACGGGTGAGCATCGGGCGGAACTGCAGCGCCTTGTCTGCGGCCTTGGAGAATGGGTCGGGGCGGCGGCATAGCTGGTCGGGAGCGGCAATGGTGGCTGTGGCCACCGGCCTGTATGAGGGAACGGGTGCTGTGGACATAGGTAACATATTTTTATGTTATCTAACGCACCCGTTCCCCCTGATGTTCGTTTACAAGAAACCGAACCTTACTTGCGGCCGAAGTACAGGTCGAGCACGTCGCGTGCGGCTATGAAAGAGCTCCGGCGGTTGTCGAGCACCTGCCGCTCGTTTTCGCGTAGGGCCGATTGAATGCGCTCATCGTTGTAGAAGCTCGCCCTGAGCTGCTCGTTGATGGTCTCGTACATCCACCAGCGTCCCTGCTCGGCCCGGCGGCGCTCAAAGTATCCGTTCGACTTTACGAAGTCGAAGTAGCGGTCGATCATCTCCCACACCTCGGATATGCCCAGCTCGTAATAGCCCGAATAGCAGAGCACCTCGGGCATCCAGCCCGAAGTCGTGGGCGGGAAAAGGTGCAGGGCGCTGCGGAACTGGGCCTGTGCCAGCCGGGCGCGGTCCACATTGTCGCCATCGGCCTTGTTGATCACAATGCCGTCGGCCATCTCCATGATGCCGCGCTTTATGCCCTGCAGCTCATCGCCGGTGCCGGCTAGCTGTATGAGCAGGAAGAAGTCGACCATCGAGTGGACGGCGGTCTCGCTCTGGCCCACGCCTACGGTCTCGACAAAGATGTTGTCGTATCCGGCGGCCTCGCAGAGCACTATGGTCTCGCGTGTCTTGCGGGCCACGCCGCCGAGCGAGCCGGCCGACGGGCTGGGGCGGATGAAGGCGTCGGGCTGGATGGAGAGCTTCTCCATGCGGGTCTTGTCGCCGAGGATGCTCCCCTTGGTGCGCTCGCTCGAGGGGTCTATGGCCAGCACGGCCAGCTTGCCGCCCTTGCTGAGCACGTGGAGTCCGAACACGTCGATAGAGGTGCTCTTGCCTGCGCCGGGCACTCCGGTGATGCCTATGCGGCGCGAGTGGCCCGAATGGGGAGGCACTTCTCTATCACCTCCTGTGCCAGGGCCTGGTGCTCGGGAACGAGGCTTTCAATGAGCGTAACGCCCCGGCTGAGCATGGTCACGTCGCCGGCAAGGATGCGTTCCACCATCTCGCCGGAGGTGGGGAGGGGCTGGCGGCGCCGCCGCTTGAGGTAGGGATTTACCACCGGGGGCTGTTTCACGCCGGAGTTTACGGTGAGCCCGGTGTACTTGCTGTCGTTTTCGGGATGATCTATGGCTGGATGTTCCATTTCGATGGTGTGGTTGAATGGTGGAGGATGGAAGGATGTGGACGCGTCATTTCACTATTTCGCCCACCACGCGCACGATTTTCACGGGCTGTCGTGGGTCATTGGTGATGAGCGTTATGCGGGCATTGATGATGTCGGACCCATCCACTGCAGCGGGGTTGGCCGTGACCGAGACCTCGGCCGAACGGCTGTGGGCTATCTTGGTGACGGGGCAGCTGATGGAGAGAGCCGTGTCGGGGGAGTAAACGCGGCGCACCATGAGCGGGTTGCGTCCTGAGTTGGATATGGTGAGCTTGCGGGTGACCGGCCCGTCGGCCCGGCTTATGCGGCCGAGATCGATGAGCGTGGGCTCGATGGCGAGTTTCGGGGCCAGGTCCATTTGCTCCTGTGTGTAGCGGCTGAAATCCTCCTTCACGGTGGTGACGGTGGTGAGGCGTATGAGCTGGTCGCTGCCGGTATTGGGACGTATCACTATGGTGTCGGTGACGATGCCCCACTGTGGGCATTTGGCCGAGAAGAAGCTCACCGATATCACGAACTGCTCCCCAGCCGATACGACTGTCGGCTTTATGACCACATCGATATAGTCGGGCTTCGATACCACCTTGGGGCGCAGCACGCCCGGCCCGGGATTGTAGCACTTGAAGTAAGCCCCGGCGGCCCCGCCCTTGTTCACCTCGCCTAATAGGGCAGTGGAGGAGTGGAGCTTCATGGGGCCTGCGTCCACCGGATAGCGGCTCTTGAGGGTGTTGGCGGCTGCCATGACGGTGCCGCTTACGGTGAGGGTCTGTTTGGTGGGTTCGGCGTTGCTGTGCACGAGCACCTTTTTGGAGAACCGGCCAGGGCGCCCCACGGCATTGTAGGTCACATCGATCACGATGGAGTCGCCGGGTTTGTACTCGCGTCCGGCATACCGGCCGGTGGTGGTGCAGCCGCAGTTGGTGGTCACGTTGTACAGCACCAGGGTGTCATCGCCGGTGTTTATGCCCCGGAAGGTGCATGTCACGGTGGAGAGGTCCTCGTTGAAGGCGCCGAAGTCATGGCAGGTCGAGTCCCATTTGATCACCGGGCCCGCCATGGCAGCTGCGGCGCAGCATGCGCCAAGCAGTGAGGTGAAGAGATGTCTTGCGGTCATGGCACTATGGCTCCGGAGAAGCGTATTTTGGCGGTATGTTTTTTCTTGGTGGTCTCGATGCGGGCGCGCACCTCGCGGTTGAACTCGCCCCTTCGCCCGGTGGGGTCGAACGTGATGGTCACTGTGCCCTTTGCGCCGGGCATTATGGGTTCGCGTGTCCACTTAGGCGTGGTGCAGCCGCAGCCACCGTTGGTCACAGTGGTGATTATAATTGGGGCGGAGCCGGTATTTGTCACGGTGAAGGTGTGGCTCACCGAGCCCTTGGCGGCATGTATGGTGCCGAAGTCATGGGCCAGCGAGTCGAAGGTGAACACTCCGTCGGTGTCGGCGGACGAGAGCGTCAGCAGTGTGAGGGTCATTGCCACAAAGGCGAGAACGAGACGTTTCATACAGCAGTTTTTGTTTTGACAACAAATTTACGAAAAAAAAAGATGAGTGGCACGCGTATGAAAAGCCAAATACACGGCTCAAAAAAAACGCGGCAGGCGCGTCCGTCCGTCAGGGAAGGGCGCGCCCGTGTGGTGATGCAGTAGTCGGGATCAGTGCTTTGTGTGGTTGATGTATGCGTTTATCACCACACCTGTGCCCTCATATGTAAAAGAGGTGGCCATAGCCGGAACGAGCAGTGTCTGGCCCCGGCGGAGGGTGAGCTTGTTGCCTCGGTCGTCGGTCACGGTGAATTCACCCTCGATGCATGTGGTGGTGAAGAAAGAGTCCAGGTCGGGGAAATATATTTTCTTGAAGTCGGTGATGTCGAGACGTGTCACATCGAAGTGGTCGCATCCCACCAGCATGGTTATGTTCTCTGAGAGGTGTTCGGGTGTGGTGCGGTAGTCGGGATACACGGTGTAGTCGATAGCGTCCTTGGCCTCCTCCACGTGCAGCTGGCGCGGCTTGCCGTCGGCTCCAATACGGCCGAAGTCGTAGATGCGGTATGTGACGTCGCTGGTTTCCTGTACCTCCACCAGCATATTGCCGGCGCCGATGCTGTGGACGCGCCCGGCGGGAAGGAAGAAAACATCGCCAGGTTTGGATTTGTGGTGGGCTATCACGTCCATGAGAGTGTTGTCGGCCACACGAGCGGAATACTCCTCCGGAGTGATCTTTTCGGTGAGTCCGGCGCATATCACTGCATCGGGGTCGGTGTCGACTATGTACCACATTTCGGTCTTGCCCAGGGAGTTGTGCCGCTTCATGGCCAGCTCATCATCGGGGTGAACCTGTACGGAGAGGTCGCCGGCTGCGTCAATGATCTTGATAAGCAGGGGGAAAGTGTCGCCGAAGCGGTCATACACATAGTCGCCCACAAGCAGACCCTTGTATTCCTTGACGAGGTCGCCGAGCGATCGTCCTTTATCAGGACCATTTGCCACTACTGATTCGTGTCCGGGCACTCCCGACACTTCCCAGCTCTCTCCGATCTTGGTCTGGTCGGTGGTTATACCCTTGAATGGGGCAATCTTTTCGCCTCCCCATATCACGCTTTTCAGGATGGGCTCGAAGCTCATCGGAGGAATGTTAGGTTTCTTCTCCATTGCAGTATGTTAGTTGGTTTTGATTTCAGATGGATGATTGCGCAAAATTACTGAAAAACGATGGTATAACAAAACGGTTACATACTTTTTTCAAACGCGTTCTCAGGGCCTGGTTCAAAACCGGGATCTGATAGGGTTCGGCGCCTGTTGACTGGCTTGTTTGGAGCTGTGGCGCAAGATTTGACAAAAACTTTTTGAAAATTGAGATTATATCTATAACTTTGCAAAGTTTTTTGAATCATTACATCTGTGGGAAAGTTTACAGAATATAAACTGCCGCTTAAGAGTATGTCGGTTGGCGTACATGAGATAGTGTACAAGATCGGCAAGCAGTTTTTTGTCAACATGGAGAGCCAGGATGTACACGATGCCGATCTGACGGTGAACCTGACGGTGAACCATAAGGACGACTTGTACTATCTGGCGTTTGCGATCACGGGAGAGGTAAAGCTCATCTGTGACCGTTGTCTCGACACTATGTCGTATCCGATAGATGCGGCGTATAACATAGCCGTGAAGTACGGTGCCGAGTACAACGATGACTCCGACGAGCTGCTGGAGATACCGGAGAGCGACAATTATCTCAACGTGGCTTACATGATATACGATACCGTTGAGCTGCAGATACCGATGAAGCACGTGCATCCGCTCGGGAAGTGCAACCGCGCCATGAGCGCGCTGCTGCGCAAGCACCGGGCCCACCGTCCCGACGATGAGGATGCCGAGATGGAAGACCAGCTCATCGATGAGATGGAGACCGGAGCTGTCGGCGGCGATGCCGATGCCGCATCGGACCCCCGCTGGGATGCCCTGCGTCCGCTGGCCGAAGACAAGAACGAGAATTGATTGAATATAAAAACGAATATAAAGCATAAAACAAAATGGCACATCCTAAACGCAAACAATCGAAGACCCGCACTGCCAAGCGTCGTACACACGACAAGGCAGTAGCCCCCACTCTGGCACTCTGCCCCAACTGCGGCTCATGGCACATCTACCACACCGTATGCGGTGAATGTGGTTACTACCGCGGCAAGATAGCTATCGAGAAGGAAGCAGCTCTCTGACACCGGCCCGCAGCCCGTGTGCCATGTCCGGACAAGAGAACCTTGCGGTCCTCGGGGGACGGGCCTCACGGGCAGCAAAAGCCGCAGAGACATATCTGCCCAGATAATCTCCTGAGCCGCTGCGGCAGCTTTGGGAGATATTTTTTTCACGCATCAAGACCAATCTCATTACAAACGAAGACGATATGCTTTATCCCCGAATAGCCGGAATCGCTTCCTACGTACCGGAAGACATCCTTGACAACGACATGCTCTCTAAGATGGTTGACACCAACGATGAGTGGATCATGTCTCGTGTCGGCATCAAACAGCGCCGTATCCTCAAGGAAGAAGGCGCCTGCTCGTCGATGATGGGTATCCGCGCCGTCAACCGACTGCTTGAGAGCAGCGGCACCGCTGCTGATGAAGTGGACCTGCTCATCTGCGCCACCTCCAACCCCGACTACCGATTCCCATCGACCGGCAGCGTCATAGCCCACGGATGCGGCCTGACCCGCGCTTATGCTTACGACATACAGGCTGCATGTGCCGGATTTCTGGTAGCCCTTCAGGACGCCGCCGCTTATGTGCGCGCAGGCATGTACCGCAAGGTGGTAGTAGTGGCGACAGAGATGATGTCATCGATGGTAAACTACGGTGACCGTCAGACATGCCCGCTCTTCGGCGATGGCGCCGGGGCTGTGATACTTGAGCCCTCTGAGGAGCGTGTGGGTGTGATCGATGGCGTGTTCCATGTGAACGGCGAGGGCCGCGATCACCTGATCATGAGGGCCGGCGGCTCGCGTTATCCGGCTTCTCACGAGACTGTGGATGCTGGATGGCACTATGTGGAGCAGGACGGACGCTATGTGTACAAGCACGCTGTGACCGACATGCTCGAGTCCACTCTGGAAGTGTGCGAGCGCAATGGACTCACCATGGACGCCGTTGACTGGCTGGTACCCCATCAGGCCAACCTGCGCATAATCGAGGCTGTGGCCTCACGCGCCGGCATCGACCATGACAAGGTGCTCGTGAACATTGAGCACTACGGCAACACATCGGCCGCCAGCATACCCTTGTGTCTGGACGAGTACAAGGGCCGGCTCAAGAAGGGCGACAAAATCGTGCTCACTGCCTTCGGGGCCGGCTTCACATGGGGCGCCCTGTATCTGATCTGGGACCTCTGATTCCCGGTCGGAAACCATCACATTGGAAATTTCTACAAAGAATAGCATCTTTTAGGGTGCTATTTTTGTTTTATATGATGAACTCATCTAAACAAAATCTAAACGAATGACCGAAACGAAACATAAAGCGGGATTTGTCAACATAGTAGGCAACCCTAATGTAGGAAAATCAACATTGATGAACGACCTTGTGGGCGAGCGCATCAGCATCATCACCTCCAAGGCTCAGACCACCCGACACCGTATAATGGGTATAGTGAACACCGACGAGTACCAGATAGTGTTTTCCGACACCCCCGGCGTGCTCCAGCCAAAGTACAAGCTTCAGGAAAGCATGCTCGGATTTTCGGAGGGGGCACTCACCGATGCCGACATACTGCTTTATGTGACCGATGTGGTGGAGGACCCGTCGAAAAACGCCGATTTCCTGGCCAAAGTGGCCAAGGAAACCATACCGGTGCTCCTGGTGGTGAACAAGATTGACCTGGTCAAGAGCCAGGATGAGCTCGAGCAGGTAATCGAACGCTGGAAATCACTACTGCCCAATGCCGAGGTGTTCCCGACATCGGCCAAGGAGCATTTCAATGTCGACAACCTGATGAAGCGCATCGTCGAGCTGCTGCCCGTCTCGGCCCCCTACTTCGGCAAGGACGCCCTCACCGACAAGCCCGCCCGTTTCTTCGTCACGGAGATAATCCGCGAGAAGCTCCTGCTCAACTACGACAAGGAGATTCCGTAATCGGTGGAGGTGATCGTGGAGAAATTCGAGGAGAAGGAAGGTGCCATCCATATCATGGCCGTGATCTATGTGGAGCGCGACTCCCAGAAGGGCATCATCATCGGCAAGGGGGGCTCAAAGATCAAGAAAGTGGGCATCGAGGCGCGGCAGGATATCGAGAAGTTTTTCGGCAAAAGCGTGTATCTCGAGCTGTTTGTAAAGGTAGAGGCCAACTGGCGCAACCGCGAGAACAAGCTGCGCTCGTTCGGCTATATGGAATGATATTCAGCATGCCGGGTAAAACGACGGCGCACATGCCCCGCGCGGCCAGGCATTTGGCAGCGTGGGGCAAAAATGTTAACTTTGTGACATGGGACAGTTAGTAGCAATAGTGGGCGGCCGAATGTGGGTAAATCAACCCTCTTCAACCGTCTGACGCAGACCCGGACGGCCATCGTGGACGACACCGCCGGCACCACACGCGACCGTCAGTATGGCAAGGTTGACTGGAACGGTCAGGAGTTCTCCATCGTAGACACCGGCGGATGGGTCGTAAACTCGGAGGATATCTTCGAGGGGGAGATCAACAAGCAGGTGGAACTGGCCATCGAGCAGGCCGATGAAATTCTTTTTGTGGTGGACGCCATGAACGGTGTCACCGACCTCGACGACCATGTGGCCGAGATTCTACGCAAGTCGAGAAAACCGGTGATACTTGTGGCCAATAAGGTGGACTCAAACGAGTGGCTTTACAATGTGCCGGAGTTTTACAAACTCGGGCTTGGAGAACCGTACCCTGTATCGGCCGCCAACGGCTACGGTACGGGCGACCTGCTCGACCAGGTGGTGGAGAAGCTTCCGGAGAAGGACGACGATGAGGCCGACCATCTGGAAAATCTTCCGAAATTCGCCATCGTAGGACGGCCTAACGCCGGAAAGTCGTCGCTTATCAACGCTTTCATCGGCGAGGACCGCAATATCGTGACCGATATAGCCGGTACCACCCGCGATAGCATCTACACCAGCTACAATAAATTCGGCTTTGATTTCTATCTTGTGGACACCGCCGGCATCCGCAAGAAGACCAAGGTAAACGAGGATATCGAATACTATTCGGTGATTCGTTCCATACGCGCCATCGAGGCATCGGATGTGTGCATCCTTATGATCGACGCCACCCGAGGCATTGAGTCGCAGGACTCGAGAATATTTTCACTCATCCAGCGCAACAAGAAGGGACTTGTGGTGTGTGTCAACAAGTGGGACCTCGTGGAGGACAAGTCGCCCGAGGCCATACGCCACTTCGAGGCGGCTATCCGCGAGCGTTTCGCACCGTTCACCGACTTCCCCATCATCTTCACCTCGGCCCTCACCAAGCAGCGCATCTACAAGGTGCTTGAGACAGCCATCGATGTGTACAAGAACCGCCAGCGTGTGGTGCCCACCAGCCAGCTCAACAAGGTGATGCTCGACGTCATAGCCGCATATCCACCGCCCGCCAACAAGGGTAAATACATAAAGATCAAATATGTGACCATGCTCAAAGGATCGCCGGTGCCTACGTTCATATTTTTCTGCAATCTGCCGCAATGGGTCAAGGAGCCTTACCGCCGCTATCTGGAGAACAAGATACGCGAGAATTGGGACTACACCGGAACTCCGGTCAATATCTATATGCGAGACAAATAACGGCAAGGGCCGTTGTCACAGCGAGAGCCGCAGCCTGACGGGTTGCGGCTCTCGCTGTGATGCGCAGTCCGTAGCGGTGGCGGCACACGGTCCACACCATGGCCAGGTAGAGCAGGTACCATGCCGAGAATGCTATGCCGAGTCCGGTGGTGCCCCAGAGCATGTATCCACCAGCATTGAGGAAGAGCATCAGGAGCACCGAGACACACTCAGTGGCCATATAGACCCGTCCGTCGCCGCGCACTATCATCATGTACGACATGCACCATGCCGCCACACGCGCCAGCAGCCCGAGGGTGCCTGCCGTTATCATGGGCGCGGTGGCACTGAATTCCGATGAGTAAAGCACGCTCACTATCCATGGAGCTGCCAGCACGAACACCACGGCCATAGGTACGGCCATCCGCATGAGCAGCCCGATCTCATGGTTCACGTACACTCCCATGCGGCGGCAGTCGTGCGACACCGCTGCCAGCCGTGGGTAAAACTCCATGCCTATAGCCGTGAACAGCACTCCGGCATAGCGTACCAGCAGGGTGCTTCCCGCCTGATATATGCCCAGAACCTGCTCCCCGCCCTGCCATCGAAGCCACGACATGAGGGCGTAGGTGCCTCCCCACACCATCACCGACGACACCGTCATGTATATGCCGAGCCGCATGAATCCGCGTCCGAGCGTCAGGGTCTGGCCGAGCGTCACATCGGGTAAAGGTCCAGTGCGCCGGCTGTAGGCGGCTGTGGCCACGTATGATACCAGGAAGTATACCACAATCACGGGCACTATGCCGTTGAGGTGCAGGAACCATAGCAGCGGTACAGAGGCCACAAGCGAGGCCACAGTGCCCCAGAGCGATGACAGGGCCAGGGGACGCAGCTTGCCATCGGCCTGCATAACGGCCTGGGCGGCGGCGGTGAGCGCGCCAAGCAATATGGCGGGCGACAATGCGGCGAACACCCACCACTGTCCGGCATCGCCGAGCGAGATGGCCGCGAGCAGCGGAGAGAGCAGCATGGTAAGGCACATCCCGGCCAAGCCCAGCAGCCGTCCGCACCGGCGCACTACAGCCTCCATCAGGAGCCGCTCGTCCGATCCGGCGGTCAGTGCAGAGAGGTCGCGCACGCTGCTTGAGCGCAATCCAAGCTGGCTCAGCGCCGAGAGGGTCTCCAGAGCGGCGTTGTACAGACCGAACAGGCCCACACCTGCGGTGCCTATCCACAGCGCCACCAGCTTTGTGCGCACCACCGAGCAGAGTATGCCCAGCGACTGGGTGCCGGTGAATATGCCGAGAGCGCGGTATACCTTTCCCGTCACCCCAGTGTGGGAGCGATGGCTTCCGGAATTCATTTGATCCATTCCAATGGGTTGTACTTGCGGGAGTTGTAGCGCAGCTCAAAGTGCAGGACGCCTCGTCCGCCCCGGTCATGGTCAGACATTACCGGGGCAAGGGTCTGTCCGGCTTTGACTTCCTGACCCATGGTGACCACGGGCTTCTCCAGGCCGGAATATACGGTGAGGTAATTGCCATGGCGCACCATGACGATGTAGTTGTAGCCCTGTACCTGAAGGATACTTGCCACACGCCCGGCAAATACGGCGCGTGCGTTTGCTCCGGCGTTGGTCTCGATATCGATGCCGTTGTTCTCGGTGATCACATGCTGCATGTCGGGGTGTTTTTGCCGGCCGAAGCCGCGCACTATCCGATACGGGCCCGACACGGGGAAGAGCAGGCGTCCCTTGTTGTCGGTAAAGCTGCCTGTGAGCTTGCGGTCGGCTTCGGCCATGCTGGTCAGGGGGGCTTGCTTTGGGGCTGAGCCTTGCGGGGGGGGGGTAGGGGCAGGCTTTGACTGACCTTTGGCCCCGGCTTTCCGCTTGGACTCGGCCTGTCGCGTACGTTCCAGTTCCTCTTGCCTTTTGCGTTCGCGCTCCATGCGTGCTTGTTCTGCGGCGATGAGGCGGTCGAGTTCTTGATCGAGCTGGCGTGAACGCTTTTCCTTGTCGCGCAGTACGGCCTGCAGGTCGGAACTGCGTTTCTTGAGGTCGGAGAGCATCAGGCGGCACTGCTGTTCCTGGTCGGCGAGTCTGGTGCGTGCGGTTTGCAGGCGTGCCATTGCGGTAGTGCGTTCGGCACGCATGGTGTCGAGGCGTGCCCTTTGGAGGGCCACCTCATTGGCAGCCTTTCGGAGCTCATCGGTGCGGGCCTTCTGCCATATGCCGAATTGCCGGAGGTAGCGCATGCGCTGCACGGCCTGCCGGAAGTTGGCTGCTGAAAATATGAATTCGATGTGTGACGATGTGGTGCGTTCCCCCTGCATGCTGCGCAAAGACTTGCGGAATGCCTCGCGCAGGCGTTCGGTCCGTGCCTCGAGCGATGCAATGGAGTCGTCCATTGCGGCAATGGCCCGATCGGTAGAGTCTATGGCTGCGGCCATGCGTGATATGTCGGATTGCATCGAAGCACCGCGCATGCGCATGGCTTCGAGCGAGTCCACCCTCAGGGCCATACTGCGTCGGTTCTCGGCCAGTTTGCGGTCGGTGTCGCGGAGCTCACGTTCGTTAGCTTTCTTGTCGCGGCGCACGCTCTCGATGGTTCGTTCGGTTGTCACTGGCTTGCTCTTGCGCCCGCGTTTCCGTTTCTGGCTCTCGGCGGGGAGTGCCAGAACAACAAGGGCAAGCAGGAGCGGGAAGAATCGGCGCATGATAGTGATGAATGTTTATGGTCAGGGTTGTGTGTGTGCGTGGGGGAGCTACATCGATTTGATTTCCTTGACTAAGCTGGATGCGTCCACTCGCCTGCAGTCGGATGGGATGCGCAGAGCGGGAGGCAAGGCTCCGGTCTGTGCCCGGTGCAGCTGCCATCGCAGTGACCCTGAGTAAGACTTTCGGCTCGATGTGGGCACTGTTACTGTCACTTCGGATGCAAAGCATGTGCCGCCTACCTTTTCCGGCTCACCATAAGAGGCTGTGATGGTGCGTCCGTCCAGGGTGGCGTGCATGGCAGAGAGAGTATTGTCGGTGCCGCTGAAGTCGAATGTGCATTCCAGTCCCCTGAGGGCGCCCCGCATGCTGCCGGTGGATGCTGTCCATCCGGCAGAGTCGGCCTGAAGAGTCATGCGTGCACGGAGATTCTTGCCCCCTTCAGAAGCATTGTCGCCGGGCACAAAGCAGTGTCCAAGCAGAATGTCCTGGATGTTTGCGATTGTGAGGGGAAATATGCCTGTCAGGGTTGATGTGGGTTCGGCGAGGTATATCCTATGGTATTTGTCCACGACGGTCACCTCATCCGGGGTTATTGCCACTACGCCTACTTCCATGCCAAGAAATTTGGCAGAGAGGTATATCAGGCTGTCGCGGACTATGTAGGCGTTGCCCGACAGTGACATCCTCATGCCATCGATTTTCATCGAGAAAGGCACTCGGACAGATGCCCATTCGCCATAGTGGGCTGTAGCGGAGTCGAAAGCTGCGGCCATCTGCCGTTTGTCCATCACTGCGGCGGTGCCGCTTGTCCCGCTGCCAGTTACGGCCTTGCGCCCCGTGTGGCAACCGGAGAGTATGAGCAGCGCGGCCATCAGCATGAGCGCGGCGAGGGAGGATTTGCGGACTGTTTGGATAAGATGTGTCATCGCTTGTGTCGGTCACTTGTAGAAGTAAGTCTTGTGTGTCACCTTACGGGTGAGGAGGTCGTCGCCGGGTTTGAGTTCGAGAGCTTTGCGCCAGAAATCTATGGCCTCTTCCGGAGCGCCGTCCATGAAGTATATGTCGCCGGCATGCTCGAATATATCGGCCGAGGGGGTATCGTCGCATTCAAGGGCATGGTCGATGATCTTACGCGCTTCGGCGTATTTTTTGAGCTTGAACAGCACCCATGCGTAAGTGTCGAGGGAGGTTGCGTTGTCGGGCATAGCGTTCACCACTTTGTCGGCCATGCGCAGGGCGCGGTCGAGATCGATGCCCTCGCATGCCATGTTGTAGGCTATGTTGTTTAGCGCCAACATGTTGTCCGGGTTGAATTTCAGCGCGCGGTCGTAGGCCTTGAATGCCTTGTCGAGCTGACCGCTCTGATAGTATATTTCGCCAAGGCCTGTGAAGAGGTCGGAGAGCTGCTCGGAGTCGGTGAGTCCCCCGGTGATGGTCTCGGGCCCAGCTTCAGGGAACACCTTCACGGAGTCGGGAACATTTACCGAGGCTATGGCCTGGAGGAATGTGGCTTCGGCCATGGTGTAGTTTTTCTGCCCGGTGTATCCAATAGCCTTTATCTGATACAGGTCGAGGTCGTCGGGGAAGTAATGGAGCCCACGTGCCGCGGCGTCCACGGCTCGCTCAAAGTCTTTGTCCTCAAGCCGCAGGCTGGCCAGGATGGTCCATCGTTTGCGGTCGGAGGGTTCGAGGTCGAGGGCGTAGCTCACTTGTTCGGCAGCCGGCGTCCATTGGCGTATGGCCATAAGGTAGTCGGCATAAAGGTTGCGCAGTTCCACCTGATGCGGGTGCTGGAGCACGAGGTTGTCGAATAGTTCGGTGATCCGTGGCTGCTGCAGGGTGTCGGTGTACAGGCTGGCAACATAGTCGCGCAGCAGTGCCAGCTTCACTTCGATTACAAGGTCGGGCTGTTCGAGTGCCTCGAACACCTCGCGGTCGTAAGCCACAGAGTCGTGCCGTTCGTTGAAGTATTTGGCGCGGGTGTAGTATGCGGCCCCGTTGGCAGGGTCGAGTTCGATGGCGCGGTTGTAGTACACGATTGCAGAGTCGTTCTTGAGCAGAGCCTGGTAAACGTTTCCTGCAAATAGCTGATAGTTTGAGCTTGAGGGATTGCGCTCGATGAGTTTTTGCAGCTCACCCTTTATGGCCGAAGTGTCGTCGAGTTCATAGTACACCCCCACGCGGTATCCGGTTATGTCCACAGGGTCGAGTCCGGCGGTCTCGAGCGAATCGTAAAGCTCGATGGCGCCGAGCATCACTTCGGGATCATCGCTGGCGCGCAGAGCATCGGCATACTTTAGGGTGAGAGCCTCCCGGTCGGGGAACCGGTGGTGCAGGCGGCGCCAGATTTCAGTGGCGCGGTCGGTGTATCCGAGTCGTTGCGACAGGGTGGCGTATGAGAAGCCGTTGTACAGGTCGTCGGGGTTAGCATCCACATAATCGCTCATCATCTGCAGACCGCGTTCAGGTCCGGCCGAGTCGAGCTGCATGTAGTATATCCCGAGGTCCATGCCAATGGCGCGGTCGTCAGGATTGAGCCTTCTGGCGTAGTCCATCAGCTCAAAGTAGGCATCGTGGCGCCCCTGGAGCGAGTGGCGCTTAGCTTCGAGGTAAATGTAGTCGGCTTTCCGTTGGTCGGCCTCCGTCACCTGAGTGTGTTTGCGTGATTTTCTGGGAGCTGCTTCGGCTGTCAGTGTCGACAGTCCGAGAAAAGTCATCGCCATACCAATCAATATGTACTGAAGTAGTATTCTCACTGTGTAAGATAAATAAATAAGGAAGGGGTGTTGAGGAATGTTGGCCGGGATGGAGGTCAGTCGGTGCCGGTGTGCCCGAAGCCGCCTGTCCCGCGCTTGGTGGTGTCGAGTTCGTCGACGGGCTCCCATATGGCCTTTGGCACCTGGTTGATTACCATCTGGCAGATGCGCTCTCCATCATTGATAACGAAAGGCTCGTTGGAGAGATTGATCAGTATCACTCCTATCTCGCCCCGGTAGTCGGCATCGACGGTGCCGGGGGTGTTCACCAGGCTGATGCCCGACCGTAATGCCAGGCCGCTGCGCGGTCGCATCTGAGCCTCGTATCCGCGCGGGAGCTGGATGCGCAGTCCGGTGGGGATCAGCGCCCGCTGCATCGGGGCGAGTGTGACGGGGGAGTCGAGGCAAGCGCGAATGTCCATTCCGGCCGATTCGGGGGTCTCGTAGGAGGGGAGCTGATGGCGGGAGCGGTTCACTATTTTAATTTTTATTTCTTCCATATGGAGCGGTTGTTTTCGGGTCATTGAATTATAAACAGCGAAGATAGCAATAATTCCGGTTCGGCCGACAAAAAAATCCAGGGCGGCAGTAATGTCAGTCATCGCTGTAGTGCCTGAGCACGCGGCGGTATGAGTTGAAAATCTTTGATTTTGACACAAATCCCACATATCTGCCCTGGTCCACCACGGGGAGGTTCCAGGCTCCGGTGTCGTCGAACACCTTCATCACCCTCTCCATAGAGTCGCTCACATCCACTCTGGATGGGGGCATGGTCATGAAAGTGGACACGTGCATCTTGTGGTAGAGGTCGGGGCGGAACATGATGTTGCGGATTTCGTCGAGGAGCACCACGCCGATTAGCTGTTGGTCGTCGTCGACAACGGGAAAGAGGTTGCGGTTCGACTGTGAGATCACTTTCACCATTTCCTTCAGGGTCATGTTTGGCGTGACGGAGTGGAAATCAGTTTCTATCACATTGGCCACCTTGAGCAGAGTCAGTACGGCCTTGTCCTTGTGATGGGTGAGCAACTCACCCCTCTGAGCCAGACGCATGGCGTAGATGCTGTAAGGCAGGAACACTTTGATGGTGCCGTAGCTGAGCACCGACACTATGAGTAGCGGCAGGAAAAGGTCATATCCACCAGTGAGCTCGGCCGTGAGGAAGATGCCCATGAGCGGAGCGTGCATCACACCCGCCATCACGCCGGCCATGCCCATCAGGGCGAAGTTTTTGACCGAGAGGTCGAGGCCGAAGAGATGGTTGAGCAGGTAGGCGAAGAGGAATCCCGCCATGCACCCTACGAAGAGCGAGGGGGCAAAGGTGCCGCCCACGCCACCGCCGCCATTGGTGGCCGAGGTGGCAAACCCCTTTGTGACTATGATGAAAAGAATGAATATGACTATGAACCATGGCGAATTGCGGTCGCCGTAAAACACCGAGCCATTGACAATCGAGCCTGGGTCGCCTCCGAGCAGGCCGTTGATGGCGGAGTATCCCTCGCCGTAGAGCGGGGGAATGAGGAATATGAGCGAGGCCAGGATCGATCCTCCTATGGCTGTCTTTACCCATGGTGACATGATGCGGCGGAAAAAATTCTCCATCATGTTCATCACCCTGGTGAAGTACAGTGACACCAGGCCGCACACCACGCCGAGAAGGATCGTGTACGGTATGCGCCCCATCACATAAGGCTCGCTCTGGATGAAGAAGAACTCAACGTCGTAGCCTGTGAAAATGTAGGCTATGGTGGCGGCGGTCACCGATGACAGAATCAGGGGCATCACCGACACTGTGGTGAGGTCGATCATCAGCACCTCGAGCGTGAACAGCATTCCGGCTATCGGGGCCTTGAATATGCCGGCTATACCGGCAGCGGCGCCGCATCCCACCATGATCATCAGGATGCGGGGCGACAGGCGGAACACCGACCCGAGGTTGGAGCCTATGGCAGCTCCGGTGAACACTATAGGGCCCTCGGCTCCCACCGAGCCGCCGAATCCGATGGTGATCGACGACGCCATCACGGATGTGTAGATGTTGTGGCGCTTGAGGCGGCTCTTGTTCTGGGAAATGGCGTAGAGCACCTGCGTGACTCCATGGGAGATATTGTCGCGCACCACATAGCGCACATAGAGCGATGTGATCACTATGCCCACCACCGGGTAGATAAAGTAAAGCCAGTTTCCAGCCGTAATCACCAGATGTGTGGAGAGTGTGGCCGAGATGGTATGGATGAGCCATTTGAGGCATAGGGCCGCAAAGCCGCAGCATATGCCCACCAGAAGCGATAGTATCACCACGAAGGTGCGTTCGCTCACATGGCGCTCACGCCACGTGAGTACCGACATCCAGGTGCGGTGCAGCCGCTGCGATAGCGTGCTGTGTGGTCTTCGGTCGGCTTGGGTTGTCATTTTCCGGATCCGTTTAATATGGTTTTTACCGTGTAGAGTATGATTTTCATATCCACGGCCAGTGATATATTCTCAAGGTACAGCATGTCGTAGCGCAGCCGCTCCACCATCTGGGCCACATCGGTGGCGTAACCGTAGCGAACCATTCCCCAGGATGTTATGCCGGGGCGCACCTGGTGCAACAGTGCGTAATGCGGGGCCACCTCCATGATGCGGCGTATGTAGTGCTCGCGCTCGGGACGCGGGCCAACGATCGACATCTCGCCCCTGAGCACGTTCAAGAACTGCGGGAGCTCGTCCAGACGGTACTTGCGCAGGGTGCGTCCCAGGCGGGTGATCCTGGGGTCGTCATCGCCCATCGAGAGCGCCGGTCCGGCAGTCTCGGCATCGGTGCGCATGGTGCGCAGCTTGATGATGTCGAAGGGGCGTTTGTGGTATCCTATGCGGCGCTGGCGGTAGAATGCCGGTCCGGGAGAGTCGGCCTTGACGGCCAGGGCGAGTGCGCCCACCAGCGGGCCTACGGCCAGCATGGCAAGGGAGGAGACCAGTATGTCGGCCACACGCTTGCAGTTGAGCGTGGCGGCGGGCATCTCGGAGCGGGTGATGTCGACCAATGGGTCGCCCACTATGTTCTGCGTGCGGGAATGCGAGAGCACCAGCTGCTGCGCATCGGGCATAACGTAGATGGGCAGCTCAAGGTGAATGAGGCTGTTGATCACTCTGAGGGTGTCGCTGCGGCCGCCGGGACGGGGCAGTACTATCAGACGCTCTATGCCAAGCCGTCCGATTACGTCGGCGGCCTCGTCGAGCTCGTAGATGGGGGTGGAACCGAGGTCTGGGTGCACGGTGTCGGATGACGAGCGCAGATGGCCGCGTACCACCAGGCCCATCGACCGGAGCACGGTCTGGCGCTTGACGAAGTCGGCGGCCTCCGGGCCGGTACCCACAATAAGGGTGTCGAATCCAAGTCTGCCCGAGGCGAAGAGCCGCTTGGTGCCTGTGGTGATGGCCCATCGCGGAGCGTATACCATCACGAACAGCAGTCCGAAAAGCAGCCCGAACAGAGTGTAGTCCAAGCGGAGATTGTCCGACATGTCGTTGAGCAGGACGGCGAAGAATATGACCAGCGCCCCTATGAGCGATGTGGCGCCTGTGGTGACCAGCTCGTCGATGCGTGACTTGCGGAATACCTGGTTGTAAAAGCCCGAAAGCCAGTATATTCCCAGCATGGCCAGAGGGAACAGCACCTGCCCGGTCACGATGGTGCGGGAGGTTAGGTAGCCTTGGAGCGAATTGAATCCGCTGTTGGTCACGGCCAGAAGGTAATAGCGTATGCAGTTGAACACAAGCCATGCCAGATTGGTCGACACGTAGTCGGCGCACACATATTTCAATAGCTGTCGTCGCTGGCTTGTCATCTGTATGGGGGATGTAGAGTGGTCAGGGGCGGATAATCTTGAACAGACCTCCCGACGACAGACGCATTACGCTCGATGGGGTTGCGGGTGTTGTGTCGTGACGGCGGTACTGCACCACATAGTCCACGCCTGATACTATTTCGGGGGCTATTTCGCTGAAGCATCGGGGAGTGGGAGAACCGCTGATGTTTGCCGAGGTAGATACGAGCGGACGGCGTATGCGGCGGCAGAGTGCAGCCGAGAATGCCTCGCGGGTGATGCGTATGCCCACAGATCCATCCGGGGCCATGAGCTCCTTGGCGAGGTTGCGCCCGTGGTCATAGACAATGGTAAGCGGCTTTGTGGAGCATTCAATCAGGTCCCAAGCCACATCGGGCACTTCATCCACATATCTGGAGAGCAGGTGCTCGTCGGGCAGGAGGGTTATGAGCGCCTTGGAGTCGGCACGGCGTTTTAGCTCGAACACGCGGCGCACGGCATCGGCTCGTGTGGCATCGCATCCGATACCCCATACCGTGTCGGTGGGATAGAGAACCAGCCCTCCGGAGCGTATGGCTTCAGCGGCGCGGTCGAGGTCCTCGGCGAATATTTCGGTAGATTGGGTCATAGTTACCCGCAAAATTAACAAATCTCCCCGACTGTGCCAAATGATATTTGGACGTGATTGTCCCGAGATTGCGCCGTGGAAAGAGGCGTTGGACCTTTTTTGCCGATACGCCCCGGCATAGGGCGAACCATTGGCTCGCAAAGGTCGTTACAATCTCAAATATCTGCATTATGCGTACTCTCATTATCCTTATAGCTGTTGTTGCAGCATCGGTCAATGCATTTGCCGATGGCACTGATTCGTTGTCATGTCGGCCTAAGTCGGCAGCCGGCCCTGAGGCTGTTACGGCTATCGGTGCGGCCGAGATATCCCGGCTGCAGGTTGAGTCGGTGGTGGAGATGGATGGCATCGCCCCCAATTTCCACATGTCGCGCGCCGGCGCGCGGCTTACGGCTCCGGTGTTTGTCCGTGGTATAGGAGGCAGTTTTGGCCAGGCAGCTGTGGGGCTGAGCGTCGACGGTGTGCCTATGCTGAACAAGGACTCTTACGACTTCGACATGGTGGATGTCGACAGCATAGAGGTGATACGCGGGTCGCAGAACCTCCTATACGGGCGCAACGCCATGGCGGGGCAGGTGAACATACGCACAATCTCGCCGTTCGGCTACAGCGGCGGGCGTCTGATGGCGCAGTTTGCCAATGGTCACACCATGCGCATGTCGATAGGGTGGTATCACCGTATAAATGAACGAGCGGCCATGTCGCTCACAGGATATTTCACTTATATAGGAGGATTCTTTACAAACAGTTACGATAATTACCGTGTGGGCCGGGAGAAGAATGTGTCGTTGCGCTGGCGCACATCGGCGCGTCTTGGTGGCGGATGGGAGCTGGAGAATGTGGCCGCGCTGCAGATACACAAGCAGCACGGGTTCCCGGTGGCTTATGAGCCGACGGGCGAGGTGTGTTACACCGATACATCGTACTACCGCCGCAATCTGCTCAACGATGGCCTCATACTGAAGCGTAGCGGGCACAATGTTGACTTGCGGTCGGCCACAAGCTTCCAGTATATCAACGGACGCGTCCATTTCGACCAGGATTTCATGCCGTTCGAGTACTTTATCCGCGAGCGCCAGCGCCATGAGTGGGCGCTCACTCAGGACTTCTCGGCCTCCGGGCGTGCCGGGGCATACACGTGGCTTGCAGGGCTGTCGGGCTTTTTCAAGCGTTCCACCGTCGATGCCCCCACGGATGTGTTGCAAGATGCTGTCGCTCACCTTATTGAGGGGCCGTACAATTCTGCCCATCCCGATGCTCCGATACGTTGGGACGACTCGCAGTTCGAGCTCGGGAACCGTTACATAAGTCCGGTTTACGGAGTGGCGGCATACCACCGGAGTACGCTCCGGCTCGGCTCGGTGACGCTGACGGCCGGCCTCAGGCTTGAGTATGAGCATGCCAGAGTGAGCTATCACAGCACCGCTGAAACATCATACGCTATAATGAGTCCGGCCACCGGCGAGGCTTTGAGCCACAGCGCAGTGGATATCGATTCACGCGGAAGGCTCTCCAAGGGATACCTTGAGTTGATTCCCAAATTCACGGCCTTGTGGCAAATGGATGGCAGCTCATCGCTGTATGCTTCCGTGGGCAAGGGGTACAAGCCCGGCGGATTCAATACCCTGATGCTCCCCGAAGCTCTCTGGCAGCAGATGATGCACCCTGTTGACGGAACGCCAGATTATGGGGCCGAACGGGTGACATCGTATCGCCCGGAACATAGCTGGAACTATGAGGTAGGCGCACATCTGGATTTTCCATCGGCCAACCTCAGCGCCGATGCAGCGATATACTATATCGACTGCCGCCACAGGCAGATGGCATACTTCCCCGAACCATCGGGCGCAGCATCGGTGGTGACCAACTCTGGGCGCACTCGCAGCATAGGCGGTGAGCTGACGCTCCGGTGGCAACCCGTTGAGTCGCTGCGGTTCATGGCGGCGTATGGCCTCACCGACGCCCGGTATGTGCGCTGCAATGACGGACGTGCCGACTATTCGGGCAACCGTGTGCCCTTTGTACCGGCCAACACCCTGTTCGGCTCGGCCACCTGGGGCACGGAGCTGCCGTCGATAGGCTCGCGGATAGAATTGAACGCAAACGTACGCTGTGCCGGATACATCTGGTGGGACGACGCCAACACCTGGGGCCAACGATTCTACGCTGTGCCATCGGTATCGGCCACCCTGACCCGGGGCGGAGTGTCGCTCCAGCTCTGGTGCCGCAACGTCACGGGGTCGCGGTACGATGTGGTGGGGTTCGACACAGTGGGCTACCGGATGATACAGCGGGGCACGCCACGCAACTTCGGGGCCACTCTGCGGCTGAATTTCGCCACGGGACGCGCTCTCTTCTGATGTCGGGCTGTATTCGTTGCATTCGCCGAAGATTCGCTGCTGTCATCTTGGAATTAAATCGTATCTTTGCAAAATATGCTCCGACATATTTGAATTTAACCCTCACCCAAGCTGTTTAAGACATGACACCACGCCATCTGATAATTCCGATCGTATCCCTGCTGGGCATCATGGCCGCATCGTGCGGCACCGACGACCCTGCCAAGGAAGACTACAACGACACGTTTGAAAACTATTTCGGCTATTCCGTTGGCCGCAATCCTGAAGGAGAAGAGCTCCGGAGCACCGTGCTGCCTGTGGGCGACATATCCGTGTCATTTAACGATGACTCCCGCCGGGCTTCGGTGCGGGTGAGCAAGCTGGGCATAGGTTCGCCTGCATCGTTCAATTATATCGACTTGAACATGACAGACCTCGGCTTCCAGACCGATCCTCACGGTGTGCGCACCATCGCGGCCGACAAGGTGGATGCTGGCGGACGCACCGTCGAGCACTTCACGCTCACTTACTATCCCGACCGCGAGGTGAACGGTGTCCTGTACCATGGGCTCACCATGCGCGTGATGATCAATAAGCTCAACGACATCACCTTTTTCCCGCGCGAGGGAGTTGCCGTAGGAGCCACCGAGTCCATTCCGGTATCAGAGCCGGGCAGTGAGGGATATGTGTCCACCACTACATCCTACGTAATGGCCCTTCAGCCCGAGAGGCGTACGGCAGTGATACAGGTCGACGGTCTGAGTCCCGCTCCCGGGGTTGAATTTCCCGACAGGATGCTCCTTGAGAGCAGCAATCCGTCGGCCACGTCCGGCAGTGTTCCGCTCAGGCTTATCCTGCGCTGCGGCGGATACACCTTGAGTGCCGACACGATAGTGCCGACGGTGGAAGGTGTGCCAGAGCCGGGACTCGAAGTGACGCGGCTGGAGGCCGACTGCGACCTCGCTAAAGACCGCCTCAACCTGAGCTTTACCCTTGGAGGAGAATACAGCTTCGATGCAGCGCTCAGTACCTGCCTTACGCCCCAGCTTCATCCGGTGATAAAATGACCCGATGGGGGCTGTAGCCGCTAAAAAATAAAAATTGTAAAGCAATCGTAACAAACCTTTCGATTCTTTTCCTTAAATTTGCAACGCTTTTGTGTGCCTTCCGATTTCGGTTCTGGTTCATGAAGGCGTTGCATCAGTATTTATATGATGCGTAAGGCTTCAGCCATGAGAAAGTAAAAAACTAAGTAATAATCACATATGTTATCTTTAGCGATTCAAAACTCTACACTCGCTGTCACGGCGGCGCTCACGGGCATAGCCCTTGTGGGACTGGCGCTGTGGCTGGCCGGATTGATTTCGCCGCGTTCGTTCAACGCCCAAAAGGGTGAAGCCTACGAGTGCGGTATTCCGACACGTGGCAAGAGCATGTCACAGTTCAAGGTGGGATATTATCTTTTCGCAAT